>Ga0209666_1000021_pt1 | contig 134114 bp, 108 predicted proteins | sample SaaInlV_125m_DNA_FD_184679 | JGI IMG/M metagenome (GOLD analysis project Ga0209666, IMG submission 184679) | Marine microbial communities from expanding oxygen minimum zones in the Saanich Inlet - Saanich Inlet SI037_S3LV_10m_DNA (SPAdes)... | ecosystem: Environmental > Aquatic > Marine >...
GTAAATAACCCCAACCAACTCAAAAATATTATTGTTTAAAATAACTGCTGCTTCGTATGCAGATTTCGCATTTTTCACAATTGGATAAAAACGCTCATAAAAATCTTGTCTCCAATTATCCCTTCTTTCATTTAAGCTTGAATAAGGGAGTACATACTCAAAAAACAATGAATCATTAACGCTACCCCAGGGAGTGTTTTCCCAGGCCTTGTATGCGTAAATGCAATTATCTAAAAGAAACCTAGCGCTCAAGGATTTCTTATCATCCTCGACCATATTATTTAATAGCCACTTCATGCCTAACTTTTGGTTGTTGGGTACATAGCCAATCATTTCATCCTGCTCCATTTGATCAACTGCTTTTCCCAATTTCGATTCATCGTGCATGCATCCAGTAAATATTATAAAGTAGCCAATAACAATTAATATATGTTTCACGTGATTATTTTCTCCTTAGCTGTCTACCCACCCAGTATCACCGTGATCTCTCACATCAGATTTTAAAGCACTTATCATGCTTTTGAGATCGTGGAACCCTCCTAGAGTGAACCATATTAAAACAATTCCTGAGAGGATTAAATGAATGTAAATATAATACTCCCAGAATTTCATCCAAGCATCGTCACTGACAGGGTTTGATAAATTATAAACTGTTCCAATAATAAACACCAAGGTCCAGAATCCAGTCCATGCATAATTAAGAATGTAAATTAGTTTATCATTCTTAGTGAATTCTTTTCCCATTCCAAAAATCTTCCAACCTATCTTAACTTGCTCATCGACTACATTAACTTCTCCATCAATGCTATATTTCCCTCTATTTAATAACTTATCCATATTTACTGGTTTTTCAGGGAATAAAAGAGATACTACGATGTAGGATATTGATGAAGAAGCCATACCTAGGCCCCAGTATTCTTGACCATTAATATTTTTTAAAAATATTAAAATAGTTTTTAGCTGACTATAACTACTTACGTCTAGTAACCAGATATCAGAAATTTGCTTGATCAGTGTGCCGGAAACCCCAATTACAGCTCCAATTATCATTGCGGTCCAAGCAGCCGCTGTTGTACCTTTATTCCAATACAAACCACCAATAATTACAGCACCACATCCTCCAGCAAAAATAGCAGCAGTAACCGCAAAGTAAAGTGCAATCTTTTGACTCTGACTAAAGAATAAGCTAAATAGGAATATAAAAACAGCAACTCCAAAAATAGAATATCTTAAAACTTTTATATGGGTTTCTTTATCAAATGGCTTTTTCCGGAAAGGCATAATGACATCTTGAATAAATATAGAACCCCATGAATGCAAGTACGTGTCATGTGTACTGATAAAAGCAGCAAGCATCAAGGCCGCGAATGCACCGATTAATCCAACAGGTAATATTTCAGATAGTACAAAAGGAGCTCTCATTTGACCTTTTAAAGTATCTGAAGATAAAGAAGCAAGCGAAGCATTAACAGAATCGGCTATGTGCGTATATTCAGGGTGATTCATTAAAACATAGACTAGAACAGGCACTAAGAACATAAACATTCCCTGAGGAATCCCTCTCCATCCAGCTAAAACAACCCCCATTTTTGCCTCATGAGCATTTTTTGCTGATGAATTATAGCCTTGAGACCCTTGCCAGCTTAAAGCACCATACATAACTCCTATGATACCGATGAGGAAATACCAAAAATTAAAATCCTCTACATGACTAGTTTTAAATGGATTTATGCGAGAAGAGTTTTCATATTTTACATTAATTTCATCAGTTTGTAATGTTTGTTCTTCTATTGATAACAGCTGAAAAGACGCATCACCTTTAAGAACCTGAATTTCTTCCTTTGCCAGTTTTATAGGTGTATTTTGCAACGAATCAGAAACCTGATCCCAACCAATACTAAAAAGTAAATACAAAGTAATGATAAATAATATAATTGTTACAAAAACACCTTGAAAAAAATCAGCAATTATTACAGCTATTTGACCACCTGTGTATACAAAATACAATGCAATTCCTAATAGCACTATCATCACAAGAGGATACATCGGTACACCTAAAAAATAATCTGGCAAACCACAAAAGTTTATAAAAAACTGTGCCCCTACAGCAGGAAATATTCCAAAATTAATGAGGCCAGCAAAAAAAGCAACTAGACCTGCAAATATTCTAAATTTTCTACTATATCTTTTTTCAAAAAACTGAGCCAAAGTGAGGCTTCGAGTCATCCTGAAACGATAAATCACCCATCCAGACATCGTAATAGCTAAAAGAATTATACCTTGGCTTAAACCCCACCATGATAATGAAAATCCTGCGACATATCCCATTTCTAAAAACATCACAATGGAAATAGCACCTAGTCCCGCTACGCCACTTGAAATAGATAAAACATATCTGCCAGCTGTTCTTCCAGCAGATAAAAAATCGCTTACACTTTTCATTAATCCTTTGGTTAGATTAACTGAGTAAATCATACCACCAAGAACAATTATTACAATCATCCAATCAATAAATGATAAGTTCATTCAACCCACACCCTTCCATCCTTGCGAATTATAATATTTTTATTTTCCCATGTTACAAAAGCTTCCCAGCCCGAGGGTGTTAATGTAATTTTTGGTGGCCAAGAAACTCCATTGAAGGGTGTTTTTTTCAGTTTTAAATCTTTAAAGAAATTTAATTCTCTAATTGAATCAGAATATTTTTGATTTGCAAAAAAATAATTTCGCTGCTTACAATATACCTGTCTTAGGCTCCATTTTATCTTATCAATCTTACTATACTTGAATTGTACAATCTCTTTATCAATGGTATTTTCTGTAAATTGTACCAAGCCCCAAAGATCAGGCATGTGCATGTATATTATACCCTGAGGTGACCATACCCAATTATATTCGGGCCTCTCAGTTTTTACATAATTGGAATTAATAATATTCGTTTCCCAATGGACTCTACTAAAATTAATTTTCCATTGCTCACCATCTTTTGGTGGATTATTAGAACGATAATTTCCAATTAATGCCTTCCAGGGAATCGCGATTTCAATACTCCATCCGCTATCAAGATCCGAAGCATCATTCAATGTACCATCAATGTGTACACTTGTAATTAAACCAGGTATATCCCAAGAATCTAAGGCTACTTTTCCACCATCATGATAAGGCTTAGTAATTAACAAATCCCATTCTGTTCCATGAGCATTAACCTCTAGCTCGTAATAATTATGAGTGTCTCCATCTGGATCTAAAAATATCTCAAAATCATTGTCTTTATAGATTACTGCATCCCTTTCTTTTATTGTTGCCCAGACATGTGGCTCTTTCATGTACACAGCAAAATAAAAATAATCCCGATCCCAAAGCATTTTTACTTTCGTATCATTATATGGCTTTGGCTTTAAAGAACCTTCAATATCAACAAAAGAATCTGTCCAGGGAATATCTGCCCAAGCTTTTTCGGTAATTTTACCATCAAGTATTACAGGTTGAACAGTTTTATAACAAACATATGACTTCGGCTCGTATTCAATTTTCCCTTCTGGAAACTCATTACCCCAAAACCCTTGACAAAAAATTGGAGGAAAAATTGAAATCAATAATAAACAAATTCTAACAATAAATTGGAAATTCATTGTACTCCTACAATTGTATTTCTTATTATATCCGCCATTACTTTATACCCTTCTTTTGTTGGATGAACACCATCAGAACCATATGCAGACATCAACCCCTTTTGCCCATCAACCATTGAAGAATAATAATCAATAAACTGTATATTGTTATTTTCCGAATACTTTTTAAGGATCTTATTAATACTCGAAATTTTTTCTGGAACATTTATAATATTTTCATTCCAAGAGTACTTAAAGACTGGAAGAATAGTAGAAAGAGCAACATCAATGTTGTTTTTTATACAAATTTCAGCCATTGATGTTATGTTGTCGATTATCATTTCTTGATTAGATGGACCAGTATTTTCCGCTATATCATTTGTTCCAGCATTTATTATCACCATATTAGGATTAAGGTGAATTGCGTCTTGTTTGAATCTTAATAGCATTTGTGGTGAAGTTTGACCTCCAATACCACGATTAACAAAACTGTTCTTTTTAAAAAAATTGGGGTCACTTAATGACCAACCCTCAGTAATCGAATCGCCCATGAATACAATTTTAACTTTCAAACCAGTTTTTCTAATCTCATCATTTTCTTTTCTGAATTTTATGAGATTTGGCCAATCTAGCGATTCATTAACTTTCGTAGCGGCCTTTTTTGTTTTGTCTAACCTATCCATTCGTATGTCATTTTCTAACGTCATTATATCTCCAGTTATTATTAATTACTTAAGCCTTCAACACTATTAAATATAAACTTTGGCTCAAAATTTATATTACCTTTTAAATTAATCGATGGAAAAAATAGGATCGTTTTTTCTTCGCCAGGAAGCATATTAAAATAGTTATCATCAAATCGACCCGTATCATTGCAACAGAGAATATGAAATTTGTACAAGAACGATTTAGAATTAATTTTAATTTTAATTCTGTTTCCAAGTTTTTCTGTGATTGTAGAAAAATTTTGCTTCGGAATCTTCAAATTTTTTGGAATATCAAAAACATAATCGCTTGATGAGATAGTTTCATCATTCAAAACTATCTTAGCTCTTAGTAAAATATTATTTTTTTTACTCTTTGGAAATAAGACTTTCTTTTTTTCAAAAAAAACTTTTTTTGATTCATTTGGCTCAATATCTAAAGGTAAATCATGACTATACTCAACAACGTTATTAAAATTACGCACCTCAAAAAATATTAATGCATTATTTATGATGTCGCCGTCATTAACAATATATACGCTCACACCCTCTTCTTCTTCTTCAAATGAAATCAAAAGAGGTTTAAAAAATTCTTTAGCATAATAATGCAATGCTTTCCAGTTGCCGAAATAATCTAAGGATGACCAAGATGCCCCAGGCCAGCAATCGTTTAATTGCCAATATAATGAGCCCATGCAGTAAGGCATATTCCTTCTATGCGCCTCGGCAGCTATTTTTATAGCTTCACCAGCCATAATCTGACTTGACATAACGAATGAGTAAAAGTCTTTTGGTGGTTTAAAATACATTAGGATGTATTTCATAACGTTGTCGTTGCCTAAGGATGCTTTTTGATGTTGTTTTATGACCGTTGAATTAATACTTTGATCTTCATCTTCGCAAAAATAGTCTATAGTTTTTAAATCTGGAAAAGATTGCATGCCATATTCAGACATAAAGCGCCCAACATTGCTTTCGAATTCAACAAATTTGTCTCCGCTATGCCACACACCCCAGTAATGATTATCACCACTACCAAATTGCTGCCCAACAGTTGGTAGCATATCACTATCTCCAGGCGAAGAAGGCCAATATAACCGATTGGGATCAAACTCATTACAAACACTTGGCAGAACATTATGGAACAATGAATTATAATCATTATAATAAAGTTGTTCAGGAAATCTATCTTTCCAGCCCCAATTATGCCAAGCCCACGCAATTTCATTATTTCCACACCATAACCCTATTGAAGGGTGATTTCTTAATCTAGAAATTTGATATTTTGCTTCCTGTCTAACGCTTTCTAAAAAATCTTTATCTCCAGGGTAAAGTGTGCATGCGAACATGAAATCCTGCCAAACGATTAATCCCATTTCGTCGCATAAATCATAAAAATCATCACTTTCATATATCCCGCCACCCCAGACTCGAAGTGTATTCATATTTGCATCAACCGCGCTTTTTAATAATGTATAATAATTTTTTTTAGTTAATCTGGTTGTAAAAGAATCTGCTGGAATCCAATTCGCTCCTTTTGAAAAAATCGGTTTACCATTGACAACAAATGTAAAACTAGATCCTTTTTTATCTATTTTTTGTTCAACTTTAAAATCTCTCAACCCAACTCGTTGTTTAATAGAGTCATAGTGATCAACCGATTCCACTTTTACATTGAATTCGTACATATTTTGTTGGCCATGACCATTAGGCCACCAAAGATCAGGTTTGGATATTTCAATAATTTTTTTTATTTGATTAATTCCAGGAGATAAATCGATAGACTTTACAATGCTTATATTACTTTTTTGTTCTTTGATTAATAGGTCAGCTTTACATCTGCGTTCTGAGTGAACAAAAACGTTACACTCGATCATTGAACTTATTTTATCGGTTTTCATTTGATTAATAAATAAATCTTTTATAAAAAAATAATTATAACCAACCAATTCTATATGTTGCCAAATTCCGGAGGTTGCAAAGCTTGGTCCCCAGTCCCAACCGTAATGGTAGGGAGCCTTACGGGTGTAAGGACTGGTTTTTTTTATTTGATCATTATCCGCAGGCAACTCATAATCAATTGACTTCATTAAAGGCAAGATTTTTTCAATTGGAGAATCAAATTTAATTATGAGTTCATTTTCATTTTCTGTAATTATTTCTTTAACGTTGACAACCCATGCACGAAACATATTATCAGCGTCTAAAATGTTTACATTGTTTAGACTGACCTTAGCATATGTATCTAAACCTAAGAAGTTCAAAAAAATAGTTTCCATTTTAAGAAAATCTCTGTCGATTTTAAATTTTGTTCTATATATCCAGCTTTTATTTCCTATCCACTGGAGATCAATTTCATTGGTACCAACGAAGGGATCTACTATTTCATTGTTATTGTAGAGATCGGTATGTACGCAGCCAGGTACTGAAGCTGGCATCCAAGTCTTTGAAAATACTTCCTTGAATTCCCATCCCTCGATTAAACGTTCAACTATCTTAGTTTTCATAAAATTTTAGACTTTTTATAGTTTTAATAAATCTATTGACGAACATGGTTAATAAGCATTAATTTGATTCGTAAGGTGCTATAAATATATAGTATCTTAAGTTTAAGAGACTAATAAAAAAACAAAATGAAGGAGTAACGAATGATAAAATCGTTATTAAAAAATAGCTTGATTGCTCTTACCTTTTCTACTGTAACGTTGTTCGCAGATACTACTGAAGTAGTCTGGGATGCAGCCGCACAGCCAGGACAGCTTGAAGCAGCAATTACAGCAGGTGGTGCTGGCGTTTATAGGCTAAGCTTACCATCAACAGGCGGAAAATGGCTAACATCGGAAAATATTCCGGTTGATGCTGGCCAGGCAATTCACATTATAGGTGAAGTTCCGGCAAGCGCTGACATTAAACCAGTTACGATTCAACCTATAGCTAACGCTGAAGGTAGTATAGCACACAAGGATGGACAATTTTTTAACTTAGTTGGTGCAGGTGCCGAATTAAAGTTAGAGAACCTCATTCTTAACGCTTACGCAGCTGGTGAAGAAGGTTCAGTCGGAATTGCAGCCGCAAGGTCGACTGATAACAAAATCATCGTTAACAATTGTATTATTTCGCATGTTAACTTCCTTGCTTTTCATACAATGGGAAAAAATACTGATTTTCATATCACTAATTCTGTTTTTAAGGCTTTTACTAATGGCCCAGGTGGAATGTTTTATGGTGGTGCAGTTTGGGGCGGTGGCTTTTGGATGGGTACTATTGATACACTCGTTTTTGAAAAGAATACCGTTGATGGTGTTCTTGGCGAAGCGCTTGTGATATACGAACATGTTGATTATGGTATTGTTAATCATAATACATTCAGCAACATTGTTATGGATATAATTTGGTATCGTGGACAGAACAATTTACAGGTTACCAACAATCTTCTTTACAATACAAAATCTTATGGTCAATCTACCTATGATGTTTCAGGTTGGGGCGTCTGGTGGAAAGGTGGCGTAGGTCAAATGGCTCTTAGGAATAAAGGGTTAGTGGACCCAGAGGGTTTTCTAGATATTACACCTGCTGTTGTACAAGTTGATACAACAGATCAGTGTGTCATTACTACTACTATCACCACACCTGCTGATACTCAGACAGTATCTGCTGGGACATATGTAATGTCAGATGGTCAAGTAGTTAATATGAATGCTAGAAATATTAATTGGACCAACAATGCAGCCGTTTGGAGTCCAGCGTTAACTGGCTTTATGAACAGCATGGCAAATACTCCTTGGTCTTGGACTGTAACTACTGTTACACCGGATTCAATGACTATCACGCCAGCTGTTTTTGATACTATCACTTCTGCTTACGCTGCTGATGGTTCTGGTTGTGTTGATTCAATATTTGTAACTACTGCAGCTGATACCGTTATACATGTTGGCTCAGGTGGTACTACTACTGCTACTGTTCATGACACGATGTTAACCGCTACTCAGCAGCTAGTTTGGGCAGATGATTCTACTCTAGCTACAATCGCTGGCGGAACAGGCGTTACGAGTACAAATAATGCAGTGTTAAACTGGTCTGACTTACAAATGCAGATTGATGAGATGTACATAACAAAACAGCTCGCGAGAACATTAGACTTTAGAGATGATCAAACGACTCAAGGAGTTGGCGCTAATAATAACTGGTCATATGAGCATGATGGCAATATGAATACTATTGAATGGCCTATGCACTACAATGCTAGCTATAGTTCTGTTTCTACAGCTGCTACACATAGCACAACTGGCGGCCCAGTTGGAGATCCTCGTTGGTCATTAGTTACATTAGGTACAGATAATTCAACAGCTTTACCAAAAGAGTTTGCACTAAAGCAGAATTATCCGAATCCGTTTAACCCAACAACTGAGATTGAGTTCAGTATTGCTCAAACATCAACAGTTAACTTGACGATTTTTAATGTCCTTGGACAGAAAGTTAGAGTTTTAGCTAACGGTATTAAATTGGCTGGTACTCACAAGTTGCGTTGGAATGGAACTGATGAAATGGGTCAATCTGCTTCTACAGGTATTTACTTCTATACTTTAACAGATGGAAGTTCAACTGTTACGAAGAAAATGGCGTTCATGAAGTAATAACTTAAACGTTATTATTCCTTTTAAATTGAAGGGGTAGTTTTGATTAACTACCCCTTTTTTTTATTATTGATATTTAATATTTTAACACAAGAAACTTTTATGAAAATGAGACTATTTAAAGTCATATATTTTATCACTATTTTATTTATATTCTCTTGTTCGTCTGGTGACAAGAAACAGGTGAATTCGGACAAGCCATCAGATTATCCAAACGAAAAAATACCTGTACCGCGTTCTTTATCAATGGCAACCTATAAACCATCCTCAGTTTGCGACTGTAGCAAAGATGGCCTAAAGACCCTCAATGATATGTTAGCTATTAGGCAGCGTTTTCAAAACTTTAAGAATTATAACAGTGATTATGCTGCAGTTGAAAAAATTGCAAACTTACAAGATAACTGGTCAGTTATAAGGGATGTATGTCTTCGGACATATGCTTCAAAATTATTTAACCCAAGTGATTGTAATCGACCAGATAAAATTGGTTACTTTAAAGATAAATTAAATAATCTTGGAATAACTACAAATTAATGCATAAACAAAAAGGGTTATATAATGGCAACTAGATATTTATTAAATATTTTATTTTTATTATCTACGCAGTTAATCGCTATCAATTACACTGTTTCTGGTCATGTATATGACAAAAACAATGGCAACCCCTTGGTCGGGGCTAATGTTTTTATTGATCAAACTGCTATTGGAGCAGCAACAAATGAAGATGGCTTTTATGAGTTAAAAAATATGAAAGCGGGATTATACAAGATAAAATCTGCATATATTGGTTATGAAACATTTTCTGATTCTCTTTTATTAAATAGTGATACAACAGAAATTATTGTTGACTTCAATTTAGTTTATAAAACAATTGAAGGTAATGAGGTCCTTGTTACTGCCCAAGCAAAAGGTCAAATGAATGCAATAAATCGGCAATTAAATTCTAAATCATTGGTAAATATAATTTCTTCAGATAGAATTCAAGATTTACCCGATGCTAATGCTGCTGAGACCGTTGGCCGAGTTCCGGGTGTGTCTATCCGCCGTGAAGGTGGAGAAGGAAACAAGGTCATCATAAGAGGACTTTCTCCAAAATATAATAATATTACTGTTAACGGAGTAAAACTAGCATCTACTGATAATGAAAACCGAAGTACAGATCTAAGCATGATTTCGCAGTATATGCTTGATGGTATTGAAGTAATAAAAGCAGGAACACCAGATAGAGATGCTGACGTTCTAGGTGGAACTGTTGACTTTCAATTAAAAAAAGCAAAGCCGGGATTTCATGGAAATATTATTACTCAAGGTATGTATAATGGTATTAGAAATAGCTATGGTGATGATAAAACTGTCCTAGATCTAAGCAAACGTTTTTGGAATGATCGAATCGGAGTTCTAGCTCAAATAGACACAGAAAACAGAGATAGAAGTTCTCATGAAATTGGTTCTGGTTATTATTTGTTTGGCGCACAAGTAGATACTATTAACCCTCTTCAACTAACTAGTTTTAATTTAAATGATTGGTCAAGGATTAATAATAGAAACAATTTATTGCAAGTTATAGATATAACCATTCCTAATGGAAATATTAGCTACAGCAACCTAAGCAGTGAGATTGAGAAAGATATAACGCGCTATGGAATAAGCTACGGTCTTGGAGATAATTATAGGTATATGGTCTCAAGTACTGGTATCAACAAAATCGGTGTATTAACGGAATCATGGAAGTACAATCAAACTCTTTATGATGTCTTTCATTTAGACGCTTATTCATCTTATTCAAAATCTGAAAATAAAGATACTTATTATGATTTTAATTTTGCAGAGCAATTTGCATTTTCTGATGATACATATGATTCAAATATTGAATACATACAAGAAATAGCTATGAATGATACTGGAAACATGGATTTTTCCCGCTACGACTATTGGTTAAAAAATAGCATTGAAGATGAAAAATCTATTGGATTTAATTTAAAATATGATTTTCGGATTTCGAACTATATATCTGGAAATTTCAAATTTGGCAATAAGAAGAAAATTAAAAAGAGAACATTTGACCAACAGCATGAATATGGAGCTGTAGGTAGAGCAGCAGGTGCTACTTCGCAACGAGATGCTCTTATTGAGCATTATGATATTGATTCGCTTATTGTCAACCCTGGCAGATTACCCCTTCTAGCTTTTGTCGACGATAGTTATAACGGCGATGATTTTTTTGACGGTCGATATTCTTTTGGTGCTGTTGCCGATTTAGATTTTATGATGGATATCTATACTTATTTTTCAGAAAATTTTAATAAACTGACTTCAAATACAACAATTGATGAATATGTAATGCACCACATACATCAAACAAATTCACAGATCTATGATTACAATGGTAAGGAAGAATACGAAGCCTCTTATTTTATGACAGATGTTAATATCGGGCCATCAATGAACATAATTGCTGGAGCCAGAAGAGAAACAAACACAACAACTTACTATTCAAATAATTCACTAGACCATGCACTACCTCATTGGGTATACGTAGGTGATACGGCATCTTATACTAGAAAAAATTCTTATTATTTACCTGCATTATTTTTGAATTACAGGCCCGCTACGTGGCTAAGTATTCGATATGCTCAAACAAATACTTTGACTAGGCCGAGTTATACAGATATTATTCCTCTGCAGAGAGCAAATGGACAAGCTAAATCACTGGATTGGAGGAATAAATCTTTAGAGCCTGGATTATCTAAAAATATAGATTTTTCTATCTCTTTCAACCAAGACAAGCTTGGTCTTTTTACAATTGGTTATTTTCAGAAAAATATCAAGGACTTAATCTATTCTAGTGGTTCTAGAATTATTTTTCCTGATGATACGTCTAACTTTGATTTGTCAAGTAATTTTCAGGACTACAGAATACTTAACTATACTGTTAATAATTCAAATGATGTATTATTGAACGGATTTGAAATTGACTACCAAACACGATTTTGGTATTTGCCAGGTTTACTAAGTGGACTAGTTTTTAATGCAAACTATACTCTTACAGAGTCCGAAGTTGATTACCCAATAACTTTTATCGAACAAGAAATAATTTGGACGCCATTTGAGGTTGTTAAGTATAATATTGACACTACTTATACTGATAGATTATTAGATCAACCTAACGAAATTATAAATTTATCTATAGGCTATGATTACAAAGGGTTTTCGGGCAGATTATCTATGCTATATAATGATGATGTTTTTATGAGCACAAATTTCTGGCCTGAACTAAGGCAAACTACAGACGCTTATAGAAGGTGGGATTTGTCGATAAAACAGGAGCTTCCTTATAAAGGTCTCTCCATCTATTTTAATGCCAGTAACTTAACAGAAACAAATGATGTGAATCGTTATCGAGGTATTACATCTCAAGATGCGGGTAGCGATAACTTGGCTACAGAGCAGTATTATGGAAGAACTATTGACCTTGGTTTTCGATACTCTTTCTAGCAATAGTAGATAACTATCTTTTGAAATATCTGATTGTCACTACAATCTCTTTCATTTTCTTTGTTCAAAGCTTTAATTGTTCTAATAGTGATGATATCTCATTATTATATCCTGACTCAACAACGGTAATAAAATTTCAACTAGACTGGCAAAAGCAATTTTATCAAAATAGAGTTAAAGAATTTAAAAATAGTCCTATAGGTAAAAATAAAATTGTGTTTCTAGGCAATAGTATTACTTACGGGTTGCGTCATTGGAATGAAAAGTTTGATGTTGAGAATATTGTTAATCGTGGAATATCGGGTGATTATTCAGATGGCATTCTTTCAAGACTAAAAGAGATCGTTTTTTATAAACCTATTGCAGTGTATATCTTAATTGGAATAAATGACTTTTTTGATGATAATAGAAGTAGGCCAGAAAGAACTCCTGATTATGTTGCAAAAAATATTCTTCTTGCTGCAAAGCTCATTCAAAAAAGTTCACCACAAACAAAAATATATATTCAGACTATCCTACCTATAAATAATCAGCAATATTTAGATGAAAAACCTCATTATCAATTTTTATACTCAAATTATCCATCTATAAATGATCAAATAAATAAAACGAATGAAATTATCTCAAAATACAATGATTTTGAGATAATTGACCTTCACTCCCATTTTTTAAATAGTAATCATGAAATGATGCGTAGCTTAAGCACAGATGGTCTGCACTTGAATGATCAAGGTTACGAAAAATGGATTAATATTTTAAAACCATATATTAAATCAATAAATATTTAATTTGAAATTTTTCAATTCGAATTCCCTTACTGCTCAAGGTCTAGTTAAAACAAAATTATCTAGAGAATACCCATTTCAAAGGATACCAGATAAATATAAAAATTCAGTTCGGCAAGAATTATGGAAGATATCTCAAAATTCAGCTGGCGTTAGTATTATGTTTGAAACAAATAGTCCTAAAATAATAGTTCATTGGAAAATTTTGTCAGATTTTAAAATGAATCATATGCCAAATACAGGAATTAAAGGACTTGACCTCTACGAGTACAAGAATAATTCTTGGAATTACCGCTCTACTGGTATTCCAGAAGGAAAAAGTAACAAGGCTGTAATATTTGAAAATAAAAAACGTAAATTACGAAAATTTAGATTGCACCTTCCCCTCTATGAAACGTTAATAGATCTCAAAATTGGGATTAATGATGATTGTAATTTTTCAAACTATAAAACAGATTTAAAAACAATAGTCTTTTATGGTACTAGTATTACTCAAGGAGGCTGCGCTTCTCGACCCGGATTAGCGTATACAAATATTATATCCAGGAAAACAGAATATAACTGCATTAATTTCGGATTTAGCGGTAATGGTCATTTAGAGCCTTCGGTTGGATCAATTTTATCAAACATCAAAACCAACTATTATGTTATAGATTGCTTGCCAAATGTCGATATGAAATTAATTGAGTTAAACGTCATTCCGCTAATCGAATCAATTAGATCTAGTAAAAATTCTAATGATAAACCTATTATTTTTGTTGAGCAACCAGAATGTCATGACGATTATATTGAAGAAAATATTTATGAAAAGAATAATATATTAAAAAAAGAAATTCAAAATGCGATTAATATAGGCTATAAAAGAATTTATTTAATTGAGAGCGAAAATTGCATAGGCAAAGATAATGAAGCTACTGTTGATGGGGTTCATTATAATGACATCGGTTTTCAACGATTTGCTGAACATCTAATCATAAAATTGAAAAAGCTTAAAATAGATTTCTAAGGTTTATCATATTTTTTCCTCATCTCTCTCTTATTCTTAACAAGCTCAACGTCAAGCAATATTTGATCTTTAATTGATTCAGTCATCAGAGGGTCGTTTGTTAACATAGCATGTATAGGGTATTTACCTATTTTGTTTCCAATTATAACACGTTCTTCATCCACAAATAAAGCAATACCCCTCTCCCAATTTTCAGTAAATGAATGAGGGTCAATATTATATGAAAAAGTTTCTCCTATGGGTTTTTCCAAGGGAGTGAATGAAAGAAGTTGAATGTTTACTCCTTTGCTTTCAGCATTCCTCAAGTCTTTTTCTAAAACAGTCATTTCCTCCGACCATAACCTTATTAATATCTGTTGCTTTGCATTAAGAATTTCTTTTTTTATTTCAATTATTAAATCATCATAATCATCAATTCGTATTGATATTAAATTCTTTTTACCTTTTAATAATTCATTTAAAGATTTTTCTAGGAGCTTTTCTTCAGTTTTATTTTGTTTCTTTAATGTTTTTAAAAGGCCTTCTTTATTTATTGCTTCATACTTTAGTGGTTTTATTCCAAGCTGGTAGACAAGGTTTCTAGATTTTAATCGCTCCAATTCTCGATATACTACAGCATTATTAACCCCAGATGTTTTGCTTACAGCATAAGCTGTTGAAGGTCCATTTTTTAGTAAAAAAAGGTATATTTTTGCAGCATTGCCAGGAATGTCTAAGCGACTAACTATTCGTACTATATTTTCTTCAATTATGCTTGACATAGTTTTGTTATTACGATAATAAGCCCTTAACACTTTTTAATTTAGTTATTCCACTTTTAGTGATAAGATGAGGAAATGCCCATTTAAGGCATGCAGCACCTACCTCCCCGTCCTTACTTATTGCAATATAACAAATTTGAAAATCAGGATTACCATTATGTGACGAAATTATTCTGTTTAAAGCTTCAGTGCAAGCTGATACTGGGTCATACCCTTGCCTCATTAATTCTACGACCAAAAAACTACCAGAGGATTTTATGACTTCTTCACCTAAACCGGTGGCAGCTGCTCCACCAACATTGTTATCAATAAACAAGCCGGAACCTATAAGTGGACTGTCACCAACCCGACCATGCATTTTATAGGCCCAACCTCCTGTCGTGCATGCTCCTGAAATATTGCCATTATGATCTTGAATCAAAGTAGCACAAGTATCATGAGTATCATGTGGAGTCATTTCCACTCTATTTTTTTGCCATTTCATCCAAGCATTACGAGAATCCTTTGTTAATAAATTAGTATGTCTAAATCCCTTAGAAACAGCAAATTTTTTCGCCCCTTTTCCCACTAGCATTACATGCTTTGTGTCATCCATAACTTTTCTCGCAACTGAGACTGGATGGACAATGTTTTGCAAAAAAGCCACTGAACCACAATTTCCATTACTATCCATTACACATGAATCTAATGTCACTCTTCCATCCTCATCTGGCAAACTACCTATTCCAGCATTACTATTTTTTTCATCTGCTTCAACAGCCATGCATGCTGCTTCTGCTGCATCCATCGATGATCCATATTTATTTAAAACTTTCACAGCAGCAGCATTCGCTTTTGGAAAATTATGAGTAGTTATTATAACAGGTTTTTTTTTATTTCTTTTAACATCAGATTTAGCATTCGTTAACGATGGCAATGAAAAACCAATTAAGCCTGTTTTAAAAAAATCTCTTCTTTGCATAAATAGTAAATCCTTTCAAAATGATTATAAAATCATAATTATTGGTCTAGCTCTTAATCAAAAATCTTTATTATCTTAAGTATAAGATACGATAATAATAATTAACTTAACCTGCATAACGGATACATAATATATAATTTACGAAATGCATCAATTTAGTCCTGTAGAAAAACATTTTTTTAATCAACAGTCTATTAAGACTCAAACTTCAAGTATCCCTTATATTGTCTTAGATAACTTTCCACAACTTGGCCTAATTACTGCTCTACGTTTTTTAGAATGGTCATCAAATAACCCAAATGGTGTTATAAGTTTACCAACAGGAAAAACACCCGAATACTTCATTAAATGGACTCATCATATTCTTCAAAATTGGGATGATAAGGCTGTCAAAAAGTTAAGAGAAGATAATGGATTACTGATAAAAGATAAACCAAGCTTAAGGGGCTTAAAATTTGTACAAATTGATGAATTTTATCCTCTTAATCCTATTCAACACAACAGCTTTTATAATTACGTTTGCAAATATTACATCGACGGCTTTGAATTAGATTCCCAAAAAGCATTACTTATAAATTCAGATAAAATTCCATTAGTAAACGGAAAAAACCGGAAACAAATATTTCCTGATCATAGAATCGATCTTACTTTAAGGTTTAGAGATGCAACAAGCAAAGTTGAAGAAGAACAGCAAGAATCTATTTTACTAATTGACCAATGGTGCGCTGAATATGAAAATAAAATCAGATCTATGGGAGGTATTGGTTTTTTTCTTGGAGGAATTGGACCTGATGGACATATTGCTTTTAATGTTCGTGGATCTGATCATAATTCAACAACTAGATTAACCGGTACTAATTTCGAGACTCAGGCAGCAGCAGCTACAGATCTTGGAGGAATTGAAATTAGTAGAAATAGACTTGTTATTACAATTGGACTTGGAACGATTACATATAATCCTGATGCAACTGGAATAATAATCGCCGCTGGCGAAGCAAAATCGAAAATTATTAAAAACTCGCTTGAACATGCTCCTGATGTTAAATATCCAGCGACAGCTTTAGCTAAGCTCAAAAAGAGCTGTTTTTATATTACCAATGGAGCTGGGAAGTTGCTTGCAGACTTTGAAAGAGATTATTGGGAAAATTCAGAATGGAATGATCAAAAACTTCAACGTTCAATTTTGGAGCTTTCAAGAAATATAAATGTTTTTGGAAAAAAACTATCACTTGATAATTTACAAAATGATGAGCATTGTAAAAATATTCCCTCATTAAACGCTGATACTGTTAGCGATGTAATTAAAAAAGTTGAAAGTAAAGTTGAAAAAGGTTCTAAACTTGAAACTAATCAAACCTTTTATCATACGGGTCCCCATCATGATGATATTATGCTTGGCTTAATGCCTTATGTAATTCAGCTTATCCGCGAACCTAGTAATCATCATCATTTTGTAAATATGACTTCTGGTTTTACATCTGTTACAAATAATTTTATTCAAAATTTACTTCAAGATACAAAATATTTTTTAGCTGATGATAAAATTCAAATGACACGATACGATGATTTTTTTGAGAGCGGTTACAAAAAGAAATGGGATAAGGATGTATTTCATTACTTAGATGCTATTGCCAGCAATAACTCATCTCAACAAAAAAGAGGAATGTCACATCGACTTATTAGAGCATTAATAGAAATATATAAGGTAAAGAATAATTCTGAATTAAACAGTACTATCAAAAAAGTAATTAAAGAAATTCATAACTATTATGATGGTGAAAAAAATTCAAAAGAAGTTCAAAACCTTAAAGGTATGATCCGTGAATATGAGGAAGAACTAGTTTGGGCTAATTACGGCGTTCGCGTTCAAGACGTTCATCATCTAAGGTTAGGTTTCTATCAGGGTGATATTTTCACGGAAAACCCTCAAATAAATAGAGATGTACTACCTGTTTTAGAACAGCTTAAAACAATTAAACCAACTGTTATATCTGTTGCTTTTGACCCTGAAGGTAGTGGCCCCGATACTCATTATAAAGTTTTACAAACCATTGCAGAAGCTGTACGAATTTGGAATGATTCAGAAGACTTATCAGAATTAAGAATATGGGGATATCGCAATGTCTGGTACAGGTTTGATGTTGATGAAGCCGATATAATTGTGCCTGTTACTTTAAATTCAATGGCTATTATGAGGTCTACGTTTAATAATTGCTATTTAAGCCAAAAGGAGGCCTCTTTTCCTAGTTACGAGTTTGATGGTCCATTTTGTGACTTATCTCAAAATATTTGGGTAAAACAGCATAAAGACCTTCAACTTTTACTTGGTAGAGATTATTGGTATCAAAACAAAAATCCGCATTTAAGAGCGGTTCATGGTGTGGTTAATTTAAAAGAGATGAATGTTAATCAATTTTTATCTATTGCCAGAAAATTGGAACAACAAATGGAAGGCTCGCCTGTTTAATTTTCTTGTGATTAATTATTAATTTTTAGAGTTCAACCAAGTTTAAGGAAATAATCAATTTTGAATAAAAAAGAAACTGCTATAATTGTATCAAGAATTGAACAATGGAATAATAGACTAAAAGATTACTTCATTGAAGATAGAACTGCACTAACATCAAAATATGCATGGTCAAAAAATGCTGTGCCTTTTTCCGAAAAAAACAAATTAAAGTACAAACCAATTAGCAAAGGTAAAAGTTGGGGTAAAGAATGGGATAGTGCCTGGTTTTGCCTCAATGGAAGTATTAAAAAAGAATGGCGTGGAAAAAAGATTATAGCTGATTTAGACTTTTCTGGAGAAGGGCTAGTTTATGACCCTAAAGGAAAAGAAATTCAGGGTATTACAAACGCTTCTATTTGGGATCATAATTTTGTTAGAACTAGAGTACTGATACCTAAAACATGTATCAAAAATAATGAAGTCGAAATTTGGGTTGAGACTGCAGCAAATTCATTATTTGGAATTTTTGTTGATGTAGATCCAGAACAGGATAATCCAAAAAGGCATGGAACATTTGATGCCAAAGTAGAAACGATAGATATAGGAATATTTCGTGAAGATATATGGCATCTATACCTCGATGTAAGAATTCTTCTTGGATTGATAGAAAAGCTAGAAAAAGACTCTACACAGCGCTTAAGGATAATTAATTCACTTAACCAAGCAGTAATCGCTTTTAAAGATGATAAGAAAGATGCTAATTCCTCAAGAAATATATTATCAACTGAACTAAATAAACGCGCCTCATCCTCAGAATTAAAAGTGGCTGCTGTTGGACATGCACATATTGATACAGGTTGGCTCTGGCCGGTAAAAGAGACGATTAGAAAATGTGCACGAACTTTTACAACTCAATTAGATTTAATAGAAAGATACCCAGATTATGTATTTGGAGCTTCTATGCCACAACACTATCAGTTCATGAAAGACTTTTACCCCTCCATATTTAAAAGAATTAAAGCTGCTGTGAAAAAAGGTCAATGGGAACTTCAAGGCGGTATGTGGGTAGAAGCAGATTGCAATCTTATCAGCGGAGAATCTATGGTACGTCAATTACTTTATGGAAAGATTTTCTTTAAAAAAGAATTTGGCGTGAATGTAGATAATTTATGGCTTCCAGATGTTTTCGGATACTCTGCAGCTCTTCCTCAAATTTTGAAACAAGCTGAGATAGACTATTTTTTAACCCAAAAAATCTCTTGGAATCAATTTAATGACTTTCCACATCAGACGTTTAACTGGCGTGGAATTGATGGAACAGAAATTTTAACACACTTCCCTCCTGAGAACACATATAATAGTGAATTAGACACAAAGTTTTTAATGCCTGCTCAAAAAACATTTAAAGAAAAAGATAAATTAAATGAATTTATGTCTCTTTTTGGGGTTGGTGATGGTGGTGGTGGTCCTAAACCTGAGAATATTGAATTAGGAAAAAGATTGAAAAATCTTGAAGGTGCACCAAAAGTTTCATTTGATCATGCAAAGAATTTTTTTAGAAGATTAAATAGAAAAAAAAACCAATTAGAAACATGGGTTGGAGAGCTTTATCTTGAATTACATAGAGGAACTTTGACTACTCACGGTCTAGTTAAAAAACAAAATAGAAAATTAGAAAACAAACTCAAAGCTGTTGAGTTTCTGTGGTCTAATTGCGACTTAAAAAATTACCCTCAAAACGATCTTGATGAAGCCTGGAAAAAATTAATGATTAATCAGTTTCATGATATCATTCCTGGGTCAAGCATAAATTTAGTTTATAAAAATACACATAAGGAATATGAGGGTATTCATAAAACATGTGATAAGCTTTTAAATAAATCAGCCTCTATTTTATTTAAGAAAGATAAAAATTCATTTACTCTTGTAAACTCCCTATCTTACCATTTCAAAGGGGTAGTAAAAATTCCTCATAAATATAAAGGCTATCAAATTATATCGGATGATAAGATTAGCCTTGCTACTCAACAAGTAAATAAGGATTTAGTCTGCTTTGTAGATTTAGAACCATTTTCATTCAAAACTTTTTCTAAAGGCCAAAAAGAAAAAAGTAAAACAGTTAATCATTCTAGCTTAGTTCTTGAAAATAATTATGTTAAATATGAATTTCATAAAGATGGTACGTTAAAATCTGCCTATGATAAAGAGCTAAAATTAAACTTTCTTGGATCAAATGGTAATGTATTGTCTCTCTACGAGGATAGACCACTAAATTGGGATGCATGGGATATTGACTTCTATTATAAAGATTCTCTTTTAGAGACCTCAAAAGTAGAAAGAATTGAAAAGGTTAGAGCAGGCGTTGTAAATAGCTCTTTAAATATATCATATACTATCGGTAATTCTACAATTAAGCAGCATATTTCTCTATCAAATCATTCTAAACGATTAGATTTTAATACATCAGTAGATTGGAAAGAAAAACATAAAATGCTTAGAGTTCACTTCCCTACCACCATTACTAATGAACAAGCTACTTTTGACATTCAATATGGTCATGTGAAAAGGAACACTCATAAGAACACGAGCTGGGATAAAGCAAAATTTGAAGTGGTTGGACATAAATATGCTGATTTATCTAACAATGACTACGGTGTAGCGTTAATGAACGATTGTAAATATGGTTATTCTATTTTTGATAACACAATAGACCTTAATTTACTGCGCTCTCCTAACAACCCAGATGCAGATGCAGATATCGGATACCATGAATTCGTTTATAGTTTTTATCCACATAACAAAGATTTGATTAGGTCAAATGTGATCGAAGAATCCACTTTATTAAATCATTCTCCTATTATTTTTGAAGGCTACAAGAACTTATCTACATCTAGCACTATAACATATAAAGGCAAAGGTATTGAGATTACCGCTTTTAAAAAGAGTGAATATAAAAATGAAATTATTATTAGAACTGTTGAAACACTTGGTAGAAATTCAGAAGGCAATATTTATTTAGATGGAGAAATAACAGAAACAAATCTTCTTGAACAAAAGAATATTAATAAACCTAAGAGAATTAAGGAAAAATATTTTCTTAAGCTAAAACCATTTGAAATAAAGACATATAAAATAAAAACCTGATTATTTATTGCTTAATTTTAAATATTCAGAAGAAAATGGAGTCCCGGGTAGCCCCTGACTATTAAATAAAGTCGCGCTAGCGGTATCACTCCAAGCATATCTAACGTATTTTGGATTAATTACTTTATCTGAAAATAGTTGAATAAAGTCTTTATATACATCAACATCTGCATTAAAATAATTTTTATCATTTCCTGCCACTTCAAACCAAGTTATATCATTTTCAATTTTCATTATACCAGAGCCAGTATTAGTAAAAAACAGATTTAAATATTTACCCTCTTTTTCAACAACTTTTAAAATAGGGCCTGAATCAATTAAATTTTTCCCATAAGACCTATTTAATGCTAATAGTGCAAATCTATTTCCAACGTCATGTTTATTAGATGGATGAAAATCATAGTTTTCTCCAATATCTAACGTAACTACCATGCCAGTGTTCTTTAAATTTAAGAATTCGCTCTGAATTTGACGAAAATAAGGTAGCATTCCGCCATAATTAAAATAATTAGCCAACTGAACATAGTAAAAAGGCATCCTTTCCCCATAAGATTTTCTTAAATCACTTATCATCAATGGGAAGATTTTTTTATATTGACTGTGCGCAATTCCACCTTCTCCTACATTACTCTCACCTTGGTACCAGATAAAGCCTTTTATAGTATAATCTAATATCGGGTGCATCATTCCATTATATATTGTACTTGGTGTGTTATGTGTAAGAAAAAACTTTTCCGGTATATCTGAAAAGTTGATATCTTTATTGCTGTAATTATAAAAAGATGTGTAAGGATATTTAAAATTATCTATTTGCAATGTTTCTTCAGCTAACAATTTTACTTGCCAATTTTTTAAAAAAGCGACATCAATTTTATCAATTTTATTAATTTTCACCTGCCCTAAACTGGCGTATCCTAATACTCTAATAAGAATAGTATTTTTTCCGATTTTAAGAAGATTTTTATCAATATCATATGATCGATCTTTTTTATTAAACTGATAAGTGTATTCCTTTAGATCTAATAAAGACGAACCTACTTTTTCACCATTTATATAAATATCATATTCCCACAAAGTAAAAGGCGCACCGGCATCGGGCCCGATAGTGACACTGTAAGAAAAAGATTTACTAGAATCAACATTAAATTCATTTATAAATACAACAGCACCAGAGAAATTGGAGTTATTTAATATCGGTTTAATTATATTTATTTCATCTAACTCTCTCCAATCATTAAAATCATTTTTAAGATTATTTATCTCATCTTTACCTATAATATCCAACTCTTTCCAACCTGGTACAAAAAAGTCAAAATAACCAATTTTTCGAGGAAGGATATCTGATGACAAAAATAAATCCCAAGCTCCTGATCCAGAGTGTTTATTATCAAGTTGAGAATACCAATCTTTTGTTTTTTTTATTTTCAAAGAGTCCTTTTGAAGAGTCTTAAATTTTTCTGCGAAGCCATCTAAACCGACCAAAACATTCTTACTTGTCCATGATTGGATATTACTTGATCCCCAGCTTGCATGAATTATTCCAATTGGAACATCTAGTTCAAGATGAAGTCTTTTAGCAAAAAAATACGCTGCAGCGCTAAAATCTATTATATCTTTGCCTACAGCACTTACCCACTTACCATCCGTATTATTAAGAGGACGATTGCTTAATGCTTTTTTTACGTTATACATCCTTATTTTAGGGAAATTAGCCTTCTTTATTTCATAAGATGAACTATCAGTTGAATTACAGCAATAATCAAACGTCATTTCCATATTTGACTGACCGGCTGCTAACCATACTTCCCCCATTAAAACATTTCTAATTTTAATGGACTCTTCACTACTAAAAACGGTAATTGATTGATCATCGGAATTATTTATTGTCCTGATCTTTGTAATCCAATAACCTGAAGAATCTGAAAAAGTTAATGTATCAAAACCCCAAGAACAGGAAATGTCTATTTTTTGATTAGGTAAATATTGACCCCAAATATTTACTAAAGTATCTCTTTGGATAACAACTCCATCAGAAAAAAGTTTTGGTATTATTAGATTTTTCTGTTCAAAGCTTGAACAAGATAAAATAAACATTAAAAACATTAAACTATATTTATAATAAAAGAGTGGGATTCTCATCATTTTTTGAATATCATTGATTCATTTTTAAATGATTTAAACTCTAAGGCGTTACCACTAGGATCACTTATAAAAAAAGTTCCCTGTTCTCCGAATTCATTCTTAAATCTTATTTTTGGCTTTAATAAAAATTCAAACTTTAAATTTTCTAATTTAGTATACAACTTTTTCCATTGTTTCCATTTTAAAATTACACCAAAATGCCTAGATGGGATATTATCTTCATCTACGATATTTGTATCTAATTCTTGACAATCATTTGGTGAAAGATGAGCAACAATTTGATGTCCATATAAATCAAAATCGATCCAATTCTCTGACTCTCTACCAGTATTGCATTCAAGTAAACCAACATAAAAAGACCTTGTTGAATCGAGGTCTTTCACAGGAAAAGCTAAATGAAATCGTGGTATCGGGTTCAATTTTACCTTACTCCTTTTGCAGCTAGAGCTAAAGTTCTAATTTTTTTAATATCTTTCTCCGTATATGCACCATTAACACCTGAAATTGCAGCTAGCTTCATTCCATGTTTAAGTCCAAGCTTATAAATTTCTTTTACTTTTTCCCATTCTATATCACGCCCAATTGTATATTTCTCAAAGCGACCTTCAAGAGCAAGAACAATTGTTTCAGCCATACATGCAAAAACAACATTTTGCGGTAAATTAATATTTCTCATCATTAATTTATCTTTAACAGGTATTTCAATTTCGCCAGATTCAATATACATAACATCAGGTCTTTTATTAACATCCTCTGGTTTTAAATCTAATGGTCTTGCTACATCAGTTATAACGCATCCAGGTTTGACTTTCATTATATCAAAAATTTTCTTACCAGCTCCGGATGTAGCGGTAACTATCATATCAGCTATTGAAACATATTCATCCGCATTAGTTGTTATTATAACCTTTGTATTAGGAGAAATATTTAGGATATCTTTTTTTAAAATTTCAAGCTTGTCCTTTTTTCTTCCGCAAAGTATAATTTCTTCAAATATCATAGACAGTAATTTTGAAGAAACTGAACCAATAGCACCCGTTGCTCCAATGATCATGCTTTTCGACTTTAATTTTTCGTTGTTTACTGACGGTTCGATTAAAGCTAGTTTTTTTAAAGCATCTGCTGCTGCCCATAAGGCTGCTGATGCACTATAACTATTACCTGTGGTTATTGGAATAGGTGAATTTTTAGCTACCGTTATACCTGCATCACCAACAACTTTTGTAAATGCGCCAAGACCCATTATTTCAGCACCTAATTTTTTTGCGAGATAAGCGGCTTTTATTAATTTTTTATATGTAAAAGCTGGGTCTCTAGACATCATTTCTCTAGGTGTACCACCAACTGAAATCAACCAACCTTCTGCCTCAGGACCAACGATTGATTGAATACCTTCAATTTTTGAATAAATTAAAGGTGGAGAATAAGCCATTGTTTTTTCTAAGAATCGCATAACCCATCTTTTTGCAAACATATTAGGTAAATGAACAACGTTTCTAATATACTCTGAGGAAAGAGGGTGTACTACAAATGCAAATTTTCTTTTAGTCAAAACATCACCTTTTAACGATTACAATCTTTTTCAATAAAATTAATAATCTCTCCTGCTACATCAGCGCCAGTAAGTAGTTCTATACCCTGAAGTCCTGGAGATGAATTAACCTCTAAGACTAATGGACCACGTTTTGATCTCATCATATCAACACCAGCAATACTTAACCCTAATACTTTTGTTGATTTAATAGCTATTGCTTCTTCTTCTAATGTGAGATCAATATGTTTCGTTGCAGCTCCTCGATGAACATTTGAACGAAATTCCCCATGAGGAGCAACCCTTTGCATCGCTGAAACAACCCTATTTCCAACCACAATAACTCTAATATCAATACCACTAGACTCTTTAATAAACTCTTGAACCAATATATCTGCATCGACCTGTTTAAATGCATTCATAACCGATTCTGCTGCTTTCATTGTTTCGGCAAGGACCATACCATTACCTTGAGTGCCTTGTAGCAATTTCATAATTAATGGAGTCCTGCCTACTTTTTCAATCACATCATGAATGTCCATTGTATGACTAGCATATCCAGTTATAGGCATATCGATACCATATTTAGCTAATATTTGAAATGAACGAAGCTTATCCCTAGATGCTATTATAGCATCAGATTTATTTACACAATAGTTACCTAGCATTTCGAACTGCCTAACGATTGCCGTTCCATATGACGTTTGTGAAGCACCTATCCTAGGTATCACGGAATCATATGTACCCAATTTTTGACCATTATAATAGATTGATGTTTGATTCTCGCCAATATTGATATAGCACCTTACATAATCAATAATATCAACGCTATGCCCTCTTTTTGTACTAGCATTATAAAGCCTATTGGTTGAGAATAGGTTTCTATTTCTTGACAATAATGCAATCTTCATACAACAATTTAATTTAACTTTCCTGTTAGGAAGGATTTTTTGGGATTAATTCTATAATTTTTTGCTAGTGTAGAACGACCTATTAGTACTGGATATACCATACTTGATCTTTTAGCTAGTGTGATTATTGTATTAATAGTATCATTTCCTATCTTTATCGATATATCTATCAATGGCCTCGACTGTTTTTTCCCGAATGAGTTTTTAATAGTTTTATAACCAACCACAGGTTTTTTAATTTTTTTATAAGATTTTGATTGATGCAAACGAAACTCCACATAAGGTTTTCGTTTAAAAATAAACTCTTTAATATGAGTAGCATGAAGGGCTGATATTGTAGCACCTGTATCAATTTTAGCTTTCAAATGAAAGTTGTCAAAATCGACAAGTTCTATCCACTCTCTCCAGCCTATATCAATTATATTTAGTTTTAATTTCTTGTTCAATTTTTAAACAATTATTATAAATTTATTTTAAAATTAGGACAATATAATTTTTATTAAGATAAAACCACCAATCAAGAGAAAAGTAAAAAGTAATGCAAGAATGTTAAAATATTTTTCGATGAACGTACTAATACTTTCACCATAAACTTTTATTAGAGATGCTAATAAAAAGAACCTAGCACTTCGACTTATAATAGAGGCAAGCACGAACATGCCCAAATTAATATTGAAAGTACCAGCAGAAATAGTAATTAACTTAAAAGGTATAGGAGTAAACCCAGCTGTAAAAACGATCCAAAAATCCCACTCATCATACAACTTCTTTATACTATTAAAACCCTCCTCATTTACGCCTGGTATATATTCCATAAAAAGGTTAGCTAAATAAGAATATTCGATACTTGGAACGTTCCACCATAGCACTTTACCGACATAGTAACCTACCATTCCTCCTAAAATTGAAAATATGCTACATAAAAGTGCAAAATTCCATGATTTTTTCCTATTTCCAAGGCATAAAGGAATTAATAGAACATCTGGAGGTATTGGGAAGAAAAAAGCTTCAGAAAATGAAAGTATTGAAATAGAATAATTGCTGTTTGGTTTAGTAGAAAGATTCAGTACCCAATCATATATATTTTTAATAAAATTCAATTATTACTCAGATATTACGGCTACACAAGACATAACTTCTCTTTGAGCGTTCAAGCCAATAGGTTTATTTACTAATTTACCATTTATGATTAGAGCACTTGAGCCACCACCATCTAGATTTAATGCTTCTTCACAATTAAATTGAGCCATTAACATCGCAAGTTCTTTCAAGTAAACACCCCTACTGTCTACTTGGCGTCCGTCTACAACCATGAAGATGACATCTCCATTTTTTTTATAACCCACAGCTGTCCTTGGTTGAACGCCATCTACAGGTGTATTAAAAAAAATTTCTTCTTCTGTAGTTACCATTTGTAAGCCTTTATTAATTAGAACAGGTCCGGCATGCATAGCTTCAACAACTGACCAATAATGAGCATTATTATAATTTACTAATCCTGGACTACCAGGTCTATTATTGATTGGAGAATTCCAATAAAAAATAGAATCATTTATTGTACTAGCCCAACCAATATCAACAGTATTATTAGACATTATTCCAAGAGCGCCTCTATTAATGTTATACCGAATATTATCCCTTATAACAGAGCCACTTGCTGGTTCAATCAATTTATTTTTAGATTTTAAAAGACCAACATGACTTATAGGATATTGCCCTCTAGAAAAGTAACCTCCATTGATAACGACGACAGCCCCAGTCTTTTTTGCCATATCTTGAGGAGTTTCTATACCATCCTCATCATCTGAAACTAAAATTTTAATTTTATTATTATACTTTGGAATAACAACAGCCCAGGCTCTAAGCGGAACATCTGAATTATAGCCCTCCATAAGTATAATTCCACCACCAATATTATTATCTTTAATAACCCAATTCATTTCAATAACAGTATGAAACTGAGAACGGTTACAAGAACTTATAAAAATGAAAAATGTTACGAAAATAAATTTTACGGCAATATTAATAAACATCATTTAATAATGAAACAGAAAAGTTTCTGGATGCTAGCAAGACATCATTTTCATCTACTATATCAACTCTCCATTTACCGGTTTGAGAAGAAAGAATAGTTTTTCTACTCCAAGACCTATAGTTATAAGCAGTCTTAATATTATAAACAACTGTGGTAACTTTTTTATCCTTAAAATACCAAAGGTGTTTTATTTCTTTTTTTGGACCACTATTTGAAATTTTTGTATAACAAAATAACGAATCGACATTATTAGTAAACTCAAAACCGGGTTTAATTGGGTTCCTCTTATAAACCCCTCTGCAAATAATAATTTCCTTTACATCTAGGGTGTTTACTTTCTTGACACTATCAACACTTTTGACATTAGTAGTAAGTGAATTATCGCTCTCATTATTTTTTTTAGGTTTTTCTATATCTTTTTTAAAAATAATATTAGAATCAATAATAATTGGTTTTGGGTCAAAAGAAACAATTGGCATTGTTTTAGAATTTGGATTTATCAATTTCTTTTTTTGCTTAGCTTTTTTAATGACTTCAGAATTATCAGTTTGAAATAAAATATTTTTTTTAGGATTATCATGAGCATATTTTGGTTGATCAATATTTTCTAAATCTTGATTCACAATATAACTGATGCAAAAAACAATATATATCAGGAATAGCGGTAAAGATAATCTTAAAACTTTAAGAAAATGAGAAATAGCAAGGAACATAACAAATAAACAACTAACAAGAAAAAATGTAAAATTCATAAAATTTTTATGTGCTTACAAGTCGGAGCGACAGGATTTGAACCTGCGACCCCTGCAACCCCATTGCAGTGCGCTACCGGACTACGCCACGCTCCGATTTATTTTTTAATAATTTGAAGTATTTCATGGAGTTCATTTTTTAAACTGTTAATTAATTTAGAATTAACGACTGCAGATTGGCCAGGTTTAACTGCTTTTGATGAAATAGCAGCTCTAGCTCCCTCAATAGTAAATTTCTTACCATGAAGTAAATTTTTAATCTCTAAAATAATATCAATATCTTTTTGACGATAAGTTCTATTTCCTGCCCTATTTTTGGGGGGAGTTAATTGTTTAAATTCTGTTTCCCAGTAGCGTAAAACATAAGACTTAAGACCAACAATTTTACTGACTTCACCAATTGAGTAATAAAGTTTTTTAATTTCACTTTTCATATTTATTTCTATTTAACTTAATACTTTATATTAATAACAATAAAATATTGTATCAACCTTAATTAGCTCTTTTGATAAAGCATAAAACTATCTAATAATTTTGATAATAATTCAGGTACTATTTTCATTTTATCTTCAGGTTCGACTAATGCAATCCTTGCCTGTTTACTTCCAGTATTACTATCAGAATAAAACCCCGTCATTGGTGCAAGCAATAAAGTATAAATTTTAGAATCAATATTACACCTCCCGTAACTAGCGCAATATTCAATAAAATCTGAAATGTTAAAACTTATTGGTACGATATTTTTGAAATCTAATACAATGTAAATTGCAGCTTGAGGTTTTGATATTATCAATCCTGGCAACACTTTTCTAAAGCCTAATACTAATTCATCGATTATTTTTAAATAATAATTTCTTTGACTATTATACCAGCTAACAATTTCTGTTGAATTTAAGTTTGCAACAGATGAAAATATATATTGCCCGATAACATTTGCACAAAGATTGGCAGTATACTCAGATCTTACTTTTTTATACATATCTTTATTATCTGTTACTAACGCACCTATACGCAAACCACAGGCATTCCATACTTTCGATACAGATTCAATGCTAATCCTTCGACCAACTATTTCAGGAACATCTTCTTTAGATATATCCCAAATACTTGTTGGACCATTTTTCGTAAAATAAATATTCCTATATGCTTCATCACTAATTAACCATATATCTTTTTCAACACACAGTTGCGCAATTTCAATAATTGATTTTCTTGAAATTTGCTGCCCAGTAGGATTATCGGATGGGATAACCAATATTCCATTAGGTTTATTTTCCTCTACTTGCTTACGCAACAGGGTAATATCTATTTCAGAAAAAAATCCATCATCGTTAAATGAGCGGTAAAAAGAAACACTGGAAATTGAAAGTCTTTTAGAAAATTCATTATAATTCGTATACAATGGGTCAATAAATAATATAGTTTTATCACTTAGTGGGTCACATATACCTAAAAGCATTAATTCCATAGCTTGAGATCCGCCATCAGTGATGACGCAATGAATATCTTTGCTCATATCAACTGTTAGCTCTGCACTAATAGATTGAATTATAGCATCAGCACATTCTTTAGTGCCTTCACTAGAACTATAACGTACAACACCATTTTTAAAAGGAGAGTTTTCACTTAGTAAGTTTTTTGCTCTGGCTATCATAGCAGGATGCATTGGAAGAGAAACATTACCAATAGCAAGGTTGATGACACCTACTTCTGATATGTCTAATCTGGATCTATAAGATATTTGAGCCTTTCTAATTGATGAAGGCTCTCTTTGTTTATAATAGGAAGATAAACGTGGAGACATTTAAGGAAACAATACTTTAAGGCTAAACGGAAAAGTCACAACGAGCTTTAAAACGTTAAACCTTAAAGTATTCATACTTATTTATTCAATAAAATTATCTTCTACCCTTAAAAGGTTTTCTACCTCTATCTCTGCTACCTTGGTTTCTATCACGCTTCGGAGGTGGTGTCCATCCCTCAGGCTTTTCAAGTAATGCTTTTCTACTAAAATCAAGCCTGCCTTGGTCATCAATTTTCATTAGTTTTATTTTCATTGCATCGCCAGGCCCACAGACATCTTCAACTTTATCGACTCTATGCCATTCTAATTCTGAAATATGAACTAGACCTTCACGACCAGGCGCAAACTCCACAAATGCCCCGAAATTCATTAACCTCGTAACTTTACCATCAAACTCCATACCTACTTCAGGTTCAAATGTGATCGCTTCAACTAACTTTATTGCTTCCTGACATTTTGCCGCATCTTGTCCTGCAACGGTAACTATACCATCATCATCTACATTTACCTCACATTCGGTATCTTCAATGATTTTTTTAATATTTTTACCACCAGGGCCTATTAGAGCACCAATTTTCTCTGGGTTAATCTGAATTGAAGTAATTCTTGGAGCAAATTCTGATAATTCTCCTACCTCAGGAACAGATTCGTACATTTTATCAAGAATATGCATTCTACCTTCATTTGCCTGACTAAGCGCATCAGTCATAAGCTCAAAAGATATGCCATCAATCTTCAAGTCAAGCTGGATTGCCGTCACACCTTCTCGAGTACCTGCAATCTTAAAGTCCATATCACCAAGATGGTCCTCTAAACCAAGTATATCACTTAATACAGCATTTCTAGTTCCATCAGTGATTAAACCCATTGCGATGCCCGCGACATGTCCTTTTAGAGGAGCACCCGCACACATCAATGATATTGAACCTCCACAAACAGAAGCCATAGATGAGGAGCCATTTGATTCCATTATTTCAGAAACAATTCTAATAGTGTAAGGAAAATCATCATAATCTGGAAGTACTGGCTTTATTGCCCTTTGAGCGAGATTCCCATGACCAATCTCTCTCCTACTCGTAAATCCAATACGACCAACTTCGCCAACGCAGTATGGTGGGAAATTATAATGTAAATAATAATTCTTTTTATAATCTTCATCCATACTATCAATTATCATTTCATCTCTTTTTGATCCAAGGGTAGTAACAACCAGTGCTTGTGTCTCACCTCTAGTGAATAAAGCGGATCCATGAACCCTTTTTAAAATTGAAGGATCGATTGTTATTTCACGAATATCTGTTGTTGCACGTCCATCGGATCTAACACCGTCTGATAAAATCATCTCTCTCATTGATTCTTTAAAAAGCGCATCAATAATAGATTTTATTTCATTTTCTTGATCAGGAAACTTTTCATTAGCTGAAGACAATATTGCTTTTGTTAATTCTGACTTGGATTCATTTCTGACAACTTTATCAGTTATTTTAACGATTTGATCAATTTTATCATTGAAATCACCTTTAACAAATGCGTCTAGTTCAGCGTTTTGAGCAACTTCATGTATGTCCATTTTTGAAATATCAAGCATAGATGCTAGATCCTCTTGAACTGAAATTATCTCAAGAATGTACTTATGAGCATATTTAAGGCCCTCAATAATTACATCTTCTTTGACTTCCTTAGCCTCCCCCTCAACCATAACAATATTTTCTTTATTACCAGACACAACCATTTCGAAAAGGCATTCGTCTAATTGTTCTCTAGTAGGATTAAAAATAAAATCAGACCCAATCAGACCCACTCTAACAGTAGCAATAGGGCCATTCCAAGGAATATTAGAAATAAGGAGAGCAGCTGATGCTCCTACACCAGCCCAAGTATCGGAAAGATTTTCACCATCACTCTGCAGAACGGTAACCATTACTTGAGTTTCATTTTTAAATGACTTCGGAAACAGGGGTCTTATTGGCCTATCTGTTAAACGACTAGTCAAAACCTCACCTTCAGTGGGCCTAGCCTCTCTTTTGAAAAATCCTCCAGGTATTTTACCACTGGCGTAATGTTTTTCACGATACTCTACTTGCAGAGGGAAATATCCTATATCTTCCCTAGCTTCTTTAGCAGCATTAACAGCTACTAACAGAACTGTTTCTCCATAAGTTAATACAATAGATCCTGCAGATTGCCTAGCAATCTTGCCAGTCTCCAACGTTAGCGTCTTACCGCCTATTTCTTTTTCAACATTTTTCATAATTTTCTATTTCTTCCTTCTATCCACGAATTGATAATTCTTTAATAAGTGTTACATAAGATTTAGTATTAGTCTTTGACAAATACTTCAGCAATTTTTTTCTTTGAGAAACTAATTGCACTAATCCTCTTCTTGTATGCTTATCTTTTTTGTGTATTTTTACGTGTTCTGTTAATTCTGAGATTCTATGGGATAATATAGCCACTTGCACCTCAGTTGCACCGGTGTCATCTTTACTCTTCCCAAATTTTTTTATAATTTTTTCTTTATCTTCTTTTGTAATAGGCATCCTATTCTCCTAGTTCGTATTTGTACTTTAAAGAGAGACATGTTTTTTCATCTTTCTCTAATTGATTAATTAAATTATTTACTGAAGAAAACTTCTTCTCATTCCTAATTCTTTCTAAAAACTCGATCCAAATAATATTACCATATAAATTATTTGGGATATCCCCAAAGATATGAACTTCTAGAACTAACTTATTTTCTTCGAAGGTTGGTCTGTGTCCGAAATTACACATTCCATAACGACTAAGTCCATCAATAATACACCTAGTAAAATATACACCTTTTTTAGGGAATAACTGATTTTTGTCAATTGAAACAAGGTTAGCTGTAGGATATTTTAATTTGTGACCTCTGCCTGAGCCACTAACGACATTTGCGTAAAATCCAAAAATTGAACCCAACTCATAATTCGCCCTTCTAATGTAGCCGCCCTCAATTAGCTTTCTAATATTAGTACTAGAAATAACTATTTCACCATCTTTTAAAGGTTCGACAATTTCAAATTGGATTTTATTATTTTTACAATAATCCCCAAGAAATTTTGTATCTCCGGACCTTTTAAATCCAAAAGCATGGTTTTTACCAGCAATTATCGTTGATGGATTGAAATACTCAACTACAATACTATCTAAGAATTTTTTTGCTTCTATCATCATTAGACTTGAATCAAATTCAAGAACAACTAATATATCTAAACCAATTTTACTTAAGATCTCAATTTTTCTATCGAGGCTCATTATAAGATCAATAGTATTGTTTTTTTCATTTACTATACTTCTGGGGTGAGGGTTAAAAGTTATTAATACAGATTTAAGTCCATTTGAAACAGCCAAAGATTTAACTTTACTAATTAAATGAAAATGCCCCCTATGAATACCATCATAAGACCCAATCGTAATGACACTACTATCGAGCTTTTCGACAGTACTTAGACCGTAATGGATTTCCATGATGAAATGAATTTTTCTAAGGTTAAAGATTCTGTGACATCAAAATCACCAACCTTTGTTCTTCTAAGGTTAACTAAATATCCAACAGTCCCAATTTTTTTTGCTATATCCGCTCCAAGAACTCGTATGTAGGTTCCCTTAGAACAATTAACGCTAAAATTTATCTTGTCCTCCGAGAAATCATTGATGTATATGCTATTAATCATAATGTCATTTTTTTCTCTTTCAACTTCAATGTTTTTTCTAGCTAATTTATAGAGTCTTGTGCCATTTTTTTTCTTAGCAGAAAACATAGGAGGAATCTGTTTTTGCTTTCCTAAAAAAGATTTTAAAACGTTGTTTAAAAGTCCTTCATCTATTGTTGGAACAGGACTCTCTTCTACTAGTTCCCCCTCAGTGTCCAATGTATTTGTTGCCTCACCTAATTTTAATTCTGCAATATATTCTTTATCGAAATTAGTAATAGATGAAAGCTGTTTAGTATCTTTTTCAGTTCCAATAATTAAAACGCCAGTAGCAAATGGATCAAGAGTTCCCCCGTGTCCAACTTTTTTATGCTTAGTTACATTTCTAATTTTTTTAACAACATCAAAAGATGTCCAGTCAACTGGTTTATCAATATTTATTATCACTTTTTTTGAGTTTTTTTATTAGAGTAGATACATACTCTGTATATTCATATGTATCATCAAAATAAAATCGTAAGTCTGGGGTATGTTTCATTGTTAATTGAGGCCCCATATACTTCTTAAATGGCTTTCGATGCTTATTAATTTCTATGTTTAATTGTTTTTTTGGAAGGGTTTGATTTAAAACACTATAAAATACTTTCGCTACACGCAAGTCTCTAGCAACATCTACTTTTGTAAATGTTACAAACCCCAAGTGACTTAAATCGATATACTTATGTAATATAGCCCCCAAGATATCTAAGATCTGGTTATTTACACGATCAATACGATCGTAAGGTTTATTATGATCCAAATTAGATTTAATCCAAAGTTCTTTTTATTTCTTTAACTTCAAAAACCTCAATTACATCACCCTCAAGATATTTTTTCATACCTGAAATACCGATACCACACTCGAGCCCATCTTTCACATCTTTCACATCATCTTTGAATCTCTTTAAAGATTCAATTTTCCCTTCAATAAACAGTTCATCATCTCGGTATAAACGGGCACTCATATTTCGCTTTATAACGCCCTCTGTAACTTTAGAACCAGCAATAAAACCAATATTAGGAATTTTAAATTGTTGCTGAACAAGTGCTTTACCAACAATATTTTCTATTTTATCAGGATCTAATAAACCCTCTAAGGCCAATTTTATTTCATCAACAACATTATATATGACATTATAGGTGCGGATATCTACACCTGCTTGAGAAGCCTGAAGCTTTGCATTGGAGGAGACTTGAACGCCAAAAGCCACAATTACTGCATTAGAAGCATCAGCAAGAAGAACATCTGACTCCGTAACCATTCCTACCGCACTGTGGATGACTTTTATTTCAACTTCATCATTATTAAGCTTCATTAAACTTTCAGAAATCGCATCAATAGATCCATCAACATCTCCCTTTAAAATAACAGGTAGCGACTTAATAGAACCTTCTTTAATTAAAGCAGACATTGAATCTAATGAAAAAGATATTCTCTTTTGTTCAATTTCTCTCCGAGTTTTTTGTCTCTCATTTGAAATCTTTTTAAGGTCCTTTTCATTCTGAAGTACGGCTATAAGATCTCCAGCTTTCGGAACAGAATTAAAACCTTGTAGTTGTACCGCATCAGACGGTCCAGCAGTCTTTAATCTTTCTCCTTTTTCATTCAAAATACTTCTAACCTTTCCAGCGAAATCGTTACATATAAAAGGGTCACCAATTTTCAATGTACCTTTTTGAACTAAAACGGTACCTATTGGCCCTAAACCTTTATCTAATTTAGAATCAATGACAGTACCAACAGCGAGACACTCTTTATTCGCTTTTAAATCAAGAATTTCGGTTTCTAAAAGCAGACTATCTAATAAACTATCCACACCATCACCGTTTAGAGCACTAATTTCTACTGACTGAACTTTTCCACCCCAACTTTCAACCAAAACATCATTTTCTGATAGCTCACGCTTGACCTTATCTGGATCAGCTCCAGGTTTATCACACTTATTTATGGCCACAATCATTGGAACACCCGCTGCTTTTGAATGACTAATAGCTTCCTTCGTTTGAGGCATCACAGCATCATCTGCAGCTACAATTAAAATAACTATATCTGTAACCTGAGCACCCCTTGCACGCATAGCGGTAAAAGCTTCATGCCCAGGAGTATCTAAAAATGTAATTGATTTTTCTGCCTTGACATCTACTTTGTAAGCACCAATATGCTGAGTTATTCCGCCAGACTCACCGTCAGCGACTTTAGAATTTCTAATGAAATCAAGAAGACTAGTTTTTCCATGGTCTACATGTCCCATTACCGTGACTACTGGAGATCTACTTACAGAATTCTTCTTATCCTCTTCTGAATCCTCAAAGGAAAAAAGATCTTCAGTTACATCATCTATTTTCTCTGCATTATATTCAAAATGATTTGCTATTAATTCAATAGCATCCCAGTCTAAACGCTGATTGATAGTAGCCAGAGTACCAAGTTCTAAGCAAAATGCAATAATATCACTAGAAGAGACTCCAAAAATTTTTGAAAGCTCATCAACACTGGAAAATTCAGGTATTTTTATTGATCTTTCAATATCATCATTTTCGTCAATAATATCCGATTTTAATTTTAATTTTTTATATACTTTTTTCTTTTTCTTAGTACCAATAGCAGCAAGCGTCGCCTTTACTTTGGTTTCAACATTTTTAGAAGATTTTTCAGTTTTACTTTTTGGATTTTTTTCAAATTTTGTTGAACCTGGCTGACTTATTTCTGACCTAATATTTGTTAAATTTATTTTTCTTAGTTTTGGCTTCTTTGAAGGAGTAAATTTCTTTTTAATCTCTTTTACTTTATTTTCCGAGTTCTTATCAGGGGAACTTTTTTGCTCCTCTGATTTTTTCTTTTCTAACAACTCTTTTTCTTTTTCGCTTTTAAGTTTCTCTTTCTTTTCCAAATCGCGCTGATCTTGAAGACTCAATAATTGAAGCTTTTTTTGAGATTCTTGCTTCTCTTTTAATCTAGTGTCATGAATTTCCTTTCTTACTTGCTCTTTCCTAAATCTATCAACCAACATTTTGTCTTTTGAAAATTCAGACATAATAAGATTACGAACCTCGTCATCCACAGGAGACATATGGCTTTTAACATCAAGTCCTTTTTTATTTAAAAAATCTACAATATCTGTGTGCGATATGTTTAACTCTTTTGCAATTTGAAATATTCTTACTATTGCCATTTTTCCCTTTAATTAAATTGTTTTGTACTATTCTTCTTCACTAATACTTAAATCTACACTATTTTCATCTTCCGGCTCGTCTATTTCTCTTTCAATAAATGATTGAACTAATGAAAACACTGTTTCAACTTTTTCTGAAGAAAGGCCCTTTATTTCAGTAAGAGATTCTTCATCTGCATCCATTAAATCCATCACAGTTTTAATATTAGAGTCACTTAAGGCCTTGCTTAATGAAGCTTTAATTCCCTCAATATCTGCTAATAATGTATTTTGATCATCTTGCAACCGCTTGTATTGATTAGCGCCATATGCATCTATTCTGTAACCAGTAACCCTAGAAGCCAAATTTATGTTCATACCGTTTCTACCAATAGCTGAGTCAAGGTTTTCATCTTCAAAAATAGCAATACAATATTCTTTCTCTTCGTCAATATATAGATTTATTGGTTTTGCTGGAGATAGAGCCCTAGTTATTAAAATCTCAGGCTGTTCACTAAAATTAACAATGTCAATTTTTTCGTTGTTTAGCTCTCTCACTACAGCTTGAATTCTACTTCCTCTCATTCCTACACAAGCGCCAACGGGGTCTATACGCCTGTCATTAGATTGAACAATTATTTTTGCTCTTTCTCCAGGGTGTCTAGCGATAGAAGTAATATCTATTATACCATCCTCAATTTCTGGTACTTCCATTTCAAAAAGTTTATTTAAAAAGTGATTATCACTCCTGCTTACAACGATATCAGGGCCTTTTGAAGTGATCTCAACAGATTTTATGACACTTCGCACAGTATCCCCTCTTCTGTATCGCTCAGAGTAGATTTGTTCGCTCTTTGGCAATCGCAGCTCAGCCTGATCAATATTAACAAATACATTGTCTCTTTGAACCTGATGAACAACACCAATTACAATTTCACCTATACGATTCGCATAATCTTCATAAATATAATTTCTTTCAACGTCTCTAAGTTTCTGTGAAAAAAAGTGTTTGGCAGTACTGATAATTCTTCTACCAAAAACTCTTAAGTCAATTACTTCGACAAACACATCACCAACGGTCAAACCTTCAGCTTCTTCTGGCTCCTTCGCAATTGCTTCTTCTAGGGTAATTTCAACTTTGTAATCATCTATTTCTTCAACAATAGTTTTTTCAGCATATATTTCAATTTCACCCTTATCAAGATTTACGATACAACTACAATTAGAAGAATCGCCATATTCTCTTTCTATAATGTATAAAAACAACTCTTCCAAAATGGATGCCAATTCAGATCTCTCAACATTTTTTTCTCTAGCAATCTCTGAAAAGACCTCTATTAATTCTCTATTAACCAAAACTCCTCCTAATAACTAATCAAATGAAACTTTAATTTTTGCAGAAATAATATCATCGTAAGTAATAAAGACGTCATTATTCTTTATCTTAACATTAATTCCTTTGTCATCTGCACTAACCAACTTATAAACTTTAGAAACTGGCTCATCGGTACTATCAGAATAATCTAATAATATTTTTCTACCAATATTTTTTTTATATTGAAAGCTCCTAGTTAAAGGGGTTCCGACACCTGGTGTACCCACTTCAAGTTTGCAACCATTTGGAAACATTGAAAGTATACTTTCATCATTTCTAATGCTTTTAGCAATGCTTGATGTTTTTCCAATTGAAATATCACCAAAAGAATCAACAACTACCCTTACATAGTCAGACCTAGAATCAAACACTAAATCCATTAACTCAATATCATCTCCAAGATGACCCTTAACTATATTTTTTAATTTATCCATAACCTTAAAAAAGAAAAGTGGGTCTTTCAACCCACTTTTCGTCCGGAAAATTATATGTTTAAAACTATTATTACAATAGAAAGAACAAATAAAACTACATCATACCATTTAGCTCATCAGCTTTTTGTCTTATGCTAGATGGTATTTTTTTTAATTGCAAAATCTTATCTATTTTTTTTCGAGCACTTGCAATATCATTTAATTTAATATTTGTATAAGCTTCTAAAAGCGCTAGTTCAAGTTTAGACCCCATACCTAAATTCAACTTATTACCTTTTTTTAAAATATCAAGACATTCAGCGTGATTACCGTTTTGAGATGAAATACTATGTAATAATCTTATCGCTCCAAAAGCAATAATAGGATCTGATGCTGAATTTATATACTTATTCAAGTAGATAGTTGCTTCATCATAGTTTTTATTTTTAAATGCTATTTTACCAAGAAAATAGTGTGCCATATTAGAACCATCGGTACCATTAAAATTTGATATTAAAGTTTCAAACTGGAATTTCGCATTTTCATAATCTGCATTTGAGTAAGCTATCATTGCGATACCAAAAGCAGAATTAGATTCCAAGTCATTCTGTTTACTTTTATTATTATAGATGTAAACACCTACAATAAAAGCAATTATTAACAACCCAGCATTAGTTACAAGTCTTTTATTGTTCTCAAAACCTGATTCGATTTTTTCTAGAGTATTTAATAGCGGATCTTTTTTTATTTCATTTCGAATAATTTTTCTTTGCGGTTTTAACATTTTTATTTCCTTTAAAATTTATAAGTACCCTCGGCAGGAATCGAACCTGCATCTAATGCTTAGGAGGCACTTGTTCTATCCATTGAACTACGAGGGTGATTAAATCATTTATTAATAAATATAACAATTAAAATTACTTTACTATTAGTAGAATCAAAATATATTCTATGTTGGAAAAATTAGTTTGAGCTTTAACCATTTATTCAGACTTGAGATTTCTTGTCATAAGTAAATCAACTTCTTGCTCAGGATCTGACCCTTTGTATAGTACTTTATAAACCGCTTCACAAATTGGCATTTCTATTTCAAACTTTTCACATATTTTTTTTATTGAGAACGCGGTTTTTACTCCTTCAACTATCATATGAGTTTTGCTTAAAACACTTTCTAAATCACTACCTTTTCCAATCATTTCACCTAATTTTCTATTTCTACTATGCACACTACTACAGGTAACAATTAGATCGCCAATCCCAGCAAGTCCAAAAAACGTTTCAGTATTAGCACCAAAACATGTACCAAGCTTAGATAACTCCTTGATACCCCGAGTTATAAGGGCAGCTTTTGTATTGTCACCATATCCAAAACCATCACAAAATCCAGCGGCAATCGCAACCACATTTTTCACTGAACCGCCAATTTCGACACCAATCAAATCTTGATTTGTATATACGCGAAGCTTATTTGTTGAAAAAAGGTTTTGAATTTCTTTTGCTGCAAGAATGTTATTTGATGCTGATACAATAGCAGTTGGTTTCTTTTTAACGACTTCTTCAGCATGACTTGGACCAGACAACGTGATAAAGTTTGGGATGTCACCTACTATTTCTGATATCACCTCGCTCATGGTTTTCAACGTTTCGTTTTCTATGCCTTTAGATACATTGACGATATAACTTTTAGGGTTCAAACTATCTTTTATTCGACAAACAACAGATCTCATGTCCTGTGAAGGCACAGCCAGTATAATATATTTTGCGCCATTTATAGCAAAATTTATATCTGAATGAAAAGAAACATTTTTTCCAAAAACAATACTTGGCAATAAATAGTGTTTCCTTGAAATTTCCATTTCATGGCATGTATCTGAGTTGCGATGCCAAAATTGGATATTATAACCTTTTTTTGAGAGTAAGTCACCCAATGCTCCGCCCCAAGAACCACAACCTAAAAATGCTACTATTTTTTTCGGCATTTAACTTTATTCTTTATAAAGAGATTCTATTGTTTCCAGCCAGTTTTCATTGATTTGCTTTCTTCTAATTTTTAAAGTTGGAGTCAATTCGCCATCATCAATAGAAAAATCTCTAGGTAAGATAGAAAACTTTTTAATTTGTTCAGGACTGGAAAATTTCTGATTAAGCTTTTCAATCTCATCTTGAATATTATCAAAAACATCTTTGCTATTTGTGTAATCTGAAAGTTTTTTCCCGCTTTCAACAATCAATTTATTTTGTTTTGATGGGTCTTTTGGAATACTGTTTGGCTCAATCCCAATATTGTCTCTTAGTATTACACTCATATCAAGTGTTATTAATGCAGAACAATATTTTCTATTATCTCCGACTAAAAAGCATTGAGAAACAATTGGAATAGATTTCATACATTCTTCAATCACTAAAGGAGCAATATTTTTTCCACTGGAGCTAACATAAATTTCTTTTTTTCTTCCTGTAATAAACAAAAAACCATCTGAATCTATTTTTCCAACATCGCCCGTATATAGCCATTCATCGATAATTGTTTTTTCTGTTGAATTAGAATTTTTGTAATAACCTTTCATTACATTTTCGCCCTTAATTAAAACCTCACCATCATGCGAAATCTTAAGGTCAAAATAAGGCATACATTTACCAACAGAGCCAATTCTGTTATTACCTGGGTAATTTATTGAAATACCAGCTGTATTTTCCGTCATACCATAACCTTCATAAATAGGAATACCTAAGAAATGAAAAAATTCTAAGATTTCAGGGTTTATTGGTGCAGCTCCCGAGATTGAGAACCTATTACTGCCGAAACCGGCAGCTTCTCTCAATTTTTTCTTAAAAACTGATGAAAGAACTGGTATTTTTAAACCGATTTTTAAAATCGGCTTCATTTTTATAGCCGCTTTTAAATTAGAATAGACTTTTTCGTAGATACGAGGTACACTAATAAATAAATGAGGTTGAACTTCTTTAGCATAATCAATGGTGTTTAAAGGACTATCTACAATTGACATATGCAAAGCACGCCTTACCCAATAATGATTGTCAACTAGCTGACCAAAAACATGAGCCAAAGGCAACCAAGAAACATATCTATCTCCCTGATCAAATTTCAAAACATAACCAACAGAATCAAGCTCAACTTTGAAATTATTGTGAGTTAGTTCAACACCTTTTGGGTTACCCGTTGTGCCTGAGGTATAAATCAAAGAAGAGGTATCGTTGGCATCGATACTTTTCATTCTTTTTTTAACCTGATCATCAGAAATATCAACACCTTTTTTTATAAATTCTTCCCAATTTATTATCTTACTATTATTTGGCGCTTTGACATCCTCACCCATTAAGACAACTACCTCAACAGTATCTAGTTTTTCAAGGATAGCAAGCAATCGATTAATTGGCATTTTATCTTCCTCATCGTTATCATTTGGATTGTGGCCAACAAATACAATTTTGGAATCTGAATTTCCAACAATCCATTCAACTTCTGAAGAGGATGAAGTATGATAAACAGCTACAGAGACACAATTTAAAAACTGCATAGCGCTATAGCAACCAAACCATTCTTTTCTATTATAACTATAAATTGCACTTTTTTCTCCAACATCTAGATTAAGAGCAATTAACGACTTAGATATTTCAATTACGTAACTATAATATTCAGACCAATTCATAGTTTTCCAAACACCATCAACTTTTATGGATAATGCAGGTTCCTTAGGATATTTTGTTTTATTATCAATCAGAAAACTAGGCGTGTAGCTCATTTGCTTACTCCTTCATTTTAGTTACTAAGAATTAATACAAATAAGTTAATAACAATGATATTATATATGATAAAAAAATAAATCTTAAATATTTTCATATCTGTCAAACCAATACCTTGACACATAGCTAAGTTATAGAATAATTTTACCATCACTTTGAGTGCATAATGCCGGGGTGGCGGAATTGGTAGACGCGCCTGACTCAAAATCTGGTGGGTGCAAGCCCGTGGGGGTTCGAGTCCCTCCCTCGGTACATCATAAAAAAACTCAGCTTAAAGATTTATTAAAATTTTCCCTTGACTTATAAACTATTATAATATATTTTTATTACATAAAGGTGCTGGTTTGGTACCTTTGGTATGTGGAAGGGGTAAACGTTCACTATGTTCCGAGGTCATTGTGAAGTTTGCCCCAATTTTTTTTCCTGCACTCAAAATTTTATTTTAAATATAACAATATAAGAATATATACTATTTACATAAATAAATACTTTGTATATAGCATTATTTAAAATAGCTTTTTTACAACACTTTTAAAGAAAGTCAACAGAGAATTACATCCTACATAATCTGATACTTTAAGTACTGTTTATTTTAAAAGAATCTATTAATAGGATTAATCAAGATATTGATTAATCGATTCATTAATGTCCTGCCAATAATGCCCTTTACGCTTTAACTTATTAATTATTCTTTGTCTTAAATTATTATCAGAATTAATTTTATCAGGATTGTACTTTTTTAATACAGTTAAGATTATATCATCCAGACTAAACTCTTTATACACTTTTTCCATAACACTTTTAATTAAATCATCAGAATCTATATATTCTTTAAGTTTATACTTCAAAGCAATAGGACCAATAGAATTTCTTCTTATGTGGTCTTTTGAAAATGCAAGACCAAATTGAAAGTCATCTACCCAGCCTTCAGTTTCAAACTTTGCGACTACTTTAGCAATAATTGTTTTATCAATATTTTTATTGATAAGCTTCGAAAATAGCTCTTTTTTACTGCGCATACGATAACTAAGTAAATTCAGTCCAGCACTCTGAGCTTGATGATATGCGTGTTTTTCTAAAATTTCTTTAAAATCAATGCTACTTATTGTGCCGCCAACATAAATCGATTCTGAAAGAACGATATCTTTTGAAAGCTCATAAATTGAGCCATCAACAAATTCTACAACTAAAATTTCTTTTTTTTTCTTTTTTGGATATACTGATAGTATTTTATTTTTTTTCGTCTGCATTGATACCCATAAAAGATTTAACCTTTTCAATTATTTCTTTATATATATCAGGATTATCTATAAGATACTTCTTTGAATTTTCTTTACCCTGTCCGATTTTCATATCACCATATGAAAACCATGCACCCATTTTTTCAACTATCTCGCCTTGAATTGCAAGATCAATAATATCACCTTCTTTTGATATACCTTTACCATACATAATATCAAACTCTGTCATTTTAAATGGTGGTGCAACTTTATTTTTTACAACTTTTACCCTTGTGCGATTACCCACCATGTTAGTACCATCTTTTAGGCTGGTAATTCTTCTTATATCCATCCTAACAGATGAGTAGAATTTAAGCGCTCTCCCTCCAGGCGTAGTTTCAGGATTGCCAAACATAACTCCAATTTTCTCTCTAATTTGATTTACAAAAATTACAGTAGTATTTGATTTGTTTACCGTTCCAGTAAGTTTTCTTAATGCTTGAGACATTAATCTAGCCTGCAAACCCATATGTGAGTCTCCCATTTCTCCTTCAAGCTCAGCTCTCGGGACCAATGCAGCTACAGAATCAACTACAATAACATCAATCGCACCACTTCTCACAAGCGTTTCTGTAATTTCAAGAGATTGCTCACCAGAATCTGGTTGAGACACTAGTAGTTCATCGAGATTAACGCCCAGGTTCTTTGCATATTCAGGGTCCATTGCATGCTCGGCATCAATAAAAGCTGCATAACCGCCTGCTTTTTGAGCCTCCGCAACCACATGTAATGTAAGCGTAGTTTTTCCTGATGACTCTGGACCAAATATTTCTATAATCCGCCCTCTTGGGACTCCTCCAACACCTAGAGCAGCATCTAATGATAAACAACCAGTTGATATTACATTATCACTAATACTAATGTGATTACCACCCATTTTCATTATAGCGCCTTTCCCAAATTGGCGGTCGATTTGATTAATAGCTAAATCTAAAGCTTTTTCTTTTTTTGAATCTGTTGACATTTGATAATTCCTTTTTTAATTAATTTTTTGAAAGTGAAAAAGTATTTAAAATATTATAAACAACACCCTCGGATAAAACCTCACTGCTTAACAACTGAACTTTATCGACTGAAAATTCAATATTATCGTAACAAGAGTTTAAAAAGATCGATAGATCTGGTTTAAATTTCTGCGGGTAATTAATTTTACCTATGGTAACGTGAGGAGTGAAGTTTTCATCTCTCTGTTTATAACCAAGAGTAGTCATTTTTAACGAAAGTTTATTGACTAAATCATTTAGAGCTTTTAAATCGTTGTCTATTCCTAGATACAAAATTGATGGTTTTAAACTATTGGGAAAACACCCTGTCCGTGAAATTGTTAAATCAAAAGGCTTATAACCGCTAATGACATCTAAAATTTCATTTTCAATCATTGGTATGTCGCCTTCAGGAGTAAAACCTAAAAAGTGCAAAGTAAGATGTAAATTATTATGTTTTACCCAACGTATTTTTACTCTATCAGTTTCAAAAGTAGATGTAAGCATTTGCTTAACACTCTTTACTACATGAGGCAAAGGTATCGATATAAAAGTTCGAAGAAGTTTTTTTTCCATATATTAAATCATACTCAAAATAAAATTAAACACTGCTTGACTGGTACGAATCTTATTTGATTCTCTATTAGAAGTGAAATTAAATTTTTTCACTTCTAATATGTTTTCATCGCAATAACCAACATAGACTAATCCAACCGGCTTTAAATCTGTTCCTCCTCCAGGACCAGCAATCCCCGTTGTAGAAATCCCAACATTCGTTTTAAGCTTAGCCCTTATATTCTTTGCCATTTCTAATGCTACTTCTTGACTTACAGCACCAAAATCTTCAATACTTTTAGCTGAGATATCTAAATCATTTATTTTTGATTGATTGCTATATGTAATTAATCCACCATGATAAATTTCTGAACTACCAGGAACGTTCGTTAGTCTATGACCAATTAAACCACCTGTGCATGATTCTGCGGTGGATATTGTAAGTTTTTGATTTAAAAATTTATTTACTAAAACATTTTCTATACTTTCATTTCCTAGCGCATAAATGTATTTATTAATCGATTTAGCAATTAAAATCCTAAACTCATCAAGTAATTTTTTATCCGTATGTGAAATACGTATATCTACACCATAAAGAGAAGGATAATATCCAACGTTTATATCTTCGGAATTAAAATCAATTTTCTTTACTTTTTCAAATAAAACGGATTCTGGAACTCCTGTTGTTCGCAAATTAGCAGAATATATTTTTGAAACTATTTTGTTTTTAACCCAAGGAATTATTGAATGAGATACCATACCTTTCATTTCCATTGGAACGCCTGGCAGAACCATTAGCGTTGTATTATTTTTTTTATAAAGTAGTCCTCTTGCAGAACCTAAATCATTTGGAATAATATCTCCATTATTAGGAATAAGAGCTTGTGATTTACTACTTTCAAACAACTGATATCCTGCATTTAAAAATTTATCTGATAAATAATTCCAATAGCTATCATCAAAAACTTCTTCACTACCAAAATAGTCAAATACGACTTCTCTAGTAATGTCATCATCTGTCGGTCCAAGACCACCAGTGCAAACAATTAAATCTATTTTTGATTTAAATAACAAATCTAAGCCATCTATTATAGCCTCTTTTTTATCAGGAATAGTCAAATGGCGATTAATATTTGCACCCTCTGAACTAAGAATATTGCTTATCCAACTTGCATTGGTGTTTATTGTCTTTCCCGATAAAAGCTCATTTCCGATTGTTAATACTGCGACCCTCATCCGATAAAATAAAATAGACTTTGCGTTACAAGGAGTGCAAAGATGCCTGCAATTACATCATCCATCATAATGCCAGTCCCTGATTTTATATCATCCATCGATTGTACGGGTCCTAGCTTAAAAATATCAAATATTCGAAAAAAAGAAAATGATACAAAACCCCAAATAAAAGAATGTGGTACCATCCACAGCGCTATCCATTGACCAACCCATTCATCTATAACAATTTCCGCAGGGTCCTCATCTTTAAGAGCTTCAGCATGAATAGTAGATACAGCAACACCTATAAAAAACAATACTAGACTCGCATAAAGGATAAATACTCCTTCAATATAAAAACGAAGAAAAAACCATGCTAAAAAAGCCACGAAACTACACCATGTACCAGGAGCAAAGGGCAACTTACCTATATAAAAAACCGTTGATATTATTTCTGAAACTTTATTCATTAACTGTTTTTCATAAATTCCTTAATTATAATTCTGTTGGTGTATAAGTACACAACTCCTGTATATGCAGTAAATATAGCCGTAAGCAACGTAAGAATATATATAATGTTGTAATGCCTAATTAGATTTAACGTGGGTGTTAACTCAACAATACTCAATCCTTCAAAAGTTAAAAAAATTAAAGTCAAAATAATTAGAGTTAATTGTAGGGCTGTTTTGTATTTAGATATATTTGTAGTAACAAATTCAAAACCTCTATTTGAAATAATCCAGCGCAAGCCTGTAATGAATGAATCTCTGAAAATAATAACTCCAACCATCCAGAAATCAATAATTCCAATAAAAGCAAAAGAAATAAATGCGGATAAAACTAGTATCTTATCAGCTAGTGGATCTAAAAATTTACCCTCTGGAGTAATTTGATTATATTTTCTGGCAAGGTAACCGTCATAAGCATCCGTTATAGCTGCAATTGCAAATACTAATAAAGCAAAAAACTTTGCATTTGGAACATTGGAGAACAATAAAATGATAAAAAGAGGTGTTAATATAATTCTTATAATCGATAATAAGTTTGGCAAGTTCATATTGAGGTTCTGCCTTCCATCGCTCTAACAAGAGTGAGTTCATCCATATATTCTAAATCACTACCGACTGGGATACCTCTTGCTAAGCGTGTTACAGTAACTCCTAACTTCTCCAACTTTTGTGATAAATATAGACAAGTAGTGTCACCCTCTACGCTTGGATTAGTAGCTAAAATCACTTCCATGCCACCTTTGATTCTATTGTAAAGGCTTTCCAGATTCAATTCATCTGGCCCTATCCCGTCCAATGGAGATAAAACACCACCTAAAACATGATATCTACCTTTAAATGAATTTGTTTTTTCAAAGGAATAAATATCTTGAGGCTCTTCGACAACACAAATCAGAGAACTATCTCTACTATGATCTAAACATATACTACAAACCTCTGATTCAGCCATAATACCACAATCTTTGCAAAATCTTATTTTTTCTTTTATTTCTTTTATAGCATTAGCTAAAATAATGTTATCCTGATTATCAGATTTGAGTATAAAAAAGGCTAATCTTTGTGCTGTTGCTTTACCAATACCTGGCAACTTTGATAATTGATCTATTAGTAGGCTAGCAGGCTTAGGATATAGAGGCATTTAGAGGCCTGGTAAATTGAGACCTGAAAGCATGCCTCCAGTAACTGAGCTCATTTTTTCTTTTGCTGCTGCTTGAGCTTTAATTATGCCTTTATTGACAGCCGAAATAATCAAATCTTCAACTACTTCTTTATCTTCTTTAAAGCATTCCTCATCGATATACAATTCTAAAACTTCTAACTGCCCATTAATTTTTACTTTGGCCATTCCACCCCCAGATTCAGAATCTACAATAATATCTGAGAGTTCTGACTGAACTCCTTCCATCTTCTTTTGCATATCCTGAGCCTGTTTTAACATTTTTGACATATTTCCTTTAAACATAATTATTCTCCTAGGTTAAAATTTCTCCGTCGAAAAGGTCAACAACTTTATCTCTTACTTTCTCATCCTGTTCAGAGTCTGTTGAATCCGTAAGGACTTGCTCTACTGAACTCTTATTATTTTTTTCACTACCTTTCAAAACTTTAAAACTTGTACCAATACCGTACTCTTCAGATAGTATTTCATTAATAATATCTCGGTTTTTTTCTATCATACTAACATGAAAGTCTAAAGTACTATTAATTTCGAAAACGATATCTGGACCAGATACTTCTATTGGTTCACTTTTATCTAATATTGAAGCTATAGAAGGCTTTTTAATATGTACACTATCAATAAATATTTGCCATTTTTCTTTGATAGTTTTTAAATCGATTTTTTTTGATGTCTTTGTGACAGTTTTACTTTCATTATCGAAATAGTTTTCTTTAGGTTTAATATTTTCTATTATAGTTTCACTATTTTCTTCAATTATTGAATCTGATAAAACTTTTTGGTCAATAATATCGATATTTTTAACCTCATCTTTTTTATCTGAAGAAACTTCAATTTCCACTTCGCTTATATCTTCTCTTTTATTTTTATCATTAGATTTTTCATCAACTCTGACATTCTCAGGAAGATTAGTATCATCATTTTTAACGACTATTTCTTGAACTTTTTCAATTCTCTCTTCATTTGTATTGTTAGAAAGACTATCCTCATCACTCTCATTCGAGGTAGAAGCAAGCAAACTCTCGATCGAAACAGACTTATCCATTTCTAATAATTTGAGCGATGTAAATTCAAGCAATAAATATGGATCGTCTGAACGCCTAATGTGACTAGAGACATCCATTAATACTTGTGTACATCTTAATAAATCTCGGTTATCCCAATTTGATGAATGCACAATATATTTTTTCTTATTTTCTTGGTTCATATCAAGCAAGTCTTTACCCTTATCTATTTGAGCATAAAGTAAACTTTTAATATGATTGGATATACCATTAACGACTTCTTCGGCCGGAACACCAAAGCTCAAAAATTTATTTAATGAAGAAAGTAGTTCTCCTCCATTTTTACTTAAAAGCGCATTGGTATAATCAAAATATAAATCAGTTGGTATAACACCAAGTGCAATGACGGTTTTATCATAATTAATTTCGGAACCGCAGAAACTAATAACTTGATCTAAAATACTCAGTGCATCCCTCATACTTCCATCTGCTTTCCTTGCAATTATTTGAAGACTATCCAAGTCATAAGAAACTGACTCTTTATCAAGGATAAAATTAATTCTTGATATTATAGTATCAGTTGAAATACGATTAAAATCAAATCTTTGGCATCTAGAAATTATCGTAGCTGGAACTTTATGAATATCAGTAGTACAAAAAATAAATTTACCGTGAGCTGGAGGCTCTTCTAGCGTCCTTAATAAAGCGTTAAAAGCAGGGTTCGTTAACATATGGACTTCATCAATAATTATTACCTTATAATTTCCAACCATCGGTGCAAACTTAATTTGTTCTCTTAGGTTTCTAATTTCTTCAATTCCTCGATTAGAAGCGCCATCAATTTCTAATACATCGAGTGCGCGACCTTCTGCAATTTCTAAAGATAAATTTGAAGTTGGATCAAAATCATATTTTGCCCCACCCTCAGCATTGAGAGCCCTAGATAAAATTCTTGCGGTTGTAGTTTTGCCTACACCTCTAGGACCAGTAAACATATATCCTTGAGCAACTCGGTCTAATTTAAACGCGTTAATCAATGTTTTTGTGACATGATCTTGACCGACGATATCGTCAAACGTTTGAGGGCGCCATTTTAGTGATAATACTTTGTAAGACATTTTAATTAGGCCATGCGGTTATATTTGGAAATCTCATAAATGAATATCTATTACCTTATCAGTTCAAATCTAATTAACTGCAAGCACACAAAAAAGAAAGTTTACCGCTGCTCCCTTCCAGGCCTGACGGAGTTCACTAATTTAATGTTGCAACAGGACTAAACTATCAACACTGCATAGTACAAGACAATCAATCGATAAAATCCTAGCATAAGTATCAATCTTGCTATAGCGGATTGCAAGTAACAGGGCACCGCTAACTCCCCATCTAGCACGGCCTAAAATTAATTTTCAAATCACTTTTTATTTTAATTATAAATAGACATAACCTATTTATAATAACAAAATTAAACACAAAATGTTATATATCTTATATTAATTATAACAATCATATTTGTTTGTAAGCGCCTGTGCTTGAAACTTTAATAAATTACAACTATCTTAATTTCCTCGATTTCAAACCAATCCCAAAAATTAGATCTGTCTAACTTTATAACACCGTCTTTAAAACTAAATCTCAATCGCTTTCTGTATAAAGATTCTGTGAACCAAAGAGAGTTTTCTCTTCTATAATAAATGGCAATGAAAGGAGGACTATCTGAATAAAGATCAGGAATTTCTAAGGTACATATAGCTTCATTAAACTCACCTTCAGATGTAACAAAATCTAACTTAGAGTAGCTAAATACTTTTTTAGTAAGTGGTGAAAATGAGCGAGACTTCTCTGGTTGTTCTTGACCAATCAAAAAAGACCAAAAAGTTACTGATAATAATATAAATTGAAGGCGAATGAGCACCCTCAAATTTGGCACTACTTTTTGCCGCGCCCAAACAAACCTTTTTTCTTTGGGGCTTCTTCTTTAGGAGCTTCCTTTGAATTTTCTTCTTTTCCATCAGCAATACCTTCAAGCCTTTTTTCCCAATCACTAGCATCTTCAGACGCTCCAGGTCCATCGGGAACGTCATTATCGTCTTGACCAGACCCTTGCTCAGGATTCTCCCAAATTTCTTTTAACTTTTCATGGCGCTTAACAGAATTATCACGCAAGTGATCAAGCATCTCGCTTACTTCTTCATCAAAATCAGCTATTGTTTGCTCCATTCGCCTGATTAGTTCTTCTTGCAATGGACCACCATATCCTTCACCAACTTTTTCCATCAGGTTGCCAAATTGCTCGATTAAATATTGTTTTTGAGGGTCCACTTTCGGTTTGTCCTCAATATTATCATTATTTGTTCCAGCCATAAAGACTCCAGTTATTACTTATAATTTTGTTCATACTCATTCTGAGATAAGATAAACGTTTCTGATGGTGTTAAAACAGTTGCTAATGCTTCATAAAGCTCACTACTGAAAATTAGTCCCACCACTATACCATAGAATTTATAATACCATGACTCATCTAACCTAGGACTTCGTTGACTATTGTAAAGTGTAGCCACATTCAATCCAAAAGTTCCACTCAATCCGTAAATATACGGCTTTAAACCTAAAAATTCATCACTATAAAGTCTATATGAAATACGTTCAATATCATTTAAATCTATTTTTTCTATTGCTGTAGCAGTCTGCACAGCAACTAAATTATCCTCAAAACCAATTAGTGTTCCATTTAGCCGGTCATTATTGATATTTATTATCTTGACATATTGGGGTTTTTTAATTTCGTTTAAAATATCTGATGCCCTTAAAAAATCCATTCCAGCATACATTATCTCGCGAGCTTCTTTTGTGAATTCAGGTTGTCCATTTATGTTGTTTTGAAACCTAGTAAACTGTTTTAAAGACATGTTTTTTTCATAAGTCTTCTTTTTACCTTTTCTGTTAACGACAATTCTAACCTTATAATCATTGCTGCTTTTTAGGTAAACCTGAGCACTCAAAAAATTTCTTACTTTTGGAAAAATACGGTAAAACCTGTTTTCATGAATGTCAATTAGGGTTCCAACCCTTGCGCTTAAAATAGCTATTTCGTCTTGAGACTTTATTGGACTCAATAAAACAATAAGCAGTAGACATATTTTGGCCATTTATGAATTAAAAACTAAATGCTGTCTCTACTTTCGTTTGTCTAACAGGTTCTAATTCCCCTGAGCCATTATCTCGATAGAATTCACTATACTCCCAAATAAGACTAACACCTTCACTCATTTCGTAACCGACTCTATAACCCATGACAGTATTCGCAGAAGGATTTTTAAAATCAAAAGGGTCTTTATCGTTATTTCTTCTATAAAAAGCTGTTGCGACACTTAATTTGGGAATGTTGTCAGTATTTAATGTTAGAACTGAGTTAAAACTATTGAATTCTAGAGTATCAGCTTTCATACTTGCATATGATGCATTAAAATTCAATAAATTGAGAATACTCATATTCGCAGATCCGTAAACACCACTTGATGACGCTTTATTATCATAATCTTCAAAAATAGACATATCCTTTGTTTTAATAGTCGTACTAGTACCTTGCGAAACACTTAAAACCCTATTTAAATCATATGCTTGATCAAAAAATTGAGGTACAAAAGATCCCTGCACAGAACGATATTCAAGTGAAAGATCGAGCAACCCAAAAAGTTTTGATCTTATTCCTGGAAGCGTAATCCCTGAGCCTGATCTTTCAGGTCGATAAAAAAGTGTATCAGAAGACTCACCTATCGTAGATACTTCAGGAAACATAAGAGAATTAAATTCGGTATAAACTGTCAATGATAACATTTTACTTGTTAATAAAGGATAAGAAACATCAAACGACCAAGCAGACACAGATGCTTTATTATCATTTATGCTAAATGGCCTAGCTTTAATCATTACACTGTCATCGATAGTATCAACAATATTATCACCGTCTGCGTCAATATCTATCAAAGAGTCTGGTACAGATAATCCATGCCCTGGATCAGCCCAACCATCACCATCTGTATCATTCCAAAGAGTACTATCTGTTGGAAAATCATCAAACACATCAGGGAATGAATCGCCATCTTTATCTTTCATCGCAGAAAACATATTTGCATCTGAAATGTAATTGAGGCCAATAGTAATTGGTAAATTATCAGATATTTTATACTGAGCCCTCAAACCAAATATCGTTCCTCCGCGAGAAAAATCTTTTATGTTTGATAGAAACACTTCTCCTCCAATAGATCCGATATTAAAACCCGTATTTATCCCAACTCTTCTAACAGTTGGAAACTCCATCATGTTTGAATATCCTTTCATCAGTCCACCTTGACCTAATGTCATATTTTCAATCGAACCATATTTTGCCCATATAGGAGAAGACTTTTCACCATATCGTATATATAAAATTTTATCATAAATCAAATCTGGATTATCATCAAAGTCCCACTCATCCTGTCTAATATTTCCTTCATCATCCATATAAACAACTAGATCTAAACCTATTCCAATACCCGACAAATTGATTTCGGGTCTTAATGCTAACTGATTGTAGAGAGTACCATCTATTGTAGCAGAGCCAATCCCGAGTCCCATTCCAAATGGTTTTTTAGGCGCGCTAGGTGCATCATCTGTTTTTGGTGAATCATTAGAATCAACTTCATTATTAATGGTACTATCATTTATTTGATCGGTTTTATTTTTGATTTCTGAATCATTTGTTTCTACTTCTTTTTGTTGATTATCGTTTTCTATTTTTTTTGATTCATCACGCTCTGAAGGTTTTTTCCTTTCTTCAACTTCTAACTCTAATTCTGGGTCCTGAGGATATTCATTCGGACTTGCTGGAGCTTGCATCAAACTTCCAGTGGAACCACTTAGTGCTTTCTGACCTGGACCCACACTAACTGTTTGACCACTGACAGAGTTAAACACATCAAAAAGCCCTTCTTTACCTATAAATTGATCAACACCTGAAGGATTAATCATAGCAGCAAACTCAGTGCCTTTTACACTAGCGACACTAACTGGCGAGACGACTCGAAATGTTTTGGTTCTGTTTTCTTTTTCGATTTTGTTTAAAATTGTTCCAAATTCAATATTTACCGATCTTGTATTTTTTGTATCCATAATTTCAAACTGTGAATTAGGTTTGACCTTTACAACCGACCTGTCATCAATAAAAATTAATGCTGCAAAACCATAATCGCCTACTTTGATGGCATCACCGTTATTAATACTTGCTCCTACTTGCGCAACTTCAGAGTATGTTTGCATACCCATTCGTTTTAAATAAACAACGCCTTCAGATTTAATCAATCTCGCAACCGACTCACCAAAAGAAATGTTTATAAAATAAAGAGAGATTAGAATTACTTTGTAAAAAGTTCGATTATGTTTCCGCATTTTTTCCTCAAATAGTTTGAATTAAAATTAGTTATCTATTTATTTTTGTACAAGGGGTTATGGCCCTAAACCAGTTTTACAGTAATAGGTTATACTATTTCCAATTTTTAAGCTTGCTTGTCTGTCCAATCCCCGGATTAAAGCTATTTGTGGGATCCAAGTCTTTATAAAAATCAGAAAGAGCAGGCTTAGCGAAATATTCATGGCCGACATTGTGCTCTGCCGGATACTCGGCGCCCCTGGCCTCATAAATTTTTAATAATTTTTGTCTCAGCTTTTCAGCATCAACACCTTTTTTGACAATATAATTTTGATGCAAAACGTGACAGAATAGATGACCATAATATAATTTCATTTCTAATAAATCATCAATTTCAGGGGGTAGTTTTTCAAACCAATCTTTATCATTTCGAGGTAACGCAATATCCATGGATATTGTTCCTCCAGTTTTCTTCTCATTGAGTGCATAATAACGACCAAATGCGCTTGCGGCTACAAAACGATGCAAAAGCGCTTTTTCAGCTTCATCATTAGTACATATAAAAAAATCGCCCTCATTACTCGCGAAGAAATTCTTAAAATATTCATTAGCTTCATTAATACCATCATCCGACATTTCAATAACCCAGTGATGCTCGAAACGTTTACGGAAATTTTCCATTCTAAGCGGAAGATGATTAGGCCAAAAATTGCTTAAAATTTGCATTATTCTATCAGATAAATTATTGGGTAGAAATTTAAAGTTTTTAGCAATGAGGTCTACTCTTCTTTTTAATTCAAATAATTTTGGTATGAAACTTGGACCCATTTTATTTATGGCTATAAATGTATCTTTACTATATTTTTTTGCGGCATCATAGCAATCTCTATGCAAATACTCTCCAGAAGTAGGCAGATTTTTAAAATTAGATAATATTTCTTTTCGAATTTTACCGAGGATGTAAGAATCATTTGTTCCTAGATAAAATACTTGGTTACTCTTTGAGATAGGATATGTATCTAAACGTACAGCAAAAACACTGATTTTTCCCGCACAACCAGAAGCGCCATACAAACGCCTACTATCTGCATTATAACGTCCAGGTGTACTCGCATTAACATCTCTTATCCTTTCTTGATATTTATTATCAGATGCAAGTTTTGATGAGTATTGAATATCGCTTTGTCCATAATTACTATCTTGCAAATTTGTTAATATTTCTTTTGGAGTATTACCAAGATGAACACCTAACTCATTAACTAATATTAGTTTACCCTTTGAATCTATTTTTGCATAAAGTGAAAGCTCTGTGTAAGCTGGTCCTCTCTTGACCAAAGCACCACCTGAATTATTGCATACGCCGCCGATAATTGAAGCACCAATACATGATGAGCCAATTATAGAATGAGGCTCTCTACCGTATGATTTTAGTTTATCCTCAAGATTAAATAATGTACTGCCAGAAAATCCAATAATTTGCTTACCTTTGTCAATAATCTGGATATCGCTTAAGCGCATGGTATTTATAATTAATATAGGTCGGTCATAGTCATAACCATAGGGTGTAGAGCCTCCTGTCAAACCCGTGTTTGCTGCTTGCATAATAACAATTATGTCCATGTCAACACAAAGCTGCAAGACTTGCCAAAGTTCAAATAATGTACCTGGTTTTGCTACTGCAATTGCATCACCTTCCCCATATCTCCAGCCTTTTAAGAAAGGTTGTTTATTCCAATCGGCGATAAGTGTATTGGGTTCGCCAATAATAGAATTTAGATTTTTAATAAATTTGTTATTATCCACTTTTTAATATATTAATTTCAATTTATGTTCACTAATTGATAGCTGCAAAGCACTATCTATTTTTAAAATCATTTATACTCTACGTAAGAATATATATATAATATGTTTGAAATATAGGCGTATTCATAACATTGTAGGTTTATTTAGTATTGTGTAATTTGAGAATAATTTGAAGATAGATAAGCTATATTATTTTTACAAAACAGCAAAAAATAAATATTAAATGAATTCTAGCAGAATATATAAAGAATTATTGTTTTTAATAATTTTCACTACGTTTGCATTTTCTATTGATAAGGTCTCAATAAAAGGAATTGTCAAAGAATCAAATGGAAAATTGATTAAGAAGGCTGAAATTGAGCTTTTGAATGCAAAAAAGGAAAAAGTCACAGTTGTGCAGACGGATAAGAAGGGAAAATTTGTTCTAGAAAATCTTGATGCAAAAAATTATTATCTTAATGTAATTAAAAAGAAAGAGTCTGGAGAAGTAATAATTCGTGCTTGGCCTTCAGGAAATTTAGATATTGAAGACTTAGAAATAAAGTTATCCGAAAAAGGCACTAGAATAAAGACTTCTTTTGGTCCAGAACCAACTATAAATAAAGAAGCTGCCGCATTAATAAAAAATGATACTAAACAAAAAACAGAACAAAAACCTAAAAATAGAAAAAAAATGCCAAAAAAGGCAGAAAAAGTATTTGTTAGCGGTAAAGTATTAAATAAAAAAGGTAAACCTGTTAAAAAAGCTGTTATAATACTTATTGATGAAAATTATAACGCCGTTTCTGAAATAGAAACCAATAAAGAAGGTCTTTTTAAAATTGAAAATCTAAAACCAGCTAATTATACTCTCACAATTTCAAAGAAAAAGATGTTAGTAAAATTCAAATTAAAATCATGGCCAAAGAATAATCAAAACATTGCAGACATTGATGTCACAATGACCAAAGAGAAACAAGAGGTAAGCATTTTAACATTTGGACCAGAGCCACCAATAGCAAATGCTGGTAAAGATCAAGAAGTTGCTTATGAAAAAACAATATTTATTGATGGAAGTCAGAGTTACAATCCAAATAATATCATTCAAAGTTATGAATGGACTACCTTATCAAATAATTTAAAAATTGAAGATCCTTTTAATCCGATTTTTAATTTTTTAGGTCCAGCTATTGATGAGAATTATGAATTTTTACTAACTGTTAAAGGTCCTGGAAACATCATTGATGACGATACTGTAAAAGTGAGTGTATATAATAAAAATATTTTCCCAATTGCTATCGCTGGTGATGACCAAACTATTGACATTGGAGACCCAATCATTTTAGATGGTTCAAAAAGTAATGATATTGATGGCGAAATTTTAAAGTATACGTGGCGCCAGCTTTCAGGAGCTCAAACTACTTCAAAAATTTGGAGTCAATCTGTTTTAAATGTAAAAGCGACTGAACCAACAATTGATACATTAGTTTTTGAATTGAAAGTAGATGACAAATATAATTCTGGACTTGATACATTAAATGTTTTTATTCTGGACATACCAGAGCCATTAATAATACTAACAAGTCATTCTAGTGCTATAGAAAGCGTTGGAAAGGCAAAAATTTCTTTGGGCGTCTCATCCAGATCAGGAAAGAACACTTCAATATATGCTGTATCACATGACAGTACCGCTTCAGGAAATGGAAAAGACTATACAAACATTAAAGAAATGATTTCCGTACCTGCAACAAAATCACGCATCACCTTTCCATTAAATATAAATAATGATAACATAGATGAATATGATGAAACATTAATTATCGACCTTATTGATTCAACTGTATTAAATGCTAACACTGGGGCATCAAGAAGGCATATTTTAACAATTTTAGATGACGACCCACCTCCTTCTGTAGAGTTTTTATCTGCCAATACAACAATTTCGGAATCAATTGGAGGACACTTCTTGATTTTAACTCTTTCAAATCAAAGTGGGAAAAAAGTATCAGTTAATTATCAAGTTGAATCTATTAGCAGTGCAATAAATGATGAAGATTTTAATTTAATAAATGGTACTATCTTTTTTCCTGTTGGCATTACACGAGACACTTTAGATATTTCTATAATTAATGATACAATTGATGAACCATTTCAGGATATTATTATTTCTCTTTTAGACCCTGTTAATAGTACTATCGGCGCTGAAGCTACACACAGAGTTCTAATAAATGATGATGATCCAGCGCCTTATATTTACATAGTAAACGAAAGAGGCAGCGGTCTAGAGTCTGATAGCTCAAAATTCATCCGATATGCATTGTCTACTCACTCAGAAAAAGAAGTGTCGGTAAATTATAGAGTGAGTACCTATGGTACCACTTCAAAAAAAAATAAAGATTACATTCTTGAAAAAGGAAAAATGATCATTGCTCCTGGATTTCCTGGAACTGGTACTATAGCTTTCAAAATTATAGATGATAAATTAGATGAATTTGATGAATTGTTAATTGTAAATCTGGTTGGGGAACCAGAAAATGCAAGTTTAGGAAGTTCAACTAGGTATACATATACCATCATTGATAACGACGATCGCCCAACAATTGAATTTAGTGGCGATGACCATGGAAATGATTTTATTTCAGCAACAAAAATAAATATTGGCAGTTCTTCCGCGGGTATTATTGAGCTTGGTGGAGATGTAGATATTTTCAGATTTGACCTTAAATATCCTATAACTGTACTTACAAAATCTTTTGGTAACACTGATGTATTTGCCGAAATCTTTGATAATGCTGGACAGCTAATATCTTCAGATGATAATAGTAGAGACAGCAATAACTTCATGATGAAGCTTCCACTACTTCCTGGACCTCATTTTTTAAAAATAAAACATTATTCAGCTGATGGTACAGGTGATTATGTAGTGACCTTAGAATCGTCTGAGATGTATGATAAGCAGGCTGATAATTTAATTTTAAACAAAACTAAGTCATATTTTAAAAAAGGACATATAATTTACATTGCCCATGAAGATAAACATCAATCATATGACCTCGAAAGAATTCAAATAAATTCATATGAATTTAACCTAGACTCGAAGAGGTTTATAAAAATTCTCTTAAATGATTCTATAAGTATTAACCCTTCAACTTGTTATGTTCCTAGTTATGGCCAATATGAAAACCTAGGAATTATACAAAAAAACTATATTTCGAACCCTCTAGAAACTGAAAATATCCCGAGGTATTTACCACAAGAAAAACTAGATAATTCTTTAGTATTTGGAACTGTGAGAGATTACAAAACCCGTAGACCAATTTTAGGTGCAGAAGTAAGAATCTACGGTTCGCAGACACCTTCAAATGGTGGGAGTCAAACTAGATTAATAAATCTAATCGATGGTGAAACTTGGGATGGTGGCAATAGACTAGCTACAAAAAGGCCACTTTATAAATCACCAACAATAAATAAATATCCAGAAGAAAAAGGCAGGAGGATTACAGGCTTAAAAGGAAAATTTGCCATAGCTGTTCAAGACACTGGTTTTTTAATGATTAAAGTAAATGCGCCTACAAATAATTACAGAACTCAAGAAAAAAAGATTAGAATTCGTAATAAGAAAGGTGATTTTTATGGAACTGATATATGGTTAATACCAAAATAAATTATTTTTTAATTATTACATTTATATTTTTTTCATTTATTAAAGGACAAAAAATGACTGAAACAGGAATAGCTACATTAGGGGGCGGTTGTTTTTGGTGTGTTGAAGCAGTATACCAAAGGATCGATGGTGTAATTTCTGTAATACCAGGGTATGCTGGAGGTAAATCTAAAACTACTACCTACAAAGAAATTTGCACCGGAAAAACTGGTCATGCAGAAGTTGCTAAAATTGAATATGACAAAAAAATCATTTCATACAAACAAATATTAAATATCTTCTGGCAAGCTCATGATCCAACAACTATTGATAGACAAGGTAATGATATAGGCACCCAATACAGATCTGTAATCTATTATTACAATGATGAGCAAAAAAAGATAGCTACAGAGTCAAAGATAGAAGCAGATAAATCAGGATATTGGAAAGATAAAATCGTGACAGAAATAGCAGAAATTTATAATTATTCCGACGCCGAAGATTATCACAACGACTATTATGATAACAACCCTAATCAGCCCTACTGTGTTTTTGTAATAAAACCGAAACTCGATAAACTTGTAGAAAAGGGAGTAATCGAATCGAAATAGTTATTGGTTTTTATTTTGGTGTAATTGTGCACAAAGAAATAGGACCATCTAAAAGGCTTGTTTTAGATAATATTGGTCTATGATCAAATACCCTGAAGTACTCGATAAAAAATTAATTAAGAATATCTTTTTTCGAATTCTTGCATTGATTCAATAAGGACTTCAACGCCTTTTTGGGGCATAGCATTATAAATTGAAGCTCTAAACCCACCTACAGATCGATGACCTTTTAAAGTTGTTAACCCCCTTGCAAGGCAAAAGTCTAAAAATACTTTATCATCAATTCCATTATCATCAAATATAAAAGGAACATTCATTAAAGACCGGTCTTCTTTATTTATGGGGCTTTTAAATAAAGTATTTCTATTAATCTCTTCATAAAGCAGACCTGCTTTCAATTCATTAATATTAGCCATAGAATCCAAACCACCTAATTGCTTTAGCCATTTTAACGTTTCATTTACGACGCAAACTGAAAACACAGGTGGTGTATTAAACATAGAATCCTTAGAAGCATGTGTATTGTAACTCATCATGGTAGGTATATCTCTATATTTCAGCTCTAAAAGGTCGGATCTTATTATTACCAATGTTACACCAGCCGGCCCAATATTTTTTTGAGCACCAGCGTAAATTAAACCAAATTTTGAGATATCTATTGTCTTTGATAATATGTCAGAACTCATATCAGCTACTAAAAATGTATTATCATTATTTGTTTTCGGGAAATTTTTGTACTGTGTACCATAAATAGTATTATTACTGGTAATGTGCAAATAAGAAGAATTTGAAGAAATTTGCAAATCTTTAGGTATATAAGAGTAAGTAGAATCTTTACTGCTACCAATCACATTAGCTTTACCAAATTTTTCACATTCTGTAATCGCTTTTGCAGACCAAGAACCAGTGTCAATATAATCTGCTGAACCTGCTAGAGGTAAAAGATTCATAGGAACCATCGAGAATTGTAATGATGCACCTCCCTGAAGCCAAAGAACACTATAGTTTTTAGGAATATTTAAGAGCTCTATAATGTTATTTGTAGTTTCCTCAAATAAATCTACAACTTGAACGGAACGATGACTCATTTCTAATAAGCTCATTCCTGATTGTTTAAAGTTTTTTATCGATTCTATAGAAGAAGTTATAGCTTGTTGAGGTAAACAGGCTGGTCCTGCACTAAAATTATATATTTTCTTCAAACTTTTAATAAATTGATAATATTATATACAAAATTTGATAACATCAGCACATTAGGTCAATAGCTACTACGCTCTATGTGCAAATAATGTTATCGACAATAATATTATTTTAAACTGATTAGAGCCCGGTAGTATTAACTAAAATCTAATTCTGCCTAGTTACTTTATAAGGGATCGACCAAGTAACATTGTTATACTCACTATTTTCTACAAATATAGTAGCTAAATCAATAGTATTAAAAAAAGATCTAAAAACTCGTGAATCTCTTCCAAACCCAGGTCCATGTAAGCGCCAAATAGCAGTATGAATATTATCATTTGCCACACTATCAGATGCTATCCCTCTATCATTTAATTTACGTCTTCCTCGTTGGAAAGCATTTCTACCAAAACGAAGCATAACCCACTCTCCTACTCTCAAAGAATCAATTGCATGTTCAGGACCGATATTTTCAACATCAACTTTTATCATTATTTGTTGAAATGCATTAAACGTTGGCAAATTTTCTCTATCTAAATACAAATCGCCAGAGATATCTGAATTCATTGAAAACAGTAATTCTCCTTGATTATATGAATTTTCACCAGCATCATTTGTTGAAGTTTCTATTGAAAAAATATTAAGAGAAGAAATAGATACTTTATTCCCTGAGCTACCAGTGATTGGAGTAATAGCCGCTATTTTCCACCTATAACCGTCAGGATTGCTATTATCAGATACTTTGAAAAATTTTACTTTTCTAGTCATCAAAGACTCAAAGTTTTTTGAGAAACTCATGGAATCAATAATTTCTAAATTGGAAGTATCTTTTACCAAAACTCTAAAAATGCCAGTTAAATTGTAACTAATTAATCCAATTGCAGTATCAGCATCAACATTAAACTCTACTGATCTTTCTCTACTAATTATTTGCCTACCAAATCGTATCCGATAACCCTCGCCATATCTTAATGTATCTTCAGTCACTCTTTGCATACCAATAGATTCAAGACCATTATCAAACTCCATATCAACAATACCTTCATCATCATAGCCATCAATGCCTACTGCAGTGTCTTCATCTAAGAGTCTCATTAATTCACTTTTATCATTTTCAGAATCATTTTTCAGATTTACGCAACCGTTGAAAACGAGCCCAATAAATAACAGAATATTTAATACTTTAATCATTTTTTTCTTCATTATTTCCAAAATCCTCTTTTATTATTTTTTCTTTCATTACTAAATTTTCTTTTACCACCACGAGAACGCTTTTTATTTATACCACCTTTTAGTTCGCGCATCATTTTACGTTTAAAAATTCCAAGTTTAGCCTGTTGCTCGGGATTAAGTATATCTCCAGATTTTATTAAAAAGTTATCTTCCAAATCAGCCATTTTTCTCCGAAAAGAAGATAATTCTTTAATCATTTTAACAACTTCAGATTGCTTCAATTTTTTATTTTGAGAGATGTCTAGCTTAATTGACTTTGCCAATAAACGGTCTTTTTTTCTTAAAATTTCTATCTCTTTTCGATGCTTTCGAAATCTAGGAAAAAACTTTTCTGCTTGATCAACCTCTAAATCAAGCTCGCTAGTCAACTTCCATATCATCATAGATTCCATCTCTTTTCTATTACCAAGATTAAAAGCAGAGTCAAGTTCAGTCTCAACTATCTCTGGTCTCTGTGAATAGGTGTCTTTTGCTAGACCAAATACTAAAATTAAGAACAATATTTTCATAAAAACCCTTACCCTTCTATATCTTTACTTAAAAAACTACAGTAATAAATCAATTCACCAAGGTCAAAATCAACTGTTTCTTCAATGAGGAATAGTTCGAAATCAACTTCATCTACATCAACAAGAACATCGTTAACATTATAACGCCCATTATCAAAACCTTGATAATAGGAAACCATATCTAAGGTATCATATTGAAAATTAGAATTATCCAATTGTATTAAAGTAATTAACGAAATTAAACTCACAAATACAAAAGCTCTAAATCCCGATTGAAATCTTTTTTTCCTATATGACTCAATCCTTTGTCTATTCCTTAATGATACTATAAAATTTAAGGAATCAATTTTCCTTATTTTAAAACTAGATAATTTTGAAAGTTTTTTTTCAAGTTTATTCATCAATGAGATCTTCTTTTAACTTTTTTAGTGCATGATGAAAATTAACTTTAGCTGTTCCTTCTTTCATGCCTGTAATATTTGATATTTCACGAAAAGACAACGAATTAGTCAGTCTTAAGATAACGACCTTTCTTTGCTTTTTTGGCAACTTAGAAATAGAATCCCAAAGTTCTTTTCGTTCCCATTCAGCTTCATTTACTCGATCATATTCACCTCTGTCTGGTGTTTGGTCTAGATGTAATAAGTTCTTCCATTTATTTCTTGTAATCCATGAATTTGCGGTATTTGTATTAATTCTATATAAGTATGTGGAAAAATTTGAGTCATGTCTAAAATTTTTCAGATTTTTATATAGTTTCATAAAAACATCCTGCGCTAAATCTTCTGCTGCCATTTCATCTCTTGTAATTTTCATAAAAAAGCCAAACACATTATTTAAATTGTTTTGAATAAGTTCATCGAATGCCTTGTCATCACCATTTTGAAATTTTTCAATTAATTCATTATTGCTAAGCATATCATTATTTAATTAGACCTATAAAGTTAGAAAAGGTTAAAAAATTAATTCATATTTTTCGATATGCATTTAAATAAAATATTAGAAATTGCAAATCCAAAACAACTCAAGGCTATAAAACACCCTCTTGCACCACTAATGATAATTGCAGGTGCTGGCACCGGAAAAACATTTACTTTAGAAAATCGAATAGTATATATGATTCAAAAATACAATGTTGATCCAAAAAACATTCTTACAATTACCTATACAGAAAAAGCAGCAAATGAATTAAAGTCCAGACTACTTAAAAAAGTAGGACAAAAAGCTCATCCTATGTTTGTTGGTACATTTCATTCATTTTGCTATAAACTAATGAAAGACTTTTTTGCAGATACTGCAACCGCATCTGTGCTTATAGATCAGAGTGAAGCTGTTCACATGTTACTAGAGCGTTATGATGAATTTTATCCACTTTTATCTGATGAATTTTCTCTAAACCCAAAAGCTGCTGTTATAGAAAGTTTTATACCTTTTTTTAATAGAATAAGAGATGAATTAATAGATATAACGAAAATCAATTATAAAAATCTTGAGAAATTTTATGAAAACACTCAAGAATTCCTCTTTCAACTGAAAGATCTATTACGCATCTATCCTATTTTTCAAAAATGGAAAAAAGAAGATAATTTAATAGATTATAATGACATGATAAAGGATGCATACAATTGTTTGAAAAACGACAAAGAAGTACTTAATAAGGTCAGAAAAAAGTTTAGTCACATTATTATCGATGAGTTTCAAGATAATAATTATGCGTTAAATGAAATAGCTAGACTTATATCGGGAAAAAATGAATCTATTACAGTTGTTGGTGATGATGATCAAGTAATATATAGTTTTAGAGGAGCAAATGCATTCAACATATCAACATTTGAAAAAACTTACAAATCAAATAAGCAATACAAAACGATTACTCTTGAAACAAATTATAGATCATCACAACCAATTTTAGATTTAGCCAACCACTCTATCAAAAACAATAAAGAAAGAAAAGAAAAATCACTTTGGTCAAATTCAACATTAAGTAACATAAAACCAATTTTATTTAATGGTGAAAAATTTGATCAAATAACATTTATTTCTAATCAAATTACCCAATTAAAAAAAGATTTTCCGTATAAAGAAATGGCTATCTTATGCAGAACTCATGAGCAGTCAATACAAATCATTGACCATCTAGACTCCTTAGGGATTCCAAATCGTTCACCAAAAAGAAACTTATTTAATATTGGTCAAGTCAAGGACTTGATTTCATGGATTCAACTTATAACGAAAGGTAAATACTATGAGATTGCTCTTTTTAGAATATTAAAAAATAAAAGCGGATATCAAATCGCTCATAACTTTTTTAATAAATCTCGGGAAGAAAATAAATTAGGCAAAGAAACCAAAAATACGAAAAATGTTAAAGCTTCAAAATCCATTAATGAAATAACTTCAATAATTGAATACTTTAAAAGTATAGCTCATAAGAGATCTGCTGGCGAAATTGTTTGGGAGTTATGTGAAAAATTAAAAATTTTAAAAAAAAAATCGCAAAGATACTTAGCCAAAGACCAATACGAGATAATAAATATCAGTTCTATAATATCTAATGCTCAAAAGTTCTCAAACAACACCAGCAATAAAAAAAATGATAATATCTTCAGGTTTAATAGATTTCTTGAAGATATAATAAGCTCTGGCGGTCTACCATCTTTAGAACCACCTATTAACAATGAATATGATGCTGTTACTATTAATACAGTCCACGGTGTCAAAGGTGGTGAATTTGAAATAGTATTCTTACCATTTCAACGGTCTGCTAGCTTCCCACTAAATTTCAAATCAGAAAAGAAAATAAAAAATCCACCTGATATATTACTAAATTATGAAAATTATACAGATTTATCGCCCAAAGAACACCACTATCAAGAAGAACGAAGATTGTTTTATGTTGCCATCACTAGAGCTAAAAACTTATTGTATATTCTCGCTCCAACAAGAGCAACATCTAAATTTGTAAAGGAACTACCAGAAGAAATGATGGATAAAAAAACAACGAATAATCAAGAAAATAAACAGATATCACGTTCAGAGTTGAAAATAAAGTATTCAAAAATGATGCAGGATTCATTATCTGAAAACCAATACGATATTATCAAAGAGTTAGCTGATATTTTAATGATTATTGACAAACACGAAAATAATGAGAACTATGTTTTAGACAACTCAGAATTACATCAAATGCTTAAGCTTGATTTAAAAACTACTTTCACACCTGAAATTCCTAATCCAATAAGTTTATCAGCCAGCGCTATAGAAACATATTTAGCATGTCCATTAAAATATAGAATGTCAAAAATTGATAAAATTCCACAAACTTCCAGTAAACCAGAATTAGTTTTTGGTAATATTATACATAAAGTGTTACAGCGTTTTCATGAAAAGAATAAAGACCTTAATGAGGGCCGAGCTCTTAGGCTTTTAAATGAAGAATGGCAGAGTGGGATGTTTGAATATAAAATCAGAGAAGAAAAGTTCAAAACTCAAGGTATTGAAATGTTAACTCATTATGTAAAAAGTATTATCAAGTCTCCACCAAATGTAATTGCTACTGAGCTAAATTTCACCTTTCAATTAAATGACATTACCATAGCTGGTACAATAGATAGGCTTGATAAAGAAGATGGTATAGTTATTACAGATTACAAAACAAGTAAATCTTCAACAAAAGCAAAAACTAGTCTACAACTAGCAATTTATTCTTTATACCTTGAACAAACAGAAGAACTAGTTCTTAAAGGGATACCTAAAATATCAAAACTTTACTTTTTAAGAGATTTTGAAGACCCAATAAGAGAACATGCTTTTTCTTTTGATGAATTACGCAATACAGAACACAAGATAATAGAGGTGTCGACAGGCATACGAAAAAAGGATTTTAATCCCAAAAAAGGGAATCATTGTAATTGGTGCGATTATAAATACTTAGCCTGTCCCGTATGGGAAGATTAAACAATTATTTTCTTATGAGCTGTAATTCAAGCAAACAATTTAATTTATTAGAAATAAATTCTAATCTATGAGGATTACCAATGTACTCAATAGATATTTCACTAATTGAAGTAGTCTCTCCATTTAATAAAATATTAAAAATCTCTGCTTCATTGGAGTTATATAGAATTAAAGTTGATGAATCTGCGGTTGACCCTAAGTAGTCTTTAATAATTAATGAAGTAAAAAGAGTGTCCTCACTAGTTGAACTAAAATCTAAATTCCAATTATAATTTTGGGTGTGATTTTCCGCATATAAACTCAAAGAAAAATAATCATCGTCATTCACAATGGCCGGAATATTTTCAAGAAGTCCATCATCATAATCTGGTGGTTCTATGCACCCACTAATTAACATGATGATAAAATATGTAGAAATATTAGAAATATTCAATTTCATACTAAGTATCTTTTTGATTTAATAGTTGATCATTATTGCCTAATTGCAATTCAGATATTTTATCCATTGGTTTTTCCAACCCCCTTAATCGAGGGCCTCTAAGTTCTTCATAATGGTTTGTTAGAGCACTCAGTGAATTACTCATTGCATTAATTTTTGATTTGTACTGCTCCCACTGTTTTCTAAAGACACCAACTAACACTTGCATCTCCCCCGCTTTTTGTTCCATAGCAAAATTTGACACCGCCTGACGAACTAAGGAAAGTATAGCATAAAGTGTTATCGGAGAGCATAGGATAATTTTTCTCTCTAAAGAAAAATCAATTAAAGAATCATCTTCTTGATTTAAAAAAGAATAAATACTTTCATTTGGTATAAATAATAAAACGTAATCAACAGTTCCACCTTCTGGATCAATATAAGATCGATCAGAAACCTCTTTTATTCTATTCCTAACATCTTTTAAAAACGCTTTTTTTTCTAATTCTTTTTCAGAATCACTATCAACTTTAATATATTTTTCATAATGAGACAGTGGAAATTTAACGTCCATATTGATAATTTTTTTATCTGGTAAAAAAAAGGTGAAGTCTGGCCTATTATTACCAGTTTGCGACTGCTGTTTGAAATTAATACCCTCTTTGAGTCCAATAAAGTTTAATATGTCCTCAACCATTCTTTCCCCCCATTGACCTCTGGCTTGGGAGCTAGACAATATTTGACGTAGTCTAGAGGTAGTATCTGAAAGATCGCCTACCGTTTTACGAGATTCTTCCATTTGCGATTTAAGCGCAACCGTATTTTCAGAAAGACTGTTTAATCTCTCTTTCATTTCTTTAAGGCTTGTATCAATTAGTTCTTTTTTCTTATCTAGCTGATTATCGGAGTTATCTAATAATGATGAAAACTTTGATTCAGCTAATTCTAAGAAAATTTTTTGACTATCGATTAAGACCTCATTTGATAAGTCACTAAAACTTTTTTTCAGTTCATCCTGATTTTCCTTTGTAGCATCAAGCTCTTTTTGTCGTAAATACCAAACAATAGCTCCCCCAACGGCAAATCCTGAAAAAAAATAAATTAAATCAAAAACCATAATCTAAATCAAAGAGTAAGTGCAAAAGAGTCAGCTAAAATACCAGGACATGTAGTCCCGCCCATTTCTCTATTTCCGTATGTACTTGTACTAGGAATGAATTCTGTTTCTTTTCCAACCTGTAGTAAACTATCACCAAAATAATTATAAAAGGAATCATCAAACCTCATTGTATCAATTGGACCAACAATTTCACCACTTTCGACCCAAAAGCAAGCGTACCTAGTCAATCCTGTGATTCTGCCTTTTGGATTGTCGCTCCAGTTCAAATAATGAATATTTGATAAATATAACCCTCTATCAATTTCATTTAAAATATCATTTTGATTTAATTCTCCCGGTGCCATGGAAGGAGACCTTAAGTGTTCACTAGGTTCAGCATAATTACTAACCTGACCATACTCTGAGGCCGTTCTTGAACTTACTAGAGTGTTTTTAAGTTCTCCAGAGCTAATAATTGGAACTCTTTCAACTGACACTTCTCCATTTGAGTTAAATTTAGGCACTAAGCCCAGAGAAAAATCTTCAGAAATCGAAAATTTTGCAGACAATTTAATATTTTCATTTCTCATTCTACCAAAACCGCTGCAACCTTGCTGAATACTAGCTTCGCTTATCCCATTCCAAGAAAACATATTTATGAAATCAGAAACAGCAGCAGGCTCGAACCAGGTTTTGTAATTACCTGTATCTATCTTTACAGGATTTAGTTCCATCATTTTTAACTTCTTTTTTGATTGATCTAAATACTGTTCAAAATTATTCTGATTCCAATCTGTGCCAGCAAAAGTGCCTTTGACCATTTGATGATTTTTTGCTACAAGTGAATAATCCAGACTAAAAGATTCTGTTTCAAACCAATGTTCTTGCCCCAAAGAATTCGCATTTCCTCTGAACATTCTTCCATTTGATAAGATACCCACAAAATCTACCCCTTGTATACTTGGCATAATTGCATCTACAGCATTTTCAAAGCTTAATCCGTTTGAGCGTTTAATTTCATGGCTAGAACCTGATTCTGAAGGCATAGTTACGTAAGGATCCTTTAAAATCTGACTTGATTCAGTGCGCATTCTTTCAATCTCTGATTTTGCTCTGCCTAAGTCAAAGCTATCATTACCTGACAACGTAAAACTTCCTGTACAAGTAGTTCCGTTTGATATCATTTTTAAATTTATATCTGTATCATTCACCAAACCAGTTTGTCTAATTTTAGCATTATTTAATCGAATAAATTGACTTTTCTCTCCAGTTAAAGACACCGTTAAAACTTCATCTTTGTTAATTAAAGAAAATAGAGTTTTTGATATTGTTTTAAATTGATTTTCCATTCTTAAGCGCCTCCAAATACTTGTATGTTTTCAAAAAGACACAAAGGTGATGCATGTCCAACTCTAATAACTTGATTAGGTTCACCCTTACCACAATTAGGAGTGCCATATATACCATATGTATCACCATTGCCTACCATCTTTAAACTATTCCAAAAGGGATTACTTATTCCTCGATAATTAGGATTCTTAATCGTTTTTGTAAGCTTACCATTTTCAATCATTTTACCATATTCGCAGCCAAATTGAAATTTATTGCGATAGTCATCAATGCTCCATGATCGATTACTCTCAACATAAATGCCTTTTTCAACGCTTCCTATTATTTCATCAAAGGATGACTCCCCTGGTTCTAGGTTTATATTTGCCATTCGATCTATAGGTGCTCTATTCCAAGAACTAGCTCGAAAATTAGCGACACCTTCTAAGCCTGATCGAACCTGGCTCTCTTTTCCACCAAGACCTCTAACTAGTAAACCATCCTTTATTAAATATTCCCTTTCAGCTTTTAGGCCTCCATCATCAAATGCATATGATGCAAACTCGGAGGATACAGTCGGGTCAAATGTTATATTCATGTGCTTAGAACCATATTGCATTTTTCCAAAATCTTCAAGTTTAACAAAACTCCAACCAGCATAATTTCTCTCATCACCTAAAATTCTATCTACTTCTAATGCATGGCCAATACTTTCATGTATTTGGAGCATCATTTGATCTGGCGCAATGACAATATCCATTTCTCCAGTGGGTGTTTCATCTGCTGATAGCAACTCAATAGCCTGATTTCCTATCTTATTAGCTTGGGCTAATATTTCAATATTATCTAAAAATTCTCTTCCAGTTTGTCGACAAGTTCCTCTCATACCACCAAAAGTACGAGTCTGTTGATTTGCACCATCCACTGCTGTAGCAGATAGGTCAAATTCTAACATTAAAAAATCTTGAACGACGTCACTACCATTTGAACTTACAAAATGAAAATTAGTTTCAATTACATTTGCTAGTGAACTAGCACTAACTATTTTGTCAGATACTTTTAAAGCATTACAGGCATCAAGCAACATAATATTTATATCTTTAGCACTGATATCTCGAAGATCTTTTTCAAATTCAGATGAATATTTACCAGCACTTTTTGGCCTTACCTCATCTGTAAATCGATGTAAAGCATATTTTGAAGCAGCTTTCGCTTGAAAATATGCTTTGTTTGAAGCCTCTTCAATTCCTTTTTTACTAATGTCAGGGGTACCAAAATAACCAAATTGACCATTGACAAGGACCTCTACCATCACACCGTGAGTAGAGTAATGTCCATTAGAAACTGGAATACCGTCCCTAATCATCCGAGGTGTATTAGATTCATATACTTCTCTTATACCTACCCAATCAGCAGGAACATTAACAGCGTCTAGTAATGATTTTAAATTAATTTTATCTCTCATTCTTCAATCCTTCTTATGTAATAATATTTTTGAATTTATCAGGGCTTTTACGCATTACAGTTGTCACTTTTTCAAAAGCGTTAATAATATCTTTTAAATCATTATCAGTACCGATCAAATGATTTTGTCTTAACCAAACAGCCTGCTCCTGAGCAAATGTTTCAGTATTATCATGAAATAACCCGTTGTAATCAATGTTTTCTAACCAAGGGTATTCCTTTGGATTTATAGAGAACAACGGCTCTTTATATAATGGAGACCATCCTTTGTATGTGTATACTCCCTCTGCTTGCATAGCTTTAAAGAAGACCTCTCTTTTAATATTATGAAATTTTTCTTTCTTGTAGCGTATTATATATATGTGGTTAGAGGATTTTGTATCTTTAATAAGTTTTAATGGAACCAAACCATCAATATTACCGATACCTTCATCTAATATTTTTCGACTTCTTTCTCTCAATAAAACATCGCTACTTGTAGATTTTATCTGCGGCAATAAGATTGCGGCGTTTAGCGCACTCATTCGCAAATTACTTCCCAATCGGTGGTGTTCATACCACTGCCCATTTCGCACTCGCCCGCAATTGTGATAAGAAAAACATGCATCAATAAATGACTCATCGTTACTAACAATAGCCCCACCTTCACCAGAACTCATATTTTTAGACGTTTGAAAACTAAATATTCCTCCAAGGCCAATTGCACCAACTTTTTTACCGTTCAGCATAGATCCATGCGCCTGAGCAGCATCTTCAATAATTGGAATATTATGTTTTTTAGATATTTTTTGAAGATTAACTAAATCAGCCGGTGCGCCACCAGTATGAACTGGAATGATTGCCTTTGTCTTATTCGTTATTAGACTTTTAACAGAAGCTGGATCAATATTTCCAGTTTCTAGATCAATATCAGCAAAAACAGGCACAGCATTCGCTAAAACCACTGATGTAGCGGTGGCAATAAAAGTATATGAAGGTAGAATGACTTCATCTCCAGCTTCAATACCGGCCGCTTTTAAACATATCCAAATAGCAGATGTCCCTGAATGAATTGACAATGCAAATTTAGCGTCCTGCATTTTTGCAAACTCGGTGTTGAAGATATCAATAGTTTCACTACCAACACCCCATGATTGGTTCTCAAAAGTATCTATTAGGCTATCTTTCATCTCGCGAGTAACTCGCGGCCAAACAGGAAAGGGTTCTTTTCTTATGGGGATTCCACCAAAAATTGCTAATTCATTCACTTTATAAACTTTCAATAATTATATAATGAATAATTTACAAACTACTATTCGTCTCCACAATGCAATCAAGAGATTCATTTTAACCGCTTTATCGCAATTATGGCGTACTGAATATTAAAATAAATTTTTTATAAGACATTTTGGCAGATAAGATAACTAATGAATACACTTTTTGGTATTGGCATACAGATTGTATTTAAAAAGATAATAAAAACTTAATCAAACAAAGGAGATAAAAATGAACATAGTTAATTGGAGATATGAACCAGTATCACTTTTAGATAGAATGCCAAGTGTTTTAGATAATGCAATCTATAATAGTAATGATAATGATTTATATAAAAATGAATGGCAACCATTAATAGATGTAAAAGAAAATAATAAATCATTTATTTTAGTTGCGGATATGCCAGGAGTTAAAAAAAATAATATCGAAGCTAAGATAAAAGAAAACATATTAATAATAAAAGGCGATAAAAAGCTAGAAGATGAAAAGAACAAAGATGACTATCACTACAGTGAACGTAAAGTGGGAAGGTTCGCTAGATCTTTTAAACTTCCAAAATCGATAAAGGAAGATAAGATATCGGCAATCTTTAAAGATGGTAGTCTTACAATTACGATACCTAAGGCAGAAAAAGAAAAGCCAAATGATAGATTAATATCAATTAAATAATCTATTAAATAATTGGGAGGAGAAATTATATTCTCCTCCCAATTACAAGTTTTACTATTAACTATTATTAAATTTTATATTTAACTCTTTACAAGCAGATTTTATTTTAAACTTTATTTTTCTAGATCCTGCGAAAAACAAATCAAACTTTCCATTATCTAATTCTGAAATAATCCCAGATAATTTATTTTGTAATGATGGGGTACCGGTATGATATCTATTTTTAATACCAGGTAATAGATTAATTTTAAATTCTTTCTTAAAAACATCTTTCGAAACGTAGAGCATGTCTTTTGGCAAATCGGAAGCATTTCTATCTAAAAAATAAATACTATATTTGAAGTTATCTAATTCAAAACTCTTATCTAATTCTTGAAGCAATTTTTTAAACCATTCAAAATAATTACCTTCACTACAAAGCCATATAAAATTAAGAGTTTTTACTTTAGAATGAATTTGATTTGTTTTTGTTCTATAATGGATGTCTTGAAGAACAGATGCAAATTTTGCCACTCCCCTATCTTCTGCAATAATTATCAAATTTTGGCATTGTAAAATTTTATCGCTGGATGAGCCAAATGGACCGTCAATCCTTATTTGAAGATTTTCAACATTTTTATCATTCAACATAGATATTGTCTTGTTGTATATTTTTTGTGGCCAAACTCCCTCCGCCTTAATATTTAATAGTACTGAATTATTATTCGTAGAGCTTATTATATTGAAAGGATACCACTGAAGCCTTGAAACCCATGGACAATTTATATAGACATAGTCACCTGCTTGGAACTTGAACCAGCTAGGTTTATCAAATGAAAAAGATATATTTTTTTTTGGTAAAATTTTTAAAGATTTAATAGAAATCAATTCATTGTTTTTATTTCGATTGATAATTGTATTATAAAAATATATTAACCTCGGAACCAAGAGCCATTGCAATACATTTAAATTTTGAACTTGTACCCTACTAATATTTGAAACAACCTTCTTAGTAGTTTGATACTCTTTCCTTGACTTATTATTTCTAAACCATGCTACAGGGTTAGCAGCTAGACTATTTATTAAGTCAGGATATTTTTTTATTAAGTTTAAAAACTCATCAAAATCAATTCTACCATTCTTATCAACGTCTCCATATCTAAAAAATTCATCAACGATCAAATCAACTTGATTCGTATCAAAATCTAAATTGTTTTCAATAAGAATATTTTTTATCAAAATTTTTAATTCATCTTCATCGATATCTCCGCTGCCATCAAAGTCATGAATATCAAACGCAAATTTTATTTTTTGAGCATTTGTGCTTTCAATTAAAGTTTCAATACCATTAATAAATTCATTTATATCTAGAAAATTATTCTCATCTTTATCAAAAATATCAAATATGCGATTAATGATTTTTTCATTTTCGATTACTAGACTGTTTTTAAACTCTTGTCTATCAATTTTATTATCCGACCCAGCTATTTCTCGAAATTTATTTTTTAGCTCTATTAAAAATGGGCCACTAAGTTTATGTGATTGATTAACCATAATAGTTTGGTTCTATAATTTTAGAAAGAAGACATTTATATTGTGAAGAGTATTAACTAATATAGAACAAATTTTTAACCAAATAATATAAATAAAATGATACATGATAATGTTTTGAGCACTATCGGAGACACTCCTATAGTGAAAATAAATAAAATTGCAAAAAATTTAGACTGCAACGTATATGCTAAATGTGAGTTTTTTAATCCAGGTGGATCTATTAAGGATAGAATAGGATGGAATATGGTTGAAAAAGCAGAAAAGTCTGGCAGAATTAAACCTGGAGATACTTTAATTGAGCCTACCTCTGGAAATACTGGCCAAGGAATAGCCCTTGCTGCTGCTGTAAAAGGATATAAATGTATTATTATCATGCCAGAAAAAATGAGCAAAGAAAAGCAAATTGCTATCGAAGCGTTAGGTGCAAAAATAGTTCGCACACCAACTGAGGCTTTATCAAGTGATCCTGAAAGTCATATTTCAGTTGCGAAAAAACTTAATAGCGAATTGGATAATTCTCATATTTTAGATCAATATTCTAATCCAGCAAACCCTGATGCACATTATTACGGAACTGCTGAAGAAATTATTAAAGACTTCTCTGATAATCTTGATATGGTAGTTATGTCTGTAGGAACAGGCGGAACTATAACAGGCGTAGCAAAAAGGTTAAAAGAAAAGATACCTCAAATATCAATTATTGGTGCTGATCCAGAAGGTTCTATTTTAGGCGGTGGAGATGAAATCAGTTCCTATTTAGTTGAAGGCATAGGTTATGATTTTTTTCCAGATGTTTTAGATAATAGTTTAGTTGATCGATATATAAAAACAAAAGATGAAGAATCTTTTATTATGGCCAGAAGAATCATCAGAGAAGAAGGACTACTCTGTGGCGGTTCTTGTGGAGCTACTATGGTTGCAGCATTGCAAGCAGCTTCTAGTCTTAAAAAAGGACAAAATTGCCTTGTTATTTTAGCAGATGGCATTCGTAACTATATGACAAAATTCCCAAATGATGATTGGATGAAAGAAAAAGGGTTTAATATTTGATTTCTAAATACGTTATTAAGCTAACCATACTACCACTTATTGTTTGGTTTACTATAATAGCTTATCTCAACTTAAAGCACCCTGACCAACAATGGAACTGGGATAAAATAGATACAGAAAAAATGTTTTTTCCAAAAAATTTCATTTGGGGAACATCTACTGCAGCACACCAAGTAGAAGGGAATAATACAAATAACAACTGGTATGAATGGGAAAACGGTTTAAACCAAAACGGCAAAGCAAATATACATAACAATGATAAATCTGGCGAAGCAGCTCGCCATTGGGATATGTATAAAGATGATATTTCTCTAATGAATGAACTTGGAGTAAATGCATATAGGTTTTCCGTTGAATGGAGTAAAATAATACCAGATGAAGGATTAATTGATGAAAAAGCCTTAGACCACTATCGTGATGTTTGTATAGCGCTTATTGATTCTGGACTAACTCCTTTTATTACTTTGCATCATTTCACAAACCCTATATGGTTTGAGGAACTAGGTGGTTTTGAAAAAGAAGAAAACATCGATCATTTTATTGAATTTTCTGAAATTGTTTTTAATCATTTATCGGATATTGTTAAATACTGGTGCACAATAAATGAACCGGCTGTTTACGTATCGCAAGGTTATTTCTATGGTGTTTTCCCTCCAGGAAAAAAAGACCCGAAACTTGCTGGAACTGTGATGCGAAATTTATTGTTTGCTCATATTAAGGCATTTCATCATTTGAAAAAGTTAGAAAATGGTGAGATTGCTCAAATAGGGTTAGTTAAAAACATTACTCAATTTGATCCTTTAAGAAGATGGCATATACTCGATTGGTATTTTAGTAAAATTTTAAATGATATTTTTACTAATAGTACCATTGATTTATTTTTAAATGGAAAATTTAATTTTTATTTACCTGGGATGGTAAATATAACAGATTCAAATACAAATGCTATTGGTTCAGCAGATTTTATAGGCTTAAACTACTATTCTAGGTGGCATGTTAAAGGGCACCTAAATCCAACGTCTCCATTTACCTTCGAAAAAAGAAAGCAAGATATCCAAACAGATATGCCCTATTCTATTTACCCTGAAGGGTTTTATAAAGCATTGAATGATATAAATAAGCTTAACATACCAATTATAGTAACTGAAAATGGAATAGCTGATGATAAGGATGATCGAAGAGAAACTTTTATAAACCGATATTTATATGCATTAAACAAGTCAATTAATGAGGGGTTGGATATTCAAGGTTATTTTTATTGGTCGTTGATGGATAATTTTGAATGGGCGGAAGGGTACTCCATGAAATTTGGCCTTTACGAAGTTGATTTTAATACTCAAAAAAGAAGACTTAGGAATGGAAGTTTAGCTTTTAAGAGAGCAATTAACAGAGCTGGAATCGATCAAAGAGGTTATATAGTCTCAATTGGAGATACCGCGCCTGATTTATCTTTAGAATTAATCGATAATACAACTGTTCAACTGTCTGACTATCTTGGAAAGGTGGTCGTACTTCAGTTTACCGCAAGCTGGTGTTCTGTATGTATTAAAGAAATGCCTCACCTCGAGAAAGATGTCTGGCAAGAATTCAAAAACGATGACTTTATTTTGATAGGCATAGATCGAGATGAACCTATAGAAGTTGTAAAAGCTTTTAAGAAAAAGACAGGTGTTACCTACCCAATTGCTTTAGATCCTGGTGCGAAACACTTTTCAAAGTTTGCACACGTTAATGCTGGAATTACTAGAAACATAGTGATTGATAAAAATGGAAAAATAGTTTTCTTAACAAGATTATTTGATGAACAAGAGTTTCAAAAAATGATAGAAAAAATAAAAGAAATACTTTAATTAATGCTATCAAGTAATAAATCGTAATGTTTAGATACATTACTATAATCAATATCCTCAATAAACATTGAAACAGAAAAAAAGCAAATAAGATAATTTAAGTTATTTGCCCAAGGTGGAATAAAATCAGGTTTACGAATAAGACCATCTTTGTATAGACTGTATATTATCGGCATATCATCTAAATCCATTTTTCCAGAAAATAAAAGTTCAATACATTCAATTTTCCCTAATGAAATTGCGCTTCGAAGAAAGTTAAATACTCTTATAAAACCATCTAAATAAACTAAATCTTTTGTAAATGGAGCACCACCGGCTATGACACCTCCTCTAAAAACTCTTCTGCTATTTTCAAAAGCTTGGTCCATTGATACTCCCTCTTTTATAAAATAATTATAGATATCAATAAAGTCTGCTCCCTCAATAGCCATCTGGATTGCTATTGTACGATCCGAAATTCGTTTAAGTCTATCAACGTCTATTGAACCAGATATAAATTCAGAAAAAACAGCTAAACCTTCTTGTGTTTTAGTAACAGAACCATAATTTGCGCCTAGAATTTTCATATTTTTCTGTTTTCTACCATTTATAGTGGTTGCAACGTGTATATATGCTTCATGATTTAAGAGTTGATTAATATCTGCTTGATCGAACTCACCACCTTCCCGAATTCTAATGTATTTTGAGGTTGCTGTCGCTTTTGCTGACAAATTTTTAACTAATTGAACCTGAGGTGCATATTCATTAAAGTACAATTTTACTTTATCATCTATTTTTTTCGCGACCTCACTAGAACTTAAAGAAAGGCTTGGTTTTAATTTGAGTTTACTATGTTTAATGCCACCAATTATTTTTTCAAACTGATTAGAAAGATTAACCGGCTTTGTAATATTGTCATGGATTGGAGTTGTTGGTAATCCATATATATCAGATGAGATATTAAAAAATTCTTTGGTACCACAGGCCTTAAGTAATGAAGAATTTTTTTTAATTTCTTCAGCTTTTATTTTCAACCAAGAATCATATAGAGTATTACCAAAATATTTATCTGCTTCATTAAGTATGAATTTTAATTCAGAATCATCATGTAAGGGGTAGATATGAATAGGAAGTTTTTGACAATTCTCTTTAAAAAACTTATTTTTAACTTCTAAAGGCCAGGCTATATGCCTCAATATTTTTATTTTTTTACTAGCTTTATATATTAATTGAGAAAGCTTGCTTAACCTTTTTTTTTCCTTAACTGAAATCACACTAAGTATTCTATAAAGGCTTTCCTATGAGTTCGAATTCATTAACTTTTTCAATTTTTACATTTACAAATTCCCCTTTTTTTACCTTACCATTGATTTGTACAATATTATCAATTTCTGGAGAATCAAATTCTGTTCTTCCAACCCCAATATCATTCTCACATTGATCCACCAAAACTTTCATAGTTTTTCCGACAAATGCTTCATTTTTTTCTAAGCTAATTCCATGTTGCAACTCTATAATTTTATTTTTTCTATCATTTTTTGTTTCTCTTGACACATTATCTTCCAAGACTTCTGCCGTAGTTCCTTCTTCCTCAGAATAAGTAAAAGCACCTAAACGATCAAATTGCATCTCATCTACAAAATTGTAAAGCTCGTTAAAATGAGTTTCCGTTTCACCTGGATAACCTACAATAAGGGTTGTTCTAATAGCAATATTAGGAACTGCCGATCTCAATCTGGAGATTCTATTTCTTATACCTTCCTGATTTAACCCTCTCTTCATTGATTTTAATATATCATCTGATGCATGTTGCACTGGCATATCTAGATAATTACATACTTTGTCGCAATCGGCAATCGCTTCAATAATTCTTTGAGATAAGTGAGCTGGATGAGCATAGTGTACTCTTATCCATTCTATTTCGTCAATTGTATTAAGTTCTTTTAAAAGATCACTTAAATATACTTTTTTCTCAAGATCCCAACCGTAAGAGGTTGAATCCTGAGCGATAACTAATAGTTCTTTTGTACCATTATTAGCCAGCCTGGTCGCTTCATCCATTATAGCAGGTATACTACGGCTTTTCTGAAGCCCTCGCATAATCGGTATACTGCAGAATGAGCATGCATTATCGCATCCCTCAGCAATTTTTATATAAGCATAATGATTTGGCGTCATTAATGATCGGAAAAACATTGGGTCATCTTTTGCGAAGTCTTTCCCAGTTAAAAAAGATATTATCTGTCGATGATCATTACTACCAAAGATTCGATCGATTTCTGGTATTTCTGCTGCAACTTCTTCAGGATACCTTTCAGACAAACAACCCATGACGATTAGTTCGCTAAGTTTTCCTGTTTTTTTAAGCTCGGCTGCTTGTAAAATAGTATCGACTGATTCTTCTCGAGCAATATCTAAAAACCCACATGTATTAACAATAATTGTATCCGCTTCTTCCGGATTTTTTGTTATAGTTAATTCAGATTTATTAATGCCGCCAAGAAGTATCTCAGAATCAACGAGGTTTTTTGCACAGCCTAGGCTGATTAAGTTAACTACTTTTTCCATTTTCACTTTCTATTTGTTATTCTCTAATCCAAAAAGGCCATCGATATATTTTTCAGGATCAAATATCTCAATATCCGATAATTCCTCACCTACTCCAATATATTGAACAGGTAAATTTAATTTTTTGTGCAAAGAAAAAACTATTCCTCCCTTAGCAGTACCATCCAGTTTAGTCAAAATAGCACCATCAAGTGGAACATGCTTATTAAACTGCTCAGCTTGCACTATTGAATTTTGCCCTAAAAGCGAATCAATAGTAATAATATTTTTAACTTTAAATTGCGGAAACCTGGTTGTTGAGACTCTATGCATTTTTTCAAGCTCATTCATTAAGTTTTCATATGTATGTAATCGTCCTGCCGTATCTACTATGACAATATCTGAATCATTTAATAGAGCTGATGTCAAACCATCAAAAAGAACAGCAGAAGGTTCGGTCGCTTTTTCATTGCAAACCAATGTTGTATTTGCCCTTTTTGACCATACTCTTAATTGTTCGACCGCTGCAGCTCTGTAAGTATCAGCAGCAACTAAAGTAACATTACTGCCAAGGTCTTTGTACAGCTTAGCTAGCTTTGCAGCACTCGTTGTTTTTCCAGTACCATTAACCCCCACAACCATAATAATTAATGGGTATGATTCGTTATCCATTAATTTTTGTTTTGGGGGCAACTCTTTAAGAAGATATTTTTTAATCTCATTCAAAAAATTATCATTTTTGAATTTTTTTATTATTTTTATAATATTTTCAACAGTGTCAAAACCAATATCAGCTAGTAGCAATTTCTCTTCAATTTGTTCAATATTATCATCAGATATATTATTTCCAGATAAGCCTTTAAAAGCATTCGATATTGATGAACGTGTATTCTCTAATGCGCTAAATAAACGGTTAAGCATCTCTTCCCCTTATAACATTATAATAATCTCTATAATAAATTAGCCAACTAATTAATGCAAGTATTAGAGCAGAGTATAATGTGAATGGCTTTAACCACCAGATATCAGGAAACTCAAATATGTGAAGAAAAACAGTCAAGGTTGTAATGCCAGTTGTCCATTTTCCCCACCAATTGGAATGCAATATGTATCGACCAGTATTTACAAAATATAATGCTGGAACTGCAATCATGAAGTGTCTAATTATGTAAAAGCAAAAAAACCAAAGTGGAAAGAGATCCATTATAACTAAAAATAGAACAATAGAAGTTATAACGATAAAATCAGCAATCGGATCTAACCACATTCCAACATGTGTTACCTCACCAGCCTTTCTAGCAAAATAGCCATCTAAAGCATCTGAAAGTATTGCAAGTATCACTATTCCTGCCGTAACTGCTCTAAGGTCGGGATAATTTAGAGTATAAATAATGGGTATTGCAGCTGCCGCTCTTAACAAACTGATTATATTAGCTAATGTTAAAACCTTTGAAGGGTTGTTCATATACCGCTTTTTTATTTCTGCTATTTTACTCATATAATCTTGTTTTTATTTAATAAAATTTGATCTACGATTTTTTTTGATGCGCCAGAATGAGCAATTACGATTTCTGTTGCAGCCTTTCCAGCAGTGATTAATTTTTTTTCATCACAAAAGTAACTAGTAATTAAATTTTTAAAATCTAATCTCTTTTTAATACTATGCCCAGCATGAAGACCGACAATTTCTATAGCCTCTTTAAATTTTTTATAATTTGGACCAAATATAGTAGGAATACCTGCAATTGCAGGTTCCATAAGATTGTGGACGCCAGAAGAAAAGCCACCACCAATATATGCAAGTTTGGATTTCCAATATAATTCAGACAAAATACCAACAGTATTCACTATTGTCACTTTTGAACCAATGCCATCAATATCGTTTAATGATTTTATTATTTTTACACCCAGATTATTTCTTTTAAATACATTACTTAGATATCTATTTTCTTGATCGCTAGGCTCATGTGAAGCCCAAATAATTTTTATATCATTGAATTCTTTCATAAATGAAATTGTTTGCGACAAAAACATGTTTCGATCCTCTTTGTGCATACTAGAAAGAATAAATATATCCTCTCTTTTTTCAATTTTAACTTTATTTGCAGCATTAATTTTACCAGAACTGTTAATTACCTGGTCGAATCTAGGGTTTCCAGTAACTATTATATTTTTTGTGTCAGAAAAACTGACATATTTTTCAATAGAAATTAAATCATCTTCATTGATAACAAATATCTTTGTAAACCAAGAATAGATGGGCTTATAAAAATAGTAGGTGAATGAGAATTTATTATTAAAAAAAATTTTGGTTTGAGCTCCAAATAAAAATGTTTTAATAGATCTTCTTTTCGCAACCCATAAAAAATTAAACCATAAATCATTGTTTGCTAACACTATGGCAGTTGGGTTTACAATATTGAAAACAGAATTAATCGTCCAAAAGAAATCAAATGGCATAAAAATTTTACAATCTATATTTTGATTATGAGTATTGAAATATCCACTTGGTGAAAAGAAGCTAACTAAAATCTTTAACTTCTTATTTTTAATTTTCAAATTATTAATTACTGGTTCGGCCTGTAAATACTCACCATAAGAAGAACAGTGAAACCAAATAATATTATTATTTATAGTATTTTTATTAAAGTGTTGCTTTAAATATTTTACTACTCCGATTCGCCCTGCAAAACCTTTCCTAATTTTTTTATTAAATATTGAAAGTATGAGAATTATAAATAAAAAAGCAGGATACAAAAATATATTATAGATGATAAACAGTACTGTATTCATCCTATAATCTTTCAAGAACTGATTTAACAGCGGTTTCAGAAGAAATTAAATTCATACAATGCTGGCTAGACCTGTAGCAACTTTTTTTACCATTTTGAGAGCAAGGACGACACCATAAATCCGTCTCAATATTTTTGGAAGAAGACAAAGAAACACCGCCCCCTGTCTCTTTAGTAGTAGGGCCTAAAATCATATTAACAGATTTACCGAGAGCTTCTGCTATATGGACCAAGCCTGTATCACTACCGAGAACCGTGTCTGATAAAGATAATACGGACATTGCCTGTCTTAGATTCGTCTTACCAGTCAAATTAACTACTTGATTATTTATTTTTTCAATCTCGTTATTGATTTTATCTTTTTCAGTTCCTAGCAGAACAACACTTTTATTAGATCTAGACATAATTTTAGTTATTGCTTTGCTATATTTTGCTACCCCCCATTGTTTTTGAGGCCAAGCGGCACCAGGAACAATTGCAATAAACCGCCCTTCAACATTATTTTTTTTTAAAAAACTAATTGCATTTTTTTGTTCTAAATCGCTAACACTTAAAAAAGTCTTGGGGAATTCTATACTTTCATTTTCTTCTAAGCAATTGTGGTACATGTGCATAGCAGAAAAATTTGAGGGAAACATGTTTATATGGAATTGAAAAAGAATAAATCTTAGAAATCTAGGCTTTTTTACTCTTGATATACTTTGACCGATACCTTTAGTAATTAGTCTAGATCTTATAGAACCATGTAAATCAAAAATCCTATTATAATTTGACGATTTTATGAAATTATTAAATTCTAACAAATCCTTTAGGTTCGAGTTACTATTTAATTCAATTACTCTATCAATTTCTGGATGAAATTCTAAAATTGAAGAGAACTTATCTAATGTTAAGTAGTGAATTTCAAAATTAGAGAATGTTTTTCTTAAGGTAGTTATCAAAGATGTTGTAAGAACAATATCGCCAATTGAACTAAAGCGAATAACCAGAATTTTTCCAAGTGCAGTCACTTTACATTTTACGATTGATATTAAATGAGACCAATTGTGTTAGCGATTTCTTTACTTCTGATTCTTCATACCCTTGGATGGCATCAATAGCTTTTTCCGAAAACTCATTAAGCTTATCGTTTGCATATCTAAAGCCACCTGATTCTGAAATCATTTCATTAATATCTTTTAAATTTGTTTTTGTTTTTTTCTTAGATCGAACAAGCGATTTTAATTTTTTACTTTGTGTTTTTGTTGAGTTTTCCAACGAAAAAATTAAAGGCAAGGTAATCATATTTTTTTTCACATCCCCACCAGCATCTTTGCCTGTCTGGCTTTCTGAACCTAAAAAATCAAAAAGATCATCTTTAATTTGAAACGCCATCCCAAGATTATCTCCATATAAGAAGGTAGCTTTTCTATCTGCCTTGTCATTGGTCGTAGTGATAGCACCAAGTTCGCAACTCGCCGATATTAAGGAAGCAGTTTTTTGATTAATCATCTCGTAATAAAAATCTTTAGACATATTTCTAGTTAAACTTTTTTCAATTTGCATGATTTCGCCAGCACTCAATTTTTCTGCCGTCTTTGAAATTAGGTCTAACGCATCAAAATTCTTTAGATTGACCATGTTAATTAGCGCTTTAGCTAAAATAAAATCTCCCATCAAAACAGATATTTTGTTTTTCCATATTTGTTTTACAGATGGTTTTCCGCGTCTCATTTTGCCATCATCGACAATATCGTCATGAATTAATGTAGCAACATGTAATAATTCCATCATAGCAGCGGCTCTATAAGAGTGAGTAGTAGGCTCATTACATAACCTAGCACAAAGAAGAGTCAAAGTAGGTCGAATAGCCTTCCCTCTATTTTTAACAAGATAACCGGAAATAGAGTTGATGAGCTTCACGTCTGAGTCCAATGCATTTTTGAATTCTTTATGAAACTCAATGATATCTTCTTCGATAGGTAATTTTATTTTATGTAATTCATTCATCTTCTAGTATGAAATTTAACTATGTATTTTTCTTAAAACCTTTGGTCTTATTTACCATCCAAGACACTCCAATACTTAATTCAAACAAAATAATTAGTGGAAAAGCCATTAACACCATACTGACCGGATCAGGTGGCGTAATAAAAGATGATACTATAAAAATAGCCACAATAGAATGCCTCCTATAGTGCCTCATAAAAGCTGGAGTCAAAACACCAATTGTTGATAATAAAAAGGAAATTACTGGCAACTGAAATACAATACCACACCCAAGTAGAAGCCAGGTAATAAAGCTAAAATAATGGTTTATAGAAAAATTATTTAAAATATTTTCTCCTGAAAGTCCAGCAAAAAAGTTTAAACAATATGGTATTAGTATCTCGTAACTAAAAAAAATGCCTGAACAAAAAGAAAAAAATGAAAATACAACCAGTGGTAAAACAAAACCTTTTTCATTAGCGTAAAGACCTGGAGCAATAAATTTCCATATTTGGTAGGTTATAACCGGTACTGAAATAACCAATCCACCAATAAAGGCTATGGTCCATTTAATAATAAACATTCCTTGAACTGAAAGAACCTGCAAGTTTATAGGATTGTTAGTATTTATATTTTCTAATGGCCTTAGAAGTAGGGTAAGTATTAAATCGATAAAAAAAAAGGTTATTACACCACCTAAAATCACGGATGAAATTGTTTTAATTATTCTCCATCTTAATTCTTCAAGATGATCAATAAAACTCATAGACTTTTGGTCAGAATTCAATGTAATGCCTAATTGAAGTTTGAAATTAACTTCTTTACAACTGCACTTGGTGGAGTTTCAAGGGAATTGATTGATTCAGTAATTTTTTTAAATAATTTTCCTCGATTTTCAGTCCAAAATTCTTGTTCTAATCTTTCAGATATGGAATCTTGAATTCTATTTTTATACCTTTCTAAACGACGATTTTTAAACTTACCATTTTTTTTAAAATCATTGATATCTGAAAGAATTTTATCGAGAACAACTGCCACCCCATCTCCTGTACTAGCCGTAGTGCTCATTACTGAGGGGATAAAACTATTAGGCTTGCTAAAGCTATGTAATGTGTCGGACAATGTCCTCTCAATACGCTTGGAACCAGGTCTATCAGCTTTATTTACAATAAAAATATCTGCTATTTCAATTATTCCTGCTTTCATTAATTGCACCTCATCACCCGATTCAGGGACAAGTACGACAACTGTAAAGTCAGCAGCATTTACGATATCATGTTCGGCTTGCCCTACGCCCACAGTTTCGTATATAATAATGTCTTTACCACTTGCCGCCAAAACATCGCCTGTTTCTCGAGCTTTTCTGCATAAGCCTCCAAGGTCACCTCTATTACCCATACTTCTTATATAAACATTATTATTTTCTGAATATTTACTCATTCTGACCCTGTCTCCTAAAAGTGCTCCTCCACTAAAAGGACTACTTGGGTCAATAGCAACAACACCGACAGAAAGGTTTTTAGATAAAAAAAGTGAAACAAATTTATCAACTAAGGTGCTCTTCCCTGCACCTGGAGGACCTGTAACCCCGATGCGTATTGATTCATTAGAATTTTTATAAATCTGATCGTAAAAAGTAGATACACTTTTATCATCATTCTCAATCAGAGAAATAGCACGTGAGATTGATACATGATTATTTTTAAATATATCTTTATAATTAAACTTTTTCATTCTTAAGTGATACTCATTTTTATCGAATTTTAAATTATAACCTTTTTTATATACTTAAATTTATTAAAAATCGTTCATTGACTACAAAAACCATTCTATGTTAATTTTAGAAGCTTTAATAAAAAGGAAATTTAAATAATGGATAGACATCCACAACAAATTAAACGAGAACGTCAAGATATTAAGAGAAGAGCTAGAAATATTTCTAGTATGTCTAGATTACGCACGCAAATCAAAAGAGTTTTAGAATCTACTGAGAAAGAAAAGGCCCAGGCTGAGTATACTACAGCTGTTAGCTACATTGATAAAGCAGCTGGAAAAGGTCTGATTCACAAAAACACAGCGGGTCGAAGAAAATCTAAAATTACTCGTCATTTGAATTCATTAAAGTAGAGTTATCTATCTTTCTGAAGGCGAATAATTAGGAGCCTCTTTCACAATTCTTACTTCATGTGGATGGCTTTCTCTGACGCCTGCTGAAGTAATCTCCATAAATTCAGATTTTTGTCCAAATTCCCCAATATTTCTAGAACCGCAATAACCCATTGCTGATCTGATTCCGCCAGTTAGTTGGTGTATAGTGTTTTTTACTGGACCACGAAACGGCACCATTCCTTCAATACCCTCAGGTACTAACTTTTTATTGTCTGTGTCCTCCTGAAAGTAGCGATCACCGCTTCCTTCTTCCATAGCTCCTATTGAGCCCATACCTCTAAAAGTTTTATACTGTCTCCCTTCATACAATATAGTCTCTCCAGGACTTTCGTCCATACCAGCTAAAACACTCCCTAACATAATTGTATCGGCACCAGCAGCCAACGCCTTTGCAATATCTCCGCTATACCTTAGTCCGCCGTCAGCAATTATAGGAATGTTTACTTTTTTTGCTACATTCACAGCATCAAGAATAGCAGTCAATTGGGGAACCCCGACACCTGCAACTATTCTAGTTGTGCAGCTAGCCCCTGCACCAATTCCTACTTTAACACAATCGACACCAACATCCATAAGTGCTTCTGCGCCATAACCTGTGGCTACATTACCAGCAATAATAGAGATATTGGAATGTTGTGCTTTTAAATGGGAGATAGTATCAAGTACACCTCTTGAGTGGCCATGTGCAGTATCAACAACAATTGCATCAACTTCTGCATCTATGAGTTCTTTAACTCTCTCGTTTGTATCGCCGGCTACTCCGACAGCCGCAGCGACTCTTAATCTTCCATTGTTATCTTTACAAGCGGCTGGATATTGCTGCTTCTTATTTATATCCTTAACAGTTATAAGCCCTGCTAAGTCTCCTAAATCATTTACGACTAATAACTTTTCAATTCTATGCTTGTGTAACAATTCTTCAGCATCTTCTAATGATGTATCTAATGGTACAGTAATTAAATTTTCCGAAGTCATGCATGCTGAAACTTCCATATTTCCATCAATCTGAAAACGAATATCTCTGTTCGTAATAATACCTACCAATTTATCTTCTTTCACAACGGGCAAACCACTTATTCTAAATTCAGACATAATCTTTTTAGCATCATTTATGTTTTGATTGGGCCTTACTGTAACAGGCTTTAATATCATACCACTTTCTGATCGCTTAACTTTGTCAACCATGGACTTTTGAGATTCAATCGAACAATTTTTATGTATAACGCCAAGTCCACCTTCTCTCGCCATTGCAATTGCCATTGCCTCCTCAGTTACGGTATCCATCGCGGCACTAATAATTGGAATATTTAATTTTATATTATTTGTTAATCTAGTTTTAAGATTAGTGTCTTTAGGCAGTACTTTTGATTTTTGAGGAACTAGTAAAACATCATCAAATGTATAACCTTTCCTAAATTTTATTTTGTTTTCCATATTCTACTCCAAAAACCCTTTACTCTTTAGTTCCTTAAATATTTTTCCATTTTCAATAATAGCTTTTAGCTTATTTATTTCCATTGTTAATGAACGGTCGCCCTTTTTTGCATTAATTATATTTTGAATATTTTTTAACAAAAAACTAGTACCATTTCCTGGCTTCAGTTTTGAATGATAGATAGTAAATGCAGCACCAGCTATTAGCAACTCTATTGCTAGTATGCTGAGTACATTTTTTTGAATTGTTAGTAGTTTAGAACCAGCCCAAGGAGCCATACTGACATGGTCTTCTTGACCACCTGAGGTAGGCAAAGAGTCTACACTAGCAGGGTGTGCTAACGTCTTATTTTCAGAAGCAAGCGCGGACGCAGTTACATGAGCAATCATGTAACCTGACTCTATTCCAGGGTTTTTAGCAAGAAAAGGTTGAAATTTCCCCTCTACACCTTTCATAAAATAATGTATTCTTCTTTCAGAAATAGCTCCAATTTCTGCTATTGCTATGCTCATATGATCTAATGCAATTGCTACATGTTCAGCATGAAAATGGCCTGAGAAGCCCAAGTCACCATTGCTCAAAATCAAAGGGTTGTCACTTACGCTATTAATTTCATTGTTAATTGTCTCGGATGATTGAACGATTGCATCTCTACATGCACCATGAATGTGCGGAATACATCTAAAACTATAAGGATCTTGAACGACATCACAGTTTTTGTGAGAGCTAACTATCTCACTTCCAGTTGTCATTTTCCAAACATTACTCGCAGAAATAATTTGACCTTTGTGCTTCTTAAGTTTATGAATGGCAGACTTAAATGTATTTCTGCTTGCTAGACTTGTTTCTACTGATAAAGCACTTATGCTGTCTGCAGCATCAAGGATATTAAATCCGCTAGCTAACGCTTTTACTGCAATCGCTGTAGAAAATTGAGTACCATTTACTAAACTAATGCCATCTTTTTGATGTAATACTAGTGGATTAATTTTCATTTTATTCAAAACAGTTTTTGAAGAAATAGCTTTTCCATCTTGAATAATATGACCTTCACCAATAAGCGAGCTAGCGATATGAGCTAACTGAGCTAGATCACCACTCGCACCTACGGAACCTTGTTCAGGAACAGCTGGAACTAAATCATTATTTAAAAATTGTACTAGCGTTCTTACTGTTTGCGGATGCACACCGCTATGACCATGAGAATAAGTTAATACTTTTAAAGCCATTACCACTCTTACAATTCCAATATCAAGAAAATCCCCTAGACCTGCTGAATGACTACGAACCAAGTTTAATTGCAATTTTTCTTGATCTGCTTCATCGATTCTAATGTTACTCAATTTCCCAAATCCTGTATTAACACCGTAAACTATTTTACCTGATGCTAGTATCTTTAGTAATTGTTGATAGGAATTTTTTACTTTTTTTGGAATAGATTGATCTAATACCACTTTTAAAGGACCATTGAGTAATGGCGAAAAATCTTCAAAAGTAAATGTTTTTTTAGTAATCCGAAGGGTCGACATTTAATAATTTAGAATGAAGTTAGTATCTATTACAAAGAATTAACCTCTGAAAGAATACTAACGAATTGAATGGTAATCTGTAAAAACTTCTGGATCAGTAGGTATGCTGTTTAAAATAATATCTCCATACCTTTTTGTTATAATTCTATTATCAAGACTAATAAAAACTCCAGAATCAAAAGTAGTTCTAATAAGTCGACCGAATCCTTGTCTAAATCTTGTAGTGCATTCTGGAATAGTAAAGTTCATAAAACTATTATAACCATTTTTGTCTAAATGATTTGAATAAGACTTTATAAGAGGGTCTGAGGGAACATCAAAAGGAAGCTTAACAACAATCAATATTTCTAATAATTCTCCAGGCAAATCAACGCCTTCCCAAAAACTATTTGTTCCGAAAAGCAAGGCATTATCATTCGAGTGCATTCCTTTTATGATCGAAGGCTTTGAAGCTCCCTTAGATTGAGCAAAAAGTGGTATTTTATTACCACCTAACCTTTCTTTTATTTTTTTGGAAACATTCTCCAGCATTTTTACAGATGTAAAAAGAACCATGGTCCTTTTTTTATAAGTCTTGTGGACATGGTAAATAAGATCTGCTAGTTGCCCAATATCATTTGTTATATCTCTAGATCCACCATACTGATAATATTTTACTTGATCATGGTAAGAAAAAGGGCTTGTGTATTCTCTTGTTACTATACTTGCAGAATTTTCGAGACCATTTCTGTGTAAAAAATAGTCAAATGAATTTTCAACTTTTATTGTAGCTGATGTTAAAATAAAGTTTACGTTTTTATCATACAATCTTCGTCTTAAAACTTCTGAAATGTCAATTTTCGAAGCGTATAATGAAACTTGAAGGTCACTATCTAATTCTTTTTTAGAATTATAATACCCCTCTTTCCAATAAACCCATTCATTATCTTGAGAGCCAGTTAATAAGCTTATTGAATCATTCAAAACATTGATATTTTCTAAGCCTTTTTCAAGAATACTATGTAAAAAAGTATATTTTGATCTATTCGGATCAAGTTTCAAGACGAAACTACTTATATTTTTGAAACAAACGGACAGTTTATGAGAGCTGTTAGAAAAACTTGATAATTCTGGATTTAAGGAAGAATATTCTTTTACTAGAGAGTGAATAATTGGTCGCTCTTGATAAGATTTTTTAATATCAAATTCAGATTCGTTATTGACTGCAAGCTCGTTCATAAAGGCAATAAATGAACTTTTAACCTTATCTAGTTCTAATATTAATTTTTCTCTTAAACTTTTCAATAACGGCTCGCCATCATATATAGACCTCAAAATATTATTCCATCTTTTTGATCTAGGGTTCGAAGGGTTCAACGATCTAAGTAATGATGTAACACTATTATAATCGAGACTTATTTTAAATTGATCATATCCTCCTTTTACCAAATTATGAGCCTCATCTATAATAACAGTATCATGTTCAGGCAGAATACCTGGGACCTTAGCCTCAGATAATAACAAGGAATGGTTTGCTACAAGTATATCAGCCTCATACATTTGCTTTCGTATTGGACCATAAAAACACCCATGGTTTTTACTACAAATATTCCCTGTACAAAAACCAGTATCACTACAAATCATAGAAACAATCCAAGTTTTCCGGGAGTTAAAAAAGCCATTACATTCAGATAAATCTCCAGAACTAGTATAATGTAACCAAAATAGTATTGGTAATACTGACTCGATATCATCCTCACCTATTGTATTTCGATCACTTATAAACCAATCAAACCGTGTTTTGCACAAATAATTTTTTCTTCCTTTAATTAGCAATGCTTTGATAGAAGTATCTAATGCCTCAGATAGTTTTGGCAAATCTTTATAGAACAACTGATCTTGTAAATGTTTAGTATTACAGGCTATTACAACAGGTCCCCTTTTATCTGTTTCGTATTTTCTTTTAATCGCTGCAAAAAGATACCCCATTGACTTACCCAAACCCGTTCCGGCTTCAAGAACACCAGAGTCATTTCCATCAAATATGTTATCACATGTATTTGCATATTCTACTTGATTTGCTCTGTCTTCAAACCAATCATATTTTTTTGAAAGCACTCCTTTGGATCCAAATACGTCTGAGGCATTCATGTTTTGTATATTTTGTGATCCTGTAAATTCATAAATACTCTGCCCTGATCGTCTATCAATCAACCTATTTTTTAAAGCAACTTTAGGATTACCAATCTTTATTAAAATATTTGCGGCGTCAACATAAAGCTTCTTATTCGGAACTTCATATTTATCTAAGACAGCTAAGACACTTGATATTTCTTCAAGATTATGACACATTAATTCTTCGATAAGGTGTAAAAATATTTGCCCACAATTTTCTGTATCTTTTTCTGCTCTATGGCTTCCTGATGCATCAAGACCGTAAAACTCAGACAAGGCAGAAAGATTAAAAACAGGATGGTCAAAAAGTACTGACCTTGCCAACTGTAGTGTATCATAAAGTGTGTTTTTTGGAACATCATAATTATGCCTTACACACAATTTTGTAAGAAAACTCAAATCAAACTTAATGTTATGTGCAACGATAGGATGATTACCGATTGTCTTCATTAATTCATTTATTATTTCAGATTCTTTTGGAGCAGTGTTGACCATCGAATTAGATATGCCTGTAATATTTGTAATAAAAGGTGAAATATTTTTTTCTGGATTCACAAGTGTAGAGAATGTTTTTTTAGGTTTACCATCTTTAAATACAATAGCAGCAACCTCAATAACTCTATCAAAATCTGAGTCTAATCCAGTTGTCTCAAAATCTAATGCGACGTAAGTAGATAGGTTTAACTTTTTTAATAATTCCGTTTGTTTCATAGCTTAACTAAATAATGTTTTAAGATAGAACATTGGATTTGATAATTCTGTTTTAGGAACTTCATTTGCAAGCATACCTGAAATCATATTTTTTATATTTTTATTTCTGCTTGCCCTATCAATTACAAAATTAAGTAAAATTCTATAATGAGCTAACTTTAATAATAGCGTACTAGTTTTGAGTTCACTACCCAAATACTCCCAAAGTACTTTGTCATATTCTGAAAGAATTTGATTTGAAAAATTATTTAATTTTTTTGCTTTCAACACAATATCTGCGGCTATTTTTCCTGATTCCATTGCATTACCTATACCCTCCCCTGTGAAAGGATCAACCAACCCAGCAGCATCACCAAGAAGCAAAAAGCCATTACCGTGATTTCCCCTTTTCGTATTTCCGAATGGTAGATTCCACCCTTTTGGCTTTTCAAGTGCATTAGAATTTTTAAACCTATATTTGAAATTTTTTGAATTTATTACTTGCTTCATTATTTGTTGGAGGTTGTATTTCTTTTTTTTTGCTCTACTTTTTAGTAAACCAACACCAATATTTGCTTTTTTATTACCAGCAGGGAAAATCCAAAAGTATCCAGGAATGGTCTCATTTACATAATGAAGCTCTATTTGATCCGTTAAATCCTCAACATTTTCATAATAACACCTCAACCCAACTGCAGTATAATTCATATCAGAATTATATAACCCTGATTTTCTTGAAATTATTGAGTAAGGTCCATCAGCACCAAGAACAATATTACCAAAATATTTTTTTTGTTCTCCATTTATAGACTTTCCCTTAACTCCAATTACTTGACTTTTATTATAGATAAGATCCTCGACATTAAAACCACTTACCACATTAGAAACATCACTAGCTTTTTTAAATAAATAATTATCAAATATTTTTCTTGGGATTACAAAACCATGAGAAATGTGCCTTTTATTTAAGCTTTTATTAAGATGCAATTCACATTCGGAATGATTTGGGTTTCCAAAAATAATTCTATTAACGATTGCGCCATCAAGTTTATCTAAATCTTGTAATAAATCTAACTCTTCTAAAATTTTTACACTTTTCCCAGATAGAGCATCACCACAAATTTTATCTCTAGGAAATATTGACTTATCTAATAATAAAGTATTGAGACCTAGTTTATTACAGTAGATAGCTGCACTAGATCCTGCTGGACCAGCACCCACAATGATTGCATCATACATCCGAACTTATTTCTTCTAAATGGACCCCAAAAGAAGGATAAATAATTCCATATTTAAAATAATTAATTGATCTTAGGTAAAAGAAAAGTAATGCTAGTATGATAAAAAACCATGGCGCTCTAACGCATGCAAACATTGCAAATGTAAAAAGAGGATAGAATTGTAAACGCTTTATATGTCTTACATCATTTGGCCAAATCAATACTACCGCTGGAAAAAAAAGAGCAACAATTCCAACAGTACTTATAATCGGGTCATCAAGGATGTAACCAAAAAATGTGGCAAAAGTAATGGCTATAAAAGAAGCTATCATATATGTATTTTTTTTGTTCCAACTATCAACCGACCAGTAGTTACTTTCTAAATTGTATAAAACTTTAAACTCATAGATCAAAACACCTGAAATAATAAAAGCCAAGTATGGTAAGTAACCGACATAATTGAAGTCTGAAATATTAAAACTCAAACTTCCCAAAATAAAACAAGCGAAGTAAAAAAAAGAATTATAAATGAGGTCTGATTGTTTCAAACGCTTATTTGAGGTACGCCAGAAACCAAAACTAGAAAAACTATAAAAAAACAATGTACTTAAAAGTATCCTCAAAATGCCATTAGGTAATCCATACCATTCCCAGTAGCTATAACGATCAATATTACCTAAAAGATAAACATAACCAGCAACCGTAGTAGTCCAAACACCGAACAAATATGAAATATTATATTTATCAGTGAATTTAATGCAAGAAGATACTCTTACCTTAACATTGTCGAATAAACTAGAGTTTTTTGGAATAAGCCTTGCTAAAATCATATCATGCCTTATTTGTTTTATAAACCTACCATTTTCTGAAGAGACGAACCAAATAAAAGATCAGAAAGCTCATTCAAAATAATTAGCCCCACGATTAAAGAAGAGACAACAAGGAGCACTTTTAAAACATTAATAAGCAGACCTCTATTCAAATGTTTTTCTTGAACACCAGTCAAAATTTCATCTAAGAATGTATTAACCGACCATTTATTTATTATAAAAACCGCTGTTAAAGCTCCGCCTATGGGTAACATATACTTAGATGACAACTCATCTAGAAAATCAAAAAACGTTATATTTAAAAAACCTGTTACATTAAGGTCCCCAAGTGAAAGTGAACAAAAAATTCCAACTAGAGTGATTACGCCTCCAAAAAGAAAAGTAGCCTTAAATCTAGACCAACCTTTTTGATCGATAAAGTAAGCTGTAATAACTTCAAGAATCGATATTGCAGAGGTAAGAGCCGCCATAAAAAGTATGAAAAAGAAAAGCGTACCCCAAATTATTCCTCCACCGATTTGGGGAAATATTGTGGGCAATACCACGAATATCAGCCCTGCTCCCGAACTTGGATCAGCTCCCATTGCAAAAACGATAGTAAAAATAGCTGTACCAGCTAACATAGCAATAAAAGTATCCAGTAAAATTATCCAAATAGCAGAATTCATTAAATTTTGTTTTTTATTTAGATAGCTTCCATACGTTATCATGGTTCCCATCCCAAGGCTTAAGGTGAAAAAGGCATGGCCAAGAGCCAAAACGATACTTGATGGATTTAAATCTGAAAATTTCGGTTTAAAAAGGAACTCTAATCCTTTTCTACCACCTTCAAGACTAAGGCCTTTAACAACTAAGAAACCTAGAATTATTAAAATAAGTGGCATCATTATTTTTGCACCTTCTTCAATACCTGACTTAACTCCTTTTATAATAATTCCAATACAAAACGCCATAAATACAATCTGCCAAATTATTGGTTGAAAACTACTTTCAATAAAAGAACTAAAGACTTGTCCAGATAATTCTGGCGAACCAGATAAAGAATCAAAACCTCCAGTCAAAGAAAAAATAGTATACTTTAACGTCCAACCCCCAACGACACCATAAAAAGATAAGATAACGAAAGCTGAACCAACTCCAAGATAACCTACCCATTTCCAATTTGAAGAGCCTGACAACCTATTAAACGCCCCAACTGGACTCAATTGAGTCCTACGTCCAATAGATAATTCGCCTAGCAATATTGGCAATCCAACTATCAGTATGCATATTAAATAGACTATCGTAAAAGCAGCACCACCATTTTGTCCAGCCATATGAGGAAATTTCCAAATATTACCAAGTCCAACTGCAGAACCAGAAGCGGCTAAAATAAAGCCAAGTCTTGACCCCCATTGTTCTCTATTATTTTTCATTTTCTTCTCCTCCTTCATCCTCAATAGATTTACTCATTATGTCATCAAATGGACTTAGATGCGCATCAACCATCGCATCAATCATGCTGTAAAAATAAAGGAATATTACCCACCAAGCATATTTATTTCGTTTTTCAAGATATCTGTTTTTCCTAAGAGAATATTCTTCTGAGTCATAATTTTTATAAATTTTTGAATTTTCTAACCATGAATAGAGCGCCAAAGTTTCTAAGCCCATGACTAAAGAACCTTTAATGTGTTTCTGGTTATAAAATTGACCACCACCTGGAACAAGTGAAAAGAGAAAGGCTTGCCGAGGATTTTTAATCAATGTTGAATCTACTTCGTTAATTTGGGCACTAAGATTATAAGATAACAATAATGAAAAGAATAAGCATTTAAAACTCATTAACCCTCTACTGCAATACAATCAATCTCTACTCTGGCTCCAAGCGGTAAACCAGCTACCTCAATAGTTGACCTTGCAGGGAAATTTGTATTGCCAAAAAAATCAACAAAAGTATCATTTAAGTCACCAAAGTCATTCAAATCTTTTAAAAACACGTTGAGTTTAACAATATTTACCAAAGAAAGATTTCTCGCCTCAAGAATAGCTAAAATATTTTTTAGAACTTGAAAACATTGCTCTTTTGTATTACCAGATACCATTTCACCAGTCAACGGATTAATTCCAACTTGACCAGAAGTATACAAAAAACCACCCGCAGAAACTGCTTGACTGTATGTTCCAACAGCATTGGGTGCATTGTCAGTTTGAATGAGTTCACGAATAGGTTTTCTTTCATTTATTTTTTGATTAGACATAATATGGTTTACAGCTCCTTGTTTAAAACTTTTACAATTAATTTTTCTGTATTGATAATAGCTTTTTCAACAGCACCAAATTGACGACCTCCTGCAGTTGCAAGTTGAGGCTTTCCACCACCACCGCCGCCCATAAAAGAGCCTATTTCCTTAGCTAAAATTCCAGCATTTATTTTTTTGCGAACTAAATCTTCACTGACTACAACAACAGCTGAGGGTTTATCATTAGCATTGTTAAATAGAACACCAATACCGCTTTTAATTTCAGAAATAAGTCGATCCCCTACACGTTTTAATTCATCAGCACCTTCAATACTCAATAATTCAATTACAAAAATATAATCACCAACTTTACTTGCTTTATTTACCCAGGCAATAATATCTGAGTCATCTGATTGTTTTAACTCTTTTATTTTTTTCTCTAACGATTTTTTATCTTGATATAATTGACTAATTCTATTGGGTAACTCTTCCTCCTTACAATTTAACATTCTTTGCATATTAAATATTAAATCAGCTTGATTTTGAAATAATTCAATTGCAGCGGTACCGGTAACAGCAACAATCCGTCTCACACCAGATGCTAATGATGATTCTTCTGTTATTTTAAATAATCCTATATCACCAGTGCTATTAACATGAGTTCCGCCACAAAGTTCATTGGAAAATTTACCTGTTGATACAACTCTAACATTGTCACCATATTTTTCACCAAAAAGGGCAACTACACCACTACTAATAGCTTCATCATATGCTTTAATTGAAGTATTTAAAGCACTATTTAATAAGATTTGCCTATTAACAATATTTTCAATATTTCTTATTTGATCACCTGCAATTTTTTCAAAATATGTTAAGTCAAATCTTAAATAATTGGGATGGACCAATGAACCTGCTTGCTGAACTTGGTCCCCTAATTCTTTTTTTAAAGCAGCATGTAATAAATGCGTAGCAGTATGATTTCTTTTTACACTTGATCTATGAAAATCATCCACGACACATTGAACACTTTCGACCTTACTCCAATCTAAAACTGCACCTTTACATAAATGTATTATCATGTCATTATGATTCTGAACATCAATTACATTTAGGTCTATACCTTCAAATGAGATTTTACCTCGATCGCCAACTTGACCACCAGACTCTGGATAGAAGGGTGTTTTATCAAGTACAAGTATAAAACCATCTTCAATTTCTGAATACTTTAAAACTCTAGAATTAGTTTCTAGATATTCATATCCAACAAATTCAGAGCCTTTTTCTTTTAAAAGCTCTATCCAATCAATACTTTTTTCTTTCAATTTAAAGTTTCCAGCTTGCCTAGCTTTATCTTTTTGCTTTGCCATTTCAAGATGAAAGCCCTCTACGTCAACATCAATATTTTTTTCCCTTGCTATTAGCTCTGTTAAGTCCAGAGGAAAGCCATAAGTGTCATAAAGTCTGAAAGCATCGCTACCTAAAATAGTTTTACTACTTTTGAGACTACTCATTAGTTTTTCTAAATGAGTTATACCTCTATCAAGAGTTTGATTAAAAAGAGTTTCTTCCGTTCCTATAACAAGCTTTATATGAGTACTTTTCTCTTTTAATTCTGGATAGGCATCTCCCATTAGGTTGCAAACAGAAGGAACAATTTTATGCAAAAAAGGTTTTTCAAGCTTAAGTACTCGCCCAAACCTTGAGGCACGTCTTAAAATTCGTCTAAGGACATACCCTCTACCTTCATTCGAGGGTAAAGCACCATCAGCAATTGAGAAACAAAGCATTCGTATGTGATCCGCTATAACCTGAAAAGGCACTGGATTATCCGCATATTTACATTCAGAACTTGATTCCAATTCTTTAATAATCGGCTGAAAAAGATCCGTTTCATAATTACTAGTTTTTCCTTGAATAACGCTTGTGATTCGTTCTAAACCAGCTCCAGTATCAACATGACTTTGAGATAAGTTTATAAGTGAGCCATCAGCCAAACGCTCATTCTGAATAAATACTAAATTCCATAATTCCCAATATTCATCTGCTTTATTGACACCTTCTTTTGACTGATTAGATAAATCATCGCCTATGTAGTAATGAATCTCTGAACACGGTCCACATGGACCAGTCTCACCCATCTCCCAAAAATTTTCTTTCTTACCGAACCAGAGTACGCGATCTTTTTTAATATCAGTGTTATTTATCCAAAGATCGTAAGCTTCTTTATCGTCCTTGTATACAGTTACCCAAAGCCTATTTTTATCTAAGCCCCAAACTTCAGTTAATAATTCCCAGGCCCATTTTATAGCCTCACTTTTGTAATAATCTCCAAAAGACCAATTACCTAGCATTTCAAAAAAGGTATGATGAAAAGTGTCAATACCAACCTCTTCAAGATCGTTGTGTTTACCACTAACTCTAATACACTTTTGACTGTTAACTGCTCGTGGATGGTCAGGCTTAGATTCATCAAGGAAAATAGGTTTGAATTGATTCATCCCAGCATTTGTGAATAAAAGAGTTGGGTCGCCAATTGGAACAACTGGAGCGCTTCTTATAAACTTATGATCTTTTTGCTGAAAGAACTCTATAAATGATTTTCTTATATCTGATGATTTCATATTTAAAATGAGAAACTAGTTTCAATGCTTGTCATGTTAATTGTCTCTTCTTTTCCATTTACATCGCCATCACCATCTATATCTCGAAAAGACTGCCTAAAAATGTAATTTAGTATCATACCATTTCCGAGTTTTATTCCAACTCGATAACCTGAAATAGTACTTTCTGTATATTTGAAATTAAATGGATTTGGAACATTTCGTTGTTGATAATACCATCTCGCGTTAGTGATTTTACTAATTGGTTTTTTCAATCCTATGCTAGCGATAAAACTTTGATTTCGATCTTTAATAAAATTGTTATCGTAGTTATTCCATTGTTCTCCAAAAAGGTTTTGATAGGATAATGAAGAGCCAATTAGTTCGCCTAGATCAAGGCTCAGCGTAGAAAAATAACCTTTTTGTTTTCCAAATTTTCCCAATTTACTATCTTTTGTAATAATTTCACCTGTTTTTAATCCAGGCATCATCGAAGCATTTGAAGCAGAAAAAGTTGCCCTTTCTATTTCGTATGATCTATCCCAATATCCAAATTCAAATTTTCCTGAAGGCATCATTCTATATTCAAAATTAAATCTTGCAGGACCAAGCTTCATGGACAACCCTAATGGTATTAAACCATTTCCTAATTTAGTGCTAGCTTTCGTTACTGGATTAATAGTCTCACCAATTAATGTAGCATATTGAGCATAAACCGTAACATTCATATTTTTTTCGACTAAAATAGTTTTAGAGACATCTAAGGAAACAGCAAAAATCGACCTTTCTTTTTCTTTCACATTAAGAGGCTCTGGTTTTCTAATTATTTCAGTGTCTAGGACAAAAGAGGTATCCAAATTCCAACCAGGAACATCACTATCAAGAGTATCAGTTACTCCATCTCCATCAATGTCTAATTCTTCAGGCATACCATCCGCAAGTCCATCCCCATCTGTATCTAGCCAAAAGCCTGGATCGTTAGGAAAATCATCAACCAGGTCAGGGCGTCCGTCATCATCTCTATCTCTCAATCCTAAATATTGATTTCGATCAGTCACATAGGACCCTCCAATATTTATACTGTTCATAAGTTTTTTAGATACTCGAAAACCCGCTAAACCCAAGTTTTCCTTAAAATCGTTTGTAAAGCCATAGAAATCCAAACCATATGCTTTGAACTTTAGCTCCATCCCGACTTTTCTTAATTGCGGATATAAGATAGTATTCGAATATCTATTAACAAGAATACCTTGACCTATTGTCACATTTTCTAAAGCTCCAACTTGGAAATAAAAGGGTTCCCATTTTTTACCATAACGAACATAATATATTTTGTCTATGATTGAATTTTTTGAATTCTTTCCATTTGAAAAATCCCACTCATCATCATGTATATTGCCATCCTGATCAATATAAAATACTATATCCAGAGCTAGTGTTACCTTACCAATAGGAACTATTGGCCTTAGAGCAATCTGATTCCATATTTTTCCATCAATCGTAACCGCGCCAAATGCCCCTTGGACACTGGTTGAACTGTAACTTTGTGACTGCAGAAAAGAAACAAATACAAACAAAAAAGATATGTGGAATATTTTTGTCAATTGACTCTAATAAATTGTAATATAAATTAACCTCATTGTTTTTGAAGGAACAACCTGTAATTAGAACTAGTATTATCATAAATAATTTGTAAATATTTAAGCATGATCATGAACAAAAAAGAATTACTTCCTCCCCTTTTTGCAATTCTTGCTGGAATAATATTAATTCTTATTCCTTTTTTCACGGATCTAAAAAAATCATTAATACTACTCGGTATTGTTCCCTTATGGCTTGGGTCTTATTTTATTTTTCATTCATTTAATACAAATAAAACCAGACCGGATGAAGAGGTTGATTCAAAAACATCTTAAAACAGTTCAATTATGCTTGATGATCTTGATATTAGCATACAACTGTGGTTTTTGCAGTAATGTCCTAACTAATATAGAATTTGAAGAAAAAGAAAATGGCATAATTGTAGAGTTTGAATTTATCGAACCTATATCATCTGATTCAGTCTACGCTTGGCAATCAGATAATCAATGGTTCTATTTTACTCTACATAACATTTTATCCGACACATTCAAACTTGATCAAGAAACAACTTTCAACTTACCGATACTTGATTTTCAACCAATTATAAGTAGCGATAATACCCAAATCGGATTAAGATTAAAAAAACGAGTAGATTCATTCGAATTTTATAACCAAAATCAAAAAAACTTGTTAAATGCTCACCTCCATTACTCCCTTGACAATTTCGACTCAACTATTCTTTCAAATACTAAAACGAAAAAAGTAAGAGTGTTTGACAGTCTATTTGCACGATCTAAATCTTGGTTATTTATTTTAGCTAGTGGGTATTCAATAGCATCATTGATTAATGACAAAGATACGAAAATTAATGTCGAGGCAGGAATTATCACTCTTATATTATCTTATTTAATAAATAAATCTTGGACGAATAATTGAAATCTTATTTAATCTATTTTTCTTTAATTTGGGCAATAGTAATTATTCTGATGGGTCTTTTCATACGAATAAAAAATAAAGATATTTTTCAGGAAGATGAAAAGCTCTAAACTAAAATTATTCTGGATTATCTTAACCCTCAATATTTGTTTTTGTAGGCAAAAGACTATAAAGGATTCTTGGGAAGCTTTAATTAGTAAGGATAAAGAATACATACATGCTTCACACCACATTAATAACATATTAAGAAATAACGCTCTGCCAATATCAGATGAAGAAGAAAACTTATTAAAAGATTTAAATATAAAAGTCATCAATAATGAATTAAAAGTATTAATACCAAGTGTGATGGAGTCTATTTATGAGACCGAACATTTTAACATCCATTATGATTTAAGTGCATCGAGTAACAATGCTATTGATGAAGAAGATTTAAATAATAATGGTATTCCAGATTACGCAGAAAATATGGGTATGATTTTCGAATATGTTCATTCATATTTTAAAGATTCTCTAAACTATGATTTAATATTTCACAATAACCAAAACTCAAATATTGAAAAATATAATATTTTCATTAATAACTTACCCTCAAATTATTTTGCACTAACATACACGACCTCTTTTATAAATGAATCTAACACTAGTTGTGGGAGCTATATAAAAATGCGAAATAACTATAATGGCTCAAGCTTTCAAAACTTAAGTGAGGTAGACAATATAAAAGTAACTGCTGCTCATGAATTTTTCCATGCCATTCAATTTTCATATAACTGCTACGAGCGGTTTTGGCTAATGGAAGCAACAGCCGTTTGGTCAGAAGACAAAATATACGATAATATTAATGACCATTATAGATATATGCCTTCTTGGTTTCAAAACTCAAGTAAAACAATCGATGATGAATCCACTCATATGTATGGCTCTTTTATTTTTTTTCAATATTTAGAGGAGCATCTAGGAGGACCTGATTTAATAAAAAGCATATGGGAGAATTCTCGCTACGCTGCTAACTCAGTTAATGATATTAGTTTTGTATCAATAAATTCAGCTCTTAAAGAAGTTGGTTCAAGTTTTAATAGCGCTATAAATAATATGTGGATAGCAAATCGAATAATGTCGAGCCATCCAAACGCTTACCCATTTACATATGAAGAAGCTAATACATACCCCGTAAGTGGACCACTAGAAATTGCTCAGCTTAGCTTTGCAAATAACACTGTCAATTATACACAAAACGCGATCTATAAAAACGCTGCTAACTATTTAAAAATTGATTTAATTGCACCTGCAAAAATCAAGATTGACGTAGATAACGGATTAGAAGAAGATATTTTCAGCACTGTTATCTTGAAATACCAAAATGGAGAAAACTGGACTATTAAAACGGGAAATGATTTAAATATTGATCCTCGAACAAAGATCGAATGGGCTAGTCTATTAATAAATACTCAAAGCCAAGACCAGAATAGTTGGTCTTATAGCGTATCTATTAGTCCAGGAAAAACTGAAGATTTTAATGTTTATAATGCTTACCCTAATCCTCTCATAAGCCAAAATAATAAATTTGAAATGAAACTTATCTCAGCAGCCACACAAAATATCAAAATCAATATTTATAATATTCTCGGGCAAACAATCCGCAATAAGAATCTATTACTATTAGAGTCTGAAGAAAAAACATTTGAATGGAATTTAAAAAATAGGCACAGCAAAAAAGTATCAAGTGGTATTTATTTCATAGAAATTAAAGGTGAAAATAAAAGACAAGTGAAAAAGGTGACTTTGCTTAACTAACTAAATTGATGAAATCAACTTTGGTATTTCACTCAAGGTAGTTTTATAATCTGCGATTCCCATTTCATATTTTTTTTGATAATCTTTTTTATGGCCGATTTTTTTTAAATAAACTAACCCGCGGCATTCTTTACCACCAATATCAACTAAGTTATTAACAAAATTTTCAAACTTGTCCATAATACTATTATAGTTTTCGATATTTTGACTTATATCTAAAAGATTTAAAGTATAAGAAGATTTTTTACTTACAAGAAGAGCATCGTTTAATTTTAAAATTAATTTCTCCAAATGAATATTTTGTTGCTTTCGCTGAATGTTTAACTCTTTGATAGTGTATTTATATTCTTCTACTTCTTGTCTTATGAAAACAAGATCATATTTTTCTTTTTTAAATAACTTAATTAAATTATTTAAGGAGCTATTATAAGACTTTTGATTTACAATAATTAAAGAACTATTTTTTTCCAAAGATTCTAAAATTTTTAAAACTGTTTTTGATTTACTTTTCTTTAACCCAATCTCTTTTTTCCCCCCAAGTAATGGAAGCCTTTTAGTATTTGTGTTATCATAAGTATCAAATATTTTTAGTTTTGGTCTTTTTTTTACTTTTCTAGCCAACTTTTTTTGTTTTGTGAGACTTGCTTCAATATTTTTTATATTTTTTTCAATACTATTGATTTCTATTTCAATTTTTTGAAATACTAAAAAATTAGTTTTTCTAAAAAAATTTAACTTCTTCTTAATTGATTTATTCAAAAATTTTAAATTACTTTTTTCAATCTTTATCCACTGAACTGTGTTCATTATGTTGGCATCAAGTGATTGTATATCTCTCAAAATCCATGAGGCTGGAGCTTGACTAACACAACTTAGACATAAAAAAAGGGTTCCAAATACAATTGAAACCCTTAGCCTATTTAAACAATTAGCTATCAAACTATTAACATTCCATCTGACTCTAACTCTAATAAATTATTGTAACCACCAATTGTTTTTCCATCAACAACAATTTGAGGAACTGTACGCCCGCCTGTTTTTTCATAGAGATCTTCACGCGTCATCCCATTTTCTTCAATATCTACTTCATCAAAGGAAAACCCCTTTTCTTTAAGTAGTCTTTTCGCACTTGCGCAAGGACCACACCAAGAAGTTGAATATACTATAATTGCAGAGTTATTATTTATCATGATTAATTTCCTATTTTAGAAGTACCATTTTTTTGATTTGCTTGTTTATTCCATTTGAAACAACCAAAAAATAGGCTCCTGAACTAGCCAGTTGATTGTTATATGTTTTTCCATCCCATGAAAAATGATGATTCCCAGAGGCTAACATCCCTGAATGAATCTCATCAACAACTCTTCCCCTCATGTCAAAAACAGAGATAGTAACTTTGCTGTTTTCCACTACTTTTAATTCAATATTTACTCTAGGATTGAATGGATTCGGATATAGATTACTGATTGTAAAATTTTCAGGAATTAAAATCTTTTCATCTACACCTAATGGGGATATGTATGAATCTGGTGCGTCAGTTGTGAACCTGATAACACTACTATCAACTAAGCTCGTTGCACCTGCTGCATAATTATTGTTGAAAATCACTGATAGACCATCGTTGTTTTGAGGCGATTGTATACCGATCGTAGAATAATTTTTGGTAACATCCACATCATCTATTTCTAAATATTGAAATTCAATTACATTGTCTCCAGATGCTGTTGGTATTGTATTTGTATCATAAATAATAATCTCAAAAGTTTCTTTCGTTGATTCATCATAACCATTTAAAGCCCTTGACCATTCGATGATAAACTTTCCTTGGAGTTCATCATGTTTTGTGTAAACCCTAATCCAATCTTCACCTACAACCTCAAGGTCATCCCAGAACGGAGCAAGCATCGCTTTAGGGCTCATAAATGAGGGGATAGACATGTTCCAAAAATAATCAATATCACATGGAACCAAAGATGCCCAGCCATTTGAATTGATCGTCAATTCATTAAAATATTCACCATGGTATTTAACTTGAAAAGGAAGTTGTACATCAACATGATCATCATCATCAAGTAAATATTCAGTTGCGCCATCACCACCGAAAGAAGGGTCTAGTTCAATCCAATCAAAAGAGGGTTTTTGTTCGTATTGAGTATCTGCATTGTCATATGCCCAATAACCGTATTCATTAGGAGAAACGGGGAAATTTTGAAATTCAGAAGCAATTTCAAACTCTAACTTTTGACTAAAAAAAGTTGAATCTATTTTTTTTAATTGAAACAAAATTGTTACTGTACTTCCTGAAGATATGTTTCCAATATTCACATTGTAATTTGTTTGAAACACTTCGCTCGAAAATGGCTCAATATTATGACTCAAACTCACATTGCCATTATTAATAATTTCAGAACCTTCTGATAAAGTTTGAAGTATTATTTTTACATCTTCATACTTTGATGAAGAGTAATTATTTATTTGAATTTGGGGATTGAATTCAGATAAAACAGATACATCTTGATTAATAATTGAAGCCAAAATATTTACTGGTTCGATTTTCATTCCAATATTAAATAATTCATCCCCATTTTGATTTAAGATAATGCCATCTATGTAATACTCATTGCCACTACCATGTATTTGCAAATTACTAACAGAGACAATAGCTGAATCCCCACTGGATATTGAAGGCAAAGAGATAGAAGAACTAGATGGCGTTACCCCTTGAGGAAAATTAATTACAGCATCAATGCTTTCAAAAGAAGTAGAAGAAGAATTTAAGAATTGAATATTTAAATCAATTACACTACCGAAAGAATTAACACCAAGCTCAAATTCATTAGATGAATATATTTTTTTTATATTTAAACCTAGAGTACTATCAGTAATTATTGATTTAGAAATATGACCCTGAATGAAACCAGATTTGTTAGCATAAATATCAATATTACCTTGATTAACTACATTTAAATTATCAATATAATATCCACTATCTGAAGTAATCCCTTTAGATAAAATTTGGCCATCTTTTATAACAGATATAACAGTTTCTTTGACTGGGGTACCATCTGATGACGTAACCTTAACACTTAAAAAACCATCTTTAAACGAAACTTCATCTGCCTCGATAATAAAAGTATCAGGGGTGTCTAAGTAAACTTGGAGCGAAGGATCACCTAAAATATTATAAACGTGAAAATAAAATTCTTGAGCTTCTCCTGGCTCATTCTGGTTTGGAAATTCTTTAACAAGCCCGAGTTGCCCAGCCATCAAAGCAGGTCCTAATTCAAGAACTCCATGATTAATCATCGCATCATACATAGAAGCATTTATTACATTATTATATTTCGTACTGGTGTGCAAGTCAGAGGGACCAATAAAAGCAACACCCCCTTTTGGATTACTTGTCGTCCCCCCTCTTAATATAGCTTCAGAAAAGCACGGGTCTACACTATTAGCAAAATCATTTGAGTTGCAGACGTAGCTCATAAAAACAGGCGTTAACCAACCATTATTTAGACCATTTACATCATCAGCATGAAATTCTGGATAATGCCAGCCATTTGCATCTCCCCAGCCTCTATAGTTCACTATACCTACACCATTATTAATTATTTCAGTGATGTAAGGAGCACCTTGCTGGATAGGAGGATAGAAAACAGTATCCACTGAGCTATATCCTAAATTCAATAACTCATCTCGAAGCCAATACGATGTCCACTTTGGAGTTATTGGAATTGGAGGAGAGTTAGCATAATTACCAGCCACTACAAGTGCTCGGTCAAGCCAATCCTGATCATAGGCAAGAGGCTCTCTAGCGTAAGCAATTGTTTTTAACATTATGACAGCTAATTCATAAGCAGAGTCTATAGAAATTCTTCCAATAAATAAGTCAGGGATGTAATCGTCTCCTAAAATATGAGTGTATTTTTGATCAGTTACATCATTTTCTGGTCCGTAATAATATGACGGTATTTCTGCGAAACCATCAACATCTCCTATAAGTAATACATATTCAAGCATTGGATCTGATGTAAAGTGATTGGTAATATGGTTTTGAACACTATTTACATCTAATTCAGAATCTGTAAGAGAAACAATATCAACATCAAAACCTTGTGTCTTTTTAAATTCTGCGAAAACTTCGACGTATCCTTGCTGCACTAAGCCTTCTCTAGCAATAATCAAATATGACCCTCTATTTAAAGAAAGCTGTTGAGGCAAAACGTCATATCCCTGCATTACTTGATGTCTAAAACTGATTGGGATTTTTGATCGTAAGACTTCATTTTTATTCATGCCTCTAAAATGCCTATCACTCGATAATGAAAGGCTTATAAAGAAAATAAAAAAGACTAATTTTTTAATATGATACATTTTCGAATTACTTTCTGATTATTTGATTCAATTTCAACAAATAGCATTCCAGAACTTACTGGAACATCGTTAAACTCTTTAAAATCTAAATTTAGAAAAAAACTACCTGCTCTTAAAACCTCAGTTTTTCTTTCATACAATTGTTGACCTAATATATTATATACCCTTACGTTAGCAGAACCACCCTGCCAAGATTGAATATCTAAACTCATTTTTCCAAACGATGGATTGGGGAAAACACCTTGAAAATTAAAATTAATTTGAGGCAGAGTATTAGATGAACTTTCTTCAACGGACAAGAATGCATCATCTAATGCATACATTGTGAAACTATTTATATCCCATCCACGATAATTAACTGTTTGATCAGTTTTAAACCATAACACCAATCTCAATGAGTCAAACCCTTCATTATTAGTAATACTAAAGTAATTAGATACATGATTACCCCACTTGTGACCACTCCACCCATCCCTAAATAATAAATTTTCGTTTGCGTCATATATTGAGACACCTACTGAATCATGATCCCACTCGGTTTCATATTGATGATTCATTTTAAAGGTGACCCTATTTTTTCCGGAAATGTCATAAAGTGGAGACCTTATTTTCTGTAATCTTTGAAGCGAGTCATTATTGTCATAATAGATACTAGATTGTGTTAGCAAATTATCATTTATTATGTGCCAACTATCTTGATCAGCTGACCATTCATTCCAACTTTGGCCAAGATAATAATTAGTTGGAATACTCATTGGTACAACGAAATTATAATTCTGGTCAATATACAATTCCTTCTCCCAAGGTGCTCCAATAGATGGATCAATAACCAATTTATAGAAACCCTCAGCCAGCGTTAAATCAAGGTGTGAATCATATAATAATAAAGTGTCTGTATCGTTCTCACTAATTACAAAACATTTTACTTCGTAAGGTAGGTTCATAGTCACTCCATTATCTAAATCTATTCTTATTGAAAATAAAGGCGCCTGGATTAGTGAAAAATTTGCTTCCGTGATACCACTGTTATTTGCTGTAATTGATTGTCTAAGGGGAAGGTATCCTTTTTTTGATATATTTAGATGATACGTTCCTGCATCTAGAATACGCCTGTAACGTCCAAATTCATTTGTTAACCTTGGTTTTAATACAGAACCTGAGTGTTCTTCGATTTTGACTTCTACCCCAGGAATAGGAGCATTTGTATTTGCATCATAAATAATACCAGTAGCTTGCCCAGCATCTGTGTTGTAGCCTATAGTTCTATCCATTAGATAAATCATCGCAGGTTTTGTTCTGTTAACTGTACTTTCTATTAATAAGCTATCTGGCTGTAAGTTTGATGTCCCACATTCAACTAGATACTGAATACAACCAGTTTCTCTATAAAACCAGTCATGTAGCTTACCATTCCTTGATCCACTTAAAACTGATAGATAACTACCAGTACCGTCTTCTTTTTCCATTAAGCCAGAGAACGTGTCCGCAACTCCTTTCATTAAATCTAGATCTGGTGAAGGCTTAGCACCCTCCCAATTCCATGATGTAAAAACCTTCTCAGATAATCTCCCTGATCTAGAACTATGCCAGACAATTGAAAATACAAAATCATGCTGAAGTGCTAAGTCACGAATTGCTACTGCTTCGCTTTCAGAAAAAGGTGACGGACCTCGATAATAATCATAATGAGAGCCATAATCTGTCTCGTCAAAAACTAAAAAAGTATCACCAAATGTCCAATTAAATCCAAAATTTCTGTTCAAATCGACACCGTCTACATCGTTGCCAATCGATGGCTCAAAATCAAATATACCATTTGGGTCAGGACCACCTGGGGAAAAATCAGTTTTATTTTTTCTAAATGTTAAATCAAGACCTTCATGCACTACGCCAAGACCATCCGGGTTTGCAGACGGAATTAACCAAATTTCTAAATAGGATTTTAAAATATTCATGTGGTTATAATCTTCAGGTCTTGGGTCCAAAAGATCGTTCATTAAACTTAGGATTACTTCAATACCCAATACTTCCTCGGCATGAACCTGACCAACAAACAATACTCTAGGCTCATCTTCTTTAATGTTAACATTATCTGATATTTTAACAGCTACAATTGGAATATTTTCTAGCGAAGAATATCCAATAGTATCAACTAAAAGTATGTTTTGGTATTCTTCAATATTAGATAATGAATCAATTAATGATAAAATTTCAGGATAAGAGTGATACCTTTCATCTAGGGGCTGCGAAGAAAGAACACCTCCTAAAAAAATATATAAAATTAAACCACTAAATTTATTCATAATAGCGCTATTTACAGTTTACTTAATTAGTTACTTTAAGTACGTAAGCTTACCTTTTACGATTTTCTCTTGCAGTGTAAAAGTGTAATAATAAATTCCACTTGAAACTAAATCACCGTATCTATTTTTTCCATCCCAAGAGATTTGATGATAACCTTTTGCGCCGCCCATTATTAATTCATCAACAATCATTTTCCCAGTAATGTCATAGACATTAAATGTTACTAATTGAGGGGTGTCAATGGTAAAATCAAATTTAACTTTACCATTAAATGGGTTTGGATATACCGATTGTATATTAAAACTATTTGGAATATTTACATCAAATTCTTCATTTCTAGAGCTAAGAATATCTGTTCTTCTAATAATTTTAGCATAATAGTTAGCAAGGTCTTCTTTGCCGGAACTTCTGAGATCAATCCAATGAAGGAGATAGTCTTCACCACTATATTTAGTTATCCGAGGATTTTTTTGACCATGATATTCAACAGATATAGGAATACCATCAACGCCTGTTGTTCTTCCAGAGCCACTAACATACGCTGAACCGTAAAGATCAACACCATTTATTAAAAGTGGATCATTATTGTAATACCCTCGACCATCTTCCCAAACAATTATATATTCTCCTGCCGCAACTGATTTCACCAGTGGCTTTTGTTGGTTAGTTGTATCAGATGTAAAAAAAACATCGATTTGGTTTATAGCACCTGAAACAAGGTCTATCTCCCTACCAACAATATTATATTTAGTTCCGTTTCTGTAATCTTCCCATGCAATAAATGCTGTTAGACCTGGTTCATCAATATCAAAAGATATCGCAGATTGATCATTGTCCTCTATACTTATTGCCGCACCATTTGCGTCCCATTCTGTTTGACCATTCCAATTAATTTTTTGGGCATAAATATCACTAAAATTTCCCTCCTGATTCCAAACTGCAAGCACACCACTTGTTTCCGATATTGGTTTGACAGATAAGTTATTTGCTCCTATAGTCTGATTACTAAGACTATAACCATTCGGAGGCCAACCAACAGAAATAGATCCACTAGCATCAACTTTATTATACTTTAACCTTGATGCTGGCCAAACTTCTTCTACCCAAAAGACAAGAAAACCTCCATCAGGCGCTGGAAGTATGCTTTGGATATAATCATCTCCATTTGACTCTGCGACCACAATACCACCGGAACTCAGCTGACTTTCTCCATTATTATTCAACGATTGAAAAAATATATCAAACCCGCTTAAAAAAGATCTGCTCTCTGACCAAAAAATACCAACACCCTGCATTCCAAGGTCCACCAAATGAGCGTTCCTCTGATCATTCTCAGGATTAAGGGCAACGCCGTTTTGATCCCAAACATTTTCAAGGTTAGCATTTAATTTATTTATTCTAATCTTTTTCGGTGTTTCAGTGGCATCGAAGGTTGCAGTATAGACACTATTAGATGCGTTTATCATAAACGGACTGGACAAATCAATTTCAGTTGAAGAATTGTCAGAAAACGAGATTTGATTTCCATTTAAGTGGGACAATTCTCCTGAGCTAATGACATTTGCATAAATTTTCTTACTAGCTCTATTATCTTCCCAAACTAAAACTATTTTATCATTATCAATTGGGAATCCAATATTATATTTAATATCTCCATCTAACCCTTTAACTGCAAGCAATCCTCCAGTTTCGAGAAGCGAATTGACACCTTTGTAGTAATTAACTTTTAAATCTACGCTACCACTTCCTTGATCGGCATACACTACAAACACACTATCACTTGAACCACTAATGATATTGGGTGCGAACTGGTAACCTTCATCATCATTAACAATAATTGGCACATCACTCAAAGGCTGACCGTTCGAGTTAAAACTTTGAAACAAGATATCAACATTTGGAAAGACACCTTTCTCCCAAAATATATCAAATCCGCCAACATTATTTGCAGAAAACCTGCCGCTAAAATTAACACCGTCTGTTAAATCAACCTGAATACCACCTCCCGATTGCACAGTACCATTTTCATTAATTTTCTGCATAAAAATATCACCATCAACAGGATCAAAACGTAAATCTTTCCAAGACAAAAATACGTCGCCCTGGCTACCTCTTTTTAGCCTTGGTCCAGTTTGAATGGCATCAAACTCAGAAACAGATTTTGAGTTAGTAAAAACAAGCCCATTTTGATCAACAAACTGAAATAATATTCTGGCATTTTCATCGCCAAACTTCCAGGTAACAATCGAAGTTGTATTATTTACAAAGGTTGTTCGTGGCCTTGTTTCCAAACCAGACGTACTAGCAATAGGAATACCATTTTCTTGAAACAGTGAAGACATAGCCATATCTAATCTTTGTCCGTAAATATCAATATTTTCACCTTGCCTAGAATCTGACCAACAAATAAAAGCTTCATTGTTTCCTGCATACTCAATGCTTTTGGCTGATTGAGTTCCACCCTGGACTACAATAGGAACACCTATTCCGGGTTCAATGATATTATAATTGCTATCAACGTGAGTACCGTAGATATCATCATCAACGCCTCCACGTTTATCTTGCCAAGTCACAAAAACGCCACCAAGGCTATCTGTGCACATGTTTATGGAAATCTGTTGACCTTGGAATTGAGCTAATGCCACCCCATTAGGATCCAATGATATTGAACCATTATTGTTTAAATGCTGGATAAAAATATCGCCAGCGTCATCAAATCTATAGTCAACCCAAGCAATGAATGCGCCACCATTTCCGTCTTCAATTGAAACAGGGTCTTCCTGCCTGCCTGGTAAATTCGTGACAACTGCCCCTGCCTCACCCCATAACAGGTTTCCATTTTTATCTATTTTGTGAGCAAATACATTACGCATACCAAATCGAGTGTCTGACCATACAAAAATAGCAGAGCCATCAAGAGAGGGAACGACTGTTCGGTACCATTCAACATGAACACCTTGCCTTATTGGGGAGGCATTATCGAAAGTGAATTGCTCAGCTTTCAAAGAAAAAATTGTCAGAAAAAATAATAAAACTCGAATCTTCATTGATTTGTTAATCTCCATTGAAATGTTAACTATTTATTTTTGCGGTTTTTAAACCGGATCTAGTACAAATTAAAATATGCCCATTCCAGAATTCAGTTTTGTATGCATAACCAACATCAAAAATTCCTTTTGCTTTAGGATTTTGAATATCTGAAACATCGTAAAGAGCAATCCCTTTAGATCCAATGCTTAATACTGCGATATCATCTTTTACAGAAATGTGATCAACAGTGAGGCCCTCGGCAAAATGAACAACTGCACCTTCACCAGATAAAATCGACTCATTTTTGATAAAATATGCTCCAAAATCATCTACTGATATATATGCTCCACTGTCGACTAATTTTACTTGTTCTGCATTACCATCCAGGTCAAACCTGGAAAGAAAAACAGGTTCGCCACTAGCATTTTCGATAGATTGGTTAAAAATGAGATTATAAAATTCTACACCTAATTGATCGACTGCCATAGCTACTAAATTTTCACCATTACTATCAATGCCTAGCGGTTTTCCATCCGTAGAAACTTCTCCTCCAGCAGTTGGCATCCAATTGATTATCTCAAGATTGAATATGGTTGTAGTATCTGACCTATATGTTCCCCATTTTAGGCCATCATCATTATCAGCAACATACATAGTAAAACCACCTCCAGCAGTTGGAAATGAAACATAGTCTTTTGTGCGATCACTCATGATTTCATTTCTATAAATAAAATCACTACTATCATCAAAAAAGAAAACTTTTACTTTTTTATTTGATTCAGTGACGAATATTAAATTATTGGCTCCATCTCTTTTTACAATTGATATATCATCAAATTCAATGTAAGAACCATCTTGTGAATAACCCAAATACTCATGCAATACTTGTCCAGTTTCTAAATCCCAAATTTGTACCCCAGCTTGACCAGAAGCGACATATGCTATGTTTTCTTCCACAGACACGTTTCTACAAAAGCCTTTGGTACTAAAAACACTTATTTGATCAACAGACCAAAGACCCTCATCATTCGGCTCCATGCATGAGAAAAACAATAGAACGACTAACAAAAAATAAACTTTTTTAATACTTATCATAGGAAAAACCCCACTTAATTTTACACCATAACTGCATTTGTTTAAAACTTTTTAGGTCACGAACCCAACTATATGATGACCCTGTCTCTCTTGATCGAAAACGTGCACTTATTACGATATCAAGATTTTCGCTTAAACTCTTATTAAACCAAATATCTAATTTATTATCTACGTGATCTCTACCTGCATGTAAAACATCATTTACAGCTTCTGCATTGTAATATCTTAGTTCTTGTCTAAACGAAATACCAAAATTCTCAACAATGGCTATTGGACTGCTTATTTTTATAGGCATATACCATTCAATGGATTCATATGACCGATCAAAATCACTTGAAATTCCAGTTTTTGTAAATGTCACATTATCGGCAACACTTTTATTTATCTGAAAAGAAATTGTACCATATTTTTTTATTTTTTTATTAATTCTTACCTTAGTATAATAGATATTTAAGTCAAATTCTGTGAATGGGTTATCATAATACCTTTGAAGAAAACCAAAACTAATTATATACCAATTTTTCTTATTAATTCTATTTGAAATAGACAAATATTGATCATTATCTGTGAAGCTACATGGCTTCAAATCATTAAGTGACAAATCCCTATCAATATAATGACGAAGGTAATAACTATTAAGATGTCTTAAAGAGTATTTCAAATTTCGGTATGAGCCCCATTTATATTTTACAGATATGTTACCTGACCAATAGTCTTTATTCGAATTATGAACATAATCTGACAAGGCTACGGATGAATTATAAATTACCTCTTTCTTATTTTTCGCATATAATGTTTTATCAAAACCAAATTGGATTTTATTGACATAACTATCAAAGGTTTTAGATCCGCCAAGGTATTTTAGGTTGGAGGAAGCATCTGAAATTTCTTTTTTAGAAAATCTCATAACGTTGTCATCATATCCACCTTGATAACTCAAACTTAAATTGATAGGCGTAGAACCATAAGAGGTAGAAAAAATATATATTATGTTAATTATAATTAAAAATCGCATTAGTATAACATAAAACGCGCAAGGGCTGTTTTTCCCTCATCAAAAACTTCAATAGAATAATTATGATTACCTTTTGGAACTTTAATTTCACAACTTCGCCATTTTCCAGGAACTTTATCTGACCGGTTTCTAATTTTTGAAGATCCAGACCTTTCAGTATTGAAAAAATAAGTGCCAACCACTTTTTTCCCGCTTTTTACATGAATTCTATAAGATTCCTGTGCTCCCATCTTTTCTGTAAACTCTAATCTACTAATAATTCTTAAGATTTTTGGACCATATGCTTCTATCTGCAAAGGTATATTTTTACTACATTCAAAATATTTTAGATTTTTTCCATCCATTTCAATATCCACATTATTCTTGTGAACCATAGGAACTAATATTTTTTGATCCTTTTTTGGGGTTTCAAATTCCTTTGATAATAACCGCAGAAGAACAGGATATTTTAAATCTTTATTTTGTAGAATTTCGACGGTATGATTTCCCTTAGGCAGGTTTATAAAATAATTTCCAGAAAAAGTATATCTATGTTTTGGATGTTGGACAGAACGCACAGACGATTGGACTTTATATCGATGATTCACGTTAATTGTGTCTTTTTGGTTAAGAACAATAATATAGTTAAAACTATGACTGTTTTTCTTTTTCTTTAGGACTGGATACCTACTAATAAATTCTGTTCTAGTAGGTCCATTAATCTTATAAACAAGACCTGTTTGTTCAATCGGATAATAAACTCTTCTTTTTGAGTTTATGACAAGAATTTCTTTTTGGTCTCTATTATTAGAAGGTCTCAATAATTTTGCAAACACAGTAGATTCACAAATAAATAAAAAAGAAATAAAAATTAACTTATAATAAACTATCTGGCTCATGATTTATGAGGTGCTCCTTTATTTCTTTTTTACTTTGGTAACCGACAACAAAAACTGAGATACATAAGACAATTAAACAAATGAGAGCAACAAGTACGTTATATTTTTCAACAGCATATAAATTACCCACTCCAATCTCGGGAACCGGTATCGGAGCAAAAGGCATTCCAAGTTTTTCTGTTAATGACTTAATGTTCAATACATGAAGAACCGGAATGTCGTTTTTTGAAAATTTTGATAAGACACCTTCTATGCCACCATCTTGCAATGACACATTTTGAACATCAGACCTATTTACAATGCCTGCAGGAAGTAGTTTTGAATTAAAACTTGTACCCAAACTTGCTACTCCACCACCAACATTTATCATTGCACTATAATTATCTATTTTTGCAATATTTTTAAAAATTTTCATTCTATGACTTATGTTATCAGCCAACCTACTTTTTTTAATTAATGGTAATCCATGAACTGCAATATTTTCAGTAATAATATTTCTACCCTCTGGACTAAGTAGCCTACCCATATCATTGCGTCCTCCAATAGATGCAGCAATACTTCTATTTGGAATTAAATCTTTTTCAGAGAGAATTTTTTCCATGTCAAGCCAAGTAAAATCAATATGATTTGCACCCCATTGAGATGCTCCAACAGATGTAATGACTACAGGGTAGGCGCCTAATGCTTTCAATCCCGTCAAGACTGCAATATTTCCGCCTGGCATAGACCCAGTTAAAAGAACTGCTACAGTATCATTTTTTTCTATGCCTATTTGAACCATCAATTCAACCATACCTGCGGAAAAATTTGGATCTAATGTTGTGAGTTTCGCGTCTAAATCACCTTCGTCAGTAGTTATCAGGCTGAATGGACTTCCAACTAATCCTGTTTCATTTGGGTCGTTTTCATCATCAATGAAAACACTAGAAACCATTCTATTAGACTTCAATATATTCATTGATTTTTTCATTAGAGAAGCAGCTTTTACTTTCGTATCATATGAAGATGATACCTCTATTATGGTACTGTTTAATGAAATAATAAATGCAACCACTGCAATTACAGACAGAATTAAGAGAGTAGATGTTTTTTGAATCGCAGGAATGAATGGCTTTTGTTTATAATTATTCAAAAATTGCGCCTCCAAATAATATCATTATCATTAGCTTAACAATTACAGCTGTAAGAATAACAACTGAAATTGTGCGCGTCACACCTTGTCTATCCATCCAATTTGCAATAAGACCAGGTATAATATTACCTATAACAGCAACACTTTTTATGCTTTCCGAATCAACATACAAAGTTCTCGATAAATAGCCAAAGAAAAAACCAAGGATCAGTGCAAGTACAATTCTTCTTTTGCCATATAAGAACATAATTTTGCTTAAAATTTTTATTATTCCCAAAACCAAAATAGCTACAAAAAAAGTTGAGAATACCTGAACTGGTTGATGTAAAAATAAAGCGATATAACCTGGTACAATAATCCCACCAGCTGTGACGCCTAGAGCTTCTGATAACACTAAGCTTAGAATAATTCCTAACCCAATGCTAATTTCAACCATTACTTCTATTCCTGGCCAAATCTTCTAATATCTCTTGCCCAACTCCTACTTGATTACCAATTGCATAAATAAGTGAATCATCAGGCAATTTTAATATCGCCTTACTAACAACGTCAGCCTTTTCGTCAATTGAGAATATTAAAACAATAGTTTCAGGGGAGTGGTGTTTAAGCTTATTTATTTTTGCTTCGATCTTATCACCTCTGACAATTAAATATTCAGGTCGAATTTCTTCAAATGTAAGCTCTAACATTTGTTTTGTACGCATAGGGCGGTCATCTCTTGAATTAAAAAATACCGCCGTTGCACTTTTGGTAGGGTACCTATCAATTACAAATTTCCATATTTGCAATGTTGATACGGGGTCATTTGCAGCCATTCCATTTACGAATTGTAATGAACCTTTTTGACCAATTAATTTCCAAACAATCAAAGCACCTAAATCTGGTTGAACTTGGTGCATACCTCCTATTGCTGTGTCTCTATCAATTCCTAATTTTTCACACACATCCAATGCAATTGCTATGTTTTGAGGGTGCTCGATGTATTTAAAATTGTCTATATACTCATTTGATATTGAATTTTCATCTGATAAAATGAAATCAGAGTTATTGTCGTATGTAACTTTTTTGATGATATTTTTATGTTTTTGTTCAGCAGTCACAAGTACACCACTGACAGGAATTGAATTACATAATGATTTTACAACATCCACTTCTGTTGGTCCCATTTCATCTAAGTGATCTGGTCTTGCATTCGTAATAACCCCAATATCTGATTTTACCATCTGGTGTTCAGAGATCCACTGATATTGAGGTTGAACTGCCATACATTCCATTACAACTACATCAGGTTTTTCATCAGAAAAATATTTAAGCAATCTTACTTGCTCACCAATAGAGGGTTTTCTTAATCTATGGATAATTCTATCGATTCCTTTAGAATCAATTACTCTAGGTGCCGTGCCTGTTGTTTTGGCAAATGTACGTTTTCCTCCAGCTCTTAACCCTGCAGCTATAAGACGGGTAACGCTTGATTTTCCTCTGGTACCGTTTACATGAATTCTAATTGGAATACCGGATAAGCTTGTTTGATGGTATTTAAATTCTAGTAGGCCGGCAATGATTAAAAGGGTAGCTAGAAAACCAAGAATCAATAAGGGCGAAATTAGCATACCCGCTAGACTCAGTTAAAATTACTGATTGTAACCCATTACAATTTGAATAAGCCTTACCATGTCCAAAATATTCACCATTCCATCAGAATTTATATCTGCTAGATATGGGTTAAAATTTGTTTGGTCTACAACGATATGATCTATGAGAATAAGAAGATCATTCACATCAATCATTCCATCAGTATTTAAATCACCATCTAAACGCAGTTCACTTCCACGAGTGGTAATTAAAATCGCAGTTCCATCTGATAAAGGCATAGCTGCATCAGCATATGAATTATTAAAAGTATACTGTAGTCCTCTTTTCATTGTATGATCTTCAATACCTACAGTGCAATAGTTACCATGAATTTGGCTCCAACTATAGCTTCCATTAGTATCATTATTGAAATCTAAATATTGCATCACTATTTCGCCATCACCAGTAGGAGTAGTGTGATACATAGGATCTTTTAAAATCACTTGAAATGTTTCTGAAGTATTATTTTGGAAAGTACGAACTCTCGACCACTGAACAATAAACAATTTATTAATTTCGTCATACCAAGTATAAACTCTTCCTGAGTTTGTTAACTTTAAATCATCCCAAAAAACAGCGACCATCTTTCCTGGTCCGCCAGCTCCTGGTAGAGGATAATTTCTAAATGAGCTTAAATCAGTTGCACCAAAAGAAATCCACCCATTTGAACAAATACTAAGACTTTCATATTCTTGACCATAGAATCTAAAATTAAAAGGTAAACTAACTGTCTCAACATCATCTCCATTATCGCCATTATCACTTAGAGAGTTTAAATACGTCCCATTTCCGTCATATCTATCATCTATCTCAATCCAATCATAAGAGGGTGCAATAAGATAGTCAATATCTCCGCTATCATATATATAATAACCATGTTCATCTGGTCCCATTGGATCATTTTCCGACGGAATACCAATTTGGATTGTAATAACTGAAGAGGCTGAGTATCCATCATCAGAACTCAGAGATAAAATTAAATTGGCGACGGTTCCTGGAATGACATCCTCTCCAGCGCTGATAATAAATGAATCCCCACTGTTTGAGCTAGAGCTATAGGCACCTGGATTGATTGATGACCAAGTAGCGGAATGATCAATAATCTCTATTGCACCAGATGATGAGGTTATTTGGCCTGTAATATTTTGTGCTATAGTGGAGCCAATATTATGTAATTGAATATGAACATTTGATATTTCTCCGGCTGACAAGACATCTTGAGTACTGCCAGAAACATCAATATTCGATGCATAAATATTTTTGCCTGAAACAGAAAACTCCACATAGCCTTTAGACAAATAACCATTACTATTGGTAAGTGTAAGTATCAGCTTAATATTTGAATTATCATGCACATCGTTATTTACGGTAAATGTAAACGGAGATGAATCGTTACTGACGACATCTCCTGATATTAGGTCTCCGTAAAAAAAGGTATCATTTGTAATTGTAACATTAGAATTTTCAGAAGAGAGAGTACCACTAATTTGAGAAGCATTTGCATTACCATAGTTTGAGACAGGAATTATCAGGTCTACTACTTCGCCAGAATTTATTTCTCCATCTCCGTTCCCATCTGAAGAACCAGTTCCATTTTCAATTAGGGCTATGTTATCACCAAAAATATTTACACTAGCACCTGGATTGTAGATTTGAAAAGAGCTTTGATAGGGGTAATGATTTTTTTTAGTAACTGTTACAAGAATCTCGCCTTCCTGAACAATTGGAATCATTAATCGAATTGATCCATTGGAATCACTATAACCAGACTCTAAAACAGAGCCTTCTTTGTAAATTGTTACCCAAGCATCTTGCACAGGGTTGCCACCACTATTGGTAAGGGAAAAATCGATAAAATTTGTACCTTTTGTTAAAGAATACAAATGCGATACATTTAGCATTTCAGGATATTCTGTCCACATTTGAAGAGAGGCATCTCCCATGAGGCTATTCCAATGAGTAAAAGTAGAAACATATTGATTTGGGTTTGTAGGGTATGCTCGCGAAAGCCAAAGCTTACCAGCCATAAGAGCACCTCCAACTGAGTTTATATTTTCAACAATCGCGCCATGATAAAAACCCATATCAACCATATTATTAAACATAGTATGTGTACCCAGTGTTGCGGTACCGATACAAGCAACTGCAGCTCTTGGATTTGAAGCAGTGCCAGCTCTTAAAAACGACTCAGACAATGATTCTTCAGAACCGAAGGAACCTGTTCCGCAGGTAATTACCGTGGCAATTGGAAGCATAAAACCATTATTTGAATTGCCAGGGTCATCATTTGTATAACCACTTACACCATAAAAACCTCTGTAATTAAAGAAGCCTAATCCATCATTCAGATTACTGGTCATTTGGCCAGGAAAATCCCCAGAAAAAACAGTTCTTATATCTTCATACCCATAATTTTGGAGAACTTCTTTAATATTATTATTTGTAATAATACATGAAACACCTGAAGTAGAAGGGTCTCCAACTAAGCATGCTCTTTTGAACCAATTTTCACCCATATACGGGTTTGATTCATAATTAACAGTTTTACTTATAATAGTTTGTAAATGGCTTTGACTATCAAAAGAAAGCCGACCAACAAATAATTCTGGGAAAAAATCATTCCCAACTAATGTGGCATAAGGATGATCACCTTCTCCATTGTAACCACTCCAATTTTCAAAATGCGTTGGTATATCATAGCTACCCTCAGCATCGCCTACGATAGTAACATATTCTGGGGGGTTGTCCCAACCTTCGTAAGCAGTCTCAATATAATCTTTAAGGTTATTGGAGTTATTGACAATATTAGAACTAGAGATATAGTTAACCTCATATCCCATTCTTTTTTTCCAATCCATGAGTACTTCAACTGTACCTAAAAGATTTCCAATATTGTTTGGAAGAACATACAAAATTGAAGGTCTCTGGTAAGGAATATTTTCACGATTTAAAGAAGAATAATTTGCAATCATTGATTCGTATAATGGCTCAAAAGCTCTTGATCGCTTTGAAGGATGAAACAAAACTGCTTCACGATCACCATTTTCAACTAATTCTACTTCAATATCAATAAATTCTTCTAAGATCTTTTGATTAGGGTGATATCGAAATGGCGAAACTGTCAATGTAAGCAATGATAATTCTCTCATAGCCATCGGTTCAGATATCAAAGCAATATTAGTTGGATAATAATTATCAATATCAGTATAGTTTGGTTCGGAGACGATGACTTCATTATTATTATTGTCCCAAGAACCTTTTGCAACTATGTCAACATCATTAATAAAACGTGAAGAACCATAGGTTACTTCTATTGAATAATTTTTATTTGGGTCAACTGCGATAAATGTTGTACTTGATGGCAAATCTGGCATTCCAGGCTCAGAAATTTGGCTAGAATTTAAAAAGACAGGCTTTTTAAGAACTTTACCATTAATATCATTTTTTGTGTCGATAATATATTCTGGCGTCGTGTACGTAATGAGACCATTACCATTGTTTTTGGTTTGATACTTAAACCCTGGATCTTTTGAAATAGATGTAGGGCTTTCAGCGCCAAACATTGTGGAAAAAATAAATATGAACGATAAAATTTTGATTTTCATTTTCAAATCTCTTTAATTAAATATTAAATAATGAAATATGTTAGGAAAATAGAAACTTCCAATAAAGGTTACAATAGAAGCAATTGCAAGATATGGCGCAAACGGCAATGCTCTATTCCTATCAAAACCTTTTATAACAGCTATAATTATCCAAACAATTAAACTTAATAATGATGCGCCAAAAAGTGTAAGTGCCATTCTCATTGGCCCTAACCAAATACCTAAAACGAAACCTAGCTGGATATCCCCATAACCCATCCCCTGTCTTTTCGTAATAAGAAAAATAAGCCAAATTAATGCTAGAGGTATTATGGAACCAACAACGACACCATAAAATGCAGTCTTGTAATTAAATGTCCCATTTACAACACCATATAAAACAATGATAGAGCCAACTACAATGAAAAGAAGCGGAATTTGAAAAGTGTGAAAATCTACCCAACTAATTGCAAAAAGCAACCCTGCAAGCAGGCTAAAAATTACAGCTTCCATTGGCGGCAATGCATAGGAACCCCATAACCATGATAATGCGCAAAATGCTTCCATTTTGTAATCATTTTTTTTTATAAAAAACCCATCGACATTCAACCAATTAATAGAAAATTTTAATGATCTTGCGTAAAGATAACTGATGCATAATATCAAAAATACATTTAACATTTTTATTACAAACCCGACTGCAATGCAGATCCAAGATGAAAGACTGGTAGATAAGTCAAAACAACCATAAGAGCAATAACAGCGCCCACCATCAAAATTAAAATAGGCTCAATTAAAGTAGTCATACGTTCTACCAAAGCGTTCACCTGCTTGTGATAATAATCAGCTGCTCTATCGAGCAAATCATCAATTTCCCCAGTTTCTTCGCCTGTAGAAACAAGTTGAAGCAAAATAGATGGGAAAACTTCGGTTCTACGTAGAGCTGTTGAAATATTATAACCATCTCTAATATAATTTGACGCATCTTGTACTGCTTTTTCGTATACTTTGTTTCCAACTACTTTTTTTAATAGTGCCATTGCTTCAAGCACAGGGACACCAGCACCAATCAAGATTCCAAAGGTTTTACAAAATTTATTTAATATAGATTGATCAAGTAGACTGCCAAATACTGGGATTTTCAATTTAACAGTATCAATGATGAATCCTCCACGCTGGGTTTTTGATATTAAGAATACCACTAAAAACACAATAATAAAGTTAAAAACCATAAAACCTAAATTTTCAGTTACCCAGGCACTAGCATCCATCATCTTTCTAGTTGCTCCAGGAAGTGAGGCCCCAAGCTGAGAATAGACTTCAGAAAATTTTGGAATAATCCAAATAAACATTGCTAATACCATGCACCCTAGAAAAATGACCATAAATATAGGATAAGTCATTGCCCCTTTTACTTTTCTTCGAGTATCATCAAGATTTTCAAGGTATGAAGCTAATTGATCTAAAATCTCATTTAAATTTCCACTTACTTCACCAGCTTTTGTCATTGCAACGAAAAGATTATTAAAAACACCTGGATGACGAGATAATGATTCAGAAAGATTTAATCCTTTACGGATGCTCGAACCTACTTCAGTAAGTATTTTTTTAAACTTTTTATGCTTCTCCTCAACAGAAAGAGCACTTATAGCTCTTTCTAAAGTTAATCCTGCACTAAACATTGTTGCTAGCTGCCTAGTAAAAAATACGATATTTGCTAAGGGCACTCTATTTTTTAGTCTTTCAAAAGTTAGATTGATTTCATCAAGGAATGGCCCTAAAAAATCAAAAGTAGTATCAACCTCTTTTAAGGTAATAACTATCTGCCCATTCGATGTGAGCTTTTGAATAGCTAAATCCATTGATTCAGCACGTATATCACCTTCTGACCTATTGCCTTCATCATTTTTAACTAAGTAATGAAATACGCTCACTATAAATCCTCGACAGTTGACCTCAATACTTCTTCAACACTAGTAGTGCCATCTAAGACTCTTTCATTACCGGCGTCTCGAAGTGTTACCATCCCATTTTTAATAGCTGCCTGCCTTATCTCATCTTCGTTTGCACTATCAAAAACAAGTTTTCTTAATTCTCTTGCCATAGGAATCATTTCGAAGATAGCTGTTCTTCCTCTATATCCAGTATTTCTGCAATCGGCGCAACCTTTTGCTTTATTAAGCTCTCCTTTTACATCTTTGGTTTCTAATCCAATCAATGCTAGTTCATCAGCCGTAGGAGCATATGATTCTTTACATTTATCACATAACTTTCTGACCAATCTTTGAGCCATAACTAAGTTCAAGCAAGAACCTACCAAAAATGGAGCAATTCCAATATCTAACAATCTAGTTAAAGTACCTGGAGCATCATTTGCGTGAACAGTAGAAAAGACCAAATGACCTGTCAAAGAAAATTTAACAGCAATATCCGCTGTCTCTTCATCTCTTATCTCTCCAATCAATAATACGTCCGGATCTTGACGCAAGATTGATCGCAATGAAGAACCAAATGTGAGACCGATATCTTCAAAAATCTGGACTTGAGTAATACCATCGAGTTGATACTCAACAGGATCTTCGACAGTAATAATATTTGTTTTTTCATCTTTTATCTGCTTAAGTGCAGCGTACAAAGAAGTTGATTTTCCAGAACCTGTCGGTCCCGATACAACGACCATGCCATAAGGTTGACTAATGACTTTTTTAAAGACGCTTAGATTTCTTTTAGGAAAACCCAATGTTGTAAGATTAAAATCAAATCCACTTTTGTCTAGTAACCTCATTACAATTTTTTCTCCATGCACTGTGGGTAAAATAGACACACGAACATCTAAATCTTTTGATGCTGTCTTGATAGAAAACCTACCATCTTGCGGTAATCTTTTTTCTGCTATATTAAGTTTTGACAATATTTTTATTCTAGTCACTAACCCACTAAGCGATGTGGAAGGCGGAGTCATAATAATTTGAAGGACGCCATCAATACGTATTCTTACATTTACTTTGCTCTCTTGCGGCTCAACGTGGATATCTGTAGCACGCTCTTTTATTGCTTCCTGGAGGATTAAATTAACTAGCTTTACTATTGGAGCATCTTCATCGCTAGCATTCTCCGGGGAAAGGTCTACTTCTTCTGCTGAATCCTCGTCTCCTGAAATAACAGTAATGCCTTGTATAGCCTCTTCAACTTTACCCGCTTTTGTAATTTCACCATAAAGTTGATCCATCGCTTTATTAATTAAATCAAAACCAGCCACAACAATGTCGGGCTCTAGACCAGTTAAACGTTTTACTGAATCTATCGTGGCAATATCTTCAGGATCCTCCATCACAATTGTAACAGCACTATCTGATCTTTTTACCGCTAAAACTGAATTAGATCTAGCAAAATCTTCAGGTATTAAACCGACAGCATCTTGATCAGCTTCTAAAAGCAGAAAATTATCTGCCTTACGATATCCCATTTGCATCGAATAAGCTGTAATAAAATCATCCTCATCAATAAGCCCCATCGAAATCAAAACTTGCCCTAATTTTTCATTTGTTTTTTTTTGTTCAGCTAACGCACTATTTAATTTGCTTTCATCAATTTTTGAAGCATGGATTAAAATTTCACCAATTTTTTGAAATTGCGGATTAAAATCACTAGCCATTATGGACACCCCACTGTTGTTTGAGTTCGCACTAGTTGTATATCTAGTGGATCGCTTGTTGTAATCTGTGGAATTAATAAAGTAGAAGAGATTGAGGCACTAAAATCTTCAAAAGTACAAATACCAGTCTCATCATCTGTTGCTTGCCAAATACATAGTTCCCTTGGAAATACAGCTGTAATTCTTGCATATCCATCTTGGTCAGTTCTAACAATTGGTTCGCAGTTAATCATACTGTAACCATCCCATTTTCCATTACCCTCACCTAGGTCATTCGTGTTTGGAGCTTGATCTACACCATTGTCACTAAAAGGTTCTGAGACCTCTTGGACATCAAATTTTCCGTCACCATCAGTATCAAAAGCATCATGTTCTTCGTTAAATGTCCCCATATCGGCAGTTTGCGAACTATCATCAGCACCATAATCTCGCCAACTAAAGCAGCCGTTGTCCTCGCCTGTATTTGCAACACCATTTATCCCAACATCCTCATAAAGTTCATAGCCAAGTTCTCTCCATGCTTCAACACCTGTGCCAACAAAAGATATTGGCGCATTCACAACTGGGTTACCATAAAAATCAATCAAAATTGCTGTAATTGTTATCTCCACTTCATCTGTTGGAGCAGGAAGAGAGAAATCGTGGTATGTAGCACTAGCAGTTAACGATAATTCACCAGGAAGAAAAAACAAAGCTGCATCACCAACATCTTCATTAATCATAGCAGAAACCGAATCAGCAATTGTATCATCATCTGGACCATCAGACCCAAATGTAGTGGCTTTTACCCTACCAAAATCACCAATAGCATCTGTTGAGTAAACTAATTCACTGTAAGCAACCCCTTTATTTGCATCGCCATCTAAGTTTTCATTCCCCGTAAAGCTAATACCCTCCACAAATGCATCTATTAGCGTATCAGGTGCAATCGGATCAATGGACCAGTAAACATATGTAGAATCTTCAACTGGATTGTACCATTTATCATAAACTATTGCTGCACATTGGGTTTTATAAAACCCACCACCGATCGGTTCTGTTGAATTTGGATCATATTCTGGCTCAATGTAGTAAGGAGCACCAGAAGCTATAATCACAGGTACTGCATTTGCATTAATCTCGTAATCTCCATCCTCATCACAATCTACACTAGCTTCTATCCTGATTGGCCCGGGAACAGTACCACTATTAACAGAAACTGTCGCAATTCCATTAACAGTGTAGACACTAGTGTCGGTTACTCCCGATTCTTCTAAATACGCGCCTTCCATAATTGGATTCAAAACGAAACGAACTAATCTAGGTTCATCAATAAGATTCTCATTATCATCAAAAAGTTTAGCCTTTATTGATGTAGACTCAATTCCTCCCCCATCCCGAACAACAATATTATCGGGGACTGAAGATGCAATTTCTACATATGTACATTCTTGAACTAAGCCTACCTGAGTAACAATAGAAATAGTAGAAGAGTCGATAACTGATGAACTAATAGAAGGGTGTTGAAACAACGCTTTGACTGTAGCGATACCAATATTTTCTTGTTCACCATAATCGTGAAAACTAAATGTTATCTCACCATTATTATTGGTTGTATCCGAATCCACAACATTATCATCAATTTTTATATATCCTTTTTCACCAGCATCAATTTGAACAATGACGTTTCTTACTGGAGTACCGTTCTTATTTAATAGTCTGCATGTGATATCAGATGGAGTATCTGATGCTAATGTTATTTCTCCGGGACTAGGAGCAGTCATTGTAAAAGTGTAAGGCCATATATCATCTTTTGAACCATAGACATCAAATCTAGTTGACGCCTCTAAGTTTTCTCCGTAATAAGCTGTAATCTCAACATTCTCAAAAATAGGAGTAGTTGGATTATCAACGGCACCACTACCACTACTAACGTTATACGTTACAAAGGCTGAACCATCAGATCCAGTTGTTACTGTATTTACGTCAAAACTGCCTATAGACTTATAAGAAGAACCTTCTAAAGCCTTTGCACTAAAAGAGATGACACCGCCTTTAACCGGATCTCCATCAGCGTCTCTTAGCTCAACAATTAAAAAGACACCAGCATATCCAACAACTGCTTCGCCAACGGTGCTGCCACTTGCTACAGGTTGCGCTTCAATAAAAGCAAGCGTTAAGCCATCTTCTGCGACTAAAGCATTCACTTTACGATCATCACAACTCAAAGATGAAAAAACTAAAATAATTGAAAAACTAACTAAAATAGATTTAAATGTATTTATTATCATATCAGGCTCCTTTTATTCTTCGTCTGATTCAATTTGTTCTGGTAACGAAGAGGTGTCATTCCAAATTCCCTCGTATGTAGACGTATTTTCTAATTCCACCGCTCCAAGCTCTGAGTTCTTTGCGGTACCATCTTCACTTTTTCCAAGTAGGTTTTTTTCAAATGATCTCATTCGATTGGTTTTCATGATACCGGTATAGTTGTCGACTACGATTCTGGGTGTTATCTGTATAATCAAATCCGTCTTCCTTTCAACAAGGTTTTTACTCGTGAATATTTTTTCACCAAACCAAGGAATCTTGTGCAATATTGGAACTTTGTATAAGGTTTGTTTTCTATCATTGCTTAACAAACCACCAATAATAATACTTTCACCATCCTTAACTCTAATAGTAGTTGATGATTTTCTACTTTTTACACGCGGAATATTATTGTCAGGACCAATAAATTCAAAAATTGTAGAAACTTCTGGCTCAACTTTAACGGTGATAAAACCATCAGTGTTTACAGTAGGATTAATCTCTAGTTTAATACCAACTTCTTCTCTTTGCACTTGGACCTGACCGCCCACACCCCCAGAACTAAGAATATATGGAACAATATCAACGAGCTTAATAGAAGCCTCTCTACCATTCAGTGTTGTAAGCCTTGAATCAGCTAAGACTTCTGCTTGATTTGCTTTCATTAACATATCTAGAGTTACATCAAAAGCTGTCATTTGCCGACTAAAATATCTAGGCAAGATTTGACTGCCATCATTCAAATCTGATTTAAGCGGGTCAAAAGGCATTGTTGTTGGCCTTTGACCAATAGTCTGATCATCTGGGACCACAGATCCACCTGTTGTCTCATCTAAAGCATTCTCTGCTAAAATGGTCGTAAACTTTGAAAGTCTTGACCAATCAATGCCAAGTTGCTCTTCATTGTCTGCCGCAACTTCAATTAAACGAGTTTCTAACATAATTTGAATAGCAGGAATGTCGATTTGCTTGACGACCTCTTGAATCTCTGCGATTTTTTTAGGAGAAGCATTTACCAAAAGTTTATTCCCTGATATATCGACCTGAATTTGATCAGATATATCCTGCAGCATAGACTTTATTTCCTGAGCAGAAGCATATTTTAATTCAATAACATAAGATGTAACCCCGACCTCTTCCTTTAATTTTTTTGGATCAGCAATTAAAAATGAATTACCAACAACTTCGTAACTCAATCCAACTGCGCGAACAACCAAATTAATCGCCTGTTCTATAGGAACGTCATCTAAATGAATAGATATCTTTTCTTGCCTGTTTACATTGGGATCAGTGACAATATTGTAACCACTTTCTTTTGCAAGTATTGCAAGAATACTCGGTAAATGAGCATCCTCTGCGTGGACTGTAACCAAATTAAGATCTTTTGTTTTCTCTGGACTTCCGCCTAAAGCGCCAGATTCTTGACCAAAAACCGTCAAAATGGATAATGATGTGTAAATGATAAATTTTCTTAAGGACTGCATATTACTGTTCACCTTTCATTAAATCTTACCTCGTTTAAAATCTTCCGCACTAATTTCTAAAGCATTCTGCCTGTCAGTTCCTGGAGCAGGATAAGAAAAGATTTTATTTTCTCTTTTAATAATCACCTGCTTTTCATCAATATGAACAACTGTTCCTAAGCTTGGAATATTTTCACCATTAGTGGCATTATAAATATTCCCTCTATAATTCAATTGGGCCTGAAACTTATTCTGACTTTGGTATATCATCGCTATTCTTAAAGCACTACGACTTCTTCTACTGCTCGGCCCGCTACCATCAGCTAAGGTTAGGACATTTGTAAGACGCATAGGCTGTTTTTCTAATGAAAACTGATAATAGCCTCTTTGCTCTAAGCGCTCTTCTAAATATTCAATTACACTTTCTAAATCTTTATCAGTTCCAAAAGTCCTAGAAGACTTAGCTATAATTTTTCGGTATTTTTTATTTTTAGGATACAAACTAAATCCACCAGCGACAATCGAAAGAATTGCAAATGTTATTAAAAGCTTCCAAATTGTTAGCGATCGTTCACTCATAATTAACCTTTCGACCTAGATTTTACTAATGTGATTGTAGCAAGGTTAAGCTCAAACACCTGCTCTAAAAGATCGTCTTCTGAAACATTTGTCTTAACTCGCTCAATACCATTTTTAACCTCATACTCATTTAAAGTTATTAGTCTAGGCGAACGCTCGATTTCTGCTAAAAACTTTCCAAACTCATCGTAACTACACTCGATCGTAATCACATATGGAGATTTGTAATAATCTCCTTTACTTACCCTATCCTTGGGCTTTATACCTAATAGCTGTATATCTAAATCATCTAAAATATCAGTTAATGTATTTAAGAAAGGCAGACTAGCGTCCTCAGCCAATGAGTCTTGTTGAGACAACGCTAGGTTTTCTTGGAAAAGAGTGTAAACTCGATCAAGCTTACTTGCTAGGATTTGAGCACTGATTAAGTTTTCATTTAGCTCGGTTTCTTCTTGTTCTAAGAGTTTTATTTTTAAAGGCTTTTCACCAATGAAAAATGAAGAGCTGACCCAATAAGTAAAAGTCAAAATAATTATCGCACCAAATAGAATGATATTTCTTTTTTCCGCCATATTATGAATATACCTTACTACCACCTTTTTTGATTGAGGCAATCACTTCAAAACGAATAATATTTTGTCCACGAATATTTACCTTTTGATGACCAACATATTTAATCCGAGAAAAATTCTCTGAAAATTCTTTATTACTTCTCAATGTTTGGACATATTCATCTATAATTTCGAAATCTTTTCTATCTTCAAAAGTTAAAGCGATTCCTTTAATCGTTAATTTGTCCCTTTTAAACTTCATTCCAGTTATTGCCATATCATCAGGAGTCATTTTGCCTAATAATTCCATATTCTTCGCCCAGAGGAATCTATCTTGCTCTAGGTCAGCAAAGGACATAATATCATTCTTGGATAAATTTTTACCTTTAGATTGCAGCTGCTTAATTTGATTTTCTAGTTGAACAATTTGATTTTTCTTTTTATCAATTACTGAGTTATATCCAAACCCAATCATAAATACTCTAATATTGATAAATACTAAACTAAATATCAAAATTCCAAAAACAACCCATCTAGTACGTTCAAGAACCCTTTCCTTAAGAACCTCTGAACTCTCAGCTTTATTTAAATTAATTTTAATATAGGTTTTCATTATTCCATACCTGCTCGAATACATAATCCCATAGCAAGAACATATTGGCTGGGGTTTTCCTGATTCAAAGAGTCAGCACCATCAAAACCATCGAATGGATTCAAAATATCACAATCTATATTTAGTTTTGAGCTTATTAGTCCGGCTAGACCTGGCGTTCCGGCCGCTCCTCCTGTCAATAATATTTTCAAGAAAAAGCTCTGCCCAGTTTGCTTAGCATAAAACCTTAAACTTCTTCGAAGATCTTCAATAAGATTATCATAAACCGATCTTTCCGCAACACCCAGAGTAGTCTTATCTTCATTTGCTTCATTTTTTATAATTGAAGCAACACCCTCTTTAAAAAGAATATCTTGAGCCTCCGTATAGCTAATATCTTTTTTGTCAACAATTTCTTTAACAAACTGATGACCACCAATAGGCAAATCCCTAGTAAAATATTGCTGCCCGTTACCCCAAACAATTAGACTCGATGACAAAGCTCCTATGTCTAAAATAACGGCTAAACCTTCAGATGGCATATCTTTTAAATACGTAAATGAATTTGTAATTGCGATTGGATCCGCATCTATCACACCTGGCTTTAAACCGCTTTCTTTTAGCAAATCAATATGA
>Ga0209666_1000023_pt1 | contig 127656 bp, 111 predicted proteins | sample SaaInlV_125m_DNA_FD_184679 | JGI IMG/M metagenome (GOLD analysis project Ga0209666, IMG submission 184679) | Marine microbial communities from expanding oxygen minimum zones in the Saanich Inlet - Saanich Inlet SI037_S3LV_10m_DNA (SPAdes)... | ecosystem: Environmental > Aquatic > Marine >...
TTCAAATCTTTCAGGAAATTGGATTGAGATAGTAGCTGGTCTAAAAGTTGAAACTTTTAACAATGTTTATCTAGGACTTAGTTTAAGATTAAATAAATTGTTATCTAATTCAAAGCCTGATAACTTTGATACTCTTTTTATACCAGGGTTCAATAAAGTAACAGATGACAATACGTTTGGAAGTGGGTTCAATTATACATTAACATACTCTATACCACTAAGAAAGAAAAAATAAAAACTTTCTAAAAATTCAAGTTATTTCTTTTTATTAAATAATGAAATTGTAGTAGTAAACAAGAAGAATATAGACATTACAAGCACATCCTGTGCATTATTTATTATTCCATAAATAATTCCACCAACTTGAATAAATGATTCCAAATATTGCAACTTTATTTATTGTCTTCATATCTGTAATTTAAAAATATATTTTAAAAAAAGGGTATAAAAAAACCCTTAATAAAAAGGGTTTTTTTTTATGAGATAAAGGCGGCGACATACTCTCCCACTAAACGTAGTACCATCTGCGCTGATAGGCTTAACTTCTCTGTTCGGTATGGTAAGAGGTGAGCCCTATCGCTATAACCACCTTAAAATTTTAATAAGGTCATAAACATTTGAAAATATCGAAGTTAACAATCAAGAAAGTGTGTTACAATAAGCTTACGGGTAATTAGTATCACTCAGCTCTGACATTACTGCCTTTACACTTGTGACCTATCAACGTTGTAGTCTCCAACGACCCTTAAAAGAAATCTCATCTTGAGGTTGGTTTCGCACTTAGATGCTTTCAGTGCTTATCCATTCCCGACATAGCTACCCGGCGATGCTCCTAGCGGAACAACCGGTACACTAGAGGTCAGTCCATCTCGGTCCTCTCGTACTGAAGACAGATCCTCTCAAATTTCTAACGCCCACCACAGATAGAGACCGAACTGTCTCACGACGTTCTGAACCCAGCTCGCGTGCCACTTTAATGGGCGAACAGCCCAACCCTTGGAACCTTCTCCAGCTCCAGGATGTGACGAGCCGACATCGAGGTGCCAAACCCCCCCGTCGATTTGAGCTCTTGGGGGAGATCAGCCTGTTATCCCCGGCGTACCTTTTATCCTTTGAGCACTGGCCCTTCCATGCGGAACCAGTGGATCACTATGCTCTTGTTTCCAACCTGATCGACTTGTCAGTCTCTCAGTCAAGCACCCTTATGCCATTGCACTCTACACACGATTACCAACCGTGTTGAGGGTACCTTTAGAAGCCTCCGTTACTCTTTTGGAGGCGACCACCCCAGTCAAACTACCCACCACGCACTGTTCCCAAAAAGGGTTAGATATCAGAGAAGCAAAGGGTGGTATTTCAACAACGACTCAAAAACGCCTGGCGACGCTCAATCAAAGTCTCCCACCTATCCTACACATTACTTATCCAATATCAATACGAAGCTATAGTAAAGGTGCACGGGGTCTTTTCGTCCCGTGGCGGGTAAGCGGCATCTTCACCGCTACTACAATTTCACCGAGCTCATGGCTGAGACAGTGTCCAAATCGTTACACCATTCGTGCAGGTCGGAACTTACCCGACAAGGAATTTCGCTACCTTAGGACCGTTATAGTTACGGCCGCCGTTTACTGGGGCTTCATTTCAATGCTTCGCAAATAAATGCTAACATCTCCACTTAACCTTCCAGCACCGGGCAGGTGTCAGACCCTATACATCGTCTTTCGACTTAGCAGAGTCCTGTGTTTTTGATAAACAGTCGCTTGGACCTTTTCACTGCGGCCTACTAAAAGTAGGCGACCCTTCTCCCGAAGTTACGGGTCTAATTTGCCTAGTTCCTTAGCCATGAATCTCTCGAGCTCCTTAGAATCCTCATCCCAACTACCTGTGTCGGTTTACAGTACAGGCTGCATAGCTTGTTTTTCTTGGAAAAAGGTCCGTCATATTATCACCTCACCCGAAGGATCGGTGTACTATCATCACCTTAACAGTGATTTCAACGTACTATTCTGTCAGTACGCAATGACATTGCTTTTCCGTCACGTTTATTGCTATGCAGGTACCAGAATATTAACTGGTTGTCCATCCACTACCCCATTTGGGTTCGCGTTAGGTCCTGACTAACCCTCAGCTGATTAGCATAGCTGAGGAAACCTGAGTTTTTCGGAGGGGGTGTTTCTCGCACCCCTAATCGTTACTTATGCCTACATTTTCGTTTCTATACACTCCAGCAAACCTCACAGTTTACCTTCAACGTAGAATAGAATGCTCCCCTACCCAATATAAATATTGCCATAGTTTCGGTGATATACTTATGCCCGATTATTATCCATGCTCGACCGCTCGACTAGTGAGCTGTTACGCACTCTTTAAATGAATGGCTGCTTCCAAGCCAACATCCTAGCTGTCTGGGCAGTCAAACCTCGTTTATTCAACTTAGTATATACTTAGGGACCTTAACTGATGATCTGGGTTGTTTCCCTCTCGGACATGGACCTTAGCACCCATGCCCTCACTGCTAAAAAACATTTCATAGCATTCGGAGTTTGTCAGGAATTGGTAGGTGGTGAAACCCCCGCATCCAATCAGTAGCTCTACCTCTATGAAACTTATTTTAACGCTGCACCTAAATGCATTTCGGGGAGTACGAGCTATTTCCTAGTTTGATTGGCCTTTCACCCCTATCCACAGGTCATCCCAAGACTTTTCAACGTCAACGGGTTCGGTCCTCCACTGTATGTTACTACAGCTTCAACCTGCCCATGGATAGATCACTAGGTTTCGCGTCTACCACTGCTAACTAAACGCCCTATTCAGACTCGCTTTCGCTTCGGTTGCTCCGCTTAACGGATTAGCCATGCTAGCAAAGGTAACTCGTAGGCTCATTATGCAAAAGGCACGCCGTCACACATTAAATGTGCTCCGACCGCTTGTAAGCGTAAGGTTTCATGATCTATTTCACTCCCTTATTCAGGGTTCTTTTAACCTTTCCCTCACGGTACTAGTTCACTATCGGTCTCTCAGGAGTATTTAGCCTTACCGGATGGTCCCGGCAGTTTCATACAAGGTTTCACGTGCCCCGTACTACTCAGGATACCTCTATTAATAACATCAATTACCTATACAAGACTATCACTTTCTTTGGTTTTACTTTCCAGTAAATTCTAGTTCTTTTAGCATTAAATGTTGAGGTCCTACAACCCCTATATTGCCGTAACAACATAGGTTTGGGCTGTTCCGCGTTCGCTCGCCACTACTAGCGGAATCACTTTTGTTTTCTATTCCTCTGGTTACTTAGATGTTTCAGTTCACCAGGTTTGCTCACTTTACAGTGTGACATATCTTCAATATGCCGGGTTGCCCCATTCGGAAATCTTCGGATCAAAGTGTTTGTGCCACTCCCCAAAGCTTATCGCAGCTTATCACGTCCTTCATCGCCTCTGAGAGCCAAGGAATTCCCCTTACGCTCTTAATTAGCCTATTGTAACTATTAAAGTTACAAGTAACTCTTAACTCTTTCTTAAATTGTAAAATTATTTAGTATTTAATAATAACAGTATTAAATACTCATTTACGTTAACTCTGTACAATCTCAATAATTATTTAATTGGATAACTGAATAATTATGAATTGTACTTGATATTTTCAATATGTCAATGAACTCTTATTCTTAATATACATTAAGAAGTTGTGGAGAATATCGGAGTCGAACCGATGACCTCCTGCGTGCAAGGCAGGCGCTCTAGCCAGCTGAGCTAATCCCCCTTTTTTCCGAAAATGGAATTTAGTAGTCTCGGGCAGACTCGAACTGCCGACCTCTACATTATCAGTGTAGCGCTCTAACCGGCTGAGCTACGAGACTCTATTCGAGATTCTATTTTAAGGGTTATTAATAAAAAATGACAGCAGCAAACGCAAAGGTGTTTGATACTTAATAAGTCAAAGTCGTCTTTCTCTAGAAAGGAGGTATTCCAGCCGCACCTTCCGGTACGGCTACCTTGTTACGACTTAGCCCTAGTTACTAGTTTTACCCTAGGCGGCTCCTTTCGGTGACCGACTTTAGGTACCCCCAGCTTCCATGGCTTGACGGGCGGTGTGTACAAGGCCCGGGAACGTATTCACCGGATCATGGCTGATATCCGATTACTAGCGATTCCAGCTTCACGGAGTCGAGTTGCAGACTCCGATCCGAACTGAGATCAGCTTTGAAGATTAGCTCCTATTCGCATAGTGGCTGCTTTCTGTACTGACCATTGTAGCACGTGTGTGGCCCAGGACGTAAGGGCCGTGATGATTTGACGTCATCCCCACCTTCCTCACGGTTTGCACCGGCAGTTTCGCTAGAGTTCCCAACTTTACTTGATGGCAACTAACGATAGGGGTTGCGCTCGTTATAGGACTTAACCTGACACCTCACGGCACGAGCTGACGACAACCATGCAGCACCTTGTAAGTAGTCCGAAGAAAGATCCATTTCTGAATCATGCAACTTACATTTAAGTCCTGGTAAGGTTCCTCGCGTATCATCGAATTAAACCACATGCTCCACCGCTTGTGCGGGCCCCCGTCAATTCCTTTGAGTTTCACTCTTGCGAGCGTACTCCCCAGGTGGGTCACTTATCACTTTCGCTTAGCCACTCAATGTACCAATGTACATCGAACAGCTAGTGACCATCGTTTACGGCGTGGACTACCAGGGTATCTAATCCTGTTCGCTACCCACGCTTTCGTCCCTCAGCGTCAGTTAATTGTTAGTAATCTGCCTTCGCAATTGGTATTCTGTGTAATATCTATGCATTTCACCGCTACACTACACATTCTAACTACTTCACAATAACTCAAGTTTGCCAGTATCAAAGGCAGTTCTACCGTTGAGCGGTAGGATTTCACCCCTGACTTAACAAACAGCCTGCGGACCCTTTAAACCCAATAATTCCGGATAACGCTTGGATCCTCCGTATTACCGCGGCTGCTGGCACGGAGTTAGCCGATCCTTATTCTTACAGTACCGTCAGCTTTCCACACGTGGAAAGGTTTCTTCCTGTATAAAAGAAGTTTACAACCCATAGGGCCGTCTTCCTTCACGCGGCATCGCTGGATCAGAGTTTCCTCCATTGTCCAATATTCCTTACTGCTGCCTTCCGTAGAAGTCTGGTCCGTGTCTCAGTACCAGTGTGGGGGATCTCCCTCTCAGGACCCCTACCTATCGGAGCTTAGGTGAGCCGTTACCTCACCTACAAGCTAATAGGACGCATGCCCATCTTTTACCGCCGGAGCTTTTCTTAGAAACTCATGTGAGTTAAAAAGAGTATAGAGCATTAATCAAAATTTCTCTTGGCTATTCTCTAGTAAAAGGTAAGTTGCATACGCGTTACGCACCCGTTCGCCGGTCGCCATCAAAGTACAAGTACTTTATGCTGCCCCTCGACTTGCATGTATGAAGCGTGCCGCTAGCGTTCATCCTGAGCCAGGATCAAACTCTTCGTTGTAGTATTTTTAATAAATTATACGACTTGAATTGACTTAGTTTCAAAATGTTTTGGTTTGCTAGTTCGTATCTAAATTGATACGCGCTGTCATTTTCAATATTTTCAATGAACTAACAAAAAGAAATTGACTAAACAATAAATCTTTTTGCGGCTGCAAATATAAAATCTTTTTTATTGTAATTAAACATATTTTAGATTTTATTTTTATTTTTTTTACGAGGGTAAATTTAAAAAAAGTTTAAGTGTTAAAAGTCAAGTCTTTATAATACTTATTAACAGTTTTATAATACTAATTTTTATCCCTCCAAAACCTATACAGAGCATCTAAATCAAAATCTAGAGCGTAATCTTGCTTTTCTAAAGAATTATCTGAAAAAGATCGCTGAAGAATATCTTCAATAAGATAATCCTCATAATCTTCAAAAGGCTCATATTGATCTTTTAAAGAAATTGAATAAAATGATGCTGCAGTATTATATAGTAGAGCTCTAAATTTATTTCTATATTCTGATACTATTTTGTGTGCAGTAAGACCAGTTTGTCTATTAAGAAGCTTAACAAGTATTCTTCCCTGAGATCTAGATAACTTTCTTAATTCCTCAGAGAATTCATCATAGACAAATTTTTCTAGTTTTTTTAGATATAACCTTTTTTGTCGGTTGGATTTTATTGAGTCAACTCGAGAATCAATTCTATTCATTCTTTCAGAAGCTAACTTTGCATATGGATAAACTTTTTTAACCCTATACCTTAATATTACATACCTCTTTATCTCTTCATCACTCTTAAATTTAAGAGGCTGAAAAACTGTAACCTCGTCAAGCATGAATGAATTTGATGGAATTGAGTCTCCTGGAAACAAAAAATCAAGCTCTTCAAAGTTATCTTGACAATATAAATTATTTGACAAAAGAATAAGTAAGAGAAATAAATGATATTTCATAAAGCAAATTTAATAAGATGTTTAGTAATAATTGTTAATTTTGCTTTTTAAAAAATTATGAAAATACTTAATTCTAAATCACTAAAATTCTTAGAAGAATACCTAAACAACGCTGCACCAACTGGTTATGAATCAGATGGTCAAAAAATTTGGATGAAATATCTAAAACCTTATGTTGATGAGTTTATAACTGATAATTATGGAACAGCTGTAGGAGTAATAAATCCTGATAAAAAATTTAAGGTTGTTATAGAAGGTCATTCTGATGAAATTTCATGGTATGTTAATTATATTACAGATAATGGACTTATATATGTTATAAGAAATGGTGGAAGTGATCACCAAATTGCTCCATCAAAATGGGTGAATATTCATACTAAAAAAGGAATTGTAAAAGGTGTATTTGGATGGCCTGCTATTCATGTCAGAGATCATGCTAAAGAGGCACCACCAAAACTTGATAATATTTTTATTGATGTTGGGGCAAAGGATAAAAAGGAAGTTGAGAAGATGGGTGTTCATGTTGGTTGTGTAATTACATATCCAGATTCATTTCATATTCTTAATAAGAATAAATTTGTTTGTAGAGCAATTGATAATAGAGCTGGTGGATTTATGATTGCTGAGGTAGCTAGACTTCTTAAGGAAAATAAAGACAATCTTCCATTTTGTTTATATATAACAAATTCTGTTCAGGAAGAAATTGGTTTAAGAGGAGCTGAAATGATTACCAATACTTTAAAACCAGATGTTGCTATAGTTACTGATGTTACTCATGACACTTCAACTCCAATGATAGAGGCAAAGAAACAGGGAGATACTAAAATAGGTAAAGGGCCCGTTATTTCTTATGCACCTGCAGTTCAAAATAATCTTAGAGAAAAGATTATTACTACAGCAGAGAAAAATAAAATACCTTTTCAAAGAGCAGCTTCATCTAGATACACAGGAACAGATACTGATGCATTTGCTTACAGCAATGGAGGTGTTCCATCAGCACTTATATCTCTTCCTTTAAGATATATGCACACTACAGTTGAAATGGTTCAAAAAGAAGATGTAGAAAATGTTATTAAACTAATTTATGAAACGCTAAAGAATATTAAAGCTAATGAAAGCTTTAGTTACTTTGATTAATTATAGCTTTATTAATATCTCTTATTAGTCCAGGGCCTTTATAAATAAACCCTGTATATAATTGAATAAGACTTGCGCCTGAATTAAGTTTTTCAATTGCATCCTGCTTTGTCATAATCCCACCTACTCCAATTATAGGAAAATTATTATCTAATTTTTTTCTAAGATATCTTATTATATCATTACTTTTTACCTTGAGTGACTCACCACTTAAACCACCTATTTCATTTTTATGCTTTGACTTTAAATTATCTCTTGAAATAGTTGTATTTGTTGCTATAATACCATCTATTTTTAGTTCAGAAACTAATGAAATAATATCATCCAATTCTTTTCTTTCTATATCGGGAGAGATTTTCAACAACATTGGTTTTCTTGAAGATTGACTATTGTTATAGTTAATTAAACTTTCTAATAATGGCCTCAAAAGATTTTTGTCATGAAACTGTCTTAGGTTTTTTGTGTTAGGTGAGCTAATATTGATTGCAAAGTAATCAACAAAATCATGTAATCCTTGAAGACATTTTAGGTAATCTTTATGGCCGTCTTTATTCTCAGTAAAAAAATTCTTACCAATATTAGCTCCTATTATAATGTCTCTTTTTTTTCTGAGATTCTTAGTTATTTCATCTAGACCTTTATTGTTGAATCCGAGCCTGTTAATTAATGATCTATCTTCAACTAATCTAAAAATTCTTTTTTTTGGATTACCAGGCTGAGGTAAAGGTGTGACTGTTCCAATTTCTATAAAACCAAAACCGAAATTTGAGAATTCGTTGTAACATTCTGCGTTTTTATCAAAGCCTGCAGCCAAACCTACAGGATTTTTAAAATTTAAACCAAATAGGTCTCTTTCCAGAACTTTTGAATTTGTAAGAAAAAAATAACGAAGTATCTGTTTAGAAAAAGGAAACAAATTAAGGATTTTGATTGCCTTTACTGAAAATTCATGAATTAACTCTGCATCAAAAAGGAAAAGAATTCTTCTTATTAAGCTATACATTAAGTATTTAAATTTGATGAAAGCTCTAAAGAAATTGCAGACTTTTCAATTTTTAGTTTACCTGCCATAGTATCAATAACACATGTTGTGTTTTTTTCATCAAATTCGTTAATTCTTGCATGAACACCAGACTTTGTTATAATTCTATCTCCTTTTTTTAAGTTTTTTAAGAATTTTTTTTCTTTACCACTTCTTCTCATTGAAGGAATAACAATAAACAAAATAAAAACAAGAGCTAATAATAGAAAATAAGGGAATTGAGATTCCATAATTAATTATTTTTAGGTTCAACAAAAGCTTGTATTCTTAATAGCTGTCCTCCATCTGGAGTATTAGCAGAAACTTTAATCATTTTTTGCTGTAAATTAGGCCTTCCATTAGAATCAAAGTTAACTTCAATCTCGCCATTACCTCCTGGTTTTATAGCAATATTTTTTGGGTACTTTGGAACTGTACAACCACAACTCCCAACTGCATCAACAATATATAAATCATTTTTTCCAGTGTTTGTAAATTTAAAAATAGTTTTGGCGATTTCACCTTCCTTTATATTTCCAAAATCATGGAATATATTATCAAAAGTTATTTCAGCATAACTTGGTTGAGCCTGAGAATTTGACTGATTATCAGCTTTAATCTTACTTGCAGCAGTTTCGTTACATGCAAATAAAAAAAGAGATAAGGCTATAACTGTACAAACATATCTATTGAATTTCATAATTTATTTTTTTCAAAATTACTAAATTTTACGAAATAAGTCCTCGTCCTGTTTTAACTATTAAACCTTTGTCAGTTAAATCTTTTATCAGATTATCCAATACACCATTTATAAATTTCCCAGAGCTAGGCGAAGAGAATTCTTTAGCAATTTCTATATACTCATTTATAGTAACTTTTGGAGGAATAGATGGGAAATACAAAAGCTCAGCTATAGAAGTAATCAAGATTGCATAATCAATCTTAGCAATCCTTTCAGAGTCCCAGTTAGGTGTTCTTCCAATCAAGTGATTCTTTAAATCTTCGTTATTTGAAAGTATGTTGTTAAATAGATCTTGACCAAATTCAATTTCATCTTGATAATCATAAAGGGATGGTAAATGGAAAGATTTAGGATTTTGCAAATCAATTTTTTCTATATTTTTTAAAATAAAAGAGTTTATGTAAGGAAAATCATTAATCCAGTTTAAATTTTGATCCTCTAAAAATTCATAAAGAAGGTCAGATTCAGCGATAATATCAGAGTAACTTTCTATAAAAAATTCTAATTTACTGTCTTTGTCATCTTTATTTAACTCAGTATACTTTTTATTAAGTTCAATAAAATCTGATTGCAAATCAATTATGTAGTTTAAGTTTAAGTCCCAATTGACTAGTTGTTTACGTTTAAAATTTTTTTGATTTAGCTTATTGAAAAAAAAGAAATAAGGATTTTGACTTACAAATGAACAAGAGAATTTTTTTGATTCAATATTATTAAAATATAAATTGATTTCTTTAATGAAATCAATCATACAATAAAAAAGATCTAGTGTGGTTGATGAACTTTTAGTAATATGAGTTTTTAGTGTGCTATGATCTATTAATTCAACTGAGTTTGAATATATTGATTGAATAACTATAGTACGAATATGTCTTCTGTTTAACATCTGTAAAGAACTTCGCCAAAATTAGTCAATTATAACATATAATTAAAATAAATTAGAAGTTATAAAGTTTATATTTGTTTACCCTATGAAAGAATTAAAGAGACTAAATAAATTCTTACTTAAATACAAAGGAAAACTTTTACTAGGACTAGTCATTACAGTAGTATCCAGAGTTTTCTCATTAGTAACACCTAGACTTGTTGGTGATTCAATGACTACAATTGAAAATTATTTAAATCTTGAGTCAGTTTCTCCAGATGAATTAAAAGAAATTCTTCTTATGAACATTGTATTTATAGTTGGAGCATCTTTAATCTCTGGATTTTTTACTTTTTTAATGAGGCAAACAATTATAAATGTTTCAAGATATATAGAGTTTGATGTTAAGAATGAAATTTTTTCTCATTACCAATCACTAGATCAAGTTTTTTATAAAAAAAACAGAACTGGTGACCTTATGAATAGAATTAGTGAGGATGTTAGTAAAGTTAGAATGTACTATGGTCCAGTTTTGATGTATGGTACTAATGCTATAATTTTATTTATAGTAATTATATCATATATGTTTAGCGTAGCTCCTAAACTCACAATTTACAGTTTAATTCCTCTACCAATATTATCGATTTTTATATATAAAATAAGTGATTTAATTAATAAAAAGAGCACTAAGGTTCAAGAGAGTTTATCTGACTTATCTACATATTCACAAGAAAGTTTTAGTGGAATATCAGTTTTAAAATCATTTAACATACAAGACCTTATATTTGGCAAATTTGACAAATATGCATTAGAAAGTTTTAAAAATAATCTTAGTCTTGCAAAAATTCAGGCTTGGTTTTTTCCTATTATTTTATTTCTAATTGGATTAAGTAATTTAATCGTAATATATATTGGTGGTAAAGAATTTATTGACGGTAATATTGAAATTGGGGTGATAGCTGAATTTATAATATATGTTAATATGTTAACATGGCCAGTAACCCTTGTAGGCTGGGTAACATCAATAGTAAAACAAGCAGAAGCATCTCAAAAAAGGATAAATGAATTTCTTGATTCAAAGACAAAATTAAAAAATGGAGATTTAACTATTTCTAAGAAAGATTCTAAAAGTATTGTTTTTAAAAATGTATCATTTAAATATGATCAAACTGGAATTGAAATTTTTAATTCTTTTGATTTAAAAATTGAAGAAGGAAAAACTATTGGAATTATAGGAAAAGTTGGTTCAGGAAAAACTTCAATTTTAGATTTAATTTGTCGAATTTACGATCCATCTAGTGGAGATATTTTTATTGGAGATAAGAACCTAAAATCTTTAAAATTGAGTGAATTAAGAAAAATCATAAGTTATGTTCCTCAAAATAACTTTTTGTTTTCAGAAAGTATTCAAAGAAATATTCAGTTTGGAAACCCTAAAGCCACTAAAGATCAAGTGCAAAAGGCTGCAGTTTTATCTGAAATAGACCATGAAATATTGAAATTTGAAAAAGGATATGAAACAATTCTAGGTGAAAGAGGGGTTACTTTATCAGGAGGTCAAGTTCAAAGACTTTCAATAGCAAGATCATTTATAAAAGATTCTGATATATATTTATTTGATGACTGCTTTTCTTCTTTAGATTCTGATACAGAAGATAGAATCATTACTAATTTGAAGAATAATTTTAATAATAAAACATTATTAATTGTTAGTCATAGAGTTTCTTGTGTTAGACATGCAGATAAGATAATTGTTTTAGAAAATGGTAAGATAGTTCAGAAAGGAACTCATAATGAATTAATTTCTAAAGAAGGTTTTTATAAAGAGCTCAACGCAAAACAAAACAGCGAGGTTAATAAGTAGATTTGATTATATTTGATTAAAATACAAATTATGGAAAATCAAAATGATTACAATGCTGAAGAAATATTTTCTAAAGCATTAAGAGCAGGAAGAAGAACTTATTTTTTTGATGTAAGAGAAACAAAAGCTGGAGATTATTACCTAACAATAACTGAAAGCAAAAAATTTACTAATGAAGATGGGACTTTTTACTACAAAAAGCATAAAATATACCTATATAAAGAAGACTTTGCTGAATTTAATTCTTCTTTAAAAGAAACTTGTGACTATATTATAGAAAACAAGGGAACTGAAGTAATTAGTGAAAAACACGATAAAGATTTTGAATCAAAGAAAGAAAAGAAAGAAAGTTCAGAACCTCAAAAACAAGAAGAAGAAACTGTAAAAGAAGAAACTGTTGAAGAAGAAAAAGACTTTGCAGATGTTGACTTTGAAGATGATGATCAATAAATATTAAATTATTTCCAATATGAAAAAACTATTTTTTATTCTAGCCCCTATATTCTGTTTGAATGCTCAAGTACAAATGGACTACTATTTAAATGACATGAGTCAATATAATTCTTCAATACCAACACCTGAAAGTGTGATTGGTCATCAAGTTGGAGAATTTCATGTAAGTCATGACAAACTAAGTCATTACGTTCAAGAGCTTTCTAAATCTTCTAAGAGAGTTAAATTAGTTAAAAGGGGTAAGACATATGAAAATAGAACATCATGGTTAATGATTATTACGAGTGAATCTAACCACTCTAATCTTGAAGAAATTAGACAACAACATCTTAGATTATCAGATTCTAAAAATATTGATATTGATACTTCTAATATGCCAATTGTAGTTTATCAAGGATTTTCTGTTCATGGAGATGAACCCAGTGGTTCAAATGCTAGCTTACTATTAATGTATCATCTTCTTGCAAGTGACTCTGATGAGACAAAAGAGCTTCTTGATAATACTGTAATTTTATTAGACCCTAGTTTCAATCCAGATGGTCTTCAAAGATTTTCACAATGGGCTAATATGAATAAAAATCAAAGCTTAAATCCTGATCCTAGTGATAGAGAATATAATCAATACTGGCCTAGAGGAAGAACAAATCATTATTGGTTTGATTTGAATAGAGATATGCTACCAAATCAATTACCAGAAACTAATGCGAAAATTGAAACATTTACAAAATGGATGCCTAACATTCTTACTGATCATCATGAGATGGGTACAAATTCATCATTCTTTTTTCAACCTGGTGTTCCAGAAAGAAAGAATCCTTTAATCTCAGACTTAAATCAAGCTCTTACAAAGGAGATTGGAACTTACCATGAGGATGCTTTAAATAAAATTGGATCTCTTTATTATTCTGAAGAAAGTTATGATGATTTTTTCTTTGGGAAAGCTTCAACATACCCTGATGCTAATGGAAGTATTGGAATATTGTTTGAACAAGGAAGTTCAAGAGGACACATACAGGAAAGTGTTAATGGGATACTAACTTTCCCTTTTACAATTAGAAATCAACTAACTGCAGCTTTTTCAACTTTAAAGGCTGCTCAAAATATGAGAGTAAAATTACTTAATTATATGAAGGGCTTTTATGATGATCAGATAGATCCTGCTAATAAGTATGAAAGTATTATTTTTGGTAAGCAGAAAGATAAATCTACTGTTCATCATCTTGCTGAGGTTTTAAATAGCCACAAAATTAAATTTAATACTCTATCTCAAGATGTTGAGGTAAACGGTACAAAATACTCTAAAGAAAACAGTTATATAGTTCCTCTTAATCAACCAAAAAGAACTTTGATAAGAGCTATGTTTGATACTCAAACCAGTTTTAATGACAGTTTATTTTATGATGTTTCAGCATGGACATTTCCATTAGCTTTTAATGTAAACTATGATAAAACAGACAGATTTAATAAGCCTGGTAGACTCGGAATAAAATCTGAAGAAGTACAAAATTTAGAAAGAATAACTGGAAGCGTTGATGATAAATCAGATTATGCATACTTATTTGAACCACATGACTATTACGCTCAAGCAGCAGTTTATGAATTAATAAAAAATGGATTAAGAGTCAAAACAGCAACTAGAACATTTGCAATTAATGGTGAAAATTTTGACTATGGTACTTACATGGTTTCTGTTCAAAATCAATCTCTTAATTCTGATGAAATATACAATCTATTAGTTGATGTTTCATCAAGAACCGGAATAAATATTAAATCTCAATCTACTGGTATAACTGAAGGGATTGATTTAGGGTCAAATAACTTTGAAATTGTCAAAGAGCCTAAGATTGGTCTTATTGTAGGTGAAGGTGTTAGAAGTTATGATGCCGGTGAGATATGGCATCTTTTAGATACCAGGTTCAATATACCCATCACTAAATTAGATGTAAGCGATCTTGGCTATATTGATTTAAGTAGATATACTCATATAATCCTTCCAGATTACAGTGAAGGTTATCAATATCAATCAACTGGTGGAAATATTAATAAAAATCAAATTAATGATTATATAGAGGATGGAGGAAATTTAATTGCATACAGAAATTCTGTTAAGTGGGTTTCATCAAATTTATCTGAAATAGACTTTCACACAAATGAAATAACTGCTGATGATGTTACTTTTTCAGAAAGACAAAGCTTCTTTGGAGCTCAACAAACAGGTGGAGCAATTTTTAATTCAATAATCGATAAAAGTCATCCTGTTAACTTCGGTATTGAGTCTAATTCATTACCATTATTTAGAAACTCTAATGTCTATATGACCAAAAGCGAGCAGAGCTTTAATAATCCTATAGTTTATTCATCTAGTCCTCTTATGAGTGGCTACATTTCTGAAGAAAATTTATCATTATTAAAGAAGTCAACACCATTTAAGGTTATCAGAAGTGGTAAAGGGAAAATTTTATTAATGACTGATAATACAAATTTTAGAGCTTTTTGGTTTGGTACTAATAGAATCCTTTTAAATATGTTGTTTCACTCGAATATAATGTAGTTAATTAGATACGTCACTGAGGAATTTGATTCTATAAATTCTAAGCTCTTCCTCATCATACTCTCCATCTAATTCTTGAAGTGCAATTGATATATCCTCACTTTCACTTTCTAGGAAATACTCATGTAATTCTTCTTGTTGATCTTCATCTAGAATATCGTCAACATAATAATCTATATTTAACTTAGTTCCAGAAAAGACAATGCTTTCTAATTCTAGTAGCAAAACATTAAATTCAATACCCCTTGATTCACTTATCTCATCTAGAGGAATTTTTTTATCAACATTTTGAATAAGCGATAGCTTTTTGGAAGACTTAGATCCTGAGGTTCTTAAAACTACCTCATCAGATTTAATAATATCATTTTCTTCAATATATTCTTTAATAAGTTCTATAAATTGATGACCAAATTTCACAACCTTACCCTCGCCTACTCCATTTATGTTTTTAAATTCATCTAATGATGTTGGATATTTATAAGTCATATCCTCAAGAGAAAACTCTTGAAGTATTGCATATGGTGGAAGAGATTTCTTTTTAGCAATATCCTTTCTAAGTATAATTAACTTTTTCATAAGCTCAATATCTACTATTGAAACTTTAGCTAGTCCTGGTTTTCTGTTATGAGATTTACTAAAATCATTATCTCTTGAAATAAAAAAGTCTGTAGGATTTGAAATGTATTCTTTACCTAGTTTAGAAATCTTTACTGATCCTAAATCATTGATGTCTTTTTCAAGTATTCCTTCTACAATAGAATATGTTAGTAGAGTTTTCCAAAATCTTTCGTCAATTCTGTCTTCAATTGATAATGGTAATTTTTTCACAACATCTCTTAGAAAGACTTTTTTATTATTTGAAAAATGATTTTTAATCAATATTATCATTTGATCCTTCACATTAATCTTATCTTTTGGATATCTTGAATTGTCATCCATTTCATTATCATTATAGACAGTTGGATCATATTTCTCACCAAAATAACTAAGTAAATATTTTCTTCTAGATATTGATGATTCAGCAAAGTTTGAGACTTCTTTTAATAACATAATTCCTATGTTTCTCTCCGATGATTTTTTCTTTGACAGTAACTTTTCTAGTTTTTCAACATCTTGATAAGAATAATACATTAAGCAATGCCCCTTACCACCATCTCTTCCAGCCCTTCCTGTTTCTTGATAATAACCCTCAATACTTTTTGGAACATTATGATGAACTACATATCTAACATCAGGTTTATCAATTCCCATTCCAAATGCAATTGTTGCTACAATAACATCACAATCATCTTTTAAAAATCTATCCTGATTTTCTTCTCTAACACTTTTGTCCAAACCTGCATGATAGGGTAAACTTTTTACTCCATTCATATTAAGTAGTTGAGATAAATCTTCTACATTTTTTCTTGATAGGCAATAAATAATACCTGACTCTCCTTGATTAGATTTTATGAATTTTATTAAATCTACTTCAGTTTCATCATTTTTAGGACGCACTTCGTAATATAGATTTGGACGATTAAAAGAAGATTTAAAGAGTTTTGAATCAGTTATTTTTAAATTTTTAATAATATCATCCTGAACTTTTGGAGTTGCTGTAGCAGTTAAAGCTATTACTTTAATTTTAGGATCAATAGAATCAATTACATCTCTTATTTTTCGATATTCAGGTCTAAAATCATGTCCCCATTCAGATATACAATGAGCTTCATCTATAGCTAAAAATGATATGGGTATTTTTTTTAAAAACTCAATAGTATCATTCTTAGATAGTGTTTCTGGAGCTACAAATAATAATTTAGTTTTTCCCTCGCTGACATCTTGCTTAACATTCTCTATTTGCTCTTTATTAAGTGTAGAATTTAAAACATGAGCAACAGAAGGGTCTGTATTATTTGACCTAATAAGATCAACTTGATTCTTCATTAATGCAATTAAAGGTGATATTACAATTGCTGTTCCATCTAAAATTATAGCTGGTAACTGATAACAGAGTGATTTACCTCCACCTGTTGGCATTATAACAAAAGAATTGTTTCCTTCAAGAAGATTTTTAATTATTGGCTCTTGAAGATTTTTAAATGATGAAAAACCAAAGTTTTCCTTTAATTTGTCTTTTAAACTTTTCAAATTATGGTTTTTTCAAATTGTTTAAATTTGCAGTATATACAATTTAAAATAAAATTCCCGTTTTGACTAATCAACAGATAATAAAAAATATTGCCCTAGATACTCTTCAGCTAGAGTCTAAATCTATTTTAGATCTCTCTAACATAATAGACTCTAATTTTTGTGATATCATAGATACACTTAGAGAATGTCAGGGTAAAATTGTTCTTACAGGGATAGGTAAAAGTGCAATCATAGGAATGAAAATTTCTGCTACTTTAAATTCAACAGGATCAAAATCGATTTTTTTACATCTTGGAGATGCACTTCATGGAGATATGGGGGTTATAGGAAAAGAAGATGTAGTTATTTGTATTTCAAAAAGTGGAGAGTCAGACGAAATTATTTCATTATCTAATCATCTAAATAAAAATAAAATATTATTAATTGGTATCTCATGTATAAAGAATTCTTCCCTCGATAACTTATCAAAAATGTTTATACATACAAAAATTGATAGAGAAGCTTGTCACAATAATCTTGCTCCCACAACTAGCTCAACTTGTCACCTTGCTATTGGAGATGCTATAGCAATGACACTTCAAAAAATAAAAGGTTTTACTCCAAATGATTTTAGTAAATACCATCCTTCAGGAAGTCTAGGAAAACAGCTTAGTCTAACACTTAAAAACTTAATTGATGATAATAGAAAACCCATTGTTAAAAATTCCTCTTCATTTCTGCAAATAATTGATGAAATTTCTGCAAACATGTATGGAGCAACTGCAGTTTTGGATGGAGATAGAATCGTTGGCATAATAACAGATGGAGACATAAGAAGGGTAATAGAAAAAAAACAAAACATAGAAAATATTTGTGCTAAAGACTTTATGAATCATAGTCCTAAAATTATGAATGAAAACACTTTAGCTATAGATGCTCTAAAGCATATGAAGGAAAATAGTATAAGTCAGGTTTTAATTTTAAATGATAATGATAAATACATTGGTATAGTTCATATTTTAGACATAATTAAACAAGGTATTAGCTATGAGTAGATCCAATGACATGTCTTTTCTTGATCATCTTGAGGAGTTAAGATGGCACATAATAAGATCAACTATATCTGTTTTACTTATTGCTATAGTTGCGTTTTTAGCAAAAGATATAATTTTTGATCAAATTATTTTTGGCCCTAAAAAAGGAGATTTTATAAGTTATCAAGTATTTTGTTCAATTTCACAATCTATTGGCGGTAATGCTTTTTGCTTTGAGGAACTTCCATTTAGAGTTCAAAGTAGAACTGTCTCAGGTCAATTTTCAGCACATTTATGGACATCTATTTTAGCAGGTTTTATTTTGGCATTTCCTTATGTGATTTTTGAATTCTGGAAATTTATAAGTCCAGGATTGTATAAAAAAGAAAAAGATGGAGCTAGAGGCTTTATTTTTATATCATCCACATTATTTTTTATTGGAGTATTGTTTGGATATTATATTGTTACTCCATTATCAATTAATTTCCTAGGTAACTACACAATTAGTTCAGAGGTGTTCAATGATTTTGATCTAAATAGTTATATTGGTTTATTAAGAGCATCAGTATTAGCTTCTGGGCTAATCTTTGAATTACCAATTATAATTCACTATTTAACTAAGGTAGGGCTTGTAACACCTAATTTTCTTAGAAGAAATAGAAAGTTTGCATTAGTAATTGTATTAAGTCTATCAGCCATAATAACTCCACCAGATATTGCAAGTCAAATTATTGTAAGTATTCCCATTTTAATTCTATATGAGATAAGTATAATAATTTCTAAAATTGGATATAAAAAATTAAATACATAATATTTGCTAAATGATACTAAAAGCTCAAGATATTTCAAAATCATACCGAGGCAGAAAGGTTGTAAACGGTATTTCTGTTGAGGTAAATCAGGGTGAGATTGTAGGATTACTTGGTCCAAACGGAGCTGGTAAAACAACATCTTTTTATATGATAGTTGGAATAATAAAACCAGAAGAAGGAAATATTTATCTTGACCAAGAAGTCATTTCAGATTTTCCAATGTATCAAAGAGCTCAAAAAGGTATTGGATATCTTGCTCAAGAAGAGTCTGTATTTAGAAAACTTAGCGTTGAAGATAACATTTTAGGTATTCTAGAATTTTCAACTTTAACAAAAAATCAGCAAAAAGAGAAAGCAGAACAATTGATGGAAGAATTTGGTCTTATTAAAATTCGAAAGAATAGAGGTGATTTACTTTCTGGAGGTGAAAGAAGAAGAACGGAGATAGCAAGGGCACTAGCTAATGATCCAAAGTTTTTATTATTAGATGAGCCATTTGCTGGAGTAGACCCAATAGCAGTTGAAGATATTCAATCTATAATTTCTGTATTAAAAAAGAAAAATATCGGAATACTTATTACCGATCACAATGTTCAAGAAACACTTGCTATTACAGACAGAACATACCTTATGTTTGAAGGTAAAATTTTAAAAGAAGGGATTCCAGAAGAACTAGCGCGTGACGAAATGGTTAGAAAAGTTTACCTTGGAAAGAATTTTGAATTCAAAAAGAAGAATATTTAACTCTTAGATTAAGGACCATAAATTTCTTATTACGTTAAGAAATAGGTACAAAATTATAACTAAAGAGAATCCGCCAAGTCCAAATATTAGAATTAGAGGAATTGATAAGATTATTGTTAAAATCTTAAAAATGTTATAATCATATTTTCTTAATGATAATCTTAATGAAAAGAGTCTAAAAGGAACATTCATAAGAATCACACTAGATATTGTAAGTGCAATAAGAGTATAATTATTAAGCAAATATTCTTTAGATTCAATTAGATATGTATGATCTATCAATATCGGTAATGAAACAAAAAACAAAGCATTAGCAGGAGTAGGAAGACCTTCAAACTCATCAGTATAATCAATAGTGTTGAATTTAGCTAGCCTAACAGCCGAGCCTAAAGTGATTAAGAAAGCTATAAATGCAATAGGAGAAATAGTAAAAACTAGATCTAAGTTAAATATCGGACTTAAATACAAGTTTAAATCATAATCAATAACTCTATTGCCTGATAATTTAAATAATTGATAAACCACAATACCTGGAACAACTCCGCTAGTTACAATATCCGAAAGTGAATCTAAATGTTTTCCAAAATTAGATTCTGCGTTTAATAATCGGGCAGCCATTCCATCAAGAAAATCAAGAAGAACACCCATCAAAACCAAAATTAATACTGCATCAAATTGGAATTGAAAAGCAAATGCAATTGAAAAGCATCCACAAATTAAATTTAATAGAGTAAGAAAATTAGGTATGAAAGCTTTTATCATAATAGTTATGACTCTCAATTTATAAAAAAATTGTAATATTAGATTGTAAAACCTTTTAAACTTTTAAATATGAGTAGACTTCTCGTATATTCTTTAATTAGTGGGATTTTATTAGGAAGTTCATGGCCAGTTAATGGAGTTACTCCTCTAATTTTTATTAGTCTAATTCCTTTATTGTATATAGAAGATGTTATAAGTAAAGATAATTATGGAAAAAAGAATCTAAGACTATTCTTTTATTCATATTTAGCATTTCTAACGTGGAATATATCCACTACTTGGTGGATCGTTTATACTACACTTCCAGGAGCAATTTTTGCTAACGTCGTAAATTCCTCTTTTTACTCAATAATCTTTTTGCTGTATAGTAGAGTTAAAAGAAGAGTGGATTATAAAGCTGGATCTCTTTTTCTTATAACTTTTTGGATAGCCTTTGAAAAATTTCATTTAAACTGGGAATTTTCTTGGCCATGGTTAAACCTAGGAAATGTTTTCTCAGAAAGAATTGATTGGATTCAGTGGTATGAGTACACTGGAGTATTTGGGGGAAGTCTTTGGGTATTATGCGCAAACTTTTTACTGTTTAATTTGTTAAGAAAATACTCAAGTTTTAAAGATAAAAGACGATTTTACATTAGAATTATTCCAAGAATTCTTCTTATTAGTATTCCAATTTTTATTTCACTTTTAGTTAAACCAAATTTAAATAAAGGAGAAGAATTTAAAGTTTTAATTACTCAACCTAAAATTGACCCTTGGGAATCAAAATATGGGACTTCTAAAAATAATCTTGATTATTTTAAAATTTTTAAGGATTTAACTAATGAAGAATTAAGAGCTAATGAATATGATTTTGTCTTTACTCCAGAGACATATTTCTCCGAAGGATATGGCGAAAATGTAGATTATTTTGGATATACAAAACTTCATGATAGTCTTTATAATTATTTAAATCAATTTCAAAACACCAATTTAATTTCTGGAATACAATTTTATAAGTTGTATCAAAATCAGAAAGAAAAACCTACAAATTCAGCTGATCTAGTTAGAGACAATATTTGGGTTGACTATTTTAATTCGTCAATAAATATCTCTGCAAATAAAGGTTTTGAGTATAATCATAAGTCTAAACTAGTAGTAGGAAGTGAATATATGCCATTTAAGTCTTTTCTTGAACCTATTATAGGGACTGTAATGATTGACCTAGGAGGGACAATTCGTTCTATGGGTACACAACATGATTCTGAAAGAAAAGTATTTAATCACTCTAAGAAAGACCTAAGAACTATTCCTATTGTTTGTTATGAAACAATTGATGGAGAATATGTTGCTAATTATGTTGATTTAGGAGCTAATTTTATTTCAATTATTACAAATGATGCTTGGTGGAGAGATACTCCAGGTCATAGACATTTATTAAGTTATGCAAGATTAAGAGCCATTGAGAACAGAAGATATATTATTAGAAGTGCAAATTCTGGTGTTTCTACAATTATAAATGAACTTGGTGAATATGACAATATTCTTCCTTATGATGAAAAAGGAATTTTAAGTGGATCAGCTTACACTATTGACAAAAGAACCTTTTATAGTAAGAATGGAGATTATATTGCTAGAATAAGCATATTATTTTCTGTTTTATTACTATTAATTTCATTTTCTAAAGTAAAAGAATAGAAATTCTTTGGTTATTTGGAGTTATAATATATTTTTGCAGAAAATAAGTTTCATGTATTGGACATTAGAACTAGCATCTTATTTAAGTGATGCACCTTGGCCGGCATCTAAAGATGAACTAATTGACTTCTCAATTAGAACTGGAGCACCTCTTGAAGTAGTTGAAAATCTTCAATCTTTGGAAGATGAAGGAGATGTATATGAATCAATTCAAGAGATTTGGCCAGATTTCCCAACAGAAGATGATTACCTTTGGAACGAGGACGAGTATTAATTATAATAGATTAATATTTATTGGTAATTTTTAAATAAATTTGAAAAAAATATAATATGTCCATTGTTAACTCCCTTTTGAAGGTATTTCTTGGGGATAAATCTGGTAAAGATCTTAAAAAACTTACTCCATTAGTTGATGATATTAATATTGAATTTGATAAACTATCTGCAATTTCAAATGATCAGCTTAGAAATAAAACAATTGAATTTAAAGGAATAATATCTGAACAAACTTCAGATATAAATAAATCAATTCTTGATTTAAACAAAAAGATTTCAAACGAAACATCAAATACTCAAAAAGAGATACTATTTAAGGAGGTTGAAATACTTGAAAATGATCTAATTTCAAAAAAGGCGGAGATATTAAATGACCTATTACCACAAGCTTTTGCCGTTGTAAAGGAAACCGCCAAAAGATTTTTTGAAAATAAAGAAATTGAGGTAACTACATCTGATTTTGACAAAGAAATCGCATCTAAAAAATCTTATGTAAATATTAAAAGTGATAAATCCATTTGGAAGAATAATTGGGATGCTGCAGGTAAAAATGTTGTCTGGGATATGATCCACTATGATGTGCAATTAATTGGTGGAATTGTACTTCATCAGGGAAGAATTGGTGAAATGCAAACAGGAGAAGGTAAAACATTAGTTTCTACATTACCAATTTATTTAAATGCATTAACTGGAGACGGTGTTCACCTTGTAACTGTTAATGATTACTTAGCAAAAAGAGATAGTGCATGGATGGGTCCAATTCTTGAGTTTCATGGTCTTAGAATTGATTGTATAGACTTCCATAAGCCTAACTCTCCTGAGAGAAAGAGAGCATATGATGCTGATATAACCTATGGAACAAATAATGAATTTGGCTTTGATTATTTAAGAGACAACATGTCTCACTCATTAGATGATATTGTTCAAAGAAAACATAATTATGCAATAATAGATGAGGTTGATTCAGTTCTTATAGATGATGCTAGAACTCCATTGATAATTTCAGGACCAACAAAAGATGGTGATCGACATGAATTTGATAATCTAAAACCAAAAATCCAAAGGCTAGTTACTCTTCAAAAAACATATTTATCTAATATATTATCTGAAGCTAAAAATTTAATTAAAGATTCAGATAACGATCAAGGAGGATTTCTCTTATTTAGGGCATATAGAGGGTTACCAAAAAATAAAGCATTAATTAAATTTTTAAGTGAACAAGGTGTAAAACAAACACTTCAAAAAACTGAAAATTTCTATATGCAAGACAATAATAGGGAGATGCATCAAATTGATGAAGAGCTCTATTTCACTATCGATGAGAAGAATAATCAAATTGAACTTACTGATAAGGGTATTGAAACTTTATCTCAAGACTTAGATGATAAAGATTTCTTTATAATGCCTAATATATCCACAGAAGTAAAATCTATTGAAGAAAAAGGTTTATCAAGCGAGGAAGAGGCTAAGGCAAAAAGTGAATTGTTTAATGATTTTGATGTAAAAAGTGAAAGAATTCACAGTATTAATCAATTATTGAAAGCATTTACTTTATTTGAGAAAGATGTTGAATATGTAGTGGTAGAAAATAAAGTTATGATAGTTGATGAGCAAACTGGAAGAATAATGGATGGTAGAAGATACTCTGATGGACTTCATCAAGCAATAGAGGCAAAAGAGAATGTAAAGATTGAGGCAGCTACTCAAACTTTTGCTACAATAACTCTTCAAAATTATTTTAGATTATACACAAAATTATCTGGGATGACAGGGACTGCAGTAACTGAAGCTGGAGAATTTTGGGAAATTTATAAATTAGATGTTACTGAAATACCTACAAATAAACCTATTGCCAGGAAAGATGAGGATGATTTGATTTACAAGTCAAAAAGAGAAAAATATAATGCGATAATTGAAGATGTAATAACTCTTAGAAATAATAAAAGACCCGTTTTAATAGGAACTACTTCTGTAGAGATATCTGAGTTGCTCAGTAAAATGTTAAGTAGGGCTAATATTAATCATAATGTTCTTAATGCGAAGCTTCATAAAAAAGAAGCTGATATAGTTACAGAAGCAGGAAACCCTGGAGTAGTTACAATTGCAACTAACATGGCTGGTAGAGGAACCGATATTAAACTAAGTAAAGATGTTATCAACTCTGGTGGTCTTGCAATAATTGGAACTGAGAGACATGACTCAAGACGAGTTGATAGACAGCTTAGAGGTCGTTCTGGAAGACAAGGTGATCCAGGTAGCTCTCAATTCTATGTATCTTTTGAAGATAATTTAATGAGATTATTTGGACAAGATAGAGTTTCGAATATAATGGATAGAATGGGATTAAAAGATGGAGAAAATATTCAACATCCTATGGTTACTAAGTCAATTGAAAGGGCTCAAAAGAAGGTGGAGGAAAACAACTTTGGTATTAGAAAAAGACTATTAGAATATGATGATGTAATGAATTCTCAAAGAAATATTATATACACACTTAGAAAAAATGCATTGGAAGGAGATAGACTTCAAATTGATATTACAAATATCATGTTTGATACTATAGAAGAAATTGTAATACAGAATAAAGGAACTAACAATTACAAAAACTTTGAATTTGAGTTAATTACTACTTTTTCAATGACATCTCCAATTACAGAAAATGAGTTTCTAGAATCTAGTGAAGATGATTTAATTCAAAGTTTGTATGAGGAATTAAATACTTTTTACACAAACAAAAAAGAGTTAAATAGAACACTCGCTCTTCCAATAATAAAAAATGTATATGAGAATAAAGGCAACTCTTTTAAAAGAATTGTAGTGCCATTTACCGATGGAAAAAAAGTTATAAATATTGTAACTGATTTAAAAAAATCATATGAAAGTAATGGTGAAAATTTAATTGATGATTTTGAAAAAAACATATCTCTTGCAATTATTGATGAAAAATGGAAAAATCATCTAAGAAAAATGGATGATCTAAAACAATCTGTTCAATTAGCTGTTCACGAACAGAAAGATCCACTATTGATATATAAATTTGAAGCTTATGAATTATTCAAGTCAATGATTCATATACTTAACAAAGAATTACTCTCTTTCTTATTCAAATCTAATCTTCCTGATAATCAAGGAAATATAAAAGATGTATCTTCTGGAAGCTCAAAAAATAATGATTATCAAACAACAAAACAAGAGAGCTTGAATAGTGACGAATTAGCTGAACGAGCCCGTAGAGTTGGTGCTGGAGCAAGTAATCAAAAAGTTGAGACTGTAACTCGAGAAATACCAAAGATTGGAAGGAATGAAAAAGTTGAAATAAAAAATTCTACTTCTGGAGAAGTTAAGGCTATGAAGTTCAAACAAGCAGAAAAATTTCTTCAATCAGGTGAATGGGAAATAAATAGCTAATTCTTGCTATAATATTCTTAAATATCTTCACTTTATATATCAAATCTACATTTTGAGAATAGGTTTTTTATCAAATTGATAATTTTAGTGATAACTCATTTTGTTTTCAGCATAAAATCAATTATGATAAACTCATAATTATATTTTTGTAATTCTGATATGAAATTAAAAGACCAAGGATTATATCTCTCAGAATTTGAACACGACAATTGTGGTGCTGGATTTATATGTAGTCTAAATGGTGAAAAGACCAATACAATTATCAGTCAAGCTCTTAATATTTTAACTTGTTTAGAGCATAGAGGTGCAGTTAGCTCTGATGGTCGGACTGGAGATGGAGCTGGTATACTTATAGAAATACCTCATGATTTTTTTATTAAAGAATGTGACTTTACTCTTCCTAACTCAAACGAATATGCGGTTGGTATGGTTTTCCTACCAAATAAAGTAAATCAATCTAATCACTGTATTAAAATATTTGAAGATGAGATTAAAAAACAAGACCTTAATATATTAGGCTGGAGAGATGTTCCTATAAATTCTAAAGTTGTTGGATCTATAGCTTGTAAAACTCAGCCTCAAATAAAACAAGTATTTATTAAACCTAATACTAATCTAACAGATAAAGAATTTAATTTAAGGCTATTTATTGCTAGAAAAATTAGTGAAAACACGATATATTCTTCAGAATTAAACCAAAAAGAATATTTCTATTTTTCTAGTTTAAGTTTAAGAACAATAATTTATAAAGGATTATTAATTCCAGAAGACATTGAGAGATTTTACATCGATTTAAAAAACCCTAACCTAGTTACAAAGCTTGCTCTTGTTCATCAAAGATTTTCAACAAATACTTTCCCAACATGGGATTTAGCTCAGCCTTTTAGGTATATGTGTCACAATGGTGAAATAAACACATTCAAAGGAAATATTAGTAGAATGAAAACAAGGGAGGAGCTTTTTAAATCAGAAGATATATCTAAAAGGGATATGTCTAAGATTTTACCAATTATTGTTCCTGGAAAATCAGATTCTGCTTCTATGGATATGGTTGTAGAATTATTACTGATGACAGGAAGATCTTTGCCAGAAGTAATGATGATGTTGGTTCCTGAAGCTTGGGAAAAACATAATTCAATGGATAATGACAAAAGAGCATTTTATAAATTTAATAGCTGTATTATGGAGCCTTGGGACGGCCCAGCTTCAATACCATTTACTGATGGAAAATATATTGGTGCGCTTCTAGACAGGAACGGATTAAGACCTTCTAGATATACTGTAACAAAAGATGGTTATGTAATTATGTCATCTGAGACAGGAGTTGTTGATCTCGATCCAGAGAACATTGAGTCTCATGGAAGACTAGAACCTGGTAAGATTTTCTTAGTTGACATGGACCAAGGAAAAATAATTAATGATAATGAAATAAAGAAAAATATTGTTTCCAAAAGGCCTTACAGGAAATGGGTTGATAAAAATATTTTACAATTAAGTGATATATCTTATACAGGTAATCGTACTCCAGATGAAAAAATTAATTTAGAAACTAGACTTAAAATATTTGGATATACAAAAGAAGATTTTAAAAAGATAATAATCCCAATGTGTATTAGTGGAAAAGAGTCTATTGGATCTATGGGAATTGATACTCCACTAGCAGTACTTTCTAAAAAACCACAGTTAATATATAATTATTTTAAGCAATTGTTTGCTCAGGTAACAAATCCTCCTCTTGATGGAATCAGAGAGGAAATCGTTACAGATACTAGTCTATCATTAGGTAGTAACTATAATATTTTTGATGTAATTGAAGAACATTCAATAAGTCTAAACATTAAGAATCCAATAATATCTAATGAAGATCTTGATAAAATAAAATATATAAATCATGAAAAGTTTAAATCTAGCTCAATAGAATGTTTGTATGAGTTAAAAAAAGGACATAATGGAATAGAGGAAGCCCTTGATGGGATTGTACTGAAAATTGAAAAACTTATTGATGAAGGAACTAATATAGTAATATTAAGTGATAGAAAAGTTTCAAAAAAAATGGCTCCTATACCAATTTTACTTGCTTGTTCATTTGTTCATCAAACTATGATTAAGTTAAAGAAAAGGTCTAAATTCGGAATTATAATAGAATCAGCAGAACCAAGAGAACCTCATCATTTTTCAATGTTATTTGGTTACGGAGCTAGTGCAATTAACCCTTATCTGGTTAATGAAATTATCAGCTATCATCATGAAATCGGACATATAAAAGATATTAGCTTAGAATCTTCAATATCAAATTTCAACGATGCTATAGCAAAAGGTATTTTAAAGGTAATGAATAAGATAGGTATATCTACTTTAAACTCTTACCGTGGTTCTCAAATTTTTGAGGCTCTAGGTCTTAAAACAAATTTTATAAACAAATATTTTAAAAATACACCAACAAGAATAGAGGGAGTTGGGCTTTATGTTCTGGAAAAAGAAATTAGCCAGAGAATCCATTTTGCTTTTAATTCAGAACCTAATTTTTCATCTATCAAAACAGGAGGAGATTATAGATGGAGAAGAGATGGTGAAAGTCATATGCTAAACCCTAAGACTATTTCAAAACTTCAAAATTCTGTAAAAACTGAAAATTATAGTTCATTTAAAGAATATTCTAAACTAATTAATGAACAGGAAGAACAACTTATGACAATTAGAGGGCTTCTTAAGTTCATTGATTATAACCCTATTCCAATTGAAGAAGTTGAACCATGGACAGAGATTGTTAAAAGGTTTAAAACTGGTGCAATGTCTTATGGATCAATTAGTAAAGAAGCTCATGAGAATCTTGCAATTGCCATGAATAGAATCGGTGGTAAAAGTAATTCAGGTGAAGGAGGAGAAGACCATAATAGATTTAAAAAAGATGAAAATGGTGATTCAAGAAATAGCTCAATAAAACAAGTTGCCTCAGGAAGATTTGGTGTTAGTTCATATTATTTAACCAATGCTGATGAGATTCAAATTAAGATGGCTCAAGGTGCAAAACCTGGTGAAGGAGGTCAATTACCTGGATCAAAAGTAAATCCTTTGATAGCTAAAGTAAGAAACTCTACTCCCTATGTTGGATTAATATCCCCCCCACCACATCATGATATTTATTCAATAGAAGATCTTGCGCAATTAATATTTGATCTTAAAAATGCAAATAGGGATGCTAGAGTAAATGTAAAACTTGTATCAGAAGTTGGAGTTGGAACTATAGCTGCTGGTGTAGCAAAAGCCAAAGCAGATGTTATATTGATTTCTGGATATGATGGAGGAACTGGAGCATCACCTCTAACATCATTAAGACATGCAGGTCTTCCATGGGAGCTTGGAATTGCTGAAGCTCAACAAACATTAGTTTTAAATAACCTAAGAAGTAGAGTTGTTCTTGAATGTGATGGACAGTTAAAAACAGGAAGAGATGTAGCTATTGCTTGTCTGTTAGGAGCAGAGGAATTTGGTTTTTCAACAGCGCCATTAGTAGCTTCTGGTTGTATTATGATGCGAGCTTGTCATTTAAATACATGTCCTGTTGGTATAGCCACTCAGGATCCAGAACTTAGAAAGAATTTCAAAGGTAAACCAGAACATGTAATAAATTTTATGTACTTCATTGCAGAAGAATTAAGAGAAATAATGGCAAATCTAGGATTTAGAACTGTAGAAGAAATGATTGGTCAAAGCCAAAAATTAGAAGCAAAAAAAGGAAATGATGATTATAAAGTAAAAGGGATAAATCTTGATAAAATATTATATAAACCTAATTCTGACAAGAACATCACTCTCAGAAATACAGAAAAACAAAATCATAATCTAAGTAAAGTTTTAGATTTTAAAATCCTAAAAGAAGCAAAACTATCAATAAATAGGAAGATTAAAACTTCTTTAGAATTCAAAATTAAAAATACAGATAGATCTGTAGGGGCAATTCTAAGTAACGAAATTTCCAAATTATATGGAGAGAAAGGATTACCAAAGGAAACATTAAAACTAAACTTCAAAGGATCTGCTGGACAAAGCTTTGGAGCATTTGCAGTGAAAGGTCTCAGAATGACTGTTTATGGTAATACAAATGATTACTTTGGAAAAAGCTTATCTGGAGGTATTCTAAGTGTAAGAATCCCAAAAAAATCAACATTTAAATCAAATTTAAATATCATAACTGGAAATGTAGCTCTATATGGAGCAACTAAGGGTGAGGCATATATAAATGGAATTGCTGGTGAACGATTTTGTGTAAGAAATTCTGGAGCTAAGGCAGTAGTTGAGGGCATCGGTGATCATGGATGCGAATATATGACAGGAGGAATTGTTTTAATTCTTGGTAAAATTGGTAGAAATTTTGGTGCAGGTATGAGTGGTGGAATCTCTTACATATATAAAAATGAACAATTTTCAAATTCTAATTTTAACATGGAAATGATAGATCTTGAAAGTGTCGATGATCAAGATCAAGATATTATAAGTCATATGTTAGAAAATCATCTTTCGTATACAAATAGCAAACTAGCTAAAGCACTTCTTTCTAAATGGAAAAAAGAAAAATATAATTTTATCAAAGTAATGCCTAAAGAATATAAAATTGCTTTAGAAAAAATTGCTCAAGAGAAAATTAATCAACTCATTAAATAATTATGGGGAAAGTTAAAGGATTTAAAGAGTATAAAAGAATTGACGAAAAGTATATTCCTGTTAGAAAAAGATTGAAAAACTATAAGGAGTTTACTATAGATCCTAAAGAATCCGTGTTAAATTCTCAAGCAGCTAGATGTATGGATTGTGGTGTTCCTTTTTGTCACAGTGGTTGTCCATTAGGAAATCTAATACCAGACTTTAATGATTTAGTATATAATAAAAAATGGAAAGAGGCACTTGATATTTTACATTCAACAAATAATTTCCCAGAATTCACTGGTAGACTTTGTCCAGCTCCTTGTGAAGCTGCATGTGTGTTAGGAATAATAGATCCTCCTGTATCTATTGAATTAATTGAAAAACAAATTGTTGAAAAAGGGTTTAAAGAAAATTGGATATCACCTAAAATACCTGATATTAGAACTGGAAAAAAGATTGCTATTATTGGGTCTGGCCCGACTGGACTTGCTGCAGCTCAACAACTAAATTCTGTTGGTCATAGCGTAACTGTATTTGAAAGAGATAACAAGGTTGGTGGATTGCTCAGATATGGAATCCCAGACTTTAAGCTTGAAAAAAAAATAATTGATAGAAGAATAAATATCTTAATTGAGGAAGGAATAACATTTAAGTGCAATATAGAAGTAGGTAAAGATTTAAAGATTGAAGAAATAGAAAAAGAGTATGATGCAGTTCTTATGTCAACAGGATCTACTATTAAGCGAAAATTAGATATACCAGGGAATAATCTTTCGGGAGTTGTTCAGGCAATGGATTTTTTAACTCATAATAACAAATTTGTAGATGGTCAATTGGATAAACATTTAAGTAAATATGATGCAAAGGGAAAAAATGTAATTGTTATAGGTGGAGGTGACACAGGATCTGATTGCATAGGAACATCCAATCGACATGGAGCAAAAAATGTAATAAATTTTGAATTAGCATCAAAACCTTCAAGGGAAAGAGATTTAAAAAATCCTTGGCCTTACTGGCCATTTACATTAAAATCATCTTCATCTCACGAGGAAGGAGCAGAAAGGGAATGGAGTATTTTAACAAAGAAGTTTATTGGAGATAAGGATAATAATATTGTAAGTCTACAGACTGTAAATGTTAAATTTGACGATGAAAAAAAACAATTTATTGAAATACCCAATTCTGAGAAAAACTGGAATTGTGATCTTGTAATTTTAGCATTAGGTTTTACTGGTCCTGAAAATGATTTGCCAAAAAAACTAAATATTCATTTAAATAAAAGAGGTAATATATCTTCAAATTCTAACTATCAAACCAAAAAAAATAATATTTTTACTGCAGGTGATTGTAGGAGAGGACAATCTCTAATAGTATGGGCAATTTCTGAAGGAAGAGAAGCTTCTTATCACATAGATAAATATCTTATGGGTTCATCTAATCTTCCAAGAAAAGACTCATTTGGAGATCTTTAATACATTGCTTTACAATAAAATGTCATGATTAATAAAAGGGTTAAATTCCTTGTATTTTCTGCTTCATACCCATATAGAGGAGGCATCTCTGATTCAACACACTCATTATGTAATGAACTGATTAAAAAAAAATTAAGCACAGAGGTTTGGACCTTTTCATTATTATACCCTAGCCTTATATTTCCTGGAAAGACTCAATATAGTAATGAAAAATATCATCAAAGCTTTGTAATTAGACGTTTAATAAATACCATTAACCCTTTAAATTGGATAAGAACTTCTTTAAGAGTTAATAATTTAAATCCTGAGTTTTTAATTTTAAGATATTGGTCACCTATTCTTTGTATACCTTATTTTGTTATCGGAATATTTCTAAATAAGAAAATTAAAGTAATTGGACTTATTGATAATTGGGATAATCATGAAAAAATTCCTCTAGAGGGATTATTAAGAAAGCTTATGGTTAAAATTTGTCATAGTTTTATCACATTCTCGGATAATGTTGGCGATCAACTTAAGGAAAGTACCAAAAAGAAAGTTGTTTCATTATTTCATCCAATCAACCTTGATTTACCTGAAATTAAGAATAAAGAAAATGCAAAAAAAGATTTGGGACTTGATAATTGTAATTATGTTTCTTTTATTGGTTTAGTTAGAAAATATAAGGGTTTAGAAGTATTAATTGACAGCTTTAAGTATTTAAAGGATGTGAATGTAAAATTGATTATTGCAGGAGAATTTTATGAACCTATAGATAGATACTTAAACATTATAAAAGAGCTAGACTTAGGTGACAAAATTATAGTTGAAAATAATTTTTTAGATTCAAATAAGATAAGAGATTATATATGTGCTTGTGATATAGTGATCCAACCATATATTAAAGCAAGTCAAAGTGGTATCACACCAGTCTCATATTTTTATGAAACACCTTTAATTGTTTCTAATGTAAAAGGTCTAAAAGAAATAATCAAGAGAGATAATAGTGGCGAAGTATTTGATAAAACATCAGAAAATCTTTCAAAAGCTATTAAAAATTCTTTAAAAAATGATAATCTAGAAGCTTATAAAGCTAACATAAGAAAATCTAAGACAGATTATACTTGGTCAAGATTTATTCAAGAACTTGAAAAAATCTAATTTATTTTCATAAATTCTAAAAACAACTAATCCAATAGTTATTCCATAGACACCTCCAAAAAGAATATCTAACGGGAAGTGAACACCTAAATAAATCCTACTGTAAGATATTAGAGAGGCATATAAAAGTGATATATAAATAATATATCTAAACCTGTTTTTAAATAATAGACCAAAGAAAACAGCAAGTGAAAAAGAGTTTGATGCATGGGCAGAAAAAAATCCATATTTTCCACCACATGATTCCTTTACAAGTCTAACAGAATCGATCAAAGATTCATTATAACATGGTCTTAACCTTTGAAAAGAATCTTTAAACAAATTAGCCGTTTGATCTGCAATTAAAATCATAATTGCAATAAAGAGAAGAGAGTGAAAAACTTCTGATAATTTTATTGTTTTTGATTCTTTATAAAAATAAAATATTAGAAGTGATAAGTAAAAAAAAATATTTGACTCTTTGTAAGATAAAAAAATCCAAAAAGCATCAAACTTAGATGACCCTAAATTATTTAGAAATAAAAACAATTGAGAATCTAGTTTTAATATTTCTTCAATCATTTAATGTAATTATTTTCTTTGAAAGATAATTAAATCTAAGAAATAGAAATAATGATGAAAAAAACAATCCAGAAAGTAGCCCAATCCAGATCCCAACCATTCCTAATGAAGTATAGAAACCTAAAGTATAAGAAATTGGAAAGCCTAGAATACCATAAGAAAAAAATATTATTATTGCAGGTTTGATAACATCTTGCATTCCCCTTAAGGAACCAAGAACCACAGCCTGAATACCATCAAATAACTGAAACACACCAGCTACAATTAAGAGATTTGATGCTATTTTAAGCACTTCACTAACATCATTAAAGCCAGAGGGATCTGAAGAATCTAGATAAAGTAATGGTAAAGAATCATTAAATGTTAAAAATATAAAGCAAAAGAAGATATCAATAATAATTATTAATAATAGAGTTGATAAAGCTACTTCTCTTAACTTTTTGAAGTTCATCATGCCTCTTTGATTTCCAACTCTTATCATCGCTGCTACTCCTACTCCAAGAGCAACCATATAAGTCATAGATGATAAATTTAATGCAATTTGATTAGCAGCTTGAGAATTTTTACCAATGAATCCAGACATCCAAACAGCAGAAACAAAGAAAGCTACCTCAAATAGACTATGTAATGCAGATGGTAATCCAAGATATAAGATTTTTTTCACTCGTTTAATCTCAACTTTAGAGGGGAAAAATTTCTTTATGTATTTAGATAGTTTTTTATGGAGTTTAAGATAAAATATAATAAAAGTTAGCATACAAATCCTTGAAATAAGGGTTCCAATTGCAGCACCTTCAACGCCAAGTTTTGGAAAAATCCAAAATCCAAATATTAAAAAAAAGTTTAAAATTACATTTATAGCGTTACCTACAAGTGTTGAATACATAGCAGCACGTGTAAAAGATAATCCATCTGCAAATTGTCTAAATGACTGGAAGGTTACAATTGTAATTAACGACATTGAAACCCAAAATAAATATGGAGAAGCTAATTCTACAACTTCAATGGGTTGATTCATTGAATATAAAAGATTTCTATTGAGAAATACTGATAGGAAAAGAACTATACCTAGTATTAAACATATCAGAAAACTATGCTCAAAAATTCTAGATACGTCATCTTCTTTTTTTGCTCCATCAGCTTCTGCTACAAGGGGAGTAATGGCAGATGAAAAACCAATTCCAATAGACATAGCTATAAACACAAAACTATTTCCAAGAGAAATAGCTGCAAGCTCAGCAGTTCCTAACTGACCTACCATAATATTATCGATGAATTGAACAAAAGTATGACCTAACATACCGATCATAACTGGAAATGCTAGTTTAAGATTATACTTAAATTCTCTAGTATACTTAGAGAAATCGTTAAGTACTTTGATCATGCTTAAAGTTTATAATTATCAAGAAGATAAACTAATGCTGTCATTGCTGCTGCACCAAGTTCTAATTCACGTTTATTTATTTTATCAAATGTATCTGATGCTGCATGGTGATAGTCAAAATATCTTTGAGTATCAGGTCTTAATCCTGCTAATATTACCTCACCATTTTTTAATGGACCTATATCAGCACCACTACCACCAATGAAAAAATTATCCATTCCATATTTAATAAATAAATTTTCAAATTTTTTAATTGTTTTAAATTCTTTTTCTGATGTATCAAAACTAAAACCTCTAGGAGTAAAACCACCAGCATCAGATTCTAATGCAAAAAAATGTTTTTCATTATTTAATCTAGCTTCTTCAGCATATTTAGTCCCCCCTCTTAATCCATTTTCTTCATTTGCAAATAACACTACTCTAATTGTTCTTTTTGGTGAATAATTTAAATCTTTTAATATTCTTAATACTTCCATAGATTGAACTATACCTGCTCCATCATCATGACTTCCATCTCCTAGATCCCATGAATCAAGATGTCCACCTATTAATATTATTTCATCAGGTTTTTCAGAACCATTAATTTGAGCAATTACATTATGAGATAAAACATCTGGAAAATTTTTTGAATTTTGTCTAAAAAAGAATTTTATATTCGGATTTAGAGAAAGCATTGAACTTAAAAGTTCAGCACCATTAGTACTTATTGCGGCAGCAGGTATTCTTTGATTTAACGACAAGCCATCATAATACATAGAACCGGTGTGTGGATAATCATCTAAAGATGTTGTCATAGATCTAACTATAACACCAACAGCACCGAGTTTAGCTGCTTCAACAGCACCTTGAGTTCTTTGATTTACACTGCCTCCATATGCCTGAAAAGTGTTTATTAAAGTTGGGTCCATTGGACGATTATAAAAAATAATTTTACCTCTGATTGAATCTTTTCCAATCATTTTTAATTCTTTAAAATTTTTAACCTCTATTACATTTGCTGAAATCCCAATTGAAGGAGTTGAAATAGAACCTCCAAGTGCTGCTATTGGAACAGATATAGTATTACCTGGACTAGATTCAATGTGAGCATATTCTGGTGCTCCTCTAACCCATTTTGGAATCATTACTGGTTGTAACCAAACTGAATCTAGATTTATCATCTCTAATTCACCCATACCCCATTTTACAGATCTATCATAATTTATAGAGCCTGACAGTCTTCCACCTATTTGGTTTGATAAATAGTCAAGCCATTCATATGAATTACCATTAGCTAAAGCTTCATCATAAATTTTATCAATAAAAATTGAATTCTCATTAGTATTCTGAGAATGCAATGATACACTGAAAGCTACTATTAATAGATAACTTAAATATTTCATGAATTATTTTTTTGAAGTAAATAGATTAACGTCCTCCTTGGAAATTGGGTTACCTCCAAGAATTATTAATCTCTCTATAACATTTCTAAGTTCTCTGATATTTCCAGACCAATTATAATCTTCTAATAATTTTATAGAATCTTTATTAAAATCTTTAGTTTCGATTCCTTGTTCTTTAGATATTAACTTTGAAAAATGTGATATAAGTATTGGTATATCTGATTTTCTTTTACTCAATTCTGGGACTTCAATCATTATTACTGCAAGCCTATGATATAAATCCTCTCTAAAATTACCATTTTCAATCTCCTTCTTTAGGTCTTTATTTGTTGCTGCTACAACTCTAACATCTACACTAATATCTTTTTGACTACCAACTCTTTGAATTTTACTTTCTTCGAGAGCTCTAAGAACTTTTGCCTGAGCCGCTAAACTCATATCTCCAATTTCATCTAAAAATAAAGTTCCATTATTTGCAGCTTCAAATTTACCCTGTCTATCCTTTACAGCAGAAGTAAAAGATCCTTTGAGATGTCCAAATAATTCACTTTCAATAAGCTCAGAAGGAATAGCAGCACAATTAACTTCAATAAAAGGAGCTTTACTCCTATTACTTTTTTCGTGAATATTATGTGCTACGAGTTCTTTACCTGTTCCGCTTTCTCCAGTTATTAAAACTCTTGCTTCCGTTTGAGCAACTTTGTTAATTACAGCATGAATCTCCATTATAGAGCTAGAGTTACCAATAATTTCATATTTTTTAGCAACCTTTTGTCTTAGAATTTTATTTTCAGTTACTAACTCTTTTTTTTCTAATGCATTTCTTACAGAATTAATTAGTCTGTTAAGATCTGGTGGTTTAGATATAAAATCATAAGCGCCTAGTTTCATTGACTCTACTGCGGTTTCAATATTACCATGTCCTGTTAACATAATAAAAGGAAGAGTCATGTTTGTTTTTCTTGTTCTTTGAAGTAATTCAATACCATCTACTTTTGGCATTTTTATATCACAAAGTACTAAATCAAAAGATTCTTTTTTTATAAGGTCAAGGCCCTTTTTTCCATCAGAAGCTTCTTGAATTTGAAAACTTGAATCCTCTTCATTTAAGATTCTGACAAGAACTCTTCTAATTGGTTCCTCATCTTCAATTATAAGGATTTTGCTCATTTTGATTTCATTAGAAAAACTAAGATAAAATTATTTATGCAAACATGTCTCTTACTTTTTCAAAAAAGGACTTATCAGATGTCTTAGGATTTGGCTTAAAGTTGTCATCATCTAACATTTCTTTGAAAAAATCTTTCTGTTTTTTATTTAGAGTTTTAGGAGTCCAAATATTAACATGTACAAGTAAGTCACCCTTTGAATAACCATTTAGGTCTGGAATACCCTTGTTTTTTAACCTTAGTGTTTTTCCTGATTGGATTCCAGATTCAAGTTTAATTCTAACCTTTCCGTCAATTAGGTGAATATCCTTAGATATTCCAAGGGCAGCCTCTGAAATACTAATGTATAAGTCATAGTGAAGATGCTTTCCATCTCTAGTAAATAAATCATCATGAGATTCTTCAATTAGAACTAGAAGGTCTCCTGAAATACCACTTGGATTATTTGAATCGTTTCCTTTACCTGAAACTTTTAACTGCATTCCTTCTTCAACTCCTGCAGGAATTTTAATTGAGACTGTTTCTTCAGAATTTAGCATTCCATTAGAGTCTGTTCCAGGAGCTCTAGATAATATAGATTGACCTGAACCATTACATGTAGGACATACTGATGTTGATTGCATTCGGCCTAAAATTGTATTTGTTATTCTTGAAACTTGACCTGAACCATTACATGTTGAACAAGTAGAAAACTTTGAATCAGGAGATAAAGTTTTACGTTTAACTTTAATTTTTTTTTCTACACCATTAATAATTTCATCTAAGTTTAACTTAACTCTTATTCTGAGATTAGAACCTTTAGAAACTCTTTGACCTCCTCCTCCACCAAAACCCCCAAATGATGATCCAAATGCACTTCCAAAAATATCTCCAAATTGACTAAATATATCATCCATGTTCATTCCACCACCTCCACCAAAACCGCCTGCTCCATCAAAAGCACTATGACCAAACTGATCATATTTAGATTTTTTGTTTGGATCACTTAAAACTTCATATGCCTCAGCAGCTTTTTTAAAGTTTGATTCAGCAGTTTTATCACCAGGATTTTTATCTGGATGATATTGTATTGCCTTTTTTCTGTAAGCCTTTTTTATCTCTGGTGCACTAGCATTTTTTGTAACACCTAATATTTCGTAATAATCTTCTTTCATATCTGTTTATTGAGCAACAACTACTTTAGGAAAAAGGATAATATTATCTCCAAGTTTATAACCACCTTGAATTATATCAATTATTTTACCTTTTTGGTCATTTTCTGTTGCTGGAATCTGACTAATTGCCTCATGGATATCAGGATTAAAAACATCACCTATAATAACCTCGACTTCAATTAATCCTTGACTTTTAAGAGTCTCATTAAATTTATTGTAGATTAACTTAAAACCTTCATTATCTGAATCTGTATTTTCTTGGCTTAATGCTCTTTTAAAATCTTCTAGAATAGGAACCATACTAGTAAGAACTTCTTTTCCTGCTGTTTTATATAATTCAAGTCTCTCTTTCGATGTTCTTCTTTTATAATTTTCAAATTCCGCAAATAATCTTACATATTTATCCTGTTCAACTTTTATACTCTCTTTTAAAGCTTTTAGAGATTGAGGCTTCTTAACAGTTGATGATTTGGTAGACTTTTTACTAACAGATTTCTTTTTGGTCATTAGTTTATTTTTTATAATAACTGCAATTTTTTTGCCACATTAATTTTATGCCAGAATGTCATACTTAATTTGATAAATTTTTTATTGCTGAATCTATATCTGGAAACTTAAAGTTATAGTCATTCAAATTATTCGAAATGACTTTTTGACTAGAAAGAACAAGCTCAGACATTTGGCCAAAAAATAATTTAACTATGAACTTGGGGATATTTGGAAGAATAATAGCAGATCTATTATACAAAGCAATTTTTCTTAATAACTCAGATTGAACTACTGGATTTGGAGCAACTAAATTAAAAACACCTTTTGAAGTATTATTAATGCATTTTAAAAAAATTGAAGAAGCATCATCAATGTGAATCCATGATTGCCACTGATTTCCTCTTCCAAGAGGAGATAAAGCATAAATCATAGAAAGTTTCTTTGAAATACAAAAAACGCCACCTTCTTTTGATAACACAAGACCAATTCTTAAAATTGAAAACGAAATACCTGGAAGCTGTTTTTCAAACTCTAAAACCTTTGATTCCCATTTTACTACAACTTGATTAATAAAAGAATCTGGAATAGATTCTGAGTTTTTTTCGCTAGAAGTTTTGGAAATAGAGTCAGGATATGCTGCAATTCCAGATGCACTTACAAAAGAATTTAATTTTATTCCTCTTTCTTTTATCTGTTTTAAAATAAAAAGTGTTGAAATCAATCTACTACTTAAGATTTTAGATTTATTTGTTTTTGTCCACAACTTAAATACACTAAATCCTGCCAAATTAATTACAGAGTTGACACCCTTAAAACATTCACTATCTATTTCTTCTTTATTTGGATTCCAATAGTAATATTTTAAATTAATATTATTAGATACTAATTTTTTGTTTCTGGTAAGAATATTTACTTTATAATTATTTGCAATTGCTAGTTTAGTTATTTCACGACCTAATGTTCCTGAACCACCTGTAATCAATAGTTTCATATTATTATTTTTTTTATCTTTCGTGTGATATGGAAATCAATAAATCTATCAACACAAAAATAAACGATGTAGACTTTAATTCAGTAAGATTTGGAGAAATTTTTACTGATCATATGTTTGAATGCAATTTTAAAAATGGTAAATGGGAATCTCCAATAATAAAACCTTACTCCCCTCTTAAATTAGACCCCTCTACACATGTTTTTCATTATGGGCAAGCTATATTCGAGGGTATGAAAGGATATAAGGATAAAGATGATCAGGTGTGGTTATTTAGACCAAAAGATAATTATGAAAGATTAAAAAAATCTTGTATCAGAATGCACATACCTGTTTTACCTGAAGAGTATTTTTTTGAAGGCCTAAATAAACTTGTTTCAATTGATAAAGATTGGGTCCCAAAAGAGCTTGGCTCTTCAATGTACATAAGACCTTTTGTTTTTTCATCAACTGCAATGCTAGCAGCAAGCCCTTCATTAGATTATAAATTTTTAATAATTTGCTCTCCTGGTGGAGCTTATTATTCAAAGTCTTTGAGTGTTTATGTTGAAGATAAATTTAGTAGAGCTGCACCAGGTGGTGCAGGTTATGCAAAAGCTGCAGGTAATTATGGAGCTTCGTTTTACCCAATATCATTGGCTGTCACAAAAGGTTTTGATCAAATAGTTTGGACAGATTCATCAACACATCAAAAAATTGAAGAAGTGGGAACTATGAGTATTATGTTTAGAATTAAAGATAAACTTATAACCCCTAAAACTAGCGATACTATTCTAGATGGGGTATCAAGAAAAACTGTTATTCAAATTGCAAGAGACCTTGGTATTGATGTTGAAGAAAGAGATATAACTATAAATGAGTTAATTTCAGAACATCGAAATGGCGATCTAAAAGAAATATTTGGATGTGGAACAGCTGTAGTAATTTCTAAAATATCATCTTTTGGCTATAAAGAGGACAAATTTGAACTAGAAGAAATCAAAGAAAATTATGCTGATAGACTTAAAGAATCTATCATAAATATTCAACAGAATGTCTCTGAAGATTTACATGGATGGAGATATAAAATATTAGACTAATCTATTTATCTAGAATGTCTTTAATATTTGGCTTAAAATAATTTGGACCTTTTAATATTTTACCATCTTCTCTAATAACTGGACTACCATCTAAACTTAGTTTGCTCATATTGCTCCTTTGTATTTCATCAAAAACTTCTACAATTTTATGTTGAAGTCCATGAGCTAAAATTGTTCCACAAAGAATGTAAAGTTTATCGCCTAAAGCGTCAGCAATTTCAACTAAATCCTTGTTTTTAGCAGCTTCTAAATATTCATCGTTTTCCTCTTGCATTAACCTATATCTAAGTTCTACCGTTGAATCATCAAGATTTGCTTCTTGAGTCTCAGAATACTCAATTTTAAAAGCTTTATTAAATTCCTTTACTGCATCAATAGCATTAGTTATCATAATTATTAAATTTACATTAGAAAAGTTTTATAAAACTAATTAATGTTTACAAAAGGACAGCTTATTTTTGCCATAATATTTATAATTATATTCTCAATAATTATAGCATATTCTTATTTAAGAGATCACAGTCTTCATAAAGTTTATTATAAAAATTCATATGTGATTCTTATCATATTTATTGTTTTTATATCAATTATAGCTACATACAGTAATTTATTTAGATAGATGAAAGATTTAATATTAGTTTTTATTGGAGGTGGATTAGGATCAGCTGTAAGACTGTTAATTAATAAAATAATTCCAAGTGATGCTTTTCCTTATTCAACATTAACTGTTAACCTTGTTGGTAGCTTTCTTATAGGCTTAATTGTAAGTTATCTAGTTTACTACAATATGTTAAAATCTGACTATTATTATTTTCTTGTTATAGGTATATGTGGAGGGCTAACAACCTTTTCAGCTTTTTCACTTGAAAATATTAACATGCTAAAATCCAATGACTTATACAGTTCTATTCTTTATATATTTATTAGCGTATCTTTCTGTATACTTTTAGCTTACGTTGGATTCAGCGTAATGAATAAAATTTTAAATTATTAAAGATGAAAAATATTCAATATTTACTTTTAAGCTTATTACTAAGTATTAATGTTAACTCACAAGAAAAAAATCTTTCAGAGGGACCTTTTAATCAACTTATAATAAGAGGTGCTACACTTGTTAATGGTAATGGAAGCCCACCAGTTGGCCCAGTAGATATTGTAATTGAAAAAAACATAATTAAATCAATTAGAAATGTAGGATATCCAGGAGTCGAAATAATGAGTTCTAGGCGTCCTAAATTAAAAAAAGATGGAAGAGAAATTAATGCTAGCGGAATGTATGTACTTCCAGGTTTTATTGACATGCACGGACATATAGGCGGTAGCTCTCAAGGTGCAGAACCAGATTATGTATTTAAATTATGGCTAGCTCATGGAGTAACAACAGTTAGAGAGCCAGGTGGAAGAGGAATTGACTTTAGCATGGATTTAAAAAACAAAAGTTCAAATAATGAAATAATTGCTCCACGACTTTCAATTTATTCAAGTTTTGGATCTGGTTTTAAAGAAGAGATTAGTACACAACAGCAAGCAAGAGAATGGGTAAATTTTAATGCAAAAAAGGGTGCAGATGGAATCAAATTTATTGGTGCAGAGCCACACATTATGATAGCTGCTTTAGAAGAGAATAATAAATTAGGGCTAGGTTCAGCCATGCACCATGCGCAATTAAGTGTTGCAAAGTGGAACGTTCTTAATTCTGCTAGAGCTGGATTAACATCCATGGAACATTGGTATGGTCTTCCAGAAGCACTTTTTAACGATAAAACTGTGCAGAATTATCCCTATGATTATAATTACTCTAACGAACAACATAGGTTTGAAGAAGCAGGAAAATTATGGGAGCAAGCAGCAAAACCTAATTCTGAACATTGGAATAATGTTATGGACGAATTAATCGATTTAGACTTTACTATAGATCCAACATTCAATATATATGAAGCAAGTAGAGATTTGCAAAGGGCAAGAAGAGCAGAATGGCATGAAGAATATACTATGCCTAGTTTATGGGAGTTTTATCAACCAAGCAGGATATCTCATGGATCATACTGGCATTTTTGGGGAACTGAACAGGAGGTAGCCTGGAAGAAAAACTTTAATCTTTGGATGAATTTTATAAATGAATACAAAAATAGAGGTGGAAGAGTAACAGTAGGCTCTGATTCTGGGTTTATTTTTCAACTATATGGTTTTGCATATGTAAGAGAACTAGAGCTTCTAAGGGAGGCTGGATTTCATCCAATAGAAGTAATTATGGCTGCAACACTCAATGGAGCTGAAGCATTAGGTATGGATGATGAAATCGGATCAATTGAGATTGGTAAAAAGGCAGATTTATTCATTGTTGAAGAAAACCCATTAGAAAATCTAAAGGTATTGTATGGTACAGGTGCAATAAAACTAAATGATAAAAATGAGGTTGAAAGAGTTGGTGGAGTAAAATATACTATAAAAGATGGTATAGTTTATGATTCAAAACTTCTACTAGAAGATGTAAGAAGAATGGTGAAAGAAAGTAAAGATGAATTAAACTATGAAATATATCAACCTGGAAATAAGAAAAATTGGATTAAAAAAAATGAAAAGAAAATTGATTAATTTGTTTTACTTAAAAATTCAAGCATCTTTGAATTAAAAGTTTTTGGCTTATCTACATTGACTACATGTCCACAATCGGGAATAATAAATAACATTGATTTTTTGTGTGACTTTACAACTTCTTTTACTGAAGGTAAAAACATATAATCTTGATCTCCCATTATATAAAACGTGGGTATTGAAATTTCAATTTGTCTAAAAAACTTTAGTAATGGAACTAGCTCAGAAGTTAACTGAAACCATTTCTTAAACTCTTTCTGATATAATTTTTTTGCTTCTTTTATAAACAAAGATCTTGATTCTCGATGATTTTTGTTAGGCATAATTATAAACGCTAATAACTTATATATCCACATATATGGTAGTATAGACTTTGTAGAGTTTCCTAAGAACATTAATATTTTAGATCTTAAATTTAGTTTCATAATTGCTCCTCCCATTATAAGACTTTGAACTCTTTTAGAATTTTTTTCAGCAAAGTTTCTAATTAAAATTGTACCAAGTGAGATTCCAACAAAATGAGATTTTTTTATTTTTTCAGCATCTAAAACTTCTAGGATATCATCTGTTATTGAATTAAATGTATATTTTTTCTTGAAAGGATTTAACGAAAGTGACTTAGATTTTCCATGACCTCTAAGATCTAAAAGCAAGAGGTTATAATTTTTTGAAAAGTACTTTATTTGCTTATACCATATAGTAGAACTTCCACCAGCTCCATGAACAAATGTTATCCAATCTGCATTGTTATTTTTACATAAAAACTTAGTATAATGAATCATTCTTATAGTTTATCAATGTAAGACTCCATTTCATTTTGTATATTTTTTGCTTCTAAAGCAGCTTTTTCTGCAAAGTCATCATCTGCTGAAGCATAGATAATCGACCTAGATGAATTAACTATTAATTTATAGTCTTTATCTAATCCATATTTACATATTTCTTTCAAGTTTCCACCTTGAGCTCCCACACCTGGAATTAATAAATATGATTCTGGTACAAGTTTTCTAACATTTTTTATTTCCTCTGTATTTTTTGCTCCAATTACATACATTATTCTATCATTATTTGCCCATGTCTTTGAAACATTGATTACTTTCTCATATAATTTACGAGAGTTATCATCTAGAAATAATTCTTGAAAGTCCTCAGAACCTTTGTTTGAAGTTAGAGCAAGTAAAAAGACATACTTATTATCAAAAGTTAGAAAAGGTTCAACTGAATCAGAGCCCATATATGGCGAAACAGTAATTGAATCAAAATCTAAATCTTTTAAAAACGCACTAGCATACATTTTAGATGTATTTCCTATATCCCCTCTTTTTGCGTCTGCTATTGTAAATATATCCGGATAGTTATCTTTTAAATATTTAGAAATCTTTTCAAGAGATCTAAAACCATCAACACCATGAGCCTCAAAGAAAGCAATATTAGGCTTATATGCAATTGCATATTCATTTGTAGAATCTATGATTTGTTTTGCAAATTCAAATATAGGATCATCATATTCAAGTAATGATTTTGGTATTTTGTTAATATCAATATCTAAGCCTATACACAGAAAAGACTTTTTTTTATTTATTTGACTATTAATTTTATTATTTAACATTACGCTTCACCTGCTTCTTTAAGTCTTTCAGTATTAATATAAAGTTGAATTTCATCAATTAGTTTAGATACATCACCGTCTAATATTTTTGGTAAGTCATATAATGAAAGTCCTATTCTATGATCAGTAACCCTTCCTTGTGGGTAATTATATGTTCTAATTTTAGCAGATCTATCACCCGATTTCACAAGTTCATTTCTTTTTTTAGAATCATCCTCCATCCTTTTGTTTAATTCAATTTCATATACTCTTGATCTTAATACCTTTAACGCTTTTTCTTTATTTTTATGTTGAGATTTTTGATCCTGACATTGAGCAACGACACCTGTAGGTTCATGGGTTAATCTTACAGCAGAAAGTGTAGTATTTACTGATTGACCTCCAGGTCCAGAAGAACAAAAATAATCAACTCTAACCTCGCTCATATTAATCTCAACATCAAATTCCTCAGCTTCTGGAAGAACCATAACAGTTGCTGCAGAAGTATGCACTCTTCCTTGAGTCTCTGTTTGAGGGACTCTTTGAACTCTATGAACACCTGATTCATATTTAAGAACACCGTAAACATCTTGTCCAGATATTTCAAAAATGACCTCTTTAAATCCACCATCATTTCCCTCACTAGTATCAACAACACTAATTTTCCATTTTCTATCTTGAGCAAACTTTGTATACATTCTATATAAATCTCCTGCAAAAATACTAGCCTCATCACCACCAGTACCTGCTCTAATTTCAACAACAACATTTTTAGAGTCTTCCGGATCTTTAGGAATTAATAAAATTTTTATTTCTTCTTCAAGATTATTAATAGCTTCTTTAGATAAATCTAGTTGTTCCTTAGCCATGGCAGTCATATCTTCATCATCAGATGAATTTAAATATTCTTCAGCCTCTAATTTTTGACTTACAGCATTCTTATAAAGTTTACCTGTTTCTACAAGCTTACTAAGTTCTTTTAACTCCTTATTTAATTGAATATATTTCTTTTGATCAGCAATAATATCAGGATTACTAATCATTTGATATATCTCATCATATCTTTTTTCAACTATTTCAATTTTTTCTAAAAGCATATTTTAAATGTCTAATATTCAAAATTACCTAATTCTGATTGAATAGTTAATTTCTTATAATCTGATTTAACTACTTTGCCTATAATTTTAGCATCAATACCAACTGATTCTGATATTTTTATTATTTCAGATGCGTTAACAGAGTCAGTATAAATTTCCATTCTATGACCCATATTAAATACTTTGTACATCTCTTTTGAATCTGTACCAGATTCATTCTGAATTAGTTTAAAAATTGGAGGAATTTCAAAAAGGTTATCTTTTATAACATGAAGGTTGTCAATAAAATGAAGAACTTTTGTTTGTCCACCGCCAGTGCAATGAATTATTCCATTTATTTTATTTCTACCTACATTATCAAAAATCATTTTTAAAAGTGGTGCATAAGATCTAGTAGGAGAAAGAAGCATTCTTCCTATATCAAGATCTAGACCATCAAGTGTGTCAGTCAATTTTTTTGAACCACAATAAGTCAATTCATTTGGAACATCAGGGTCAAAAGATTCAGGATACAAATTCTTTAAATATTTTGATAACACATCATGTCTAGCAGATGTTAATCCATTACTTCCAATACCTGAATTATATTCTTTGTCATATGAAGAAAGTCCAGTTGAAGAAAGTCCGATTATGACATTTCCAGGTTTTATATTAGCATTATCTATTATTTGATCTTTTTTAATTCTAACTGTCAGGCAAGAATCTACAATTATAGTTCTAACTAAATCACCGACATCAGCAGTCTCTCCACCTCCACTATGAATATTAATACCTAGGTCTCTATAATAAGAAAGTATTTCATTAGTACCTGAGATAATTTTAGAAATGACCTGACCTGGTATTTTGTTTTTATTTCTACCAATTGTTGAAGAGAGAACAATATTATCAATAGCACCTATACATGCAACATCGTCAAGATTCATTACAATTGAATCTTGAGCAATTCCTTTCCATACGGACAAATCGCCTGTTTCTTTCCAATAAATATATGCTAGGGAGGACTTAGTTCCTGCTCCATCAGAATGTATAACTAATGCATGATCTTTAGATTCTGAAATTAAATCAGGAAGAATTTTACAAAAAGCTTTAGGATACAAACCTTTATCTTGATTCTTAATAGCTTCATGAACATCTTCTTTATCTGAAGAAACTCCTCTTAGTTTATATCTATTTGACATTTTTCAGCGTAAAGTTATCAAAAAAAAATCTTAATAAGTTTTTAATAAAATTCAATTGTCAACAAGGCCAAAATTTTCATTTTAAATTAATTTAGAATTTTAAATAATAAATTTAAAGTCATTGAAAAATTGTCATTTATTTAACTCATTTTATATAAAATTGACAATTAAAATAGCTTTAAGTGTCAGATTAACAAAAGTGAATTAAAAACACCTTTCTGATAAAATAATATTTTATATATAAATTATATTTAAGTGAATTAATAAATAAAAAACAAAAATGAGCAAATCAAAATTAGAATATATATGGCTTGATGGTTACACACCAACTGCTAATATGAGAAGTAAAACCAAAGTTGTAAGTGATTTTAGTGGTAAAATCGAAGATTGTCCAGAATGGAGTTTCGACGGTTCTTCTACTCAACAAGCAGAAGGAAATTCTTCTGATTGTATTTTAAAACCTGTGTCTATTTATCCTGATCCAACAAGAGAAAATGGCTTTTTGGTTATGACTGAAGTATTAAATCCTGATGGGACTTCACATGTTTCAAATTCAAGATCAACTATTGACGATGATGATAATGATTTTTGGTTTGGTTTTGAACAAGAGTATTTCATAATGGACTCAGAGACTCAATTACCACTTGGATTTCCAATGGGAGGTTATCCTGGTCCTCAAGGAATGTATTATTGTTCAGTTGGAGGTAAAAATACACATGGAAGAGAGTTAGTTGAAATTCACTCTGATTTGTGCCTTGAAGCTGGATTAAACTTTGAGGGGATAAACCAAGAAGTTGCATCTGGTCAATGGGAGTTTCAAATTTTTGCTAAAGGAGCAAAAAATGCTGGTGACCAAGTTTGGGTAGCAAGATATCTGTTAGATAGACTTACGGAGGATTATGGTTATTATATAGAGTATCATCCAAAACCAATTAAAGGAGACTGGAATGGTTCTGGTATGCATGCAAACTTTTCAAATAATACATTAAGAACATGTGGTGATAAAGCTACCTATGAAAAAATATGTGAAGCTTTCAGACCTGTGACTAAGGAACACATTGAAGTATACGGGGAGTTTAACGACCAAAGATTAACTGGTTTACATGAAACTCAGTCAATTCATGAATTTAGTTTTGGAATTTCAGATAGAGGAGCTTCAATTAGAATTCCAATAGGAACAGTAGAAAGTGGATGGAAAGGTTGGTTAGAGGATCGTAGACCTGCATCAAACGCAGACCCTTATAAAGTAGCAGCTAGAATTGTTAAAACAGTTAAAAGCGCTTAATTTAGATTAACTTAACAAAGGGATTATGAATATTAGGTATAAAGCTAATAGCATAATCCCTTTTTTTCTTGTCAATACACTTTTCCTTCCAACTAAAGCTAGGGGTAAAATAATTACTGAGAAAAGTACAACCCACAACATATCATTATATATGGTACTATTTTCGATTCCATACATCGGAGAAATAGAAGAAGTAATCCCAATAACCACCAAAAGATTAAAAATATTAGATCCAATTAGATTACCAATCGATAAGTCATTTTGTTTTTTTAATGATGCTACTACCGAAGCAGCCAGTTCTGGTATACTTGTTCCAATAGCAACCATAGTGATGCTAATTACCCTTTGAGAAATTTCAAATTGTGTTGCTACTGAAATAGCTGATTTTATTAATGTCTCCGATCCTAACCATAATAAAAACCCACTAAATATTATATGTAGAAATGATTTGGAAATTGATATTTTACTTCTGTCAAAATTATCAGAAAATTCAGATATGCTTTTCTTTTGATAAATAAACAGATAGAGTAAAATAGCAGTGATTGAGAATATCAATACAAACCCTTCAGGTCTTGAAATTTGATTACCTGTAAATATTATGAAGTAAAAAATACAAGTCGAAATTAAAAGCAAAGGGAAGTCAGAAGTGTAAAATCTTTGTTTTAGAGATATTGGATAAATAATTGTTATGATTCCAAGAACTAATCCAATATTAGCAATATTAGATCCTAAAACATTACCTATTGCAAAGTTTGAGAATCCATCAAGTGTAGCATTTAAACTAACTATTAATTCAGGAGCAGATGTTGCAAAGGAAACTATAGTCATACCAATGATAATTTTTGGTACAGAAAATTTCAGAGAGATATCTACTGAAGACTTAGTCAGCAAATCTCCCCCATGTGAGAGTAAAATTATTCCAAATAAAATTCCTAAAAAGTCCAAAATAAAATATTTGAGGGCAATGGAGGACTCAAACCCCCATCTGAAGAGCCGTAATCTTCTGTTCTATTCAGTTGAACTAATTGCCCGAGATAATGCAAAAATATGTATATAATTTATAATTTAGTCCTTAATGAATATATTTCTGGCCTGTTTCTTAAATGGTTTGTATAAAGAATATAAATGGCTATATAGTGAGTATAAAATAAATTGGAGTAATCCAAAAAAACATACGGAACTAACTCCCAAGGAAATAAAGATTATAATCAATAAATATCAATCTGATTTACACAATAATTCAACTCGAAAACTAGTTTTTAAAAGGGTCAAAAAGATTCAAAGTATACTTGATACAAGATTAAAAAAATATCAATTTGAAACTTATAATGAATTTAACCGATATGGTAACCTAAAAGAATATAGGTTTTATCAGTTTGTTGTTGCATATAAAAAAGCTCTAGAAAATTATTATAAGGATGTTGTTTTCGATTAATTTCTTTAACTTAAATAAAATTATAAATATGGATTGTAATTGTAAGAGTTGTGAATGCACAAAATCATGTAATTGTACATGTTGTAATTGCTAGGTTCTTTTTTAATACACTGAATATCAATGTATTACTAAAAGTTATTAACAATTTAAAGTTTAAATTTGTTTTTGTAAAATAGATTTATACTTTTATAAAACAATTAGAACGGAAGAAAAATTAACTTTCAATTTTAAGCGCGAGTTTAAATATAAATTGTAAAATCTTTAAACATTAAAAAGCAAACAAATTATTTGCTATTTGGAAAACTCCAATCGTGTTAAAAGAATTAGAAAGCCTGATTCACTTGTGAGTCAGGCTTTCTTAATTTATAAATCTAACTTAAACTATTATGAAAAACTTTTTTTACATACTATCATTATCCTTAATTATCATCGGTTGTACTATTAATGGTTCATCTGATGTAATTGAAAATGGCTCAACTAACAAAGTAATTACTCTAAAAGTTCCTTCAGAGCCAGATACTATATCAGAAGATATGCAATATGCTAACTTTGAAATAGAGGTATCTCAAATAACTCAAGAGGTCTACGAAAATGGATCCATAAATGCTTACATTGAAAGAACATATGATGATGGAAGTCCAAGTAGATGGAGTCAATTACCTCAAGTATTTCTTAATTCAGACAACAGCACATCTGCATACTTAAGCTTTGGTGAAGGTTTTATTAGAGTTTCGATGCAATCTGAGGAGTCTGTTGAAGAACTATTTGAAATGTTCAAGGAAAGAAACCTAAAGCTTGTAATAGTTAATTAACATTATGAACTTCTGCGTATGTTTTATACGAAGGTTTAATAGGTGAAATTATTTCAAAAATTTTACAGTTATTCTTTGCGGATAACTGTATTTTTTTTTCACTATCAATTATAATAAAATCTCCTTTAGAGAATACTTGATTTTCTATATTTAAGGTTCCTGACAAAATAAATATAGAATGATAAAAAAGATCATTAATTGAATGGTCATGTATTCCATCTTTAAAACTGTATTGAAATATTTGAATCCCATCAGAGTCTAAGTCAATCTGATTCATTTCATTAGAAATAGTTGTTTTTTCAACTCCAGCATAAGATTCCAAAAGGAATTCTTTAGACTTAAAATCATTATAACTAGCATTAATGTATAAAGATTCTTGAATATTAGGATCAAACCAAATTTGAAAAATTTCTGAACCAGATTTTAATTTTTCGGAATGTGAGATACCTTTTCCAGCTTTAATAACCTGAACATCTCCTTCACTTAAAGTAATCCATTTATCAAGTAAAGTATCATAATGTTCAATTTCTCCTTTGAGAACAAAGCTGCATATTTCAAACCCTCTATGAGGGTGCAAACCAATAGTGCTATCTTTGTCTGGAGCCCAGGCATGTGCCCAATAAAACAGATTTGAGTAAGGTTTTAATTCACCTCCATCTTGAGGAAAGCCAATAGGTTTATTCTCTAATATTTCCCCATAATTAAAGTTACCTGTAGCTTGTTTTTCTTTTGAAAATTTTTGAATTGGCATTAAATATATCTTTAACAATAAAATTAAAAAATTCGAGAGTACTTTAATTAAGAAATAAGATGAAAATTAAGAATAATGGAAACTATAATGTAACAATTATTTTTTTTTGACTGGAAACTTAACATTTTGACTCTCCCAATAAATTACTTTTTCTCCTATTAAATGAAACTTAATATATTTTGATGAAACATTAATTCTAAATTGAGGTTCAAATTCATTCTCAATTTTACTTACTTTTGGTTGAGCTGTAACAAGTGATATTTGAGGGTCAAAATAGTTAACTCTTTCTTCAAAAACACCAAAATCATAATAATATTCATCATAATCATTTGTCTCTGTAATTTCAGTAGGTTCTCCAAATCTATCAATAACTAACTGTTTTGTTGTAAGCATTGACATAGCATCATCATGATTAAATAGAATATTAGAACAAGAGACTAAAAAAAGAAAAATTAAAATAACTGTATGATAACCTAGATTATATTTTTTAAAATTATCTAAGTTAGATATTATATGTTTTTTCCTATATGTATCGTTAGTCCTAACCATAAGTCATAGCACCTCCTCCACTGTTAGCTGCAGCTTCTTGTTGCTGAATTAACCTCATCAAAAATAGAGAATAAACAATTAACTCGGGTGAGTCTCCTTGAGTATTAAAACTATCAACTGAAATCTCCTCAGTATACTTTATCCATGAATGTTTTTTCCATGAATAATTAATTTTTAAAATTTCATTATCCTTGTTAAATAAAGAATAAGTTTTCTCTGAGCTCCATATACTCTTTGAAGTACTAGTCATAGAAAACTCATCTTTAAAGGAATTATTTTCATAAATCTGAATAAAATTTCCTAATGGTTTTTTGAATCCTCTAATAAATATATCTCCAACTTTTTTACCACTAGCAGTTATCTCGTGTACACTTTTCCAAAAACTTTTCTTTTTAATTTGAAAAGTTCTATTATTAAGGAAAAATAATATCTCACTAGAGTACCACTTAGGTTTTGAACCCTTTACAATAGGCATATTATTTTCTAAAATTTGAAAATCTTTATTTTTTTGGATTCTTACCTTATAATTCATTTTAATGGTTTTAAGTCTTTTATATGATAACTAATTTCTTCATCTGCAATCATACTTGACATGTCAAAAAAAAGATAATTTGGGTACCCATAATCACTACTGTAATCAATATCGTAAAATTCGGGGTCATCATCAAGTTTTGAATCTATAAATTCAAAAATCTGATCAATTGTATAAAAAGATTCATAACCTATTGTTTTATCTGGACTAAATCCATTAATTAATTTAATTTGATTGTTTTCAACAATTATAGACTTAGGAGAAATAAACTCTTCTGGGAAACAGTAACAAGATATTTGCTGGGTCATTGAATATGAGGATAAATTAAGTGATTCCCATAATTCTCTACCTGAAAGGTCAGCTTGTTTTGAACAAGAAAAAATAAGTAAAATAAAAAAGATAAAAATAAATCTAGTGATCATCTTTCACTTTGATATAGTTAGAAGCTTTTTGCTTGAATTTATTAAATCTAGGTATTGATACATTTTGGACATATGGATTATTAGGGTTTTTCTTTTCATAGTCTTGATGATATTCCTCTGCATAATAAAATTTATCTATTTCTTTTATTTCTGTTATGATATTCTTTCCAAAGATTGAACTTGTTGATAGGAAATTAATATAGTTTTTAATTTTATTTTTTTCATCTTCATTATTGTAAAAAGCAATTGATCTATACTGAGTACCATAGTCTGGACCTTGCCTATTCGGAGTTGTAGGGTTGTGAGAGTCGAAGAATACTTTTAAAAGAGTGTCAAATGAAACTTTATTGCTATCATATATAATTTCAATAGCTTCTGCATGGCCAGTTTTACCAGACATAACTTGATAATAATTAGGATTTATAGTTGAACCACCTGCATAACCAGAATAAACTTCTTTTACACCATCTAAACTTTCATAAATAGTTTCGACACACCAAAAACAGCCAGATGCAAAATATGCCTTACTCATATTTTCATAATCTTGATTATCTACTGAAAATACTGGATCAGGATTATTTATTGGTTTAGATGAAGAAATATCACAGGATAAAGAAAAGACTAAAAATGATAAAAAATATTTTTTCATAAACTTAATATTACAAAACAAATATAAGACTAAGAGAATTTTAGGAATAGTTTTGAAAGTTAATTTTAATCTAAAAATTTACTGATTTTTTCTAAATCATCCTTATATGTCAAATCAGGTACATGTTCGCAAAGTGGAAAAGCAATTACTGATTTTTTATTTTCTAAAATCATGTTTTGAATAGCAGTCACAATTTCTTTCTCTCCTCTTTTGGTGTTTATTGGACAGTCTCTTAGGTACTTATATATTTCACTTCCTTTAAAAGAAAAAATATTCATACTCACATATTTTTTTTTAGAATGATTTCTAATAAATTCTATATCAGGTTTTTCAATGATTTCAGAAAGAAAATTATTTTCAATATTTAATAATGAAAAAGAAGACAATCTTTCATTTGAAAATTCTAAATATTCAAAATCATATGCTATCATTGAATTATAATTAGATTCACCCAATAGAGTTTTAATGGCATTTACTGAATATAAATTATCACAATTACAAACTAAAAATCTAGTTTTGATTAACTCATCATACTGATTCATAGTCTGGAAAATTGCATCTGATGTACCTAATGGTTTTGAATTCCCATAAAAGTCTTGAATTGCAAAATTTATAGATATCTCTAATCTGTTTTCTAAAGATTTGAGATATTCTTGAAATTCTTGAGAATTTTTAGAAACAATGATATAAAACTCTTTAACACCAGCATTTATTGAGTTTTTTATAAGATAAAATATAAGGGGCTCCTTACCCTCAGCAACTTGAATATAACCTTTTACTCTTGAATTAGACTGATTGATCTGCTTCTTGGTCATATTCTTTGTAATAGAAGATTTTTTCATTCTTGATGAAACTCCTGCAGCCATTATTATCAATGGAATACTATTCATTTATTATGATTTTAGGACCAGATCCTCTTTTTGCAATAAAAGCTTCCTTAACTCCAATTTCATTAAACTTTTTTAATATTTTAGCTGAAGTTTCTTTATTATTAGATAAACAAACTATTGATCCACCTCCTCCAGAACCAACAATTTTAGAAGCTAATGATCCATTTTTATCTGCTATATCAATCATAAGATCAATTTCAGGTGTGGTAATTTTTAAATCATTTTTTAAAAAACTATGATGTTCACTCATTAATTTCGAAATTTTTTCAATGTTTAAAAATGACTTATTAAATTCATTTTGAGCATTTAAGGTTATCATGTAATTACCGATAGCAGCTCTAAAATAAGGTCTAAGCTCTTCATCTAACTCTATTAAAAATTTTTCTAAATCATAACTCAAAGGGTTGTATATATCAAATTTTGGAAACTTTTTCTTCACTAAATCAATTGAAATTAAAGCATTAGTTTTTAATTTTTTTAATAGTCCTTCAGTATCTTTTTGTTGATTTGAAACTCCAATTATCATATCACAAAGATCATGATCATATGGCGTGACTTTATCTTTTAATGTATCTAAAAAAATAGTTTTTCCAAATGAGATTGTGTATTGATCCATCTTTCCACCTGAATTACCTATCTCAATAACTTCTACTCGATAAGAAATCTCTGCAAGTAACTCTGCACTTACTTTATAAGTTGAAAAAGTATTCAAAAGAAAATTTATCCAAGCTATTATTAGAGCTGAAGAACTTGAAAGACCAGAGTTAATTGGAATAGTACTAGATATTATAATGTCGTAACCTTTATCAGGAATACAATTGTAATCTCTAAGAACTCGAATTGCAATCTTTAAGAAGTCTGTTTCATTTGAATTTATTTCATTATCTATATTTATATCATACTGCTCTCCTAGATCCTTTTTAAATATCTTAAAATATCTAGAGTTATTTCTTATTGCACTGACTTCGATAGTTCTATCTATCGTTGTTGCTATTATTGGTAGACTAAGATAATCTTGATGATCACCAAATAAACAGACTCTAGCAGGAGCTCGTGAAACAATTTTATCTATCATTAAGAGATAATATCAAAAGGTTTAGTGTTAACCCAGTTTCCTCTTGTAAAATCGGGGAATTCTTGAGGCTCGCCATTATTATTAACAGAATTTGAGGTAAGTTCTATTAATGCACTCCAAGCACATCCCTCATATAAATTTTGATCTAACGGAGTTCCGTTTTGAAGGCATTCAACTATTCTATACATCATAATTCCATCCATACCCCCATGACCTGAATCTTTAGTTTTATTATTTAATCTTTTATAAAGAGGATGATCATATTTTTCATATAACCTTTTAATTCCATCATCCTTTATCCATTGATGAGCATCTGCTGTAAAATTCTCAAATCCATCATCAAAAGCTGCTCTAGTTGGTCCTCCCGCAAGTATACCTTTAGTTCCTTGAATTAGATTTAATCTTGTATAAGGTCTTGGACTGGTTTCATCCCATTGTACCATAATAGTTCTTCCAAGGTGTGTTTTAATAATAGATGTGTTTAGATCTCCATTTTGATAATTTAATTCATTCCATTTATGATTATCTGAGAAATTTTCATTTGCAAATTTTTTACGACCCATAGCTGGAGTTGAGAAAGAAACAATAGTTTTAAAATTATCTTCAGATCTCAGTAGATTCATGTACTGTGAAACTGGACCTAATCCATGCGTGGGATAAAGATTACCTCTTTTTGGTTCATATTGAAATGTTCTCCAAGAACCTGTCCCTCTTTCTTCTTCAAACATTTGAAACCTAAGATCATGTATATATGCTGCCTCTGCATGAAGAAGATCACCTAAATGTCCATTTCTTATTATGTTTAAGAACATGAGTTCCTCTCTACCATAATTAACATTCTCCATCATCATACAATGTTTATTGTATTTTTCAGATGTATTTACTATTTCCCATAATTCATTAATAGAAAGAGCAAGCGGAACCTCTACAAAAGCATGAGCATTATTTTTCATAGTCTCAACTGCCATTACTCCATGATTCTTCCAGTTGGTTGAAATAAAAACTATATCGGGCCTAACTTCTTTTAACATGGTTCTCCACTTATTTTCCCCACCCCAGTAAGTATTTATTTTATCTACTGGTTTCTTACTTTTTTTAATAATTTTTAGAGAGTCAGTTATATTATCTTCATATAAATCTGAAATTGCAACAACTTCAGTTCCTGGAAGTGAAGAAAACAACTTAAGATGCCCTTTACCTCTATAACCAACACCAATAAATGCTGCTTTAATGTTTTTTAATTTAGGTGATGCAAAATCACCCATATACTTTTGATTTGAACTTCTTGAATTAAATGAATATAAACTAGAAGTTGAAGCGAAAGCTGCAGACAGTGAAGTTGTTTTAATAAAATTTCTTCGATCAAACTTTGACATAAAATATTTTTAGACTATTAATTTACATGATTTTTTTATCTTTAAAATAAGATAAAGACTAATTATATGAGTATGATACCTGACAACCAACATAAAGAGATTCCAGGAAATCCATCAACAGCAAAAAGTAGTGAACAGAAACTTAGAACCCATGCATCAGCTGATTCTCTAAGAGTTTTATCTATGGATCAATGGAACTTTTGGATTGAGAATGGTTATGTAGTTATTAAAAATGCTATATCTAAAGAACAGGCAATTAAAACTGCTGAATTTATTTGGGAATTTGATGATAAGATACCAAATGATCCATCTACTTGGTATAAGAAGGCAAGAGCTGAAATGGAGATGAAAGAGTTGGCAGGAACCGGGATGGTTGAAGTCTATAATAATCAGTTATTATGGGATAATCGTCAATCACAAAAAGTTTATGACTCATTTGTTGACATATGGGGTACGGAGAGTTTGTGGACAACAATAGATAGAGCCAATTTAAATTTTCCTATTAGACCTGGTTTTGAGTATAAAGGTTTTATACATTGGGATTATGATCCAGAAACAAAACCTCAAAATGTTCAAGGAGTTCTTGCATTATCTGATCAAACAGATGAAAATATGGGTGGTTTTCAATGTATTCCTTGGCTTTACAGAAATTTTGATACTTGGAAATTAACACAACCTTCAGATAGAAATAAATTTCAACCTGACATAAGTGGACTAGAAGATAAAATAGTTAAAGTTTCCCTAGAGGCTGGAGATTTATTAATTTTTAATAGCTCTCAACCTCATGGCATAAGACCAAATAATTCAAAAGATAAAGTTAGAATTGCTCAATATTTAGCAATGATGCCAGCACAAGAAGATGATAAAGATTTAGTGAAATGGAGAGTTAATTCATGGAAAAATAGAGTGGCTCCTGAGGGATATGCATTTCCAGGAGATCCTCGCGGTTGGGAACAGAAAAAATATAAAACTGCGAATCTATCATCATTGGGGAGAAAAATACTAGGCTTAGATAAATGGTAATCAATTATAAAAATGAATTTAGATTTAAAAGATAAGAAAGTGTTTATATCTGGCTCAACTAAAGGTATTGGCTTTGAAACAGCTAAACTCTTTCTTGAGGAAGGATCTAATGTAATTATAAATGGAAGGACTAAAGAAAGTGTAGACAGTGCTGTTATTAAACTAAATAATAAAAACGTTAGTGGAATTTATGCAGACTTTCTTGATAATGCTCAAATAAATGAATTAATCAAAAAAATTCCTGATGACATAGACATTATTATAAATAATGTTGGCATTTTCAGAGGTAAGGATTTTTATAATGAAACGATAAAAGATTGGCAAGATCACTTAGAAGTAAATTTAATGAGTGGTGTAAAATTAAGTAAGCATTTTCTTCCTAATATGTTAAAAAAAAATTGGGGTAGAATTTTATTTATTTCATCTGAATGTTCCAGTTTAGTCCCAGGAGATCTTCTTAGTTATAGTGTTTCTAAAGCTTCTGTAAGTGTTTTTTCAAGTGGATTAGCAAAACTTACTAAAGGATCAAATGTTACTGTTAACACGATAGTTCCTGGCTCTACCCTATCAGAAGGTTCAAAAGTATTTCTTGAACAAACAGCTATAAGAGAAAATAAAACTATAGATCAAGTTGAAAAAAAATTTTTTGAAGATGTTAGAGACTCTTCTTTAATTTCAAGATTCCTTTCTGTTACTGAAGTAGCAAATACAATTTTATATTTCTCAAGTCCAATTGCATCAGGCACAAACGGTGCATCAATAAGGGTCGACGGAGGAAGTATGGGGAGTATTTTATAATAAAAAACCTTTTCACATTTCTATGAAAAGGTTTTCTAATATTTAAAAAGACTTAATTACTCTTGATCAGGTGCAACAGCCATCATCATCCCTGTAGCGTCAAAGTAGTCTCCCGTTGAGATAATTTTGCCATCCTGAAACTCAAACCAATGGTATGCTAGTACAGAAAAATCTTTACCAGTTTCATTACTAACACCAGACCATGTTCCATAAATTCTTACTCCACCATTAGGAGTTAAAGTTTCATTATCTACACCTGGTAAAAACACAGGATCACTGAATTCTACATCTGAGAAATTTCCAGTGTAAAATTTTCCAATTTCCATATAGCCATCATACCCAACTTGACCTTGGCCATAGATTGGAGATGTAGCATTAACATCAGTAGATGTAATCTCAGTTAGTAAATCGAAATTTTGTGTTTCAAAGACTTCAATCCATTGTTTTGTTGTTTCAACATTAGCTGCATAATCTGGATGTTCAACATTTGAACATGATACAAATAATCCTAATGTTAATAGTAATAGTATTTTTTTCATAATTGATTTATTATTGATTTATCCAATGAATATAAAAAAACCTTTTCACATTTCTATGAAAAGGTTTATTTCTTAAATAATAGATGTAATTATTCAGTTGATTCATCAGACGCTAGAGATGAAAGTAAACCCCCTGCATCAAAATAATCACCACCTGAAATAATAAGTCCATCCTTAAAGTCCCATGTATGATAGCTTATAAGCTCCCAACTTTTACCAGATTCAGAATGAACACCTGTCCATTTTCCGTAAGACCTTACACTTCCATCAGGAAGACCAGTATCGGCAAGAACACCAGGTAACCAGTTTACAGGAGTATAGACTACATCTTCCATAGCATCATGCCATCCTTTTAAATATTCTCCAAAAGCTTCTTTGCCAATTTGAGAAGAACCGTGAAAAGCAGGTTGCCATTGCATATCCTCATGAACTAGATCAAGTTGAGCTTGAAGATCTGCTTCTGATCCTTGAAGTTCTAAAAGAGTTTTAGCTGATTCAACATTAGCTGCAAAATCAGGATGTTGAACATTTGAACAAGAAACAGCAAGTCCAAGTATTCCTAATAATATAAAATTTTTCATAATAAATATTTTGTTTCTATAAAACTAGGTTAATTTTCTAATTTATTATGGTCTTGAGCCCATCTTTTAACTTTTTGAACTAAACCAGGAGAAGACCCAACCAACTTTGCTGTTCTTCGAATACTTTCACCACGCTTAAGATGTCTCAGAATATTAATGTTTTTTGGTTTATCAAAAAATTCCTCAATAGAATCTAGTTGTCTACCACCAACTCCTTTATATCTTCCTAAATCCTTAGCTTGTTGAATTCCAAATCTATGAGATTCTTTACGATTCTTATACTCCATATTGGCTAGGGACCTAAATAGATTTAAAAATAATATGGTATCAGGTTTAACTCTTCCATACTCATCCATAGTTTCTAATCTTTCTGATTGAGAAAAAAGAGAAATATCATTATTTATAAAAAAATCAATTGTATTCAGTACATCAATTTGATTTCTCCCTAGTACAGATATATTAGGAACTATAATTTTGGTGATTTTCTTTTGATTTATTAGTGCTATAATTAATGATCCCTTTTCACGTTTATTAAAAGGGATTACACTAGAACAGTTATCTAAATAAAAGTTTTCTTTATTGGTGATCTTGAGTGTATCAGGATTATCGGAACTTTGTGAATATGAAATTATCATGTACTAGTTTTATATGTATTAAATATACATTAAAATAATTATATTTTATTAACTTATTAAATTAAATTAAATATAAAATATTAATAATAAACAATAATAATGTAATTTATAGACAAAATATTGTAAATAAAATAATATAAATAGTACATTAACAAATTATAACATTATAATTAATTAATAATAATAAAAAATATTAAATTTGCTTAAAATTCTATTATGGGTGTAGGAGGTATATTTATAGGAACAATAGCATTAATACTCGCTATAGTAATTGTTATAGAAATAAAAGAAAGATTTCTTTAATCTAGATAAATGGTAGTAGACTTTTTTACTGCCTCGTCACAAGCTAAAGCAATTTGTAAACTTTTGTATGCGTCTTCCATGTGGGATTTTAGATTTAAATCCTCTATAATTGATTTATAAAAGTATTGCTGTTCATAATCACATAAATCTTGATGACTAGGATCCTCATCATACACAACTTTTCTGTTAGGTGATACAAACTTTTGATCTTTATCTAATTCTGAACTATGTATTTTAAGGCAGTTGTTTTTTGTATGATTTTCTAGATTATCAGAATCTTTCTTAAAAACATCATCATCAGAAACTATAGAAACTGATCCCTTCGGACCAATAACATCCTTAACGAAAAATGCAGTTTCACTTATCATAGGTCCCCACCCTGCTTCATACCATCCTACTGATCCATCTTCAAATCTTATTTGTAACTGACCGTAGTTATAATTATCATTAGGAATATCATCAGATAGCCTAACTCCAATAGCAGAAACACTTACTGGTTTTGATTCAGTAATTTGACACATTACATCTAAATAATGAACGCCACAATCAACTATAGGACTAAGAGAAGCTAATAAATTTTTGTGAACATCCCATGTTTCTCCAGAACTCTGTTGATTTAGATTCATTCTCATTGCAACTGGTTTTCCTAGTTTTTTTGATTCTATAATAAACTTTTTCCATATTGGGTGATGTCTAAGGATATATCCAACTACTAGTTTCTTTCCACTTTTCTCAGCTTTATCAATGATTTTTCTAGAACCATCTAGGTCAGCAGCAATAGGTTTTTCTAGAAAAATATGACAATTATGTTCTAGAGCATATAATGATATTTCTTCATGAGTATCAGGATATGTAGAAATACATACTGCATCTGGTTTAGTTGAAGTTATAGCTTCTTGATAATCTGTAAATAAATTATAATTTGATTTCAAAGAATTATTTAACTCATCCTTACTTTTACCTCTTGATACTAGTCCGCAAATTTCAAAACCATCATGATTATGGTATGCAGTAGCATGAGATGCACCCATATTTCCACAACCAATAACAAGAACAGATATTTTTTTACTCATTATTTAAATTTTCATAATTATAATTCAATCTTATGTATTAACAAAATTTTTTCATATTTTAATACTAACATGAAGAATCATATCATTTCCTTAGTATTATTAATATGTTTTTCTGGCTCAATTTATAGCCAGGATAAGGAAAGTCCATGGTTGTTTGGTGTTGGTGTTAATTCAATTAATCCTGATGATTTTCAAAAAAGTGGATATAAATTACCTTCTCTAAGTTTATCAAGATATATTTTCAATAACTTTTCTTTAGGAGTCAATTATTCTAATAATGATGTTGAAATTTCAAATGAAAATTTATATTATTATTCAATTGATGGAATTATTAAATATAGCATTCCTGTAGATTCTAAGATTCTAGGTGTTAAAATAGACCCTTATCTTTCTGCTGGGTATGGATTAGTTAACTTTGGGGAAGGAGATGTTAGTTTTGGTTCAAAAAATACATCCTATGGACCATCTTTAGGGGCAGGAATTGATTTTCAAATCTCAAAAAATATTGCTCTTAACACCGGTATTTCATATAAATCTTTGGATGAGAAGAATGCATATAGTAATCTTCAACATGTAGTAGGAATTAAATTCAATTTTGGAAAAGGCGATTCAGATGGAGATGGAGTACCTGATAAAAAAGATCATTGCCCTGATCATCCAGGACCAATAGAATTAAACGGTTGTCCGGATTCAGATGGTGACGGGATTCCAGATGAAAAAGACCAATGTCCAAACAGTTCTGGATCTATATCAATGAATGGTTGTCCGGATTCAGATGGAGATGGGATTTCCGATATAAATGATTTATGCCCTCAAAAAGCTGGAATTAACGGAGAAGCTTGCCCTGATTCTGATGGAGATGGATTAAATGATAATTTAGACAATTGTCCTAATGAGGCTGGGCCTATATCAAATGGAGGATGTAAATTAGCTGACTTAGATAATGATGGAATACCTAATATTGATGATAAATGTCCTAATGAATCAGGATCAAAAGAATTTAATGGATGTCCTAGGATACCAATTTCTATTTCAAATTATTTGAATGATTATTCAGAATTCTTCTTTGATTTTGACAGCTATCAATTAAATGAAAGTCAAAAACTAAATATTAGCAACTTAAGCAAAATGCTAATGGAATATAGACATATTAAAATTAATATTGATGGTCATGCATCTTCTGAAGGAGAATCAGACTACAACATGCTTTTATCAAACAAAAGGTCTACTAGTATAAAAAATATATTAGTTAAAGATGGTGTTAATAATTCGAGACTTGAATTAAGAGCATATGGGGAAAGCAATCCAAACTATGCTAATATTCCTTTAAGTGAAAGAAAGAAAAACAGAAGAGTTATAATTTCTGTTAAAATGGATCTCTAAGTAAGTTCCCAACCTTCTCTATATTCTCTAGTTAAAAACTGATTAGCCTGATCTAGATTAGTAATTATCATTTTCTTACTGTCATACATCAATTGTTTTTTTCCTATAAAAACATTACTTCTAGGAGATCTTTTAAGCAGACTACTTCTAATTGCAACATTTCCAAGTAAAACAACTTCAGATAAAGGACCTGCAAAATCAAAATTTGAAGTAAGATTTTTATGCTTTTCACTTCCATAACCATCTTTAATTGCATCTATCCAATAACTTTGATGACCAAATTCAACAGAATTTATTTCTGAAATTTTACCTTTTTCAACAACACCATCTTGTCCTTTAATATACAATCTAGCATTAATCCCATAGTTATCACTCCAAATTAGCCCATCCTCACCAATCATCAAGACACCATTATCTCCAATATCATCTGTATCAGTAATTAAATCTGGATGTGAAGGACGTATACCTCCATCCATCCATATCATTTTGACCTCTGCATCATTTATATCAGATGGTCTAAACTTATACGTAACATATGAACTAGAAGGACAAGCTTCTTCAATTATAGGTGAAGGAGTGAAAGCCTTTGCATAAGGCAAATTCGAAACACTCGCTTCTATACTGAATGGCTCAAAAAGACCAAGAGCTTTTACTGGAACATCCATAATATGACATCCCATATCACCAAGTGCTCCTGTTCCGTAATTCCAAAAACCTCTCCAGTCAAATGCATGAAGACCAGGTGTATAACCATTATTTTTAGCTGGACCAATCCATAAGTCCCAATCCATACCTTCTGGCTTTTGAGATGGGTCAGGGCTTTGCATAGCTACACCTTGAGCCCAAACAGGTCTATTTGTCCATGTGTAGACTTTAGTTACTTTTCCAATTCTACCATCTTTTATCCATTTTTGAATCATAACTTGTTCTGGGTTAGAAGCGCCTTGATTTCCCATTTGAGTAACAATTTTATTTTTTCTAGCTAACTCAGTTAGCATACGTGCTTCTTTAATATTATGAGTTAATGGTTTTTGGACATACACATGAATACCCTTTTCCATAGCATCTTTGGAGATATTAGCATGAGTATGATCTGGAGTAGAAATAGTGACAGCATCAAGACTCTCCTTCTCTAACATTTCTCTGTAATCTGTATAAAATTTTGCTTTTGGAAATTTTTCTGCAGCAACTTGAGCTCCATATGCATTCTGGTGAACATCACATAAAGCAACTACATTTTCTCTTCCACCTACACTTGCATGTAAAATATCAGAATTACCTTTTCCGTGTAAACCAATTCCTGCAATATTCAACCTATCACTTGGAGGTGTAAAACCTGTTCCTCCTAGAACATGCCTAGGGACTATGAACAAGGATGATGCTAATGCTGAATTTTTAATAAACTTTCTTCTGGATTTATTTGTTGAGGACATAATTAGATTTTTATAAAATTGAAGTTAATAAAAAATTAATAATAATATAAATAAGGAATTAATTGTTTTTCTTAAACCACTGATCCACTCTAAGCTTTGCATTTTCTCTAATATCTACCCAGAATAAATTAATATCAGCAAAATGATAACTTCTAACGGTTTGTAAAAGTATTTTTCCCGGCACGTTTGGAATAGAAGACCATACAATTCCATCAATAAGTTTAATATCTATGTTTTGTGAAAATATTTTTAAATCTCTATAAAGTAAACCTTTATGTAAATCTTTTTTTGTCTCTTTTGAATCATCCCAAGTTATTGGATTTGTTGTTACCCCCCCTTTAAACCAATTTTCATAATTATCTTTTCTGGGATATTTATTAAACTTGAAAGTATTCCATGTTACAAATCCTCCTGTTTCATCAGGGGAATTCATTGGTTTAATATTTTTAAATTCATCTTCGAATACTTTAATTCCTACTAGATAAGCTGCAATTAATTTTTTTTGTAATTCTTTACCATCAATAAATTCTGATATAAGTCTTTTAGCATGAACAGTTCCTTGACTGTGTGAAGCAATAATAAATGGTTTGTCATTATTAAAATTTTCTAAATAATAAGAAAAAGCTTCCTTAATATCATTGTAGGCTAGATTAAGAGCTTTATCACCATCTACTCTAAATTTATCATTGAACACTCTAATATGAGCTTGTCTGTAATATGGAACGTATAGATTTCCAGCATCTAACCAAGCTGAAGCTTGATATTTTACAGGTCTATTTATTACGTCATTTCTAATATCTTCATCCCAAATATCAGAATTCCATTCTCTTTGATTTCTACTATCTATTAAAGTTGGATAAATAAAAAAAACATCAGCTTCTTTTTTATTTTTATCAATATTAAATGTAGAAATTTCATCTGGAATATTTTCAGGTAAAACGGCCCAACTATCCTTATCACTATAATTTGGCTTTACAATTTCTGGGCTTTTATCAAAATCATAGGTGTTGTACGAAATTTTACAACCAGTTACAAACCATAACAAGATATATACTTTTAATAAATTTCTTTTAAACATATTTAATTATAAATTTGTTGAATGAAACAACCACTAGCTAAAATAATTATATTTTTATTAATTACTACTTCTATATTTCTTTCTTTTATATCAATTAGTTGTGATACAGATGAAAAAGTTATTTCTATTAAGAAGACTATTGTACCAGTTAATAACTCTAATATATCCGGAACAATTTCGTTTACTCAAAAAAATGATTCTGTTCATTTAGAGGCTCACATTTTTGGTCTTGAGGCAGGCACAAAAGCACTACATCTTCATGAATTTGGTGATTGCTCTTCTGAAGATGGTCTAAGCGCAGGTGGACATTGGAATCCGACAAATCAAAAACATGGTAAATGGGGAGATTCTGAAGGATACCATTTAGGTGATATTGGAAATTTTGAAATTGATGAAATTGGACATGGTATGTTAAAATTCAGTACAGATATTTGGTGCATAGGATGTGAGAGTGATAATGATATTTTAAATAAAGCTGTTATAATACATAATGGTACTGATGATTTAATGTCTCAGCCTTCTGGAGCTGCAGGAATGAGACTTGGTTGCTATGAAATTAAAACTGAGGCTAATCAATAAATAATTTACACTTATTTATTAAATTATTTTTTCAAGTTCTAAAGTGATTTCATCAATAGATTTATTACAAATATCTCCATAAACTGGTTCACATATTTCCATTGAAAAAGATTTTTTTCTATTTAATACTTTTAAACCATTTCTTTGAAACACATCACTAAAACCGGATAGCTTGATAGGAACTATGATAGGTAAGTTGTTTTTAATAATATATGCAGTTCCTTTTCTTACAGGCTTGGTTTTATCTGTAGTACCTCTTGGAAAAGTTATAACCCAACCATCTTCTAATGCAAGATTTATATTACTAGGGTCTTGTGATCTTACTTCCCTGTTAATAGATTCCCCTGAATCTCTCCAACTTCTTTGAATTAAAATAGCTCCAGCATAAGCTAAAAGTTTTGTAATTAAAGAATTTTTCATAGTCTCAACAGCTGCAATAAAATACAGATTGGTTTTAGGATTAAAGAGATACTTAGGTCTCTTAACAGAGTCTATTTTACCTTTTACAGAAGAATTAAAAACATGAAGCATAGCAATAACATCATAAAAATATGTCTGATGATTACTGATAAATAATACATTATTTTCAGGAAGATTGATAAGATTTTTTGAACCTATTATTTTAAAATTTTTACTTCTAAAAGATTTATGAGTAATTAACCCAACAATGGCAATTATAATTCTTTTAAGAAAGATGGATTGGCCAAGAATATTTTTTTTCAAACTATAAAAGTTATGACTCAAATATAAAAACATATGAGCTAATACTATTTAACATTTATTTAATTTTAAATAATAATATTTTATTTATTTTTGAATTTTAATAAGAAAAATTTATAATGACTATAACTCAATTAAAATATACATTAGCAGTTGCTGAACATGGCAACTTCACCACTGCTTCTGATAAGTGCTTTGTTACTCAACCTACTCTTAGCATGCAAGTTCAGAAACTTGAGGAAGAACTAGGTGTAGTTATATTTAATAGATCAACAAAACCACTTCAAGTTACAGAGATCGGACAAAAGGTTCTTTTTCAAGCTAAAAAAATTGTTGAAGAGTCATCTAGAATGAATGACGTTGTTTCAGAAGAAAAAGGTATAATTGGAGGAACACTAAAAGTTGGAATTATTCCAACAGTGAGTTCTACACTTCTACCACTATTTTTAAACATTTTTACAAAAAAACATAAAAATGTAGAATTAAAAATAGAAGAATTTAATACTGAAACTATAAATCAAAAATTAGAAGATAATACCATTGATTGTGCTATTGCAGCAACTCCACTAAATAATAATAGAATAATTGAAAGACCTTTATATTATGAACCATTTGTTGCTTATGTGCCGAATCATCATTTTTTAGCTGGCAATAAGGTTCTTGAAGTAGATGACTTATCAAATGGTGATATATTAATTTTGCAAGATGGACATTGTTTTAGAGATCAAGTATTAAACCTTTGTTCATTTGAGGATTTAAATAAACAATATGAATTAAAAAGTGGAAGTTTTGAAACATTAATAAATTTATCTAACAATGGACCTTGGATGACTATCATACCTTATCTTCATTCTAATAATTTATCTCCCAAAAATTTAGAAAACATAATTCCGTTTCAAGATCCAGCTCCTGCAAGAGAGATAAGCATGATATACTCAAAGAGTCAATTAAAGCTTCCTGTAATTAATGCATTGATGACTACAATATCATCTGTCATTAGAGGTCAGATAAAATATAATGACATAAAGATTATGTCTCCAGTCAATTAGATATTATTTCATAATAGCTAAAATTATTTGGCTAAAAATTAATTAAGCTTATATTTGCAACTCATTTTTCGGGGTGTAGCGTAGCCCGGTTATCGCGCCGCGTTTGGGACGCGGAGGTCGCAGGTTCGAATCCTGCCACCCCGACTAAAATAATTCATAAACCATTGATTATCAATGGTTTTTTTTTATCCAAAAAAGAAGCATTTAACTAGGAGTTCTATTTTTTTTGGTTTGTCGTATCTTTAACTGATGGCAATTGAAAAAAAATTAATTTCAAAGAAAAAACCTTTTTATCCGATTTCTAAAAAGCTTGAAAATTTTTTAAGACAACATGATAGATGGATAGAAGATGTTATTTCCTATGACGATCTATTAAGATATTCTGATTCAATAAATATTTACGATAAAAATAATAAGGACACATTATGGGTAAGATTATTATATAATGAAAGTGAGAGAAATGAAATTGATAAAAATCTTAAAATAATATACACCCTTCTCCACTCTGATGGAAATTCATCATCTATTCCATACTTAAATATAGATTCAGTAGATTATTGCACTTTCGGAAACTCAAAGCCCTTCAGAGTGAAAATTCGAAATATCGTAAACGATAACTTCACATATTTTTATGTAAAAAAAACTGATGCTTCAAGAGTTTATGGAATCGAATTTGAGCATATGCTATCTCCAAGAAATTTAAACTTTTTAGTAAATAATTCGTCTTTAATTGAAGAACACATTGCAGGAATACCAGGAGACATATTTATTAAAGATTACTTACCAAAATGCTCTGAATATCAAAAATCTCAAATAGCAAAAGAATATGTGAAATTTAACGAGAGATGTATGATCAGACTTCTGGGAGACATGAGATCATATAATTATGTAGTAATTCCAATTCATGACTTTGATCAAGTAATTTATAAAATAAGAGCAATTGATTTTGATCAACAATCATATGAGGGTAAATTCTCTGTTTATAGACCTCAATTTTTTAAAGAAAACAAACCAATGATGGACGTAGTAAAAGATAAATTAAAAGCAGATTCCATTATTCAATATAAAATTGAAGAAAGATCAACAATTTCAAGAAGATTAATAATCTCAGATGATAGAATGAAACAATTGATTAATATAATGAAAGAAGATACAATCAGTTCAGCTGATAAGGTAGAAAATTTGAAAAATGAAATATTTAAATTCACTAATGAAAATTCATTTATTAAATCTAAATCTATGGGAGAATTAATGGAGCAAACCCTAGAGTATCTTAAAAGAAACTATCAAAATGTTAGTTTAATTGACTTGATATAAGAAAAACTTCATTGAGTGATTAATTTATTTTAAATTCGAGTTAATTATGAAAAAAACTTATCTAATATATTCGCTAGTTTTATTAAATGTCTCATTGGCATGTTCTCAAAAAGAAAACCATCCCCCAATTGAAGATTCTAATAAAGATTTATACAGTCTTGAAAAAATTGTGGATGGTATTGACATTCCCTGGGGAATGAGCTTTACAAGCACTAATTCTTTTTTAGTAACTGATAAAAAAGGTATTTTATATCATGTTTCTGATGGGAAGAAAAGTATTGTTGAAGGAACCCCTGAAGTTATTGCAACAAGACAAGGTGGCCTTCTTGATGTTGCTGTTGACTCTGATTTTAAAAATAATAATAAAATTTATATTACAGCAAGCGTAAGGTCATCAGACAAAGGATCAAATACCGCCATATATTCTGCAATTTTTTCAGAGAATAAATTATCTAAATTAAAAATGCTTTATAAAGCATCACCTGACTCAACTGAAGAAAGACATTTTGGTGGAAGTATCCTAGTAACTGAAGAGTATTTATTCTTTACGATTGGAGATAGAGGAAATAGAGATATTAATCCACAGAATGTCTCATTAGATGGTGGTAAAATATATAGATTAAATTTAGATGGCTCAATACCTAATTCTAACCCATTTTACAATGTTGATGGTTCCAAAAAAGCTATATGGAGCTATGGACATAGAAATCCACAAGGAATCATTAAAGTAACAAGAAATATTGGCATAAATGATTATGAAATATGGATTCATGAGCATGGACCTCGAGGTGGAGATGAAATAAATATTATAAAATCTCCAAAAAAGGATGAAGATCCCTTAACAGAAAGAAACTACGGTTGGCCAAAGGCTACTTATGGAATTAATTATAGCGGAAGTGAAATCACTAAGAATAAAAAATTAGAGGGAGTTATTGATCCATTTTATTATTGGATACCATCAATTGCCCCATCAGGAATGGCAATAGTTAATTCTGATAAGTACCCAAATTGGAATGAAAGTTTACTGGTTGGATCTCTAAGTTTTAGATATCTTGAAAGGCTAGAATTTGATGAAAACGGTATAACAAAAAGAGAAAAATTATTTCCAAGGATTGGTAGAGTAAGAGATGTAAACATTAGCCCTGATGGTTTTGTTGTTATAAGTGTTGAGGGAGAAGGAATTTTTAAAGTTATACCGAATTAATGTTTAAATGAGAGAGTTTATCAAAAAATTAATTTCCATATTTAGTAAAAGCTATTTCAAGTATTTAGTGATTTTAAGTGCTTTTCTGATTTGGATGACTTTTCTTGATACTAACTCACTTTTAATTCACGCAGAATTAAATCGAGAAATAAAGAAACTTAAAAGCAGAAAAGATGCTTTGACTGAAGAAATTGATAAAGATCAAAAACTAATTGAAAAACTTAAAGATATTGATAGTTTAGAACATTATGGGAGAGAAAATTATAATTTAAAAAAAGATAATGAAGACATATTTATAATTGAATATGAATCTAATAACGATTAAAAATGGGTAAAATAATTTCAATTGCAAATCAAAAAGGAGGGGTAGGTAAAACTACTACATCTGTAAATCTTGCAGCATCTCTTGGAGTACTTGAAAAAAAAGTTTTACTTATTGATGCAGATCCTCAAGCAAATGCATCTTCAGGTCTTGGATTTGATCCCAGTGATAAAGATTTATCTTTATACCAAGTACTTTCTGGATTAACAAATATTTCTGATGCAATCAAAAATACAGAATCTCCTAACCTAGATATAATTCAATCTAGTATTGATTTAGTAGGAATTGAAATTGAACTAGTTGAAGAGAAAAACAGAGAGTACAAACTCAAAGAAATGATTAAAGATGTTAAAAATCTCTATGATTTTATACTTATTGATTGCGCTCCTTCACTAGGCTTAATTACACTTAATGCCCTTACAAGCTCTGATTCAGTTATAATTCCTATTCAATGTGAATATTTCGCTCTAGAAGGACTTGGAAAACTATTAAATACAATAAAAAGTGTTCAAAAAATACATAATGAAGAACTTGATATTGAGGGAATTTTATTAACTATGTTTGACTCAAGATTGAGGCTTTCCAATCAAGTTGTAGAAGAAGTTAAAAAACACTTTGGAGATATTGTTTTTAATACAATTATTCAAAGAAACATAAAGCTAGGAGAGGCTCCAGGATTTGGAAAAGATATTATTACTTATGATGTAACATCAAAAGGGACAAAAAATTATCTTTCCTTAGCTAATGAAGTAATTAAAAAAAATATAAATGTCTGATAAAAAACAAAAAAGAGTTCTAGGAAGAGGATTAGATGCTTTATTAAATAATTCAGGTGAAAGCCCTTCTATAAATGATTTACAAAGAATTAGTAATTCTTTTGAAATTTCAGTAGATAAAATTAGAGTTAACCCTAAACAACCTAGAACAAACTTTGATACTAATGAAATTGAAAATCTATCTCAATCCATAAAAGATCTTGGAATAATTCAACCTATTACTGTTAGAAAAGTTGATCCTGAAAATTATGAAATAATTTCTGGTGAAAGAAGATTTCGTGCTTCAAAAAAAGCTGGACTTAAGTCAATACCTTGCTATATAAAAGGAGTAGATAATGAAACAGATATATTAAAAATGTCATTAGTTGAAAATGTTCAAAGGGTTGATTTAGACCCAATTGAAATAGGCTTGACATATGAAAGGTTAATAAATGATTATAATTTAAATATTGATTCTATAACAAGACTTGTGGGTAAAAACCGGTCAACAATCTCAAACTATATTAGACTTTTAAAACTTGATCCAATAATACAATCTGGAATTAGAGATGGATTTCTCTCTATGGGACACGGAAGAGCTTTAATAAATATTGATGATAAGAAAATTCAGCTGGATATTTATGAACAAATTATAGCATCCAAACTATCCGTTAGACAAACTGAAAATATTGTTAGAGGAAATAAGAATAATAATGTTTCTAATACTAGCTCTGATGTATCAAAAATATATATTGATGCAACAAATAAGTTTGAAAAGCTTTTTAATTCTAAAGTGAGATTGAAAGAAAATATAGAGGGAAAGGTATCTCTTTCAACAACTTTTAAAAGCATAAATGAGCTATACTCTATTTTAAAAAAACTATCCAATTGAAAAACATAATTTTTATAATAATATTTTGTTTTACAATCAATATATATGCTCAAAAGGAGGTTGATTCAATTTATATTAGTCCAAGGAAATTAAAATTGATCAATGACCCTTTAACTCCATCAAAAGCAGCTTTTTACTCTTCTATTATTCCTGGATTAGGGCAAGTATATACCAGAAGATATTGGATGGTTCCAATTATATATGGTGGACTTGGTGCTTCTGCATATTATTATAATTATAATAACAAAGAGATGAATAAATACAGAACGGCATATAAAAGAAGACTTGCTGGATATTTTGATGATGAATATATTGATATTATACCCGAGAACGAGAAATTATTAGAAGGGATGAAGTTTCATCGAAGATATAAGGATTTCTCTTTTATATCTTTAATTGGAACTTATGTATTAAATATAATAGATGCAAATGTTGGTGCACATTTACTTCAATTTAATGTTAGTGAAGATCTTTCTTTTAGGCCATATATTGAAAGTAATTATTTTGACCTTTCACAAAATACAGGATTTAAATTAACAATTAAATTAGATTAACATGAGTTTAAACGAGTGGTTATTATTATTTCTGTCATCTAACTTAATAATATTTGGAGGATCCTATAAGTTGTTTAATCTTGCAGGAGTTGAAAGCTGGAAAGCTTTAATTCCATTTTATAATATCATTAAACATCTAGATATAATAAATAGACCTAGATGGTGGATAATTTTAGTATTCATTCCTGTAATTAATCTTCTCATGATTCCAGTAATATGGGTAGAATATATTAAAACATTTAATCACAATTCCAAACTTGATAGAATTTTGGTAATTGTTACACTTGGTTTTTACATATATTATATAAGTTATGTTAGTAACAAAAAAAAATATATAAGTCAAATTTCTTTTTCAAATTTTGAAAGATCTTTTGGGTCTATTATTTATGCTATTGTAATAGCAACTATTGTTCATAATTATATAATACAACCCTTTGTAATTCCGACTGGTTCATTAGAAAAAACATTAAGAGTTGGTGATTTTTTATTAGTAAGTAAATTCCATTATGGTGCAAGAATACCATCTACTGTAGTTTCTTTTCCAATGGTTCATGACACAATACCTATAATCAAATCAAGATCTTACTTAAAAAAACCTCAGCTTCCTTATCTAAGAATTCCTGGGTTCCAAGAAATAAAAAATAATGATATAGTAGTTTTTAACTGGCCTGCAGATACGGTTAGGAAGTTTTTTGTAAAAGAAAAAGGAGTGATAAAACCAACAGATAAAAAATCTAATTATGTTAAAAGGGCTATAGGTATTCCTGGTGATTCATTAGAAATAAGAGATGGTGTAGTCTATTTAAACGGTAAAGAAAATAATTTACCAGATCGAGCAAGACCACTATTTACATATTTAGTTAAATCAAATGAAGGAGTTTCCTCAAGTAAATTGATTAATCTTGAAGTTGACGGTTTCATAAGAAAATTTGTTATAAAAAATCTATCAACAGATACTTATGCGGAAATTTCAAAATATATTTTAAATATCTCAAATAATGGAGAAAATGAATATCTAATCTACACTTCAGATAAGGGAATTCCTATTAAGTTAGTTAGAAAACTAAGTCTTGATATAAGAGAAATAATTGATAAAGAAAAGGAACTAAGTTTAACTCATATTGATGCAATTAAAATTAAAAATTCTAATCAATTTGATACTATATACAGGGCAATTGAAGAAACTGATACCTCAAATTCAATTTTTTTTCCAAATAACAAAAGGTTTAGTTGGAATAATGATCATTTTGGGCCATTATATATTCCAAAAGCAGGTGATAAAATAGACCTCAATATAAAGACACTCCCTCTTTATAAAAAAATTATTACTGATTATGAGTTTAATGATTTGAAAGTGATAGACGAAGATATTTTAATTAATGGTATAAAAGAAAATGAATATGTCTTTAAACAAGATTATTATTGGATGATGGGAGATAATAGATATAATTCTGAAGATTCAAGAGTTTGGGGATTTGTTCCATTTGATCATGTCTTGGGTAGACCTGTGTTTATATGGATGAGCATAGAAGGTCTATTTAATGGAATAGAAAACTGGAATTTTAGATGGGATAGGGTATTTACAACCATCGGTTTTGATGGAGAACCAAGATCTTATTTGCCTCATTTTATAGGCTTTATAATAGCTTGGCAGGCTTTTTTCTTTATAAAAAGAAGAAGAAAAAAGAGTTAGTTTTTATCTGAATTTTTAAAAAGAAAATCCTTTTCATGCTTTGTCAAACTTTCATAGCCTGACTTGCTAATTTTATCCAATATTTCATCAATTGTTTTTTGGTCATTTTTTTTATTACTTGATTTAAATGAAAATTTATCTAAATAATCTGTAATTATATTAAAAGGGGACTTAAATGAATTAAAATTATTTGAGTAATAAAGACCATATATTGCACCTCCTAGATGAGCAATATTTCCTCCTGCATTATTGAATGGTATTTGAATTAAACTCATTAAAACATAAAATAAACCAATGTGTTTTAACTTTACATTGAAAAAAATTAAGCTAACAGAAGTATTTGGATAATATGAACAAGCAAAAATCAACAATGAGTATACAGCAGCAGATGATCCAATAAGTGGAGTGAATGAATTTTGAAATACAGGGAATCCATTATAGGAAACAATAAATAAAAGCCCACCGGCTAGAGCACCATAAAAATATATTTCAAGAAACTGCTTATTATTAAGAAAAGATAAAAAGTAATCAGATACTATGTATAGGATAAACATATTCCAGAAAATGTGAAAAAAATCAACATGGAAAAAAGAATATGACACTAAAGTCCAAGGACTCATTAAAACCTTTGTAAACTGAGGATGTAAATCAAAATATTTAATTAAACTTATTTGATTAAAATTGAATAAAAAAAGAAAAGTATTAGATACAAGAGGTAGTAAAAAAATAATAATATTTAAGATTATGATTTTTTTAAAAATTGGTTGATTTATAAAATATTTATAACCTAATTCCATCTTCTATTGTTAAATTGATTTTTCTTCCAGTACCACATCATTAAAAATCCTGTAACAGCACCTCCAATATGAGCAAAATGAGCAATTGGGCCAACAGAATAAGATGTAAAACCGAAGAACAAGTCAAATAAAATTAAAAGTGGAACAAAAAATTTAGCTTTAATAGGAATTGGAGGAAAAAGTAACATTAATTGAACATTTGGAAACAACATTGCAAAGGCAACTAAAATTCCATAGAGTGCACCTGAAGCTCCAACCATAACTGCCTTAAAAGATTGAATTCCTGAATATAATCTATCTTCTCCAACAGACTGAATGATACTAGTGTTTAATCTTCCTGTTTTATAAAAAGCATCAACATCAGAATTAGTTAAACCATTGTCTATCAAAATTTGAGTGACTGACATTACATCATAATGGTATACAATAGTTTGAATTAAAACTGCACCAAAACCAGCTGATAAATAAAAGAAAACAAACTTTTGTTTACCCCACATCTGTTCTAAAGGAGTTCCAAACATCCAAAGTCCAAACATATTAAACAAGATATGAGTAATATCACCGTGCATAAACATATGAGTAACTGGTTGCCAGAATATAAAATCTGAATTGTTTGGATAATGCATAGCAAACAAATCATACATTAACTCACCAAAAACAATTGATGCTATAAAAAATATAACGTTTATTATAATTAGATGTTTTACTATTTCACTAACTCTTCCCATCAAAATCTATTTTCTATATCGTTTTTATTTAAAGTAATAAATATTTGTTTATTGTCAGGTGATAGGTTTGGCTCTTTACATGAAAAAAGTTGATTTACCAGGAACTCTTGTTCATTAGAATTTAAACTTTGACCTGTTTTAATAGATGAACTTTTTGAAAGTTTTTTTGCAAAAAAATCTGAATAGCTAAGATTTTTTGATTTGTCAAAAATGTTTTCATCATCAAGAATATCCTCAATTATTTCTTCAATTGAGTTATTTATTAATTGGGATGGAACTGAACTTATACTTAATAAAGTATTTGATAAATCATAAACAAACCCCAGAGAATCAAAATCAGTTGTGATTTTTTTAAACAAAATTAATTGGGACTTAGTTAATGTAATTTCAATAGGAAAGACTAGTTTTTGAGATTCAGAAGAGCTTTCAAAAATTGATTTCAAAAAGTCTTCATAAAGGATTCTTTGGTGAGCTAAATTCTGATTAATTATAATCAAAGAAGATTTACTAGTGCTAACTATATATTTATTGAAAATTTGAAATATTTTTGAAGATAGTTTATTGTCTTCATTTGTATAAGATAGACTATCACTTAGCTCTAGATTAGAATCTTTTTTTATAAAATCCTCCTCATTAAAAATTTTAAATGGATTAAACTCTGAGTCTACCTCGATACTGGGTATTTTAGGATCTGTGTTAATCTGGTTATACGATATATCCATAGATGAATCTTTTTCAAAGTCAAGTACTGGGCTAATTTGATAAATTCCTAGACAATGTTTAACAGCTGAATTAATTATGGAATAAAGGCTTTGATCGTCATCAAACTTAATTTCAGTCTTATTTGGATGTACGTTTACATCAATTTTCACTGGATCCATGTTTATAAATAGAAAATATCCTGGATAATAACCATCTCTTAGAAGACCATCAAAAGAGGATGAAATTGAATGATTGATAAATTGACTTTTAATAGGCCTATTATTAACAAAAATAAATTGATTAGATCTTGATTTTTTAGCAAATTCAGGTTTTAAAATAAAACCATTTAGATTTGCTATCTGAGTGTTTTCTTTTATTGGAATCAAATGTTCTCTGATTTTTTCTCCAAAAACTGATATAATTCTTTTTTTTAGAGATTCTTTTTTTAAATAAAAAATCTCTTCCTCATTATTTATAAGTGAAAATTCAATCTCATGATTAGAGACAGCTATGTTATGAAAGACATTCATTATATGCCTTAATTCAACAAAATCAGATTTTAAAAAATTTCTTCTTGCTGGAACATTAAAAAAAATATTTTTTACTTTAATGGAAGTTCCTTTATCTAAACTTAATTCCTTTTCATTGATTATTTTTCCACCAACCATCTCAATGAAATAACCTTCATTCTCAAGATTTTTACTTGATGTCATTTCAATCATTGAGACTGAAGAAATAGCAGCTAAAGCTTCTCCTCTAAAGCCCATTGAAGAAATAGAAAAAACATCATCAATAGAGTTAATTTTGGAAGTTGCATGCTTAATAAAAGATGAATGCATATCTTTTATACTCATTCCATCCCCATCATCAATAACTTGAATTAAATTTTTACCAGCATTCTTTATAATAACTTTAATTTTACTAGAATTAGCATCTAAAGAATTCTCTAAAAGTTCTTTAAGGACTGACGAAGGTCTTTGTACAACCTCTCCAGCAGCAATTTTATTGGAAACTTCAATAGGTAAAATTTTAACTATATCTGACATTAATTGGTGTAGAAAATTGTTAAATCAAAATCAATGATAAATAAAAATACCAAAATTAAAAACACAACTATTAGTATTAATGTCAAATTAATTCCTCTGTTTCTTGTATTTCGCATTTTATCTCTCTGATCACTCCAATTCATACCCATATCAATAGAATTGTATGAGTCTCTGTATTTAGAAAATTTTGACTCAAAGTTAGTAGATACATCCTCTTTTCCTTTAAAGAATCGAGGTGTATAATTGAATCTCCTGTTTTTATTTAACTTAAACAATTAAGTTTTATTTTGAATTTATTAAAATCATTTTTAAAGCTGCATCTGCAGAATCTTCACCCTTATTCCCATATTTACCTCCACTTCTATCAATTGACTGTTGAATGTTATCATCAGTTGAAACACATAGAATGATTGGAATATTAGATATTATGTTTAGGTCTTTCATGCCATTAACGACAGCTGAAGAAATAAAATCAAAGTGTTTAGTTTCACCTTTAATAATGCACCCAATAGATATAATTGCATCATAGTCTTTATTAATTAAATTTTTAGTTGCAAAAATTAATTCGAAACTACCTGGAACATATATTTTATCAATATTTTCTTCTGGAATTCCAAATTCAGAAAACTTTTTTAAAGCTCCACTGTAAAAACTTTCAGTTATTTCAATGTGCCACTCAGAAATAACACAGGCAATCTTAATTTTTTTGGGATTGTTTATTTTTATAGATCTGGAAATAGAATTGCCAGTCTTTTTAGCAGTCATACTAATTTTTTAAATTTTCAATTCTACCAAGTTGAACCTCAACTAAACTTGATTCATAAGAATCAGGAAACTCATCTTTAATTCTATTCAAAAAATCAATTGAAGATCTATATTTACCTATTTCAGAACCAATTAGAGCAGCCTTAAATAAATATTTAGGGGTTGTATAAATATTTTCATTATGCTTAAAAGCTTTTTGATAATACTCAAAAGCTTCATCTGGTTGATTCAATTCAGAAAAACAATCACCAATAGTTCCTAATGAAATTGATTTTAGAAGTATATCATCAGATTTAAATTTTTCTAAATAAATTATAGCGTTATCATACTCTTTAAGATTTAGGTATGACATTCCAATTGAATAGTTAGCTAGATTAGAAGCTTTAGTTCCAGAATATTCTTTAACTATATCTAAAAAACCATATTTTCCTTCTCCACCATTTAATGCAAGTTTAAATAATGAATCTGATTCATTAGAAACTAATGCAAGTTCAAAGAAGTATTGTGCTTTATTTAGCTCACTTATTGCCTCTTTTTCATTAGGATCAGATATAAATCTTTCATAGCCTAAATAAGAAAGAACGGATAAAGATATTACTCCAATAAATGTTAAAATAATATTTTGGTTTTTTAGTATCCATTGTTCAGACTTATTAGCAGTAGAGTCCAATGACTCAAATACTTCAGCTGTTTGACTCTTCTCTCCTTTTTGAGCTTGATCACTTTTACTCTTTTTATATCCTCTTCTATTAAATGTTGCCATAATATTTTTTTGAATCCCAAAATTAATGTTTTATTTTGAATACTTATTATGTTTTTACATTCACTAAAAATTGACAATTATAAAAACCTTGAAAAATTCAAGTTAAGTTTTACTAAAAAGATCAATTGTTTTATCGGAAAAAATGGAATTGGAAAGACCAATATTGTAGATTCCATTTATCATTTGGCATTTACAAAGAGTTATTTTAATCCCTCTACCTCACAAAATGTTAAAACTGGATCTGATTTTTTTTCTATATCTGGTGATTTTAATATTGATGAAAGAAATGAAAATATTCACTGTTATTATAAAATAGGAGAAAAAAAGGTTATAAAAAGAAATGGTAAAGTATATAAAAGAATTTCAGACCATATTGGATTAATAAACCTTATAATAATTTCTCCACATGATAGAAACCTTATAATTGAAGGTAGTGAGATGAGAAGAAAATTCATTGACTCAGTGATAGGTCAAGTAGATAAAGTATATCTACAAAGAGTTATTGACTACAACAAGGTTATTACACAAAGAAACTCTCTTTTAAAATACTTTTTCATTAATAGAAAATTTGATAAGGACACAATAGAGTCATATGATCAACAATTAATAAGTATTGGAACTCCTATATACAAGGAGAGATTTAAATTTATGACGGCATTTATTCCAATTTTTAAAAAATATTACTCTGATATAAGTTCAGGTAATGAATCAGTTGATATAAATTATAAAAGTGATTTAAATTCTGGGAGTTTTTCAGAAATTCTTAGTGAAAGTTTATCAAAAGACAGATTCATACAATATACTTCAAAAGGGGTTCACCGTGATGATCTGAATTTTACAATTGATAATAATAAAATAAAGAATTTTGGAAGTCAAGGTCAACAAAAATCATTTCTTATCGCTTTGAAACTTGCTCAATTTGATTACTATAAAACAAAATTTGGAAACTCTCCAATAGTTTTACTTGATGATATTTTTGATAAATTAGATCAAGAAAGAGTCAGACAAATAGTTCAAATCTTGGAAAAAAGAGATTTTGGTCAAATTTTTATAACTGATACACATATTGATAGAGTTAAGGATGCCCTTTCTGAGTCAAAAAATAAAGAAGAAATATTTGATCTTGAAAAATTAAAGAACAATGAATAAAAGAGGAGAGGTAAAAAATCTTTCAAAAGTAATTCAAGATGTTTTTTCTCAAAAGCACTTTAGAATTGGAATTGATAATGTTAAAGTTCAAGATGCATGGGTTAAAACTATGGGGAAGAATATTCAGAAATATACATTTAAAGTATATTATAAAAGAGGTGTACTCTATGTTAAGCTAAAGTCTTCTGTATTAAAAGAGGAGCTAACCTTTGAAAAAGAAAAGGTTATAAAATTGATTAACAAGGAACTTGGAAAAGAGTATATAAAAGACCTAAATCTTAGCTAAATATTTCATTAGAATCAAAATGAAAATCTATCTCAATTGATGCATTTTCATCACTATCTGAACCATGAACAGCATTTTCTCCTTTAGATTTTGCAAATTTCTTTCTTAGAGTTCCATCCATTGCCTCTTGAGGATCTGTAGATCCAATTAGTTCTCTAAATTCTTCAACAGCATTTTCTTTTTCTAGAGCGGCAGCTATGATAGGTCCACGAGTCATAAAGCTTACTAAATCATTGAAAAAAGGTTTATCTGAATGAATTGAATAAAATTTTTCAGCTTCGTCTTTACTCATTTTTTTATATTTAAGAGCAATAATTTTAAATCCTGCATTCTCAATCATATTTAAAATTGGAAGCATATTTCCCTGCTCAATTGAGTCAGGCTTTAGCATTGTAAATGTTCTATTTGAATTCATGCGGCAAATTTAACAATATCTATCATTATACAAAGTTTTAATAATTACTTTATTTTAATTTTCAATATAATATTATATTAGCCCACTCATGAATGAACAAATTCTAAATCAAATCAATGATATTTTTTCCAAGAAGAGAAATATTGTTTTGATACCTCATAGCAGTCCTGATGCAGACGCTCTAGGAAGTTGTCTAGCCCTATATCATTTCTTTAAAGATAAAAATGATGTGAACATAATTTCGCCCAATGAGTATACAGATATTTTAAATTTTCTTCCAGGATCAGACAATGTTATTGTTTATGATAATGATAAAGAAAAGTCTGAAGATCTTTTTAGAAATTCTGATGTAATTTTTACTTTAGATTTTAACAGCTTAGGAAGAGCTAGAAACCTGTCAAACCTTATATCTAGTTCATCTGCTAAAATAATAATGATTGATCACCATGAAAATCCAGATAATTACCCAAATATCATGATTTCTGATTCAAAAATGAGCTCAACCTGTGAAATGGTGTTTGATTTCATTTGTGCAATTGATAATAAAAAAATAGATACTGATATTGCTACATGTTTATACACAGGTATAGTTGCAGATACTGGATCTTTTAGGTTTCCTTCGACAACTTCTAAAACATTAAAAGTTGGATCAGAATTGATTAATTATGGAGTAAACATTACTGAGATATTTGAAAAACTATATAATAATTTTCAGTTTAAAAGATTGAGACTCTTAGGATCAACAATAAGTAATTTCAAAAAAATAGATGGACTTCCTGTACTGTATACTTTAATCTCTGAGGAAGATCAGATTAAAAATGACTTTAAAAAAGGAGACAGTGAAGGATTTGTAAACTTTGGATTGAGTGTTACAGGAATTTTATGTTCTGTTCTTTTTATAGAGAAAAAAGATGAAGGAATAATAAAAATTTCATTTAGATCAAAAGGTGATTTTAAAGTTAATATATTTGCCTCAAGATATTTTAGTGGAGGTGGACATGAACATGCCTCTGGAGGAGTATCTAAACTAAGTTTAATTGAAACTGAAGAAAAATTTATTGTTGATATTAAACAATACCTAAAAGAAAACTATGAATAAGAATTTATTAATCTTAATCTCAATACTAACTTTAAACTCATGTAATATGAATAATTCTGATTTATCAGATGGATTGTACGCTGACATTGAAACATCAAAAGGAAATATAATTTTACAATTATATTTTGAACAAGTACCTACAACTGTATCAAATTTTGTTGCACTTGCTGAAGGAAATCATCCAGTTGTTGATGAAGAACTATCAGGAAAACCTTATTATGACGGACTAAAGTTTCACCGAGTACTTGAAAATTTTATGATTCAAGGAGGTGATCCTACTGGAACTGGATCCGGTGGTCCAGGATATCAGTTTGATGATGAATTTAATTCTGATCTTAAACATGATGGCCCAGGAGTATTATCAATGGCTAATGCTGGTCCCGGAACTAATGGTAGTCAGTTTTTTATAACTCATGTTGAGACGCCATGGTTGGATGGAAAACACTCTGTTTTTGGTAAAGTAAATTCTGGACAAGATATTGTTGATAGTGTAGAACAAGAGGACATCATTAAAACTGTAAAAATTATTAGAATAGGTGAAAGTGCCAAAAAATTTGATGCACCTTCTGTTTTTGAAAGCTATATAGCTAACAAAAGTGACGCTGATGCTGCAAAAGCAGAAGCTGAACAAGATAAAATTAAGGATATTACAAAAGGAATGTCTAAGACTGAAAGTGGAATTTATTACAATATCTCAACAAAAGGAAAAGGAAATAATGCAAAACCTAATGATTTACTTTCAGTTCACTACTCTCTTCAACTTATTGATGGGACTGAAATTGATTCATCATTTACTCGCGGCGCACCAATTGAGTTTACTTGTGGCGTTGGTCAAGTAATAAAGGGATGGGATGAAGCTATGGAGTTATTAAATAAAGGATCAAAAGCCAGATTAGTTATTCCAAGTGAGCTTGGATACGGTTCTATGGGAGCTGGGAATGGAGTAATTCCTCCAAATGCTACATTGATTTTTGATGTAGAACTAGTTGACATCAAATAAATTATAGATGAAATTGAGATTGTTTATTGCACTTGCAATAATGTTTCTATATATATTATTGAATATTATCAATTAGAAAAACTATATAATTTTCAAAACTGAATTACTATATTAGTAAACTATCCCATTTTTTATGGGTCAAACAAAAAAACTAATTTGATATGAAAAGACTTTTTTTATTATTAATATTTTTTTCATTTAATCTAAATGCTCAAGATTATTTCATTGTAAATGACGGTGTAAAAACTAAGGATTATCAGTATAATGTCTTCACAAATGCTAATATTTATTCTAGCAATGGAATGATTACTAATGGAACACTTATTGAAAAAGATGGTAAAATCATAGATATTGGTGTAAATCTAAATCTGCCAAATAATAGTGTAGTGTATGATCTTAAAGGACAATATATCTATCCATCTTTTATTGAAACTCATTCTTCTTTTGGTGTAAAAAAACCTCAAAGGAAATCTTCTGGTAGAAGTTCTCAATATGAACCTTCAAGGAATGGTTATTACTGGAACGATCATATATTGAGTGATTACAACAGCTTTATAGATTATAATTATAATCAAAAAGAAGCAAAAGGGTATAGAGATATAGGATTTGGTGTGGTAAATTCTCATAGAAATGATGGAATTCACAGGGGTACAAGTTTTGCAATTGGTTTAATAGATGGACAAAATGAATCTTATAGAGTTTTATCACAAAAAACTGCTGAACACTATTCCTTTTCAAGGAGTTTAACTTCAGGGCAATCATATCCTTCTTCAACGATGGGAGCAATTGCATTAATTAGACAATTACATTATGATTCAGATTGGTATTCTCAGGGTGAGTCAATTTCAAAAGATCTAGCTATTGAAGCTATTATAAAAAACAAAGAGCTGCCAAAGTTTTTTGATGCTAATGATAAATTAAATGTTTACAGAGCTGCCAAGCTTTCTAAAGAATTTAATTTAAATTTTATAATTAAGGGATCAGGAAAGGAATATGAGAATGTGAGAGAATTAAAGAAATTCTCAAATACTCTTATAATTCCTGTTAATTTTCCTAAGGCATTTGATGTATCTAACTCAAAGCTAAACGATAAACTAACAATTAATCAATTAAGATACTGGAACCAGGCTCCTGCTAACCTTGGAATACTTGAAAAAAATGGTGTTACCTTTTCAATTACATCTTCTGATCTAAAAAATAAAAGAGAATTTTTAATTAATATCAAGAAAGCTATTAAAAATGGTCTAAGTGAAAAAGTAGCTCTTGATGCTTTAACAATTATCCCTGCAAGTTCAATTAATTTAGATGATAAGATTGGAAAAATAGAGAAAGGATATTATGCTAATCTTTTAATTACATCAGGTCCGATTTTTGGAGATAAAACTGTTATTAATGAGAATTGGGTTAAAGGTCAAAGACATATTATAAAAAATACTGATAAGGTTAATGTAGATGGAGATTATACAATCGAAATCAATGATAAGTCATATGAAATAAAGATTTCAAATAGTCTAACAAAGCCTTTAACAAAAATCAAAAGAGACTCAACAGATATTAAATCAAAAGTATCACTAGTTGATGACTGGTTAAGTTTAACACTTTTTGATAGCATTAATGAAAAACCTTCATTTGCACAAATTTCAACAAAAATAAGCTCTTCAACAAGTCTCTCAGGAACAGGTTCTGATTTTAATAATAATAGTTTTTCATTTACAGTTTCAAAAAAGAAAGTCGAAAATAATACAAATGCAAAAAAATCACCTAAGTCAAAATCTGACTCATCATTTGTATCAAATGTTACATTCCCAAATGTTGGATTTGGTTTAAAGTCTATACCAAATAGTCAATCCATTCATTTTAAAAATGCAACTCTATGGACTAATGAAAGCGATGGGATTATTGAAAATTCTGATATTTTAATCAATAACGGAAAAATTGTTGCAATTGGAAAAAATCTTGAAACACCAGCTGATTTCAAAGTAATTGATGCAACTAATAAACATATTACATCAGGTATAATAGATGAGCATTCTCACATGGCAGCTTCAAGTATAAATGAAGGAGGACATAACTCATCTGCAGAAGTATCTATAATGGATGTTATAAATCCTGATGATATTAATGTCTATAGGAATTTAGCTGGTGGAGTAACATCCGCTCAAATTCTTCATGGGTCTGCTAATCCAATAGGAGGGCAATCTGCAATCATTAAACTTAAATGGGGGTCTGAAATTAATGATATGTATTTTGAAGGAGCTGCACCTTTTATAAAATTTGCATTAGGTGAAAATGTAAAACAATCAAATTGGAGTGGCTCAAGATTTCCACAAACAAGGATGGGTGTTGAGCAAGTTTTTATTGACCACTTTGATAGAGCAAAAGAATATGCAAAAACTTGGGCGGAATATAACTCTCTTAGTCCAAGACAAAAAAGGTCTGTTACAAAACCTAGATTTGATGATGAGTTAGAAACTTTATGGGAAATATTAAGAGGTGACAGATTTGTATCCAGTCACTCTTATGTTCAAAGTGAGATTAATATGCTGATGAAAGTTGCAGAAAAGTTTAACTTTAGAATTAACACCTTCACTCATATTTTAGAAGGATATAAAGTTGCAGACAAAATGGCTGAACATGGTGTTGGAGGATCTACATTTTCTGATTGGTGGGGTTATAAATATGAAGTAAATGATGCCATTCCATATAATGCTTCAATTATGCATAATGCTGGTGTTACAGTTGCATTAAATTCCGACAACTCTGAGCTTTCTAGAAGATTAAATTTAGAAGCAGCAAAGGCAGTAAAATATGGAGATATTTCTGAAGAAGAAGCATGGAAATTTGTTACTTTAAATCCTGCAAAGTTACTTCATATAGATCATAAAGTTGGGAGCCTCAAAATTGGTAAAGATGCAGATATTGTAGTTTGGAGTGGTCATCCTATGTCACTTTTCACTAAGACAGAGCAGACATACATTGAGGGTGCCTTATATTTTGATCAAGACAACCACCAACAAAAATTAAAAGAAATTAAGGATGAAAAATCTATATTAATTCAACAAATGCTTGGAGAAAACTTACCTGGAGTAAAACTTAGATTTCCGAATCCAATGCCTCAAATAGAAGTTACATGTGAACACACTGAATTTTAAATTATGAAAAAAATTATTTTATTAAACGTTTTATTTTTAAATCTGATTTTTTCTCAGCAGACTCCTGCTCCTACTCAAGATAAATCAGTATTAATCTTTGGAGGGATAACTCACGTTGGAGACGGACAAATAATTAATAATAGTGTCATTGGATTCACAGACGGTAAAATTGATTTAATTGCTTCTTCTGAAGAGAATTGGACAGACAAACTACTAAATATGTTTTCTGATTCTAATAATAAAAAATACGATACTATAATTGATGCTTCTAACCATCATATTTATCCAGGAATAATTGCATTAAACTCAAATTTAGGTCTTGTAGAAGTAGACGCTGTAAGAGCATCCGTTGATGATGATGAAGCTGGAATTTATCTACCTGAGATTAGATCGATTATTGCTTATAATGCAGAATCAAAAGCAGTTGAAAGTATGCGTCCTAATGGTGTTCTTGTTGCACAAATTGCCCCAAACGGTGGAGTTATTTCAGGAAGTTCATCAGTTGTTCAACTAGATGCTTGGAATTGGGAAGATGCAGTCATTAAATATGATCAGGGGTTACACATAAATTGGCCAAGTCCATATACCTTCGGAAGATGGTGGCTTGGAGAGGACAGAGGCCTAAAAGCAAATAACAACTACAATAAACAGGTTAATGATCTAAAAGAATTTTTTGATAATTCTAAGGCTAATATGAATTTAGATAAATCTATGAACCTTAAGAGCAGATCAATGAAAGCAATTTTTGAAGGAGAATCTACAGTATATTTATATGCTGATGATGAAAAAGAAATCGTAGATGGAGTTCTATTTTTTAAAAAATTTGGTATAAATAAAATAGTCATAGTTGGTGCTTCAGAAGCAAAGAATCAGCTAGATTTTATTAAAGAAAATAATATTCCAGTAGTTGTAAAACAACCTTATAGATTTCCTCAATCTGTTGATTCAGATCCAAGAGAGACTTTTATGCTTGCAAAAAAAATGATTGATAAAGGAATACTTGTAAGTATAGATCCGTCTGGAGCTCCTCAATCTAGAGTGTCTATTCGAAACTTACCTTTCTATGCTGGAAGTTTTTCAAGTTATGGAATTGATAAAGAAGTAGCCTTATCAATGATAACTCTTAATCCTGCAAAAATGTTAGGAATTGATAGTGAGTTTGGAACATTAGAAATTGGTAAGAGTGCTACCCTCTTTGTATCAAAGGGTGATGCTCTAGATATTATTTCAAACAATGTAACTCACGCTTTTATATCAGGAAGAAATATTAGTTTAGAAACTCACCAAACTAGATTATGGAGAAGGTATTCTAATAAATATTCAAATTCTCAATAATAATAACACTTTCAATCCATAATTATTATTTGTAAATTTAAGTAACTTAAAATTTACAAGTGTTAGTTGAGAATCAAATATTACCAAAGGAAATATCTATTCTTTATGATGATCTAATTGATAGTTCTTATCAAAAAATATCATCTAAAGAAAAAAAGATAATTTATCAATCACTTGTAATAGCTTACAATAGTCATGATGGACAAAAAAGAAAATCTGGAGAACCTTACGTTCACCACCCTATTGAAGTAGCTAAAATTGTAGCAAAAGATATTGGACTAGATTATATTTCAATAGCTTCAGCTCTTCTTCATGATGTTGTTGAAGATACTGATATAACTCTGAACGATTTAAATCAAAGTGTTGGGGAAGAAATTTCAAAAATTGTAGACGGTCTTACAAAAATTTCCACTTTAAAAAAGAATGAAGATTATTCAGTTCAGGCTGAGAACTATCGAAAAATGCTTCTTACTCTGCATAATGACATAAGAGTTATACTAATTAAGATTGCTGATAGACTTCATAACATGAGAACAATTGAATTTCTTTCTAAGGCTAAGCAAGATCAAATGGCCTCAGAATCAATCTATATTTATGCACCATTAGCTCATCGCGTAGGTTTATATAATATCAAGAATGAGCTTGAAGATATTAGTTTAAAGATTCTGGATAAACAAAAGTATAATCAAATTAAAAATAAGATTGATAAAGAATTTGTAGATCAGGAAAAATATGTTGAATCATTTCAAAACTTTATTAGTAAAAATTTAGATGATCAAAAAATTAAATATTCAATTTTAGGAAGAAATAAATCCATCTACTCTATTCACAATAAAATTCAGAATAAGAATATTTCTTTTGATGAGGTATATGACCGTTTTGCAATTAGAATTATTTATAAATCACTTCCAAAGAATGAAAAATTTGTTGCCTGGAAAATTTATTCAATAATAACTGATCATTTTACTCCAAATCCAACTAGATTAAGAGATTGGATTACTCTACCAAAGACAAACGGTTATGAAGCACTTCACCTTACTGTTGTTGGTCCAAAGAATAAATGGATAGAAATTCAGATCAGGTCAGAGAGAATGAACGAAATAGCAGAAAAAGGATATGCAGCTCACTTTGGGTATAAACATAAAGAATCTAAAAAAAGTGAAGTTGACCTTTGGTTGAACAAGCTTCAAGATGTGTTAAATCATGACAATGAACACGCAATTGATTTTGTTGAAGATTTTAAACTTAGTTTCTACTCTAAAGAAATATATGTATTTACTCCAAATGGAGATTTAAAATCTTTAAAAAGTGGATCAACTGCTCTTGACTTTGCGTTTCATGTACATACAGATATTGGTATTAAAACTAGAGGTGCAAAAGTTAATGGTAAAATAGTTCCTTTAAGCCATATTCTTAAAAGTGGTGATCAAGTTGACATTATTACATCTGAAAATGTAAAGCCAAATGTAAACTGGTTAGAATTTGTTGAAACTTCAAAAGCAAAATCCAAAATAAAATCTTCTTTGAACGAAGAGAAAAAGAGAATATCTGTTGATGGAAAAGAAATACTAGAAAGAAAACTTAAACAATTAAAAATAAAGCTTGACGATAAAGTTTCGGGACAGATGATGAAGTTTTTTAATATTAATGCTAGTAATGATCTTTTTTTTAAAATAGGGAATGGATCAATAGATAATAAACAAATTAAAAGCTTTGCGAATGACTATAATAGCTACTTAGGATTTTTCAGAAGAAGAATTGGTTCTTATGATACAAAAATTGATAAAATAAGTGATTCAGTAAATCTATTAAAATTTGACAAACTAGTATTTGGAAAGGAAAGTGAGATATTAAAATACTCAATTGCCAATTGTTGCAATCCGATAGCTGGGGATAAAGTTTTTGGTTTTGTATCAGTGAAAGAAGGAGTAAAAGTTCATAAAAAGGATTGTCCAAATTCAATTTCATTAAGATCTAATTATGCATATAGAATAATTTCAGCAAATTGGATAGATTCTGAAAATCATGAGTTTAATGCTAAAATTGAACTTAGTGGAATTGACAATATAGGGTTGATAAATAGTATTACTTCTCTTATATCTAATTCTATGAATGTTAATATGAATAAAATTTCATTTGAAACAAACGACGGAACATTCTCAGGTTTAATAAGTGTAGAAGTAAAAAATAAAGTAATTTTAAATAAACTATTAAAAAAACTTACTTCAATTGATGGAATTGAAAAGGTATCTAGAAAATAAGTAATATGATTTTCAAAAAGAAAAAGAACAATGATGAGGTTATAGATGTTTTTACAAAATTTCTCAACCACCACAATCATAGAAAAACCCCTGAAAGATTTAGTATTCTTAATGAAGTTTATTCAATTGATGGTCATTTTGACATTGATTCACTATATGAAAAAATGAATAAAAAAAACTACAGAGTAAGCAGAGCAACTCTTTATAATACAATTGAATTATTGCTTGAAAGTGGTCTTGTTAGGAAACATCAATTTGGTGAATCTTTTTCTCAATATGAAAAATGTTATTTTAACAATCAACATGATCATATAATTATGACCGACACAGGAGAAGTAAAAGAATTTTGTGATCCAAGAATTCAATCAATTAAAAATGATATTGAGAAAATTTTTAATGTTGATATTGAGGATCATTCACTATATTTATACGCTACAAGCAAAAAGAAAAAAAATAGATAATTTATGTCTTTAGATCTTTTATTAGGCCTTCAATGGGGAGATGAAGGAAAGGGTAAAATTGTTGATGCCATCACCTCTGATTATGATATTATTGCTAGATTTCAAGGAGGTCCTAATGCAGGACATACAATTGAATTTGATGGGCATAAACATGTACTTCATACAATTCCATCTGGTATTTTTAATCAAGGATCAATAAATATAATAGGAAATGGAGTGGTTATAGATCCGGCAATTTTTCTTAATGAGATCAATGGATTAAAAAAATTTAATATTGACTTAAATAGTAAATTATTTATTTCAAAAAGAGCTCACATAATACTTCCCACACATAAAATTATTGATGCAACCTCAGAAGCTTCAAAAGGAAAAAAAAAGATTGGATCTACTCTAAAGGGTATTGGCCCAACTTACATGGATAAAACTGGTAGAAATGGAATCAGAGTTGGAGATATTATAGATGATAACTGGCAAAAAAAATATGATAATTTAAAAGAAAAACATCTTAATCTAATTTCAAATTTTAATCAAACAGTAGACATAGATCTAGATCAATTAGAGTCTGAATTTTTCGAAGGCATTAAATGCTTGAAATCTTTTAATTTGATTGAAAGTGAAAATTATCTAAATAAGTCAATTAGGGAAGGAAAGAGAATACTTGCTGAAGGAGCACAAGGTTCTTTGTTAGATATTGACTTTGGAACATATCCATTTGTTACTTCATCTAATACTACTTCTGCAGGAGCATGTTCTGGTTTAGGTGTTCCTCCTAATAAAATAAAAAATATACGCGGTATATTTAAAGCTTATACTACTAGGGTAGGCTCTGGTCCTTTTCCAACTGAATTATTTGACTCAACTGGGGAGAAAATTAGAGAAATTGGACACGAGTATGGAGCTACAACTGGAAGAGATAGAAGATGTGGATGGTTAGATCTAGTAGCACTTAAATACTCAATTGAAATCAATGGTGTTACAGAATTAAATATTATGAAGTCTGATGTGTTAAGTTCAATTGGAAAGCTATTAGTTTGTACATCCTATACTATAGATGGTAAAGTAGTAGATTTTTTTCCATATGACATAAAGTCTAAAGATATAACTCCTAATTACGTTGAGTTTAAGGGCTGGGATATGGATATAACCGATATAAAAAATGAAGATGATCTTCCAGATGAACTTATTGATTATATAGATTATATTGAATTATTTGTTGATGTTCCAATCAAGTTAATATCTGTTGGTCCTGATCGAACACAAACAATCTACCGAAAGAAATGAATCATTTCAAGTTTTTATTAATCTTACTATTAACTGCAAATACAGTTAATAGTCAAGATCAGAGAACGATTGAAATTTTACAGGCAGGAAAATCTATAAGAAATTCTGTCGAATATCCAGGAGCAAATATTTTACAAAGAGATAATGACATTAGAGTAATTTTGTTTCATGATGGAGCTAAGATAGAATCTGATTTATCATATTATTACTTTAATGAAAATTCATTCAAAGCAAATGGACAAGTTAATTTTAATCAAGGAGATTCATTAGTGCTTACATCTGATTATCTCGAATATGATGGGACTTCAAAAAAAGCTTTTGCGTATGGGAATGTAAAATTAACAAGACCTGATATGAAACTTGAAACAGATACTCTGTATCTAGATAGAACAAAAAATATTGCTTTTTACGATTCTAAAGGAAGAGTAATTGATAATGATAATATCTTAGTGAGTAACTCAGGCACATATTACATGGGTCCAAAAAAATATATTTTTAAATCAAATGTAGTAATTGATAACCCCGATTATAATGTAAATTCTGAAGAGCTAGAATATTTTACAGAAACTAATCACACATATTTTAATGATAAAACATTAATCACAGGTATTGATTATAGTATTTTATGTAAAGATGGTTTTTATGATACAGTTAATCAAAAAGGGTACTTTAGAGATGATGCTGTTATTAATTACGATGGAAAAATTATAAATGGAGATAGTATTTTCTTTGAAAATGAAAGATCTTATGCAGCTGCATCATATAACATTAAAATTAATGATACAATTAATAAATCAATAATAACAGGGCATTATGGAGAGATTTTTAAGGAAAAAGACTCTGCTATTATTACAAAAAATGCATTAGCTGTAAACATAATTAAAAATGACTCACTTTATATACATTCCGACACAATTACAATAACTGGACCTGATGAAAAAAAGATTTTAAAAGGGTATTATGATGTTAGAATTTTAAAATCTGATGTAAGAGGATTGTCAGACTCTATTCACTTTAACCAGGAAACAGGTTTGATTAAATTATTGAAAAAACCTAAAAGCTCAAAATTCGTTAAAAGATTGACAGATGAAGAAAAAAATAAATTAAATCCAGTAATATGGTTTGGTAAAAATCAAATAACTGGAGATAAGATTTTTTTAAAATCTAATTTAGTAACTGAAGAACTAGATTCACTAATAATTAGGGGAAATGTATTTATGAGTCAAAAAGATTCATTGAATAGTGATAGATTTAATCAAATAAAAGGTGAAAAGCTTGATGGGTACTTTAATCAGGGAAGTTTAGATAATGTATATATAGTAAAAAATAGTACACTTTTATATTATATGTACTCTGATGATGCTGAATTCATTGGAATGAATAAAACTCTTGCAAGCTCAATACTTATAAAATTTTTGAACAATGAAATATCTGAAGTTTCATTTTACAAAACACCAGATGGAAATGTTATTTCTGAGAATAAAATTATTTTGAATGAAATGAAACTCCCAGGATTTATTTGGAGAGAAGAAGAAAAACCAAATAATGTAAGAGATTTATTCAGTGAGTCAGATAAAAAATTAGAAATAGTTGAAATTGAGTAAACTAAGATGTTAACTATTTTGTTGAAAATAATTTTTGGTTGAATTAATATGCACTCAAGAGATGACTAATTTAGAATAAAAATTCTCATTGAGTAACACTGGAAATTCACTTTCAAAATTTGAGGAAATGTTAAAGACAAATACTGTCTTTTACTTTGACTCATCAGATTTCATTACTATCTCTCACCATTACATTGATCAGGCAAATTTTTCATTGGCTAATAAAGCTATCAAAATGGGTTTAGATCAACACCCAAATAACATTGATTTAATGTTGTTAAACTCTGAATTACTTATCTTCAACTCTAAATATAAAGAGGCATATAAAATTTTAAATTTTGTTGAAGAAATAGATCCAGAAAATAGAGAGGTATACCTTCAGAAAGCTACAATTTACTCAAAAAACAACTTAAGTGAAGAAGCTATAGATATTTTAAAAAGAGCACTTACTTTTATAGATGACAAAATAGAAATATGGAATATGATTGCTATGGAGTTTCTTCTTCTTGAAGATTTTGAGTCAGCAATTCCTTTTTTCAAAAAATGTCTTGACTCTGATGAAGAGGATTATCAATCACTCTATAATCTTATTTTTTGTTACGAAAACCTAGGAATGATTGACGAATCTATAAACGAATTAAGTTCTGTGTTAGAAAAGAGACCCTATTCTAAAATAGCTTGGCATCAAATTGGTAAAATATATAATAAACAAGGTAAATTTAAAGAATCTATCTCTGCGTTTGATTTTGCAATTATATCTGACGATCAATTTGTTTCAGCTTATATTGAAAAAGCTAAAGTTTTAGAAAAAGTTGGAAGGGTTAATGAAGCTCTTGAAAATTTTAGGCTTTCAATTGAGCTAAGTGAACCAAATTCATATATCTATTTTAGAATTGCAAAATGTTATAAGAAGATAAATAACAAAAAATTATTTTTAGATTATATTAAAAACTCAGTTAGGGAAGAGCCAGGAAATGAAAAAGCATGGATATATTTAATAAAATACTACTTAAAGAATAATAATCTTAGACAAGCTAAATATCTAGCTTCAAAAGCATTGAACAATAATCATAACAGCATTAAAATCATTGAATTGAATGCGATAATTTACAGAGATACAGGAGATATTTCAGAAGCAATTAAATTTTATAATCAAATTATTGAATTTAAAGAAAATTTATCATGGAAAATATGGAAGGGATTATTAAGATGTTTGATTGATAATAAAGAATGGTCAGAACTTTTAAGGATAAGCTTAAGAGCTAAAAAGCACTATCCAAACAAAGCATTTCTAGACTTTACTATTAGTGGTTGTTTGTTAAAAAATGGTAAATTAAATGAAGCAATTTATTTTTATCAAAGTGGAAAAAAAACTTGTCAAGTTCCTGAAAAACTAATTGAGTCATTTCCAGAATTCACTGAAAATAAGACATTACTTGTCTGATTTTTTATAAATTATAAAATGCTAAATAATTATCTTATTCTTTTTATTAAAGGTCTTGCAATGGGTGCAGTTAATAAAATTCCTGGTGTTTCTGGAGGAACTGTAGCTTTTGTAACAGGAATATATGAAGATTTAATAAACTCTATTAAAAAAATTAATTTCCATTCATTTAAGATTTTATTTACAAAAGGATTTAAAGCTTTTTATATAGAAGTTAATGGCAAATTTTTGACTATTCTTTTTTCTGGTGTAATTGCAAGTTTTTTTTCAGTATCTCTGATATTAGATAAGCTAATTAGAGATTATGAAATCTATGTATTCGGAATGTTTTTTGGAATGATAATAGGATCATTTTATGTAATATATTATCAGTTAGAAAAAATTAATGTTAAAACTTTTGTGGGAATAACAATAGGCTTAACTATTGGTTTATTAATAAGTTTTGCAGATAATCTAGAGGTGGCAAACTCAAGTTTAATAATCTTCTTTTCAGGAATGATAGCCATATCAGGAATGATATTACCAGGATTATCTGGATCTTACCTATTACTTCTTATGGGTAACTATACATTAATAATGGTAGATTCCGTAAATGCTCTTTATTATACATTAACAGAGATAGTTTCACTGAATTTTGAATTCATTAATGATCCCGAAAGACTATATCTTCTTAAAGTTTTAGTTCTATTCACTGTTGGGTCCATATCAGGTTTGGTGTTTTTTTCAAATATATTAAGCTCACTATTAAAAAATCATAAATCCATTACAATATCAATAATAGTAGGTTTTATAGCAGGATCACTTTTAGGTGTTTGGCCCTGGAAAAATGAAGACATATATGGTAATGTGTCTTTGTTTATTCCTGATTTTACAACTACTGAAACATGGACAACTTTATTTTTTCTTTTTATTGGTATTTTGTTTGTAGTTTTATTAGAAAGACTGGCACATAAGCATTGAAAAATAAAAAACAATTCGGTTTAATCGGGAAAAATATAGAATATTCATTTTCTAGAAGGTTTTTTTTAGAGAAATTTAATTCAAATGATAAGTATTTAAACTTTAGTTACATAAACTATGATATTAAGTCAATTGAAGAAGTTGATAATGTTTTTAAACAAAAAAATCTATGTGGATTAAATGTTACAATTCCTTATAAAGAGAAAATCATAAATTGTTTAGATGAGATATCTGATCAAGCTAAAGAAATTGGAGCAGTAAATACAATATGTTTTGATAATCAAAGAAAGATTGGGTATAATACCGATATTTTTGGATTTTCTAAATCACTTGAAATCAATGAAATAAATAATATAGATAGTGTTTTAATCCTTGGATCTGGAGGTGCTGCAAAAACAATTTCTTATTTCTGCATTAATAATAATATCCCTTATAATATTGTTTCTAGAAAACCATCTAATTCATACATTTCTTACAAGAGTCTTAATGAAAAGCATTTTATAAAGAAAGTATTAATTGTTAATTGTACTCCTGTTGGAACTTTTCCTGGCATTGATAGATGTCCTGATTTACCTTATAATTTAATCAATAAAGAGAATGTGATTTTTGACCTAGTTTATAATCCTTCCGAAACTCTTTTAATGAAAAAAGGAAAAGAAAGAGGATGTAAAACAATAAATGGTCATGAAATGTTAAGGTTTCAAGCAGAAAAGTCCTTAGAATTATGGGCAGAAACATTCAAATAGGATTGCAATTTTTTTTTGTTAATTTTAGTAAATAAATAATTTCAAATTAAACTTAATGAAAGACTCGAATAAAATATCGAAAAAGTCTTCATCGGATTCGAAAAATCCAGTAAAAAATACAATTCCTGAAATGCCTAAGGACAAAAGAACCAAAGCATATAAGGATTGGGTGAAGCAATATGGTAATGAAATTTCAGATTCTAAAATGATTCCTGAAATGCCTAAGGACAAAAGAACTAAGGCATATAAGGATTGGGTGAAGCAATATGGTAATGAAAAGATTCCTTTAAAAAAAACATCTACAAAAGATGAAGCTATAAGGATAAAAAGTTCTGAAGTAAAGAAAACAAAGCCAAAAGTCAAAAAAGATAATCTAGAAGAATTAATTAATTCTTTTATTGACTTTGTTAATTCTGAAGAATGGTTTCACAAAAGAAAAGAAATTGAAGGTTTAAAAACAAGAATTAATTTGTCCTTAAAAAAGACAGATTCAGATTCTGAAGAATCACGAAAACTTAAATCATCATTTTTTCAAACACTTAAAAATTACTCTAGCAAAAAGAGAAAATATTTCAACGAATTAAGCACAAATCAGCAAGAAAATCTTTTAAAAAGACAAGAATTAATTGAAAAAATAAAAGATCTTATTGTTGTAGATGAAAATTCAAATAAGCTGTATTCAAAATTTAAAGTATTAAAAGAAGAATGGCATAATACTGGTCAAGTTCCTATTACAGAAAGAAATAATATATGGGAAACTTATAGGCATCATGTAGGAAAATTCTATGACTTTCTGCATTTAAATCGAGATCTAAGAGATCTTGATTATAAACATAATTATGAAGAAAAGCTTAAGATTATTGAAAGAGCTGAACAACTAGATAAGATTGATGATATAGTAAAAGCATCTAGAGATCTTAATGATTTACACAGATTATGGAAAAACGAATTAGGCCCTGTTGCTAGGGAATTCAGTAATGATTTATGGACTAGATTTCAAGCAGCATCTCACAAGATTCATTCAAAAAGACAAGATTTTCAAAAAGAAATTTCTAATGTCCAACAAGTTAATTTTGAAAAAAAGCAAAATGTAATTGTTAGAATGAAAGAGTTAACTTCAACAATCCCAAATTCTCACTCTGAATGGCAAAATAAAATTAAGGATTTTGAAAAATTAAAAACTGAATTCCAAAATATTAAAAATCTTCAGAGAAATAAAAATAAGAAAAGCTGGAATGACTTTAGAATAGCTACAAAAGCTTTTAATACTCTGAAAAATGATTTTTATAAAAATCAGAAAAAAGAACTCAAAAAAAGTATTGATCTAAAGAAAAACCTTATTCAGGAAGTTAAAAACATAATTGAAAAAAACAAAATTTCTGAAAATTCAAAAAGAGTAAAGGTGATACAAGAAGAGTGGAAAAAGGTTGGATATCTTCCAAGAAAAATTTCTAATTCTTTATGGGATGAATTTAAACCTATTGTTAATAGATATTACGATATTTTAAAGTCAGGTGCCATTAATTTGAATGCTGATGAACAAAAAACATATGATAAGAGGTCTAAGTTTATCGATAAAATAAAATTTTCTAAAAAGAAATCTACTCCTGATGAAATTAGAGAAACATTTAATTCATTAATACTAGAATGGAATGAAATAGAAGAAGTTAATCAGAATTCTTCAAATATTCTTAATAATAACTTACTAAAGAAAATATCATCTATTATTAAATCTTTAGATATAGAAACTAATGAAAAGAATAATTTAATTTTTGATTTTGAATTAGAATTATCTAAATCTAATCCTGAGGAAATAAATAAAAAGATTCAATTTATAAATAGAAAAATATCAGACCTTGAAGATGAATCAAATCAAATTCAAAACAATTTAGAGTTTTTCTCTAACTCAAGTAGTGATAATCCTCTATTTAAAAATATTTCATCAAAAATTGATTCTATTAATGAAAAGGTAGAGTTCTGGAGACAAAGATTAAGAAAGGTTAAAAAGGTATAAATTACTTTTTTTTAAAAAATCTCATTTTATACTTGACTTCAACATCTCCAATTGAAATTAAATTGAGCTCCTGCTTTAGTGATTTTCTTTTTTTATAAGAAAGCTTGTCTGTAAAAAGAATGCCTTGAAGATGATCATACTCATGTTGAATTACTCTTGCTATTATTCCTGAACAAATAATTGTTTGTGATTTTAAATTTTCATCTAAAAATTTAATCTTTAGTTTTTCTTTTCTTACTACATTTTCGGAAATATTTGGAATACTAAGACAACCCTCTGGATAAACAAAATCATCACCTGTTTCATTAACTATTTCAGGATTTATAAATACCTGTTGCATTTTCAATAATTCATTTTCATTAAAACCTTCTTCATCCTTAAAAAAAGAAAAATCTGCAATAAAAACTTTTTTAGAAACACCAATTTGAGGTGCAGCAATTCCAACTCCATTGGCATTATACATGGTTTCCCAAAGATCATCAATTAAGGGCCCAATTTTGTTTAATTCATTGGAACTAATTTCACTAGCTTTAAGTTTTAAGATAGGGTCACCGTATGCAACTATTGGAACAATCATTTTTTGTTCATTATTAAATAAGATTCAAGAATCAAAGATGCACTAATTTTATCTATAATGGATTTATTCATTCTGCTTTTTTTATTTACCCCAGATTGTCTAATAATAAAACTTGAAATTTTAGAAGTATATCTTTCATCAATCCTTTCTATAGAAATCTTAGGAAAAATAGATTGTAATAATTCTATAAACTGCAATATATCATTTTCAAGTTCATGTAATTGATTATTTAAGTTTAGAGGTTTACCTATAATTACTTTTTCAATATTTTCATTTGGAATTAAATCTTCTAAAAATTTTATTAATATAGATGTATCAATAGTATCTAATGGGAAAGAAATAACTTTATTATAATCCGAAATAGACACACCTGTTCTCTTTAATCCATAGTCTATACCAATGTATTTTGTATGTTGGGTATTTAACAAGATTCTAACTTTTTGAATATTTTAATTAAAGGTCTTTAGAATTAAATTCAATACTTTTACATGTAAAATTATTAAAAATTGAATAACGAAATTATAAATGCTGTAAATGTCCTAAAATTTGAAGGAACAATTTTGTATCCAACTGATACAATTTGGGGGATAGGTTGCGATGCATTATCTAATATTGCAGTTGAAAAAATTTTTAAAATTAAAAAAAGAGAATACTCAAAATCATTAATCTGTTTAGCGTCAAATTTTAAAATGATTCAGGAATATGTGTCAATTAAAGAAGTTGATAAACTTGAAAAACTTTCTAAAGAAGAACCTACTACTTTTATCTTTGATAATCCTAGCAAAGTTTCAAAATATGTTTTAGGGAAATTAAATTCTATTGCATTTAGAGTTCCAAATAATGATTTTTGTATAGATATAATAAATTCTCTAGGAAGACCTATCGTGTCAACTTCTGCTAATATATCAGGAGAAAAATTACCTTTAAATTTTAGTGAAATTAATTCTAAAATTAAAAATAATGTTGACTATGTAGTTAAACATGAAAAAAACAAAAACTCGAATTCATCATCTAGGATTTTAAAATTACAAGAAGATGGAGTTATTTTAAAAATAAGATGAATTCATACTCAAAAACAATACTCAATTCTCTTAGTCCTGATATTTTCAAGATTATTTCTGATTCAGCAGACGAATTAGGTTTAGAATCATTCATAGTTGGAGGGTTTGTAAGAGACTTAATCCTAAATAGATCAATAAAGAAAGATATTGATATAATGTGTATTGGATCAGGAATTGATTTAGCAAAGGCCGTTCAAAAAAAAATAAATTCTAAAATAAAAATCAATATTTTTAAGAGATATGGGACTGCTATGATAAATTATGGAGATTATCAAGTTGAGTTTGTTGGATCAAGGAAAGAATCTTATTCTGAGGATAGTAGAAATCCTAGTGTAGAATCTGGAAGCTTTATGGATGATATGTTAAGAAGAGATTTTACTATAAATACTTTAGCAATCATTCTAAATAAAGATAAATTTGGAGAGTTAATAGATACCTTTGGAGGAATTAAAGATTTAGAAAAAAAGATTATAGTTACTCCTTCAGAGCCTAATAAAACTTTTTCAGATGATCCTCTTAGAATGCTAAGAGCTGTTAGATTTGCTTGTCAATTAAATTTTAATATTGATCAAAAAACTATAGATTCAATTATAAAAAATTCTCATAGATTAAAAATACTTTCCCCTGAAAGAATTTCTGATGAAATAAATAAGATATTAATGTCTGACAATCCTTCAATTGGTTTTAAAAGTCTAGAAAAAATGAATCTTCTTAAGTATATTCTTCCAGAACTAATTGACTTAAAAGGTGTTGAAGAAGTGGAGGGTCAAACTCATAAAGATAATTTTTATCATACACTTGAAGTTGTTGATAATATATCAAAAAAAACAAGTAACCTTTGGCTTAGATGGGCAGCACTTCTTCATGATGTAGGTAAAGCCCCTACCAAAAAATTTGACAAAAAGATTGGATGGACTTTTCATGGACATGAATATATTGGATCAAAGATGGTTAAAAAAATATTTCAGAGATTAAGCCTTCCACTTAATGAAACCTTAAAATATGTCCAAAAAATTGTAATGATGAGCTCTAGACCAATAGTTATTTCTGAAGATATAGCAACAGATTCTGCAGTAAGGAGATTAATCTACGATGCAGGAAATTCAATTGATGATTTACTTACCCTTTGTGAGGCAGATATAACAACAAAGAACATTAAGAAATCCATTAAATATCAAAATAACTTCAAAATTGTTAGAAAAAAAATAACAGATGTAGAAGAAAGAGATAGTATAAGAAATTTTCAACCTCCAATTACAGGAGAAATTGTAATGGAACACTATAAAATTAAGCCATGTAAAGAAATTGGCATTATTAAAGAAAAAATCAAAAATGCTATTCTTGATGGTGAAATACAAAATGACTATAATGAAGCATTTGAATTGATGATTAAAATTGGAAAATCGTTGGGTTTAAAAGATGAATAAAATATATAATCTTACACTAACTTCAATAATAATAGTATATCTAGTTATTCTAGCAGGAGGTATAGTTAGGATGACTGGAAGTGGAATGGGTTGTCCAGATTGGCCAAAATGTTTTGGATATCTTATCCCACCAATCGAAAGAAGTCAATTAGATTGGAAAGCTAATCATCAATACAATAAAGATGAAATAATTATTCTTGGTGAAAGTTTATTTTATGCAATTGATAATTTCAATTCAGAAAAAGAGATTAATCTTTCAAATTGGAATAAGTATACTAAGCACGATTATTCAAAATTCAATGTTTATCACACTTGGATAGAATATATTAATCGATTAATTGGAGCTGTTGCTGGATTATCTGTACTGGTTTTATTTATTTATTCATTGAAGTTTTTTAAAAGTAAAAAGAGTATAACTCTTTTATCGATTTTATCACTAGTTGCTATTTTATTTCAAGCATGGCTTGGAAAAACAGTAGTTGATAGTAATTTAACTGCTAGCACTATTACAATTCATATGCTAATGGCTGTTGTACTTTTATTTATTTTATTTTCAATATTAGCTTTATCAAAACCAATAAAACCATCAGTTTTACCAAAAAATGTATCCATTTTAATTATAATTTCAATAGTATTATTAGTCATTCAAATTTTAACTGGGACAGAGGTTAGAAAATTTATTGATATTCAAATGGAACTTTTTAATTATACTGAAAGGAATAAATGGATTGAAAATATAACTAATACTTTTAGTTTTCATAGAAGTTTTACGTGGGCAATTGTATTAATTAATAGTTTAATCTTTTTAAAACTTAAAAATTTAGATATACAATCTAAATTGATTTATACTATAATCACATTGATTTTTCTTCAGATATTGACAGGAGTGATAATGTACTACTTTCATTTTCCATTCTCATCTCAACCAATACACTTGTTAATTTCTACATTGATTATTGGACTTCAATTTTATTTTTTATCACTATATAACTTAAAAAAAAATGCAACTAAAATTTAGAATAATATTAAACGTAGAGGAAGATGTCCTTAGGGATATAGTTATTGATTCTAATATAACCCTCATAGAGTTCAGCAAAATTATTTCAAGTGAATTTGGATTTGATTCTTCAGAAATTTCAACATTTCATCATTCGAATGAAAATTGGGAACAACTTGATGAAATTAAAATCTTTAAAATTGATGAACTAGATCAAATTATGGATAATACTCCTATTTCAAACTTCTTTCTATCAAAGGGTGATAAACTAATTTACATCTATGATTTTCTAAATTACTGGACTTTTTTTATTGAATTATATGAACTTGATGAATCTGTTAAAATAGATAGTTATAAATGTATTAATTCAGTAGGAGAGGTTCCCAAAAACCCACCTTCTGATATTTTTGATATCAATTCTGTTAAAGAAGATAGTGACGAGTTAGACTTTGATGATACCTTTATAGATTAATGAGTTTTTCACTAACATCAGAATTTAAACCTACTGGAGATCAACCAAAAGCAATTAAAAGTATTCTTGATTCATTTAATACTAATCAAAATCATGTAACTCTTCAAGGAGTCACAGGGTCTGGTAAAACATTTACAGTAGCAAATGTCATTCAAGAAATTAAAAAACCAACACTTGTATTAGCTCATAATAAAACTTTAGCTGCTCAGCTTTACTCTGAATTTCAAAGCTTTTTCCCTAATAATGCTGTTGAGTATTTTGTTTCATATTACGATTATTATCAACCCGAAGCATATATTCCATCATCTGGATTATATATTGAAAAAGATTTATCAATAAATGAGCAAATTGAAAAATATAGACTAAGCGCAACTTCATCATTACTTTCAGGAAGAGATGATATTATTGTTGTAGCATCAGTTTCATGTATATATGGGATTGGTAATCCAAGTGAGTTTAAAAAGCATGTTATTCAAATATCAATTGATGATGAAATTCAAATCTCTAACCTTCTAACTTTATTTGTCAAAAGTCAATACTCAAGATCAATAAATGAACTAAATAGGGGAAGTTTTTCAGTTAAAGGCGATGTTGTAGATATTTTTCCTAGTTACTCAGATATTTACTACAGAATTAATTTTTTTGGAGATACAATTGAAAGTATAGAATCGATAGACCCTTTATCTGGTAATAAAATAGAAAACTTTGAAAATTTAAGAATTTTTCCAGCTATGATCTTTGTTACATCAGAATCAAGTATTAAATCTGCAATTAATAGCATTGAATTTGATTTAGAAGAACAAGTAAAATATTTTGATGAGATAGAAAAAAATATAGAAGCTAAGAGAATAAGAGAAAGGACTGAATTTGATCTGGAGATGATTAAAGAACTTGGATATTGTTCTGGAATTGAAAACTACTCAAGATATTTAGATGGAAGAGATCCAGGTACTAGACCTTTTTGCTTATTGGATTATTTTCCAAATGACTATTTAATGGTAATAGACGAGAGTCATGTAACTGTGCCTCAAGTTCATGCCATGTATGGTGGAGATAGAAGTAGAAAAGAAAATTTAGTTGAATATGGGTTTAGACTTCCTGCTGCGTTAGATAATAGACCGTTAAAATTTGAAGAATTTGAAGATATTCAAAACAATGTGTTATACGTAAGTGCTACACCTGCTGATTATGAATTAAAAAAATCTGAAGGGTTAATTGTTGAACAAATAATTAGGCCAACTGGTGTTCTTGATCCAATAATAGAAGTAAGAAAATCTGAAAATCAAATTGATGATTTAATAGAGGAAATTCTTCAAAGAGTTGATAAAGATGAAAGAGTTCTAGTAACAACATTAACTAAAAGAATGGCAGAAGAGTTGACAAAATTTCTTCATAAATCAAAAATAAGAGCTAATTATATCCACAGTGATATTGACACTCTAGATAGAGTTGAGATTATGCAAAATTTAAGAAAAGGGATTTTTGATGTTTTGGTTGGTGTAAACTTATTAAGGGAAGGGTTAGATCTTCCTGAAGTATCATTGGTAGCTATTCTAGATGCAGATAAAGAAGGTTTTTTAAGAAGTCATAGGTCATTAATTCAAACTGTAGGAAGGGCAGCTAGAAATATTAATGGAAAATCAATAATGTATGCTGATAGAATAACTGATGGTATGAATAAAACCATAAAGGAGACTAAATATAGAAGAAGAAAACAGGAAGAATACAATACTGAAAATAATATAATTCCAAAACAGATGGAAAAAGCTTTTAGCAATACTTTTGAACAAACTCCTGAAACTATTAGCACTAGTTATGATAACTTCGAAGAAGAAATCAAAGATTATCATAATAAAAATCAAATAGAAAGTAAAATAAAAGAATTAAGGAAAGAAATGGAGACTGTTGCTAAAAAACTTGATTTTCTAAAAGCAGCAGACCTTCGAGATAAAATAGAATTTTTAAAAAAGAAATTAAAATAAAAAAGGTGCACAAAGTGCACCTAATTCACAGATTATTAACCTGAATGTTTATCCTATTTCTATTACTCTGTTAGGTTTAGTAATACTATCCTTTTTCTTTGGTAATTTAATTTTTAAAATTCCGTTTTTATAATTAGCCTTTATCTTATCTAGTTCGACTGACTCAGGAATTCTAAATGATCTCTGAAAAGATGAATAATTAAATTCATTTAATCTCATATTATCATTTTCAATAGAGTTTGAATTTTCAGATGAAATAATTAAAACTTTATCAATTAATTCAATTTTAAAATCATCTTTCTTCATTCCCGGTACAGCTAGATCAATTTCGAAAGAGTCATTATTTTCAATAGAATTAACAGATGGTACAGAATGATTTCTATTAATAAGATTCATTCCAAAATCCTCATTAAAAAACTCGTTCATTAATGAAGGAAAACTATTGTTATTGTTATATTTTACTATTCTCATATTTTTATTTTTTAGTTAAACAATTTGAATTATAAATTCATTAAATAATATTCAAATAGAATACCATTTAATAAATAGTGCCAAAATGGCGTTAAAAAATAAAAAATAATGACTTTATGTCAGTTAATGGCAGCTTGAACTTTGTTTGCTGCCTCATCAAACGCAGTAGCAGAGAGAACATTTAACCCGGAACTATCGATTATTTCTTTTGCTTTATCTGCATTTGTACCCTGAAGCCTAACTATAATAGGGACATTAATATTATCTAGATTTTTATAAGCTGATACGATACCTTCAGCTACTCGATCACATCTTACTATACCGCCAAATATATTTACCAATATAGCCTTAACATTAGAGTCCTGTAAAATAAGTCTAAATGCTTTTTCAACTCTTTCTGAATCTGCAGTACCCCCTACATCAAGAAAGTTTGCGGGTTCTCCACCTGCAATCTTAATTAAATCCATAGTTGCCATTGCAAGTCCAGCTCCATTTACCATACAACCAACATTACCATCTAAGTCTACATAATTAAGGCCATTTTCTCTAGCCTCTACTTCTACTGGATTCTCTTCATTTAGATCTCTCATTGATTCATAATCTTTGTGTCTAAATAGAGCGTTTTCATCAATTGTTACCTTAGAATCAACTGCTATTATTTTATCATCCGATGCTTTTAAAACTGGATTTATCTCAAATAAAGAAGCATCAGATTCAGAATATGCGTTATAAAGATTAGTAACAAACTTGGTCATATTTTTAAATGCTGTGCCCTGCAGTCCAAGGTTAAATGCTATTTTTCTTGCCTGAAAAGGGAGGATACCTGTCCCAGGATCTATCTCCTCATTAAAAATTAAATCAGGGGTTTTTTCTGCAACAGCTTCTATATCGACCCCACCCTCAGTTGAGTAGACAATCATGTTTTTAGATGAAGATCTATTTAATAGTACAGAAATGTAAAATTCTTTTCTATCAGAATCACCATCGTAATAAACATCTTCAGCAATAAGAACTTTTCTAACGAGTTTTCCCTCCTTTGAAGTTTGAGGAGTTATAAGATTCATACCTATAATTTCTGAAGAAATCCTCTTAACATCTTCAAGACTTTTTGCAATTTTAACTCCTCCCCCTTTTCCTCTTCCACCTGCATGAATTTGTGCTTTGATTACATAGATATTCGTCCCAGTTTCATCAGAAAGTTTTTTAGCGCAGTCCACAGCCTCCTCTGGAGTGTTAGCAACATAGCCCTTTTGAATTGAAACATTATATTTTTCTAGTAATTGTTTGCCTTGATATTCATGTAAATTCATGCCGACAAATATAGCTACAAAACTTAAGAAATTTGAATTATTTAAAATCAGATTTATATTTAATTGCTAAATTCACTTTATGAATATTAAAAAACTTAAAGATGCTGCTTATATTTTTGGAACGCCTCTTTATGTCTATGACTTATCAACAATTGAAAGTCAATACAAGAAACTTCAAAATGCTTTTAAAAGCTTAGACAACTATAAAGTTCATTTTGCCTCTAAATCATTATCTAATATTTCCATATTAAAATTTATTAAAAATTTAGGATTAGGTCTTGATGCTGTATCACTTGAAGAAATTAAAACTGGTATTAAATGTGGGTTTAATAAACATGAAATTCTTTACACACCAAATGGTGTTAATTTTTCAGAAATTCTAGAAGCTAAATCTCTAGGGGTAAAAATAAATCTTGACAGCATTGAGTCAATCAAAGAATTTTCAAATCAATGCCCAAATCAATCAATATCAATTAGAATTAATCCAGGTATATATGCAGGTGGAAATGATAATATAAGCGTCGGACACTCTAATTCTAAATTTGGAATACCTGAAGAGTTTATTAAAGATTTAATTATTTTGGATGAAGAGGACAAAATAAAAGTTACAGGTCTTCACATTCACACCGGAAGTGATATCATAAAAAATAATCAATTTGATGAAGGGGTTAAAAAAATATTTTCAATTGCTACTAAATTTAAAAGAATTGAAAGCATTGATTTAGGAGGAGGAATAAAGATTCCATACTTCACAGGGGATACTGAGACTAATCTTAAAGATTATGCATCCATCATAGAAAAAGAATATAAAAAATTTAAAAACAAGACTGGAAAAGAATTAAAATTGATTTTTGAACCAGGTAAATTTCTAGTAAGTGACTCAGGATATTTTATCACTAAAGTAAATTATATTAAAAAAGCTAATAATAATTGTTTTGCTCAAGTTAATTCCGGATTTAATCACTTTATCAGACCTACTTTATACAAATCATATCATGAAGTAATTAATTTATCAAACCCTAATGATCAACAAGAAGAGTATACAATAGTTGGCTACATATGCGAGAAAGATACTTTTGCAGAAAAAAGAAAGGTTTCAAGAATTTCAAAAGATGACATTCTTTGTTTTAAAAATGCAGGTGCTTATGGATATAACATGTCTAGCAACTACAATAGTAGATTAAAACCTGCAGAGGTTTGCATACATAACAATGAATTAAAAAAAATAAGAGAAGAAGAAAAATTAGAGGATTTATTTAAAAATCAAATTGATATTTTTCAATAAACTTATTATTTAGCAAGTTTTAAACTTTTTTTAATTTATAAGTTCTAATTAATTGTTAATTAGAGATTATTACTAATTAATTTTTCAATAATTAAAATTATATTTGCAATTAAAATTTTCAAAATTATGATTAAACTCAAATTAGTTTTTACATTATTACTTACTGTGGCATTAAATGCGCAAGGAAATTTCAACGGAAATAATGTTGGTGCCTCTCAACAAGCATTAATAGATTTAGGAAATAGATCTAGCAGAACACCTCAACCATTAAATGTTCAAGGTAGCCACTATTTTGATGAAGAATTTAAAAAAACTAAACTTGAGTATTTTGGAAAAGAACTTAGTGACACCGGCTACATGAGATATAATGCATTTAGAGATGAAATTGAAATGGCAGACACACAAAATCAAAATGAAACTGATATTATTTTATTAAAAAGTGCAGATGTAATTCCATTAATTAACGGGGATAGGTATGAGTATCTTCCGTATAGACTTGAATCAGGCAATGCTGTTATTGGTTATCTTGTTAATATTTTTAGTGGCGAGAGTGATAAGCTATTCTTAAAAAGAAAGAAAACTTTCATGGAAGCTAAAATTGCAAGAACATCACTTGAAAATTCTTTCCCCCCTAGATATGTTGAAAGTGAAGAACTTTACATAAGTTCGAACGGAGCTACTCCTGTTAAACTTAAACAAAGTAAAAAATCTATAATTAGTTATTTCAAATCAAACTCTGATAAAGTCAAAAAGTTTATCAAATCTGAAAAACTAAAAGTGAGTGAAATAAGCTCAATAATTAAGATTTTTGAATTCGCAGAAAATTTATAGTTTTATTACGAATATCTTAATATTTCGATTAAATTTTTACCATATTCACATATTATAGCCTTTTTAACTACAAAAATCTCGTTTTTTTTAGTTTTTTTCTAATAAACATCAAAAGTTCCTTTTTTTTCTGAATTATTGATGTAACTTAGCATTTACGAAAAATTTAAGAAAATTTTAACAAAAATTTATTAATAACTAAATAACTAAGTATGAAAAGCTTATTCAGATTACTAGTGGTTTTCTTGCTAACGACTCAACTGTCGTTTGCGCAGAAGACAGTAACTGGTGTTGTTTCTGACCCTGACGGTCTTCCTTTACCGGGAGCTACTGTTCTTGTTCAAAATACAACTACTGGTGTAACCACTGATTTCGATGGGAACTTTTCTATTAATGTATCTGAAGGCCAGTCTCTGGAATTCAGTTTCGTTGGTTATGAAACATCTGCAATTGTAGTTGGTTCAGGCAACGTCATTAATGTGAGTCTTTCCCTAGGTAATCAACTTGATGAAGTTATCGTAACCAGTTTAGGTATTACAAGAGAAAAACGTGCACTAGGATATGCTGTATCTGAGGTTGACAATAGTCAAATCGAAAGTAGAGCTTCTGGTGATGTTGCACGTGTTTTATCTGGTAAAGCTTCTGGGGTTCAGGTAACAAATCAAGGTGGTATTTCTGGTTCAGGAACAAGTGTTGTAATTAGAGGTTTAAGTACCTTTAGTTCAAGTAACCAACCATTATTTGTTGTTGACGGTGTGCCTTTCCAAAGCGATACTAACGCACAGGGAAGTTTCACTTCAGGTAACAATGGTTCGTCAAGATTCCTAGATCTAGATCCAAATAATATTGAGTCTGTAAACGTTCTTAAAGGATTAGCTGCCGCTACTCTTTATGGATCGCAAGGTAGAAACGGTGTAGTTTTAATTACAACAAAATCCGGTACTACTGCTTCAGGTATGAATGCTCAAAAAAATGAAGTAACTGTAAACACATCTTACTTCTCTAACGAGCTTGCCATGAAGCCTGACTATCAAATGGAGTATGGTAATGGATTTAACCAAAACTTTGGTTGGTTCTTCTCTAACTGGGGTCCAAGTTTCCGTGAGGAAGGTCCTGCTGGTTGGGGTAAGCAGTCTGCCATTAATGGTACTGTTTCAGGTCAACCTGGATTCTTAAAACACCCATACAACAGTAACTTAAACGCAAGGTTCCTTGCTAGAGATCTTCTTCCTTTATTAGGTTTATCTGAAGATTCTCTTTGGGAATGGAAACCTTACGATAGCGCAGGTGATTTATTTCAACCTGGAAGTATTGTTAACACTAACATTAACTTCAGAGGTCAAAGTGATGACGGAAAAGTATCGTACAATGTTAACTATGGTAATTTAGATGATCAAGGGTTCACACCTGGAAACACTCTAAGAAGAAACAATGTAAGTTTCGGTGGTAGAGCTGTATTATCAAATAAAATTACTGTTAACGGGACACTTAACTACTCATTTACTGATTTTAAATCTCCTCCTATTGCTGCTGCATATAGTAGTGGTAGTAGTGATTCATCATTATATGGTAACGTATTTTATACTCCAAGATCTGTGAGTATAGCTGATTTACCTTATGCTCACCCTATTACTGGAGCATCTATTTATTATAGATCTTCAAATGGTATTCAACATCCATTATGGACTGTTAATAATACTCAAGATGCGCAAGCAACTCACAGGGTTTATGGTGGTACTTCAGTACAATATGATATCTCTGATAACTTAAATGTTCAATATAGATATGGTTATGATGTATATAGTGAAGACAACACAAGTTACCAAAATAAAGGTGGTGTTGACGGAAGTGTTGAGTCACAATCTGGTTTCTACGAAAAGTGGAATAACACATCTACAATTTTTAATCACCAAATTACTATAAATGGTGATTACGAGCTTGATAGTGATTGGTCTATGACATTTAATGCTGGTGCTACATCTAATGCAAAAGAATATGATAGAAATGGTGTAAGAAGTACTGGACAGAATGTATTTAATGTTTTAAGACATTATAATTTCAACAATCAAGAAGAAATTGAATATTTTTCTAGAAGAAACGTACTTGGTGTATTTGGTCAAGCATCTCTAGATTATCAAAACTACTTGTATATAACTTTAGCATCTAGAACTGACTGGGTATCTAACCTTTCAGAAGAAAATAGATCTATAACTTATCCATCTGCTAGTATATCTTTTGTTCCAACTTCTGTTTTAGACTTTGGTAACCTACCAATTGATTTCTTAAAAGTTAGAGCGAGTTATGGTACATCTGCGACTTATCCAACAGGATATCCTATCGCATCTACCCTTAACCTTGATACTAAAAGTTTTCAAGTTGCTGGTACTGATGTAATTTCAAACACAACTGGTTCACAACTTGGTAACACAGCTTTAAAGCCAGAGTTACTTGCTGAACTTGAGTTTGGAATTGAAGCTAATATACTAGATAACAGATTATCTGCTGAAGTTTCTTATTTCCAAAGAAATACAACTGATCTTATAATATCTCAACCATTAGACCCTTCTACAGGTTATACTTCTACAAGTACTAACATTGGTAAAATTGAAGCTACTGGATGGGAAGTTGATTTAACCGCTGATTGGATTAGAGGTGATAAGTTTAACTGGAGTACTAGTTTAAACTATACAACTAACCAAGCAATCGTTGTGGATTTAGGACAAGATACAGATCAAATTGTTTATGCTGGATTTGGTTCTAGAGGAAATGCTGCTATTACAGGATTACCTTTAACATCTATGATTGGAACTTCTGTTGGTAGAGATGCCTCAGGTGCACCAGTAATTGATGCTTCAGGTAGCTATACTAGTAACAATGATACTAATTATAAGACTAACAAATATGCTTTAATTGGTGATGCTAACCCAGACTTTATTGCTAATATAGCTAACACAATTACATATGGAGATTTTTCATTTAATTTCCTATTCAACGCTACTATTGGTGGTGATATGTACTCAAGTTATATGATGACACTTCTTGGTAGAGGTATTACTACGGATACTGTTGATAGAGAATTACCATATGTTTTACCTGGTGTTCTTTCTGATGGTTCTCCTAATAATAAGCAAATTGATAACGCTACAACCTATTTCGGAAACCTAATCTTAGGTGCTGATGAATTAAGAACATGGGATGCTAGTGTATTAAGACTAAGTGAAGTTTCACTTACTTACGACGTGCCTTCTAAATGGCTAGATAAAACTCCATTTGGAGCGGCTTCAGTATCTGCACAAGGTTTTAACCTTTGGTATGATGCATATAACACTCCTGAAGGAACAAATTATGATCCAAATATCGCCGGTTTAGGTGTTGGAAATGGTTCTGGATTTGAATACTTCAATGGTGTAAGTGCTAAAAGATACGGTGTAAGTGTAAAACTAACATTCTAATTCAAAAATTTAAAAGATTATGAAAACTTTAAACAAAATTTCAATTATAGCTTTAACTAGTCTACTAGTATTAAGCTCATGTGAAACTACTGAGTTAGATTTAACTTCTAACCCTAATGCACTAAGTCCTGCACAGGCAAGTGCAGATCTATTCATGAACGAAATCCAAGTTGATTTCGCATATATGGTGAATGGTCTAAATGGTGTTGGTTCTAGATTAACTAGAATTAACCAATTGGGTGGTGAAAGATTATATCGTGATGCATATTCTCCGAATTCATTTTCAGGAGTATGGTCGCAGGCATATCAACAAATAATGGAAGACATTAGAGTAATGAATGCATTAGCTGCAGAAAATGGCCTAACATACTATATAGCTATGGGTGAGGTTATGCAAGCTTATACATTAATAACTCTTGTTGATTACTTCGGTGATGTTCCTTACACAGAAGCATTATTAGGATCAGAAAATCTTAATCCAGCTTTGGATTCAGGACAATCTGTATATAATGCAGCTTTAGCTATGCTAGATTCTGCTATTAATAACTTTGGTCAAGGTGGAGCTGCTCCTCAGTACGATATGTACTATGGTGGAGATGCCTCAGGTTGGATTAAGGCAGCTAATAGTATAAAGAAAAAAGCATATTTAAATCTAGGAGATTACGCTAGTTATAACTCAATAACCAACTATATAACGGATAGTTCAGATGATTTCCAATTTACTTGGGGAACAAATGCAATTAATCCTGATACTAGACACCCAATGTATAGCTCAAGTTACTCTAATACAGGAGCAGGTGTATATCAATCAAACTGGTTAATGAATCGTTTGATGATTGGTAGAAATGGTATGAGAGATCCTCGTATCAATTATTTATTCTATAGACAAGTTGCTCAAACTCCTGGAAAGGATGGTCCTGTTGATGAGATTAGTTTAGAATGTTCAACTCCTGGTTACTATATTGAGCCACATAGAGTTGCATACGGACTATACTGTAATCTTCCAGAAGGATATTGGGGAAGAGATCACGGAAACGATGAAGGTATTCCACCAGACGGATTTAAAAGAACTATAGCAGGTGTTTATCCTGCAGGTGGTGCTTTTGATGATGAAAGCTACCAGTCACTTGGTTTAGGTGACGGTTTAGGTGGACTTGGTATTACTCCTGTTATGCTTAACACATGGATGCATTTTATGAATGCTGAAGTAGCTGTTATGACTGGTGGTGATCCAACTACTGAAACTCTTGCAGCTATTAGATCTAGCTTAAATAAAGTAGATGATATAGCAGGTGCTCCAGCAATGGATGCAGCTTCAATAGATTCTTATATCGCAAATTTTGCAGCCGATTGGACTGCAGCTTCATCATTAGGTGCTAAGCTGGAGCTATGGGCAGAAGAATTTTGGATAGCATCACAAGGTGGTGGTACTGAAAACTATAATTCTTACAGAAGAAATGGTTATCCACAAAACCTTCAACCAATGGTTGAACCAGATCCAGGACAATTTCCTTTATCTATGTGGTATCCACAGAACTTTGCGGCTAACAACTCAAATGTTACTCAGAAATCTGATGTATCAGGAAGAGTATTTTGGAACTCTAACGGACCAGCGGTCGACTAAAACTATAAAATCATGAAAAAATTATTTATATATATAACTTTAATTGCTCTTGTAGTTTCATGTTCAAAAGAATACAGTTCTGATGAATATGGTGGTTACGAGATGATGACTGACTATATGCTTAATGAGTATGAGCAAGGTGCAGCGCTTAGACAGATTTCTACATCTGGTGAATATCAAGCAGCGTCACCTGCTACTTCAGTTGTTAATTGGACATTTGAGCCACACGATCCTGAAATGGGAGCTCTAACTCAAAATGTTGAAATGTTTTTATCATTTAACGGTGGTTCAGAAACACTTTATCAAACAATTGATAGGTCAGCAATGACAGACGGTCCTGTAGGACTTCCTAGATTTGACGTATCACTTTCACTAACACAAGCTTTAGGTGCCATGGGTGTCTCTAGCTTTAGCGGAAATGATGTTGTTACTGTAAGATTTCAGTTAAATCTTACTAATGGGAAATCTTATTCAAGATCATCAGTAACAGGATCCATGACTGGATCTTATTTCAGATCACCATTTCAATATCCAATAGTAATTGGGTGTAGATTTGATGCTAACAACTCAGGCTCAGTTGCTGGTATTTATACCATTAACGGTCAGGATAGTTGGGGTGATGGATGGAACGGTGCTACAATTGAATATACTATAGATGGTGTAACTACATCATGGACAGTAAGTGGAACTGATGGTTCTACTTCATTCACAGTACCTTCTTCAGCTTCAACTCTTGGTATTGCATTCACTTCAGGTGATTGGGATAGTGAGATTACATATCAAGTTGAATGGACTGATTTAAATGGTGCTAATGGTCAAACTGCTTTATCGGACGGAACAAGTCCTGCAGTTGGATTTAAAGCTCTAAATATTTGTCAATAAATTTGATTAAATTATTTAATAAAAAGGAGGTTTTTTAAACCTCCTTTTTTTTTATGTATATATGGAAAAACAAATTGAAATTTACGGAATCAGAAGTATAATTGAAGCAATAGAATCATCTAAAGAAATTTCTAAAGTATACTTGTTAAAGTCTGATTCACCTCAAAGTAGTTTGTTTAGATCACTGGTTATTCTTCTAGAGAGAAAGAACATAAAGTCTTCATTCGTACCTAAAGAAAAATTTAAAAAATACAGTGAAAAAAATCATCAAGGTGCAGTAGCTATTTTATCACCGGTTACACTGTTAACTATAGAAGATTTAATTTCGTCAACTTATGATGAAAAATCTCCAAAAACATACTTATTACTTGATGGAGTTACAGATACAAGGAATTTTGGAGCAATAATAAGAACTAGTGCTGCTGCTAATATAGATGGAATAATAATTTCTCAAAACAACTCTGCCCCTATAAATGCTGATGTAGTAAAAACATCATCAGGAGGAGTTTTTAAAATACCTATCGCAAGAGTAAGTAATATAAAAGATGCTATACTCTATCTAAACTCAATTAATGTAGATATAGTTAGCTTATCTGAAAAAGCAGATAAAACTATTTATGAAGCGGATTTTAAGAAGTCTGTAGGTCTTATACTAGGATCAGAGGATAGAGGAATTTCAAAGAGTATATTAAGCTTATCAAATGAAAAAGTAAGAATACCCATCAGCTCAAAAATAGACTCACTAAATGTATCTGTTGCCTTTTCAGCTGTTATATTTGAATTAGTTAGACAAAGAAGATTTTAAGCTAAAAGATGTAATTTAGTAAAAAACAAAAATTGTCATCAGGTAAGTATCTTCATATTTTTTATTTATTTATAATTACATTATTTGTAAGTAGTTGTAATTTAAATATTTATAAAGGTTTTGATGAGCCAATACTCACTGAAAATATTTTTGAGATTAATGATAGTATCATTAAAAAAGATCCCGTTAAATTACTTATTCAACCAAGCTCCCCTATTAATAAAGTTTTTGGATATCCGCTAGGATTATCAATATATAAAATAGCAAGTATTAATCCTGATGAAAAATTTGAATCATGGCTTTATAAAAAGCCAAAAAGATATGAAAGACTTAGTAAAGTCCTATCTGAAAAACAAATATCTCAACTTAAAAGATATAACAACTCTTTTAATGAATTTTTAAAAAATCTTGGACAAAAGCCAATAATGCTTAGAGATTTAAATGTTAATCAAAACATATTAAGATTAAAGCAATATTATAAAAATGAGGGATATTTTGATTCAAATGTACATGTAGATACAATAATTAAAGAAAATCAAGCTAAAATAAAATATAATGTTTCTACAAACACTAGATATTTAATTGACTCCATTTCAATTGATGTTAAATCTAGAGATATAGACTCACTAATTAAAAACAGTCAAAAACTGAGTCTATTAAAGGAAAATGAATATTTTTCAATAACAAAACTGATATTAGAGAGAGATAGACTTGAAAATTTATTTAAAAACAATGGTATTTATGATTTTCAACAAAGAAGTATTAACTATAATGTTTTAATAGACAGTTCTGGGGTTAACAAAAAGATTCCGATAATAATTAGTATCAAAAATCCTAAAGAAGAGAGTCTATATCAAATTAAAAAAATTAACGATATAAATATTTATGTTGAAACTTTGGATGAATTATCAAATATTGGGTCTTACACAGATTCTATTATTTATAAAGGAATTAAGATATTTTCCAAAGGAAATTTGAATTACAGTCCAAAATCACTAACTGAACCTATTTTTTATAAAAAAGGAGAAAATTACAGTGACGAAAAGAAACTATTAACTTCAAGATACTTCTCTAATTTAGGAGTATTTAAGTATCCAAGAATTATTACGGATGAGGTTAATGATTCATTATCATCATCAATATATCTTCTTCCAAGAAATAGATTTAGTCTTGGATTTGATTTAGATTTCACTCATTCAAATATTGAAGATTTTGGAATTTCTTTTGGAACAAATTTTAATATAAGGAATATATTTAGAGGCACTGAAAACCTTTCATTTAATCTTAACAACTCTATTGGTGCTTCAAAGGATATAGGTGATCCAAGTGATTCGTTTTTTAATTTATTTGAATTAGGAGGAAATCTAAATTTAAGAATTCCAAGAGCAATTCTTCCTTTTAAATCAGAGAGAATAATAAAAAAAGAGATGAATCCAGTTACAAATATAATAGTGGGATCTACTGTTCAACAAAACATTGGACTTGACAAGCAATATTATAGTGGTATTTATGAAGTGAACTGGAATCCTTCAAAATACTCTAAAATAAATTTTAGATTGCTTGACTTTGAATATGTAAATAATCAAAACATTTCAAATTACTTTAATGTATATAAAAACTCATATGATAAATTAAATTATATATCATCTTTATACAATATAGATCAATCAATAATAAATCAAAATGGTGACTTAATCATTCCTGAAGGTGCAGATATATTTATAAATCAAGTACTTAACAAAGAAACATCTCTTAGTTCAGGGACTGATTTTTACAAAAATGTTAATTCAATACTCGAAAGAAAAGAAAGGCTGACTGAAAATAATCTTATCATTGGTTCTTCAATAACACTAAATAGAAATACACAAGAAAATTTTTTAGATGAAAACTTTTCTCAATTTCGTTTTAAATTTGAAATGGTAGGTAATCTTTTTAATGCATTATTAAGAGGTGGAAATTTAAATTCAAATAATAAAGTAGAAATTTCAAATATTTTGCCGTCTCAATATACTAAAGCTGAGATAAATTACATAAAGCATATTCTTTTAAACAATGGTGATGTATTTGCATTTAGAGCTTTTACAGGAATTGCTATACCATATGGTAATTCAAATTATATTCCATTTACCAGGTCTTATTATGCTGGAGGATCAAATGATAACAGAGCATGGAAGGCATATAAACTTGGACCAGGGAGCAGCAATAATATTAATGAATTTAATGAGGCGAATTTAAAAATTGCATTTAACTTGGAATACCGAAATAAGATCTCTGGTAGTCTTAATGGTGCGTTTTTTATCGATTTCGGTAATATTTGGAATGTAAATGATAGTGTAGATGATGACTCTATGACATTTAATAATTTATCTGATTTAAGTGAGCTAGCAATAGGTACTGGATTTGGTTTAAGATATGATTTCAATTTTTTTGTTCTTAGGCTTGATACTGCTTTTAAGACATATAATCCTGCTAAAGAAAAAAGCAATAGATGGTTTAAAGACTTTAGTTTAAACAAGGCAGTATTTAATATTGGTATTAATTACCCTTTTTAAAATAAGTTTAATATTTTTGACAAAATTTAACACACATCATTTTGAAAAACAATTTCATTTACGGTAAAACCAATCAAGAATTATACAAACTTGCTAAACAGAAAAAATTTGCTCTTCCTGCAATTAATGTATCAGGGACAAATACTATAAATTCAGTTCTTGAAACAGCATCTGAGTTAAACAGTCCTGTAATAATTCAATTCTCTAATGGAGGTTCTCAGTTTATAGCTGGTAAAGGAATGCCAAATAAAGGCTTTAGCTCATCTATTTCAGGATCTATAGCTGGTGCATATCATATTCATAAGACTATAGATGATTATAATTCAAAAGTAGTAATTCACACAGATCACTGTTCAAGAAAATTACTTCCTTGGATAGATGGTTTACTTGAATATGGTAAAGGATTTTTTGATAAAAATGGATATCCATTATTTTCTTCACACATGATTGATTTATCTGAAGAACCTATTGAAGAAAATATTGCTACATGTAAGGAATATCTTAAAAGAATGACAGATTTAGATATGACTTTGGAAATTGAGCTTGGTGTAACAGGAGGAGAAGAAGATGGAGTAGATAACTCAGATATTGATTCTTCAAAATTATATACACAACCTGAAGAGGTAGCATATGCATACTCTGAACTCAAATCTATAAGCGACAAATTTATGATTGCTGCTGCATTTGGGAATGTTCACGGAGTTTATAAACCAGGAAATGTAAAGCTTACACCAAAAATTCTTAAAAATTCACAAGAACATGTTTCAAAAAAATTTAACGTACCCCATAACTCTCTTGACTTTGTATTTCATGGTGGCTCAGGATCTTCAGTTGAAGAGATAAGAGAAGCAATTGATTATGGTGTAATAAAGATGAATATTGATACTGACCTCCAATTTGCATTTACAGAGGGTATAAGAGATTATATGCTAGACAAAAAAGATTATTTGATGACTCAGATAGGTAATCCTGAAGGAAGTGAAAATCCGAACAAAAAATACTATGACCCAAGAGCGTGGCTAAGAAAAGGTGAAGAGACATTTAAAGCTAGATTAACTAAAGCTTTTGAAGATTTAAATAATATCAATACCTTAGACTAAACTCTAGTAAAGATGAGTTGGTTCAAAAGAACAAATAAAAACATTAATACTAAGACTGAGGAAAAGAAAGATATTCCTGCGGGCTTATGGTATAAAACTCCTACTGGTAAAATAATTGAAACAAAGGAACTAGCTGAAAATAAATACGTTAGCCCTGAAGATGACTATCATGTTCATATCGGTAGCAAAGAATACTTTGAAATACTTTTTGATGATAAATTTAAAGAGTTAAACTCAGGTATTACTTCCGTTGATTTTCTTAAGTTTCAAGATCAAAAAAAATATTCTGACAGATTAAAAGACGCACAAGTAAAAACAAACCTCAAAGATGCTATTAGAATTGGTTATGGTAAATCTCAAGGGAAAGATATTGTTGTAGCTTGTATGGATTTTAAATTTATAGGTGGATCAATGGGATCTGTTGTGGGTGAAAAAATTTCTCTTTCAATTGATTATGCAATCAAAAAAAAGTGTCCTTTAGTTGTTATATCAAAGTCTGGAGGTGCTAGGATGATGGAATCCGCTACATCATTAATGCAAATGGCTAAAACCTCAGCTAAATTAAATGATTTATCTGAGGCTAAATTACCATATATTTCATTATGTACTGATCCAACAACAGGTGGAACAACTGCTTCATTTGCAATGCTAGGAGATATAAATATAGCTGAACCAAAAGCTCTTATAGCTTTTGCTGGGCCAAGAGTTGTAAAAGATACTACTGGTCAAGATTTACCAGATGGATTTCAAAAAAGCGAATTTCTTCTTGAAAAAGGCTTCCTAGATTTTATAACCCACAGAAAAGAATTAAAAAAGAAAATAAACCTTTACATAGATTTAATCCAGAATAATCCTCTTCGTAAATAAGGATAAATAATTTAATTTTCTAAATATATTCTACTATATTTGCGGCTCAAAATTAATTGAATGACAGTACTTAAGAAAGAAGAAATTTTTAAAGAATTCGGAAAGAACAAGAAAGACTCTGGTTCTTCTGAAAGTCAAATTGCACTTTTTACTAAAAGAATAGAAGATTTATCTAACCACTTAAAAGATAATGCAAAAGATTTTAATACAGAGAAATCTCTAGTTAAAATGGTTGGTAAAAGAAGAAATTTACTTGAGTACCTTAAGAAAACAGACATTGAAAGATACCGTGAAATAATTAAAAAATTAGGTATCAGAAAATAGGATTTTTAGTTTGGTTGTCTTCATACACACAACAATAAAAAATAACCAAAACTAAATTATGATTCCAAAACCTTTATCACAAACAATATCATTATCAGACGGTAGAGAGATTACTATCGAGACTGGTAAACTTGCAAAACAAGCTCATGGATCCGTTGTTATTAGAATGGGTGATTGTATGCTTTTATCAACTGTAGTTTCCAGCTATGGTTCATCATCCTTGGATTTTCTTCCACTAACAGTAGACTACAGAGAAAAATTTGCATCTGCAGGTAGATTTCCTGGAGGATTCTTCAAAAGAGAGGCAAGACCAAGCAGTGAAGAAATCCTTACAATGAGAATAGTTGACAGAGTTTTACGTCCTCTATTTCCAAAGGATTACCATTCAGAAACCCAAGTTATGATTCAGCTTATGTCTAGTGATGAAAATGTAATGCCAGATGCTCTCGTAGGATTGGCAGCTTCAGCAGCTTTATCATTATCTGACATTCCATTTGATGGGCCAATTTCAGAAGTAAGAGTTGGTAGAATTGAAGGTGATTTTGTGATAAATCCTTCTAGGAGTGAATTAGCAGAATCAGATATTGATATAATGGTTGGTGCTTCTGAAGACTCAGTTGTTATGGTTGAAGGAGAATTTAATGAAATTTCAGAGGAAGAAATGGCAGATGCAATCAAATTTGCTCACGAAGAAGTAAAGAAACATATAGAGGCACAAAAAAAACTGATCAAAATGGTTGGTATAAGTTCGGAGAAAAGAGAATATGACGGAGCAGAAGAAGATTCTGAGCTAGAAGCTGAAATTTTAAAGAAAGTTTATCAAAAATCTTATGATATTGCAAAGAAAGGCCTTTCAAAAAATGAAAGAAGCGAGCACTTTGGATTATTAAAAGATGAAGTAATTGAGTCTTATGATGAAGAAACATTAGAAGAAAAGAAAGATTTAATTACTAACTACTTTTATAAAGCACAAAAGAAAGCAATAAGAGACTTAGTTTTAAATGATGGTATTAGACTGGACGGAAGAAAGACAGAGGATATTAGAGATATCTGGACAGAAGTAGGCTACCTTCCTTCCACTCATGGGTCTGCGGTTTTTACTAGAGGTGAAACGCAGTCACTTGCATCTGTAACTCTTGGAACAAGTAGAGAGGTTAATATGATTGATATGCCAACAAATCAATCTGAAGAAAAATTTTATTTACATTATAATTTTCCACCATTCTCAACAGGAGAAGCTAGACCTTTAAGAGGAACTTCAAGAAGAGAAATTGGACACGGAATGTTAGCTCAAAGAGCTCTTGAAAAGGTTATGCCAGAAGATTGTCCGTATACTGTTAGAATTGTTTCTGAGATACTAGAATCTAATGGTTCATCTTCTATGGCCTCAGTATGTGCTGGATCACTAGCATTAATGGATGCTGGTATAAAAATTAAGAGTAATGTTTCTGGTATAGCAATGGGACTTATTAGTGAAGGTGATAAATATGCTGTCCTGTCAGATATTTTAGGAGATGAAGATCACCTAGGGGATATGGACTTTAAGGTTACAGGAACTAAAGAAGGTATTACAGCTTGTCAGATGGATATTAAAATTAAAGGTTTAAAATATGAAATCCTGGTTGAAGCATTACATCAAGCTAAAAAAGGAAGACTTGAAATACTTGATAAATTAGATAGCTCTATTGATAAAGCTAACGAAACTGTTAAGGCACATGCTCCAAAAATGGTTAATATGGAGATTCCTAAAGATTTCATAGGTGCAGTTATAGGACCTGGTGGAAAAATGATTCAAGAACTTCAAAAAGAAAGTGATACAACTATTGTAATTAATGAAAAAGATGAGGTTGGAGTTGTTGAAATCTTAGGTATTGATCAAGAAAAAATTGATAATGCAATTGAAAGAATAAAAAATATAATTTTTCAACCTGTTATTGATGAAGTTTATAAAGTAACTGTTGTCAAAATACTAGATTTTGGAGCTGTAGTAGAATTTGTTCCTGGGAAGGAAGTTCTTCTTCATGTTTCAGAAATTGCATGGGAAAGAGTTGAAAAGGTTACTGAGTATCTTAATCTAGGTGATCAAATTGAAGTAAAATACATGGGAATTGATAAAAGAACTAGAAAACAAAAAGTTTCTAGAAAAGTTCTTCTTGAAAGAAAATAATTTTTTTTTTCATTTTGGAACAATTTTTGTGGCATTATATAGTCTATGAGACAACTAAAAATTACAAAACAAGTAACCAATAGAGAGACAGCCTCTCTAGATAAATACCTTCAAGAAATTGGAAAGGTAGACTTAATTACTGCAGAGGAGGAGGTTGAATTAGCTCAAAGAATTAAAAAAGGTGACCAATTTGCACTTGAAAAACTTACAAAAGCTAATTTAAGGTTTGTTGTCTCTGTGGCTAAACAATATCAAAATCAAGGGCTAACTCTGCCAGATTTAATAAATGAAGGCAATCTTGGTCTAATTAAAGCTGCTCAAAGATTTGACGAAACAAGAGGTTTTAAATTCATCTCTTACGCTGTTTGGTGGATTAGACAATCTATACTTCAAGCACTGGCAGAACAATCTAGAATTGTAAGACTTCCACTTAATAAAATTGGATCAATTAACAAAATCAACAAAACTTATGCATTTCTTGAGCAAGCTCATGAAAGAGCTCCATCAGCAGAAGAAATAGCAAAAGAACTTGATATGACTGTTAATGATGTAAAAGAGTCTCTGAAAAATTCTGGAAGACATGTCTCAATGGATGCCCCTTTGGTTGAAGGTGAAGATTCTAATCTTTACGATGTTCTTAACAGTGGAGAGTCACCTAACCCTGATAGACAACTTTTGCACGAATCTCTTAGAACAGAGATTGAAAGAGCATTAGATACCCTTACCCCTCGTGAAGCTGACGTTGTAAGATTATATTTTGGTCTTGGAAACCAGCATGCTATGACCCTTGAAGAAATTGGTGAAACTTTTGATTTAACAAGAGAAAGAGTTAGGCAAATCAAAGAAAAAGCCATAAGAAGGCTAAAACATACCTCAAGAAGTAAAATTCTTAAAACATATTTAGGGTAATCATATCTCCTTTTAATGTTTATATCTTTTATTAACAGATTTAATTAAATCTATAAGGTTATTTTATATTCGTAATAAAACATTATGTCTATAAAAATAGCTCCATCTATTCTTGCTGCTGACTTTGGTAATCTATCTCTTGAATGTAAAAAAATTGATAAAAGTAATGCTGACTGGTTCCATTTAGATGTTATGGACGGCCTATTTGTTCCCAATATATCATACGGAATGCCAATAGTCAAGTCAATCAGAAAGATGACAAAGAAACCCCTAGATGTTCATTTAATGATTATTGAACCTGAAAGATATATTGATAAATTTATTGAAATTGGCTCTGATATTCTTACTGTTCATGTTGAAGCTACTTCAAAAATGGACAATATAATAGATAAAATTAATCATTCAGGAATTAAATCTGGGATAGCTATTAATCCTGATACACCAATTAGTAAATTAGATGATTACATTTCTAATGTTGACTTAATTTGCCTGATGGGAGTCCATGCAGGATTTGGAGGACAAACATTTATTAAAAAAACATTTAATAGACTTGAAGAACTTAAAAACTTAATTAATTCTAAAAATTCATCTGCCCTTATTGAGATTGATGGTGGGGTAAATGAAAATAATTTTGAAAAACTTAAAAATTTAGGCGCTGATGTTCTTGTTGCAGGAAGTTATATTTTTAACTCTTCTAATTATAATGCAGCTATCGATCTACTTAAATAAACAATAATTTAAAATCTTTAATTTTATGAAGTTTATGTTCAGCTCATATAAAATTTTAAAAATTAACTTAGTATTGATCCTTTTTATTGGTTGTAATACATCAAGTAATTTGGATGATGAAATTTCACCAATTTATGGTACAGAATCAAATATTATTGAAAATCAAGATTTGAATTCTATAATTTCAAATGAAAGCCCATTATCGCTATTAGCTCTAGGTGATAGCTATACTATTGGAGAGGGAGTAAATGAAGAAGAAAGATGGCCTAACCAATTTGTTCAAGTTGCTTATGAAAATGGCATAGACTTTTTAACTCCAAGAATAATTGCAATGACTGGATGGAAAACATATGATTTAATCAATGGAATAGAATCAAGCAATTTTGAAAAAAAATATGATTACGTTTCACTATTAATTGGAGTTAATAATCAGTTTAATTCAAGATCTATTAACGAATTTGAAGATGATCTAGACAAACTATTAATCAAAATAAATAATTTAAAGAAAAAAGATGGTAGTGTTTTAATAGTCTCAATACCTGATTGGGGATCTTCACCATATGGGGAAAATATGGATAGAAATCAAATTTCAACTGAAATAAATACTTTTAATAATAGTTTGAAAAGCTTTGCAAATATTAATGGTTTAAAGTATGTTGATGTAACTGAAATATCTCGAAGAGCAATAAACGAGCCTAATTTAATTACTAGTGACAATCTTCATCCTAGTGGTTTAATGTATCTAGAATGGGCTAAGAAAATTTTTAATGTTTGGATAAATTAAAAAAAATAGCGATTAATCTTGATTCTAATGACGAATTATCCTCATATAGAAAGGAATTTATATTACCTACTAATAGTATTTATCTTGATGGAAATTCACTAGGTGTTCTATCAAAAAATATTATAAATGATATAAATAATACAATCAAGGAGGACTGGGGAAATAATCTTATTTCTAGTTGGAATGATAAATGGATTGAACTTCCAAATAAAGTATCAAAAAAAATAGCTTCTATACTTAATTGTAATGGTAATGAGGTTTATGTTGGTAGCTCAACATCAAATAATCTTTATAAGCTAATCAAGAGCATATTAGAGGCTCATAAAGACATAAAAAACATATCAACTGATAATCTTAACTTTCCATCAGATAAATATATATGCGAAGGAGTTTGTGAGGATTTTAATTTAAAATTTAAATTTTTAGATTATAAAAATGATTTATTTCCTGATATAGAAGTTCTAAAAAGATTTATAATTAATAATCCGGGGATAATAGTTCTTTCTCATGTAACTTATAAATCATCTTATAGATATCCAATAAAAGAGATTAATAAATTTTGTAGAGAAAATAAATCAATGGCTATTTGGGATTTAAGTCATTCTATTGGTGCAGTTCATATTGACATGGAGTCGAATGAATCAGATTTTGCAGTTGGGTGTACTTATAAATATCTAAACGGTGGACCTGGATCACCTGCATTCATTTATGTTAGAAAAAATCAAATAAAAAAATTAAAATCTCCAATCAAAGGATGGTTTAGTCATAATAAACCGTTTGATTTTTCTGAAGAGTATCAAGAATCTAACTCAATGGAAAAATTTTCCAATGGAACTCCTCATATTTTATCATTATCAACACTAAAATCATCATTAGATATAACAATAAGTGCTTCTACAAAAAAACTTGAAAATAAATCTCACAAATTGTTTCATTTTTTTGAATCAATATATAAAGAGAAGTTAAGTGGTAAAAAATTCAAATTAATAACTAAAAATAATAGAGATGAAAGTGGTTCTCATATTTCATTACACCATAATGAAGCCTGGAGAATATCTCAGTGTTTAATTTATCCTGTCAGAAATACTTCAATAAAAATTATAGTTGATTATAGGCCTAATAACATTATAAGGATTGCTTTAACGCCTTTATACACATCTTTTAAAGACATAAATATTTTATGTGAAAGAATAGTTGAAATAATTAATACTAAAGAATATAAACAAAAGGATAATACAAAAGAAGGGGTTACTTAAAACTTTAAATTAATTCATCAATTTATTTTTAACCATTTCTGCAATTACTCTCCCTTCAGCTTTTCCTGAAACTTTTAGATTAACATTGGCTATTACTTTACCCATATCTTTCATTGATTCTGCATTTAAATCTGTTATTACTAAATCAATAATTTCAGATAACTCAGATTCACTTAGTTGTTCTGGGAGAAATTCTGAGATAATCTTTGCCTGAGAAATTTCGACCTCTGCTAATTCACCTCTTTCTTGCTCAATATATATTTTAGCACT
>Ga0209666_1000024_pt1 | contig 123237 bp, 124 predicted proteins | sample SaaInlV_125m_DNA_FD_184679 | JGI IMG/M metagenome (GOLD analysis project Ga0209666, IMG submission 184679) | Marine microbial communities from expanding oxygen minimum zones in the Saanich Inlet - Saanich Inlet SI037_S3LV_10m_DNA (SPAdes)... | ecosystem: Environmental > Aquatic > Marine >...
CCTCAGCCAAATCTCCAGTATCTTTTGTCGCTATATTTGCATCAACTCTTGCATCAGTATAGTAAAGATTAGAACCTTCCGCCAAATCACCAGTATCTTTGGACGCAATATTTGCATCCACTCTTGCTTCAGTGTAATAAAGATTAGTAGAACCTTCTGCAAGGTCATCTGTCGTGTTGTTTGCAAGATTATCTTCTGTTGCTGATATAGTGAGAGTTCCGGCGACATCATCATATACCAATGAAATATTAGCACCAGCCTGAATTAAATTTGCAACCCTATCATCTACTCTTTCATCAGTGAAATATAGATTAGTTCCTTCTGCAAGGTCTGTAGTAGTTTTATTGCTTAAATCTAGATTGGAACCTGCTTGCAGTGCAATTCTTGCATCTGTTCTTGCGTCTGTATAATATAGATTTATCGAACCTTCTGGAATGGCGTCTGTTGATCTTGATGCTAAAAATGTATTTACAGCACCTTCAACAATATCATCAGAGTCGAATTCTGTGAAGTTAATTGAAATATCTAAAAGATTACCAGCATCATCATAGTTTTTGGTTATACCGACACCATCAACAATTAAATCAGCAACTCTATCGTCTACTCTTTCATCTGTGTAGTAAAGGTTATTAGAACCTTCTATAATTCCATCAGATGTACCAGAGATACCAAAATTACCAATATATCTAGCACCAACTACATATATTTTATTTCCACTAATTCCACTAGGAAGATTATCTCCAATGAAGTTTAGAACGCCTGATTGATAATCGAAGAACCATTCATCATTATTTCCAGAACCCGCTGCGAATAATTGGGTGCCTGTAGACTGCGGATTGGCAGCTCCTGCGCTATCAATATAAACTTTTACTTGATATGTAGAGCCAAACTCTGGGGGGATCCAATCCGCAGCACTTGTCTTCCATGTTCTATTTGCAGACGCAGTTAAATCTGATGAGGTTTCAGTTGACGTTAATTCTACTTGAGATGTATTTGATGTAGGAATAGTTGCCGGAATGTCTCCAGCTTCCGCCCATAACTTATCACCCCTAATCAAAAGTGAACTAGGAATACTTTCGTTTGTAGCGTTTTTAATTGAGTTTATGTCAGTTTTAGTGACACCATATCCCAATTTTTTCCAAAGAAAGTCTAACTTTTGATTGTCGTTAATTGCCATGACTTCCCCTATGACACACTAAGTGTTGTTACTGATTGCCCCGCATCTAATGCAATTCTAACAAGAGCCACATTACCAGTAGCATTTGTTAGGTTTTCAGTTCCAAGGGTCATGGTATAATTACCACTTAGAGAAGTATTTGATATTATTCTATCCGAACCAGTTGAAGCACAACCATCACTTCCGTTTCCACCGTTTCCAGTATTTCCGCCGGGTACACCGGCTCCAGCATACTGAACTCCACAATTTAACCACCCATTTATAGAACTAGAATTGTCTATAGAAGTTCCTGGCGCAGCAATCCAAACGCCTGCGACACCAGAGGCACTTGTTATATTTATATTGAAGTTTGCTGTAACTGTTCGTCTAAACGCCAAGGTAAAATACTGCGTTCCTGTGTCTCCAGAACGATTTGGGCCTGTCGGTAAATATCCACTACTATAGTCATTTACATTGTGTTCTATTTTTCCAATTCTCAGTGTTGCTTCTTTAGTTCCAGCCATTCCCAAATCGCTAGATTCTGTATATGGGTTATTAGTATAGAAATTGGTAGAACCATTAAATGATGGATTGTTTGTTGTTTCTGAACTAAAATCAAATATACGAACACCATCATCATTAAATCCCGAACCAAGAGAAGACGAAACATCTATAGAAGTTTCTGAAATTCCACTCTGTCCGGCAGTATGCACTTGTATTGCTGTGGTATTTTGTACCATACTTCCACTTCCATTGACATTATTTGTTGTTACTCCAAGTCGTTCAATAGTTCTTACACTAGAACCAGTGATATTAACATTTAGATTTCCCAATGCATATGGAGTACCGTTTCCAGTGTTTGCATTTGGTATTCCACCAGTCAGGAAAGTAGTTGATCCATCGATTGCAGAATAGTTGTAGTTTTGGGTGGAGATTGCAGAACTGCTCGTTCCTTCTTGATTTGTACCACTACTTATAGTCACAACGCTTGAGGTATTTCTATATGTTTGGCCAATAAAATTATCAACAGTAATGCCACTCCAAGTTAAAGAAGAACCTGAAGTATAATAAGGAATTCCTGAAATATATCTATAATTTCCCACATTTTCTGTAATTGTACCAGATGTTGTGGTGGGGGTAGATGTTAAATCATCCTTCACAAATTGCACTAGATTTGTATCTCCAGTGCTTGAATGTGAAAGTTTAAAGGAGTTTACACCAACACCAACGGCCGAGGCAGTTTTTTCAACATGGGCCTTAAAACCTTTGTATAAATCTGGATGATATATACTAGAAGAGAAAGAAGTGGAAGACCCAGAAGAATTTAGTAAATTGTAATCGCTTTCTGCGTCTATGACAAGACTAGTGTAGGTTCCTTGCTGTCCACCAGTTATTAAAGTAACAACCCCATCCACACTACCGTTGACAATCGCAGAAAGTGTTCCAGAATCTGCATTATATGCATATGTAGAGAATGTAGTTGTTTCTATTGTACCAGATGTTTTTGTAGTTCTGTCCACATCTTGCCCGACAGATAATGAAGTTCCGCCAGAATTGTCAGTAAATCCTGCAGCCAATCTTGGTGATGTTCCTGTATCTCCAGTAAAACTGATAGATTTTGAGCTCAGCCCAGCTGGCGCTGATATGTTTGGATCATATACTTTGAGCGTAGAAGTAACATCATCAGGAATTACAGCAGGGTTTGCTGTGCTGTGAGAATCTAGAGTTAATCTTAAAGTATCTCTGTCAGTTCCAGTATCTGTATTTGCACCCCATGTATGTTGAAGTCTTGTGCCCGATACCCCGCCTGCTGCATTATCAGATGCAATAGTGTCATTTGCTGTACCATCACCCCAATTCATATTGTAAGTGACATCTGCCATGGTCGTATTTGTTGTTAAATTTTGAAGATATAGACTATCTCCTTCAATAACATACAAATTATTTCCACTGAGGGTTGACCCGCCAGTTGCATTTCTATAGAGGGCAAAAGCGGCGTCAGGATCGGCTGTATATATGATTATATAATCTGTGTTAGTTGCACTTGCCTCGCTTCCAGCGCCAGACCCTGAGTTGTTATATGCTCTTACGGTAACGGTGTATGGACTTCCACTATTACTTGTATATGTATGACTTGGAGTTGAATCTGTTGTGCCGTTTGTGTTTGAACCATCACCCCAATCAATATCATATCTATTTGGAGAACCATCTACATTTAATGATAGTGTTACCGTAGTTCCTTCGCCGCCAGCTGTTGGAGAACCAGTAAAGGTAACACTTCTAACAAAAACGCCAATTCTAATATTATTTAATGCTTCATTTAATTCATCAATTGCATCTGCAGTTTTATCAGTAGATTCTAGAACAATTGCTCCATCACTTAAACTTCCATCAGTGGCAGTTCCAAGTTCTATATCAGACGCTTTTTTATTATTAAATGCATTATCAAAATCTGATTGGCTAAATGTTACGCCTGGCACAAAATTAGTACCATCCCAAACTAGTGCATCTCCATTGTTGGGCGCAGCAGTTGTCGTATCCACATCTGAAAGATCATCCACGACTGCAGCTGCAATTCTTGCATCTGCTCTTGCGTTTGTGTAATAAAGATTGGTAGATCCTTCTGCGATATCATCTGTAGTTCTATTTGCAAGGAAAGTATTTACTGTACCCTCTACAATATCATCTGAATCGAATTCGGCAAAATTGATTGCAATGTCTAAAAGATTTCCGGCATCATCATAATTTTTGGTAATTCCAACACCATCTTGGATGAGAGCTGCAACTCTATCATCTACTCGCTCAGCAGTGAAAAATAAATTAGTGGAACCTTCATTGATAGTATCGCTATCGCCCTGAGTGAAACTGAAAACGCCAGTAGCACTATCGTAGTTTATACTACCAGTGGCACTTACCGCATTTCTAACTCTCGTATCTGTATAGTATAAATTAGTCGTACCTTCTGATATGTCATCAGTAGTTCTTGATGCTAAAAATGTATTAACAGAACCTTCAACAATATCATCGGTATCAAACTCGGCAAAATTAATTGCAATATCTAAAAGATTTCCAGCATCATCATAGTTTTTAGTAATACCTACGCCATCTTGAATTAATGCGGCGACTCTATCATCTACTCTTTCATTTGTATAATAAAGATTTGTTCCCTCTGGAATATCTGTAGTTGTTCTACTTGCAAGGAAAGTGTTAACTGCGCCTTCGACAATATCATCGGAATCAAATTCAGTAAAATCTATAGAAATTGTTAGGAGATTACCGGCATCGTCATATACTTTGTTAATACCAGTTCCATCAACAAATAAAGATGCAACTCTATCGTCCACCCTCTCAGATGTAAAGTATAAATTAGAAGTGCCTTCGGGGATTTGATCGGTATCTGGTTTATTGAGAAGGTCGGCCCAACTACCAGATTCGGCAATGTCTGCAAGACCAAGATTTGTTCTTGCACCTTGTGCAGTTGTTGCACCTGTACCGCCGTGTAGCAGTCCTAAAGTTTCTCCTGTTAAAAATTCACTTAAACCAGTAGTGTCTCCAGAACCATCTACAACAACTCTTATTGGAATTACATTAGACATTAAAGAACCTCTTTTTACTATTTAGGAAGACTTTAAGACCTCTTTTGATGGTCTGTAAAGTCTTCCTTAATAATTCACTATTAAGAGGTAAGAAGAGATGTATCTACATCAGTTGTATTAATTCCGTTACCGCCTACCAATTGCAGAATTCTCATTCCATTACCATTGGCTTGAGTACTCATCATACCTTTATATAATCTTCTTTTATCATTTGTTCCAGTAGAACTAAATCTATCACTTGAGATGAGAGTATCTTGCCCAACAGCTCCAGCTGCACAGAAAGATATAAGGTCTAATTCAGTTCCTGTGTATAAGAACCTCTGAGTTCCTAATCTATTTGGAAACTGAATTACTAATTGTCCAGCATCATTCAAAGATAACTGTTCTAGTGGATTTAGAACTGCATGTGAATCGACTTCGTTAATACCAGCAAACACATGTCTATCCCATGGTTTTAATACATCTTTTTCTCTCACAACAAATCTTCTAAATCTTCCTTGAATATCTAAATTCATCGCTCGCAGCTCTTCGTCTTTCAATTCATCAATTTTAAATTCTGTTAAATAATTTCCAGAAATATCATAAACTCCTTGATATGCTAACGAAGAAGTTCTTTCAGTAGTTTTTGAATTGAAATATGGAGTAAAATCTGAGAACAATAATGGAGATTCTGATGATTGATATAGACAATGAATTGGCTGTTGATCAGAAGAAAAATCTGGAGCTCCAGTTGTTGCATCTACATGTCTTTGAACAACAAAGAATGCATTATCATCTGACTGATTTGTTGATGCCTGATCTTTTAGATACATCGCCATACCATGATCTGCTATAGTTATAGTATATGCCATTGGATATTGACTTGCAATTGATGGCTTGGTTTTTCCAGTTCTTCTAAACCAACCTTTTTGCACTCTCAATTTACCATCATTGAATGGTGTGTCTGCAACAAGTTCAGACGAAGTTCCAGACAAAAAGCTTTCCTCATATCTATATTCATTATCTAATAGTATACCTTCTGTGAGTGTTACATTTACTGGTATTGTTGGGTTTGTAATTGTTGCCGAGTTTGTAAACGCAGCTGCTAAACCAGTTTTTTTATCACCATCACTCTCATAATGTGCCTCTCCAACTCTTCCGGCACGAACATTAAATCCGCTTTTAAGCTGCGAATCTAATTCAGACCTATTGACAAATGGATTAATTAGATGAGTGACAGATTCTTGATAACCATTAAATTGAGTTCTGATTCCGCCCAAAAATCCTGGCTCTCTTAAATTTGAGGGCTTGGTTCCATCGCGCCCTTCTACCTCAGCAATATTTCCATCTGAATTTAATTGAAATTCAGTTGCAACATGAACATTAAGATATTCAAAATTATTTGTCGCAATTGCCGCATCTCCGCTTGAACTCGAAAGTTGCAAATGCGTAGTGTTGATATAAGGAGATGTTTCATTAACTTCTATACCCCTTGATACATTAAACCTAACTCTCCAAGGTTGATCTCCATTATTACCAGAAATTGGTAAAGTTCTGTCAGTTTCAAATACAAGAGGACCCATACTACGGTCAGTAACATATTCGAAAGATTCTATTTTGAGTTCTTTGCTAAATGTAGAAAACTCACTCCAGTGCGTCAATCCGCGATTTGCCAAACCATGTGTCGTATTTGGATGTAATTGAGCGGCATCTTGATCAAAAGAAACTTGCGGGCCCAAAGGTCTATCATCAGCAGATACTACTTGTTGATAATATGAAACAAAATATGATGTTGCTTTGTTTTCATCCAACCCAGTAAAAACTGACCAAGTTCCATTTACTGGATTTGCAAATGTGCCCAAATCTCTAGACAGAGGAAATTGTAAACGGACTGCCGAAACATCTGTTGTGACGCCAAGTTGAATTTGAGCCAGATCTAGATCCAATGGATCTGCAACTCCGGCATTGCTTGCATCGATGAGAACATCTTCTGTATAAAAATTAGAAACGTCAGCAACAAATGCTGCTCTTGCTGGAAGGTCTGCAACTAAGAAACCATTCAATCCATATTCTGCAGAAGTTGTATCTCCGATATTGACAGTAGTTCCTGTAAATGCCGAAGAATCCGTGCCTAAGAACCCATGAGTTTTTGATGTATCAGAAATTTTCATATACGCAGTCGAGTTTCTATTATATTTGAGTGAAATATAATTAGAACCAGCAACAACAGTCATATATGAGTTTATATACGAATTTCCTCTCAATGCATTTGCAATATTTTCGGATAATTGCGCAGCATTTAAATTTCTAGGAGATGTATATGAAACTGTAACATTTTTTACTGCTGCAGTATTTGTCAATTTATCTGCAGCTGCTTCGTCAATAACTCCAGTTAAGGTGATTTCAAACGTATCGGCAATATTTGATCCGTCTAAACCACGAATTTGAACTTCATGTACATATCCATTTGTATATGTGCTTCCAGTTATTTCTGTAGAACCGTCTGTTACTGTAGATGATGCGGTTGCTTGGGGAACAGTAAATATTGTTGGAGTATTTGCAAAAGAGGTTGTTGGCCTTTCAGTTCTTGTAAAAGTACAAGTAAGATTGTGACCTATTTCCCTAGATTCAAATTCAAGTACTCCTACTCTATCTGGGTCTAAAACGACTTCAAATAATCCGCCTTTAGGATCTGCAATATTAGTTTTCACCAATTCATCCAACACAGATCTCGTAAATCCTTCTACTGAAGAATCGTTACCAACTGTTACCGCAACTTCATATGTAACATTAGGAGCAGGAGATATTGAAGAATGAACAAATGAAAATGTGTAAATGTCTCCAATTTGAAAATTATTTTCTGTGAACGCCTGATCGAACCCAATTAAGAGTTCTCCTTTGTATTTTGCTGGTTCAACAGTTCCTGATGGAAAAAAGAATTGATCTTTTAGATTTGAAATCCAAAAAGCATGTTTTACAGCTCCATCTGGCTGGACATCTCTTTTATAATGTCTTAATTCTGCTTTTGTATTGACACCGCTTGCGGCTGCAGGCAGAAAAGATACTCCCCTACCTACTTTAGTGAGAAGTGCTAAAATTTTATTATATTCATTTTCATAAACTTTTTGAGATAATGAAGGTAGTCCGACATATCCTGGCTGTGGGTTTGTTCCCTGCGTTGTTTTTAGTTTAGTGGGCGTTGGGTTTTTCTTTAAAAAATGGCCATTTGGTTGATTTGAAGGCCTATCAAGAGATGCTGCAGGGTCTCCAAATTTAATAACATCATCCACCGCAATAGTCTGTGCAGAAGAAACAGTTATTTGTGTTCCAGAGTTGATCGAAACGATAGTTGGGCCAGATGATACTGCAGCTCCATTAATTTCTAATAAAGTTTCTCCAACGGATAATTGCGCTGTATTATAGAAATATAGTACCGTGTCGCTGGTAACTGCTGATTTAGAAAATACTGTTGTTTTCCAAATTGAAGATCCGCCTCTAAGGGATGGATGTGGATTTAAGTATGAAAATAGTTCCGCATTTGGCCCAACAATTTTTGTAAAATCTAATGTTCCTGAGTATGAGTTGGGTTTATTAATAACCGTCGAAATGTCATCGTGCCAGTCTGGATCATTATATAAATCTTCAATAGCCTTAATTCTTCTGCTATATTCTCCATCTAATTTAAAATCTGTATAGGTTGGATCTGTTGTTAGCGATATAGGATTATCTACGGCAAAGGCGCCCGCCGATTGTGTCTGAGTTGAAGAATCATAATGCCATACAATAAATTCATCAATGAATTTTGTTAACTCTTCGTCTGTTATTACTAATTTTGTTATCTGTGGACCAACATCTACAAAACCATTTGCAAGAAGATCTTCAGACAACTGTACTAATAATGGTTTGAAAACTTCTTTTGTTGGGTCGTAATTATATCCATCTAAATGGACTACTTCGTTTCTTGTTATTGATACGGACATTATTAATCAACTCCTATTAATTTATTAAAGCGTTTTTGTATTATTTATAAAAAAAAGATTATACACCGTTAGTTATTATATCGATGCTATCTTGAGTTCCATTTTGAAAAGTAAAAGCAACAGTACCGCTAATTAGATTATTTCCTTGAAACGTTGTGGTTAGTGGAATATCATCTCTAGTACCTGTAGTTTTTTTAAACTTTATAAATCCACCTACTCCAAAATTAGTTTCTGGTCGAAATTTTCCAGTACCCGCATCATATGCCAACCCTACTATATTTGCCCCACTAACATCAGATGCAGAATGTCCAGCATATTCAAAGTTTTGTAAATTATCTTCTATAGTATTTATATCTGTTAAAATGCCACCTTCCACAGAGATAGCTCTGGTTCTTTCTGCTGCAATTGCCGTATCCAACAATTCGACTGCGCTTGCAATAGATGTAGATGTGTCTATATAATTTGTACCAGATGGTGTAATGTAAGAGCCATCTGTATCCAATCCAACTGCAAGCTCAATTGTATCTAATTCATTATATATCGGAGTTAGATTTACGCTAACTGATGTTATTAGAGTGTTAGGGTCGAATGATGTTTCTAAACCCCCGCCAAATTCTATCTCTCCAGTAATGTTTCCGCCAACGGTTAAAGCAGTTCCCACTGCCAACCATGCTTCTCCTGTTCCATAATAAAATGTTTTGAGAGATGTATCTATTGCAAATCTTCCAATACTTGGAGTTTGTGCATTTAGTGTTGCATAATCTGGATATTGGTCAAATCTATTAAGATTGAAATTATCACGCATTGTACTTTTAATAGAATCTAAAATTTCTTCATTAGATGCTGTATCTGGTAGTCCATTTGCGCTAGCATCACCGCCAGCCCCAATTCCACCATCCAAAATTCCTACAAAGTCAGATTCTAAAAATTCTGCAAGTACTACATCACCAGTTGGTTGTACGACCGCCTTTACTGGAAACGCTTGTGCCATTTATTTCTCCTATTTTTTATATTTATATTCAACCGCCCGCAAATACATTACCAGAACCACTGGCAACAGCAGAACCGCAAGCAACTGGATCACCTATTCTTCCTACAGGTTTGCCGTTCGCAAACACAGTACTCGATCCCCCACCAAGCACAGAACCATGACATGAAGGCCTTGGGTTGCAATGTACGGCCCATCCATCACCTTTTCTATGCACGCCAATGCCATTGACGAACACATTTCCACTTCCGCCCGTATTATTTCTTGGTGGATATGCACCATGTCCTGTGCATGTGTCTCCTAATCTAGTTACAGCTGGCATAAACTGGATACCCCCTTATTTCTCTTATATCATCTGTGTTATCGTAAAATGTTTTCTCATCTACATTAAAATTACAATTCAATTTAAAGTTTCCATTTTCATCTGATATATCTTCAAGGTATTTAAATCTATTGTCTTGTGTAATATCAATTGGAAATGTTTTCTTAAAATATTCTAAATCAATTGAATTTAAAACTCTATTATTTACAATATAATTATTAGAAAATTTAGTTTCCTTGAACACAACCGAGTCTATAAATGCTTCATAATCATTTCTCTGTTCCAAATCGTTATATTCTCTAATTCCGATTAATAAATTCTTTTTATACAAATAATCTACAATATCGATTTTGGAATCCCTAAAGTCTTTTATTATCTCTAACATTTCTTCATCTATACTAGAATTATTTATATTAGGATCATACCTAAATTGCTCATCTTTTCTTCTAGACTCTAGCCATTCGCGCCGAGAGGCAAAATCGGTATCGTCTATTTCTTCAGACTTATATAAAAATAAATCTCTATCAAACGAAAAATTATTATAAATCTTAAATACTACTGTAATTTCTTTTACTACTGCGCCAGAATTATCTATTACAAAATCGTCTACATAAAATGTTAAATTATCTTCATTTCTAACAACCTCTAAAACAACACTTTCTGATGTAGTAACTTTGGCAATAACTTCATTGTCTATTCCTGTAGAATTGATATTGTCTAAAAGAGATTGATTGCTATCTCTTTTTTCGATCAATACTTCTTTTTCTTGAATAGTTTCGGCAAAAATTATTTGTTGATCTAAACTTGATATATTAGTGGATAAAATAGAACTAGATGTGATAGATACATCTTCTACTGTTCTCTCGACACGATTTATGTCTATATCTCCTATCAATCTTTCTATTTCATGTCTAATTATTGTTACTACTTCAGTTCCAGAACCCAAATTAACTGATCTTTGAAATTCTCCTAACTTTGCTCCAACAAAAAAAGTAGTATCTCCTTGTGTAATCTCTTGGCCCGGAACAAATTCTCTTCCACTATTATCAGTAGGAATTAAATCAATTGTTCCTTTTGTGATGTTTGTTCCAAGAATTTTTACAGAAAATTCTCTAGGAGAAATTGGATTGAAATCTGTATAATCGTAATCTAAGCTTTCGTTGTGGGATATAAAGTTACCTTCATTATCCGTGAACCCCTGTGTCTTTGTCCACTCTTCGAATGCATATTCTCTCAAAAATTTATCTGTCTCTGATAGTGTACCAGATATAACCCCTTCGGTAGACAAGTTAAGACAATCTGGCAATCTTCCAGAAGATTCGTCAATTTGATATATGAAGTTGAAGTTTGAATTTTCTCTATTAAATCCCCACACTTCATTTTTAGTACTGGCCAAATCCAGATCCCATTCAACATCAGAAAACTCAAACAAAAAGCTTGAGTTTATATCAGTTACTTCTTGAGTTTCTTTGTATATTCCTGTCTCGTGTCTGCCAGATCGGCCGGGAGCAGGAAAGCCTTCATTTTCTTTTCCATAATCAATCTTTGAAGCTTTCATGAAATTTAGATTAAAATTGCCTACAGGAATTGTCTCGTGGCCATAGGCATTTGAACCATCAGATCTAATATGCCCAGATGTAATTTTATCATAAAACGTTGGCTGAAATTTATTAACGTCAAATATATTAGAAGATATTCCAATAAAAGAATCAAAGAAAAATTCTATTACTCTGTCCACTACCCTAAAGTTTGGCCTGAATATTTCTTCTAACATCTGTTTTCCAAAAATATTCGTTTTTGGTGGAACGATCGCAGAAGTATGTAAAAAGAACTGTTCTATCATATAAGAAACATCAGTATTCTCAAGTTCAAAGTTGCTAAATTTTAAATTAGAATTCCACATGTCAATATCAACAAAAAATAATTTATGTATATATGTTTTATCTAAGGTTTCAGTGTAGTATGGCAAAACTTTAAACTGCACATCTTTTGTCTGTTCAAAGAATAATCCCTTAACCGATTCATATTCAACCATAGATACGCTTCGATATAAACTCTTATCCAAAATATTAAATGTTTGTTTAAATTCATAAAATGGAGAAGACGCAAAATCAGCTGCATCAAAAGTTCTCGAATACTCTCTATTATCAAATGCAAAATCTTTTGCAATTTCTGAAAACCTTTTAAAATTGTCAGCAGAGTCTATATATTTTTGAAATCCATAATTAATTGGGATAGTTTTATCTCTTGGTTTTCCAATATAAAGCGATTTTGTGATATCTCTTAAATAATCAACAGGCCTGAAGAAATATAATCCTTTCTGAGTATCTAATACTAAATCTTGTTCTGATAAAATATTTTTAGAAGAATTTAATTCGTAACCATATTTTTTGGTTGTATTTAAGTCTGTCATACCAACAAACTCAGACAGAGTTAAATCTTTCAATCCAAAATCTATTCCCCCAACAAAATCACTTTGTTGATATTCAAAACTATATTTTATATTCATCAACGAAACATCTATGGTGTTATCTACTATACTTTCCTTTATAGAAAGACCGTCAGCTTGGCTTTCTATGATAGAAGAAGTTTTAGTAAGTGATTCCATGAATTGTTTAAAAGTATCTGCTCCGTCAATATTTTCAATAATCTTTTGTCTATCAAACATTTCTGATGATACTGAATTGAATTCAGATACAACATTTATTAAACTGAGTCCACCGTATAGCTGAATATCAATATTTTCTGTAAGATATTCTTGACGAGCACCAGTGAATGGGGAAAACTCAAATGTGGTTTTCTTGGGCATCAGTATCATATCTAAATTTGTATATTCTAGAATAGTTCCGCCATATAAAGAAGGCCTAATAAGATCAACAAAATCTTGATTATCTTCTTCCGCATTATAGAGTTCGAATGTGTATGTTTTGTATTTTTCAACAACAACATCATTTCCATTTTCTATAAAATATCTTTCCGCTGTAATTGATTCTATAAATTCAAAATTTTCTTTTGGATTTCGTGTGTAAGTTTCTACTGCTGCTTGTTCCATGGCAAAACCACCAACAAACAGCTGTCCTTGTTTGACAGTACTTAAAGAAACTCCACCTTCTAATAATGGATCGAAATTAATATTACTGAAAGATGCATTTCTTTGAGAGAAAGTTGAAAATCCAAATCTAGAATTAATAAACCTTTTAGTATCTTCATATTCATTTAAATCTATTTCTATTACCGTTTGAAGGTCAATAGTAGTAGAATTCATCTGACTTGTGTATACTTTAACAATGTTTTGGTTTTTTTCTACTCTTATCTTAGAACCAGTTGGACTTTGATCCCATCCACCAGCAGTATCTAGAGGGTTTGCTGGTGGCAGTTCATTAGTCCACATATGACTACTTACATGACTTGATATAATGTTACCACTAAAATTGATAGACTGGCCGATGTTTGTAGCTAACATCCAAGTTTCTCCACCAAACATGCCGCCTTGAGTTCTAACAGCACTCAAAGTATACTCATAATCATCTTCTTTTACGTAGCCAACTATCACACCAATAGTATCATCGTCCTGAGCAGATGAATTAATATCTACTTCCAGATTAAAAGAATCTATGGGTGATGGAGAAACAAATCCAATATACGACCTAGAATTTTCAGTAGATTTTATATTGTCATTAGAATCTACTGTCCAAGAATCCAATTCGCTTGGTCTATTTGGATATGTTGCAATTCCATTTGTCGGTAATGGGCCATGGGAAAACCTATGCCAAGAATTTAAAATACCATATGAATTTACACCAGTGGTTCTAGGCTGCACATCCAAGACACCATTTGTCAATCCATCCAAAGAAGTTAGAAATGTTATTTCCAGTTTTCTAGTAATTTCTCTATGTTTTACTAGTCTATAGGTGAAATCAGTTTCATGTAATAATTGAACTCCATCTATCTCAATAGTAAATGGTCTAGTATTAATATTATCATTATCAATCCAATCATCGATTGAACTAACCCATATATTAGATGAATATACGCCATCATTAACAATATGAAAATTTTCTGTGTATTCGCCCGAATTTATATCAAATGGATTTTCTATTATATCTGGAATTCTTTCAAACCCAAACCAAAGTAGACATCTTCCGGTGGGGATATCGATATCTCTAATGTTTATAGATAAATTATTCCAACCAATATCGTTTTCAACATCAAAGTCATAGGAAGCTACTAATTGAGAAGAAAGACCAGAATGAAATTCATCCAAATTGTTTATTGCATCCTCATATTCGTCAAGACTTCTATATACATGTATACGCAATCTTGGATTTGAAGTTTGAATATTTGTTGCATTTATCGAAAAATGGAAAGCATCATTTACAGTTTCTTCGACTAACTGATAATCTTGAACGTGTTCGACAGGTTTGGTTGCAGTTTTTCTGAAATCTCCTTCCAATACGATGAATGCGGCAGATTCTTTATTTTTTTGATTTTGCCTTGATTGCCATTGCCCAGCATACATTTCATCGAAAAGAGAAATATATGAATTTGGATCTGGAGCCTCAATATTAGAATAATTTTCAGAAGTTTCTGTTCCCACTTGTACATAATTACTAGTACTTGCTTCTCTATAATCAACTTCTAGATAATTATAAATTAAATTGGATCGTATAACCTTGTATGGCTTATACATCTGCAGAGGATCTAATGCATTTGCATTTCCTCTATCATTCTCTGGATAATAGTAATTTATATACTGCAACTCAACTTCAGTTGCAGAATCAAAAATTATATTGTCTACTCTTCTCGTACTGGCCTTTACTGCTGGCCCGCCACGAATTGTAATTTGAGGCATGTTTAATTATCCAAAAAATCTATTACTATCATTTCTATCTATAAAGGGTCCAACTGGTTGGTTTGTATTTTTGTCCAGTATAGGAACCAATGTATATAATTTATCTTCTCCAGTTCTCATTATAATTATCCCTTTTTCAGAACTAAAGTCATCTAGTGCTTCTGAAATTGGCGGAGACAATTCCGGCAATTCGCTTTCATTTCCACCCCCTGTTGGTGCTGAAGTTATTGGATCTTCTGCCGGCGGTTGAGCAATTACAGGATTTTGATCTGCTTCTTCGCTTGGTGGTGAATTGATAAACTCTTCCGTTTCAGTTTCATCTGTCGCAACATTATTAACAGTACTTTCAGTTTCAGTTTCATCAGCTGATGGGCGCAATTCTATTGCCGCATCTACAGAAATATCTACGGATAATCTTGGTCTTGTTTCTTGATCCTCTGGTTCGTCAATACTTGTTGTTGGTGGTAAAGTTGCATCTTCAGAATCATCACTCAATTCAACTACGTCAACAATGGCTGTTTCTGTATCGTCTTCTGACAACACAGGCGGAACCGTAGAATCTCCAAGGTCAGTATCTCCAATGGAAGAAACAGTATTGTCTGAAACTCTATCTTCGTCAGCTGTTGATATAACTGCACCCTGATCTAAAGATGCATCATCATCTGATACGAATTGTATCGATTCTTGATCGCTTTCATCTTCATCAGTGAGAGTAGATACGCCCTGATCTGTTGGAGTTTCGACATCTATCTGGACGCTTGATGATTGTTCGTTTGTAGTTTCTTCTACGACACCTGTAGCTTGAGATATTTCTTCTTGTTCGTCTACAGATGATACAAAAGGAACGTCGGCATTATTTTGGGAGTCTTGGTCGCTTGAAAGTTTTAAATCTTCATCGTCAGCAATCTCAGAACCCTCTTCAGTCACCAACTCTGTTATTTCCACCACATTTCCATCAGTTACTGGTGGAGTAGTATTATCTACTTCGGGCGTATCCGTTAATACACCAACAGCTGTGTCATCAAGGCCTTCACCTTCTAATATTTGTGTAGTTTCTGTATCGTTCTCTTCACTAAAGGCTTGAGATTGTGACGAATCTGTGGCATCAGTTCTATCATCAGTTGATACCTCAATAGCATCCGTGGCATCAATTCGTTCATCTACGAGTGCGCCAGTAGCATCTGTAGAATCAACTCTATTATCCGTCAATCCTTCTACGGCATCTGTATCATCAATTCTTTCATCAACAAGTGCTCCAATAGAATCTGTATCATCTGAACGTTCATCTTCTAATGCTACTATGCCTTCGCTAACGTCTGTTCTTCCATCGGTAAGTGCCTCTACCGAATCTGTAGAATCTATTCTATCATCGGTTAGTGCTGCAACTGAATCTGTTTCTTCCGTTCTTTCATCGGTAAGTGCCTCTACCGAATCTGTAGAATCTATTCTATCATCGGTTAGTGCTGCAACCGAATCTGTTTCTTCTGTTCTGGCATCATCTTGTGCCCCTAAAATTGTAACTTCGTCTTGACTATCATCAGTGAGCGCAGCTATAGAATCGGTATCATCAAACCTCTGGTCAGTTTGTGCTTCGATAGAATCTGTATTATCCTGTCTTTCGTCAGAATTTAATGTAGATGGGCCAGAAGTGTCTTCTGTGGATGTTTCTGTAGAACCGACTGGTAAAGTATTATCATCCGTTTCTGTGCTAGTCAAGACACTTTCTGCTGAAGTATCGCCTAGATCATCAGTTCCTGATAAGCTGATAATACTATCATCAATATTATCTGAAATGCCTGTTGTGATTGCAGTAGTATCATCTACATTATCATCTGTTACAGTGCTAACAATAGAAGATTCATCTAATCTTACATCAATATCAACTTCAATAAAATCAGACTCGTCTGTTGGTATTTCCGAAGAAACATCCGTAATAATTAATTGGTCAGAAACATTTTCATCTGCTGCCGCAATTGCATCAGTATCGTCTACAGAACCTTGCTCGCCCTCTATACCGATAGATGTATCATCTTCTTCGGTTTCATCTCCCGATACTGATATTGTAGAATTATCGATAGAATCATTATCTGTAGCTGCAACAGCATCAGTTCCATCTCCTATACCATCTCCATCAATAAGAACTTCGCCTTGAGCATCTGTAGGAATTTCTGTAGGAATTACTCCCTGCCCACTTGCATCTGCCGGAATTTCTGATATAGAAGACACTGCTATAGATTCTTCATCACTCTCATCCGAGTCGATAGAAATATCCACTGAAGAATCTATAGTAGTAGCTGATACGGAAGAAGTCTCTGCTGCAGAATCTTCTGCAGATTCATTATCTGATTGTAATATATCAGAATTGTCTTCTGAAATTTCTGCGCTAACTAAATTATCCAGAGAACTATCTTCTGGAGTTTCGTCTGATATTTGCAAATCAACTAATGTATCATCTACAACATTGCCATCTGTCAAAGATACATCTGAAGTATCTACCTCTGATTCTGATGCAGAAAGTATCGCATCAGTATCATCGACTGCAGAAACAGTTGCAGTTTCAATTGCATCAGTATCATCAGGAGTTTCCGTATCGGTAGACTTTGCAATATCAATTTCATCCAACAATTGATCTGAATCTGTTATATCTTCTGTAGATAATTCTTCTATATTCTCAGCTGAGGTAGATTTAACTGTTTCGCTATCACCAATATTTTCAGTTGTTGTTGATATATCTCCAGATAATTCCAATACTTCTTCACCGTCTGTCAAGACAACTGTAGATGTGTCATCGATAGAATCGATATCGCCCACAAGCAAGGAAGAGTTTTCTTCTACCTCTTCTCTATCAATCTGGCCTATTGCAGAACTATCTTCAGATGTCGTAGAATCTGAAAAAATATTATCTGTTGTTTCTTCTACATTTTCATCTGCGATAGTTAATACTGATGTGTTATCACCAACTTCTTCAGATGTTGCTAAAATCCCTTCGTTGGTTTCTCCAACTTCTTCCGCGGCCGCAGCTGATGGGGATGTGTCATCTAGTGACCCTATATCATTTACTGATAAGGTTTCTGGAATATCTTCTACTTGTTCATCATCAACTATAGATATTTCAGAAACATCGCTCGTTTCTTCAGAAGATAATGATAAAGATTCTGAACTATCTTCTACATCTGCACTATCGCCAGCAATAATCGCGGAAGTATCTTCTGCCGCTTCTGCAGTTACCTCTATGGATTCTGAACTATCTTCTACATCTGCACTATCGCCAGCAATAATCGCGGAAGTATCTTCTGTCGCTTCTACAGTTACCTCTATGGATTCTGAACTATCCTCTACGCCTATAGAATCTCCAATAGAGATTGTAGAAGTATCTTCTGGTGCTTCTACAGTTACCTCTATGGATTCTGAACTATCCTCTACGCCTATAGAATCTCCAATAGAGATTGTAGAAGTATCTTCTGGCGTCTCTGTTGGGGCTGTTTTAGATTCTGAACTATCATCTACATCTGTGGCCACGGGTGGTATGATAGATGAAGTGTCTTCGGGTACATTGCTAGTAAGAAGTGAAGATTCAGTACTGTCAGTTGGAAGTTCTGATGGTGTTTCGGCGGATACTGTGAGATCGTCGGCGGCTTCGGTTGCTAAAACTGAAGGATCAGTGTTATCTTGTACGTTGTTTGCTGCTGCTAATAGAGTTTCAGTATCATCTTCTGATGTTTGAGAAGCGAGTATAAATTCTCCAGATTCGTCAGGGATTTCATCAACAGTAGAAGCTGTTTCAAAAGACGAATCTTGTGGTATTTCTGAATTTAAAATTTCATTTTCAGTTATATCTGGTATGTTTTCTGATGTATCAGAAGTTTTGGCAATATCATCCTGATTGACATTAGTTGATGTGACAAAATCGAATGAAGAATCGTCAGCAATATTTGAAGGTGCTTCTATCGTGTCTGTCGTATCTAAGCTCTCACCCGCCTCCGCGGCCGAAATAAATGAATTTTCATCTACATTTTCCGAATCTATAACAGATGGTATAGAATCGTCTGGAACTTCTCCACTAGAGGAAATTGTTTCTGCAGAATTTTCATCTACATTTTCTGAATCTATAACAGATGGTATAGAATCGTCTGGAACTTCTCCACTAGAGGAAATTGTTTCTGCAGAATTTTCATCTACATTTTCATCTGCAACTACAATAATATTAGATTGATCAGCATCATCATTAGCAGATGAGGAAACTATAAAACTATCCTCATCAACATTCTCTGATGCCACACCTAAAGCAATGTCGGTATCTTGTACATTTTCAGAAGATGATAAACTTTCTGATGTAACTTCGGGAGTAGTATCTTCGCCTAATGTTGATGATAGTGAAAGGTCTTCTAATTGATCAGAACTAGCAATAATAGAATCTGTTGAATCTTCTGGAACTTCGGCATTTTCATTTGAAATGGTAGATGCATCATTGCTTTCGGAATCTGAAACTGATGTGAACGAAGAGAAATCTTCAGAAGTTTCTGTGGTTGTAGTTATTTCTGGGGAAAAATCATCTGATGTCTCTGTAGACCCAACAACAAAATCTGTATTATCTACTGTATCATCTGCCCCAGCGTTTATTTCCGCACTGCCAGTTATTTTATCTTGAGCTTCGGCGATATCTACACTTTCGCTAGTTTCTCTAACATCTAGAAAGCTAGCAATTTCTTCTTGTTCTGTCTGTTGTAGCGCAGTTTCGACAAAAGTTTCAATATCTTCTACAAGGGTTTTATCTTGTAAATTAAAGGTTTCTTCAATTTCAGATATTGGAGTATCTAAAAGAGTATTTACAAATACATCCGTAAAATAATTCTGTGTAGTAGTGGATATATTTTCAGTTATGGACTGAGCAGTTAAATCCTGTAAAGCTTCTATCTCTACAACACTCTGAACACTATTTTCGATAAAAGACTGTAGTTCTGCAATTGATAGTATATTTGTATTTTTTAATTCATCAACATCAATAAAATTAGATAGATTTTGAATAATAAAATCAATAGTTAATTTTTCGCTAAAGCTCTCCAACTGAGATAGGAAAGAATTTTCAGTCTGTTCGATTAAGTCTGCTAACTTGAGGTCAGAATTTTCTGATAACTCTCCTATTAGTTGCTCTATAAGATTTGATTTTTCAAGATTTTCATCATATTCTGAATTTAATGTGGATACTGTTTCTATATTTTCTGTGGGAGCTATTTCGGATAGCGATTGTGTCTCAGAAAATTCTGTTAGATCTAAAGTTGACTGGTCTTCTTTTTCAGTAGAATTTATAAACTTCGCATCGGAAGATGTAATATTCTCAACAACTTCGGTAGAAGAGATTTCAGAAATAGATATAGTTTCACTAGTCTCTGTCGCAGATGTTTCTTTTGTGTCTGCAGTTTCACTAGTCTCTGTCGCAGATGTTTCTTTTGTGTCTGCAGTTTCTAAAACTTCGGTAGAAGAGATTTCGGAAATGGATATAGTTTCACTAGTCTCTGCTGTAGATGTTTCTTTTGTAACAGAAGATTCTACAGTTTCTTTTGTTTCAATTTCTGATACATCACTTATATCAGAAATTTCAGTAGATTCTAAATTTGAGGCCTCAATAGTCTCAACGCTTTCCAATGATGTTATCTGAGAAATATCTAGCTCTTCGATAGTTTCAGTAACATCTATTCCAATAGCAGAATTAGATTCATTTTCTTCAATTGTGCCAAGATCACTAATCGCCTGCGTTTCCACAGTATCTGTAATCGTCTGTTCTTCTGTAGATATAGTTTCCGATTCTTCGGTAGTTTCAATATCTGATATTGCAATAATTTCAGTATTTTCTATTGCTGCAAGGTCAGATAATCCCAATTCTTCAGTTTCTTCTACAGAAACTATAGAAGAAGTTTCAGTAACTTCAGCATCTTCAGTAACTTCAATATCTGTATCATCAGTAGTTTCTTCTGGTGCAGAATATACTAATGTTTTTAATTCAGTATCTTGTAGATAAGCCAGAACAAACTGCCGCAAACTAACCATATCATCATCTGTGATATATTTTGAACGTCTTGTAAGCTCTGTTATCTTTTCAGATGTAAATTCTAATTCGGATAAATCTGGCGCAATTACTAAATTACCCACATTTTCAGCAACAAATTTTTGTAAAATTTCTTTTACTTCTGTCACATCTTCTTCGAATGTGTTAATTCTTTTAGCAACATTTGAATATAATTGTGACGTTGCCGCCGAAATAGTTTTCGCAGAAAAATCTTTTGATATATTATCAGAAATATTAGTTGTTTTTTGTGCGTCTTGTACAACTTGATCAGAAATATTAGTTGTTTTTTGTGCGTCTTGTACAACTTGATCAGAAATATTAGTTGTTTTTTGTGCGTCTTGTACAACTTGATCAGAAATATTAGTTGTTTTTTGTGCGTCTTGTACAACTTGATTGGCCACATTAATAATAGTATCCTGAACTTCTCTTTCAGGTTCGTCTGCGAAAGTTAAAGTTCTGGTAATTTCTACATCATAATTAGCAGTCTGTGGGTCATTCAATTCTACATTAAATTCTAAAGTAGTTCCATCAACATCAAATGTATAATTATTTGTAGAATTTAATGTGGGATTTGTTACAGATAGTCTGACAATATCTCCGTCTGAAACAGATACACTTGTACCACTATCTACACCGTTTTTTATAATCTTTCCAGAAGAAAATGTTACTGTAGATGGATCTGTTGTTAATCCGCTAACAAATATTTGGTTTGTCTGAGTAGTTATATTCCAAGATGCAGTAGATGTATCATAAACATAAGTTAGACTACCCTCAGTGACGCTCTGCCCGTCTGTGGGGTTGGTTACGCCAGCTGGCGAACCTATTCCAATCTTTACTTTGATTATATCTCTGAATAAGAATATGTTTATGACTGACATCGTATCTCTATAAAAAATAAGGGGAAGCTAATGCCTCCCCTATATTTATTTCAAATTTTAATCTTTAGAGATTATCAAGAAAAAGTATTATCCGCAATCGCTGCAATATCTCTTGGAGTATAATCACTATATTGTGGTCTGATAGGCCCACCTCTGGTTAAGAGGAAGATTCTCATACCATTACCAAATGGTTTAGTTGACATCATACCAACATATGTTCTATGTGTTGCATTTGTTGTCGTATCAAGTGCATCCGCGCCATCTCTAAATGCAGTAGATGCAGTTGCAGCCGCAGCGCCCTGTTTTGCATTATGCCAATCATATGGCTGACGGAAGTTGAGCTTATCTCCATTTGAAGATACATGTTCAGAGCCAGGCGTATGGCCCGTTTCTAATGTACTTTCTTGTGCAGAGTCTAAGTCATACTTAGTTGCAGATGTTTTAATAATACCACCTTGAGTAGAACTATCAGCACCAGCCACACAAATCAAATCCATTTCTGCATCACTGTAGATAAATCTCTGTGATGCTAGTGGAGTTGGGAAGTTAAAGATAACTGTTTTATCTTGCGTGATTGATAGCTGTTCAACAGGGTTGATACATGCAGGGCTGTCAACCTGTGGAATAACAGCAGAAACATGATAATCCCAAGGTTTAAACACATCATTCTCACGAACAACAAATCTATAGATACCTTTAGCAACTTTATGAATGTCATTCCAGATAGAAGGAATATCTCTATCTTCTGGAACTGATACTAAGTATGTTGATTTACCTGTATCTCTTTCTTCAACATCATTATAGTTTTCATAAGAAAGTTTTACAACTGTACCATTTTCTATCGGTTGGTTAAAGGTCCATGTATCGTCGGTGAGAGAATATGCATACATTGGTTTTTCAACACCAAAATATTCTAAACTGACATTTGTAGTACCAAACTCAACATTACCATCGGCATTAATAGTATAGTTCTGTCCAAGAACAGCAGCATCTGCTTCTGAACCATCCACGAATACTTTAAGTCTGTTGATTTCAAACAATGGATTTGATGCGGTTCCGCTTCTTCCAAAGAAGTTTGTATATTGATTATCAAATCCAGCGCCATTCCAAGCATATTCGTATACAAATGTATCGTCTTCTGGGAATGTATCAATAACTGCCTCAATTCTCATAGCCGTACAAGTTGCCGAAGCATTCAAAGCTCCAGAAGTTTCAACAATCGCAGCCTGTGCTGCTGTGGTTACAATATCACCAACTTTCATGCTGATTGCACCAGTACCTGGCGTAGTCCACATTGTATATACAACAGCACTACCTACTGTGTGCTGTTCAAACCCTTTTTTCGTGGCGGCAGCTGCGCCAGCTTGGTCGGCATAGTCAGTAAGAAATCCACTTGTAGCACCCCTTTGAGAATGTTGAGGTAGTCCTACGATTTCAGCATCTGCAGATGTTGATGGCACCGGCGTAAATGAAGCTGGAGTTGCTGCAACAGCACTTATAGAATTGCCGGCAGCATCAACTGTTGCATCCATTAAAGTGTAATGGACAAGTTGAACTCTTCTTGAAGCAACTAAAGTTTGTGCTTCTGGTGATGTTGGAGTAAACAAAGCAACACTTGATACGATAGGAAGTTCCCTTGCGTCACCAGTTGGACTTGCTGCTGGAGCTAGTTCAGTTTTATCTAGAATTTTTACATCAGTTCTAGGATCTAAGTATGTATCAACTCCAGTAGAAGAACGATGTCTAACTCTATATACAGATAATCCAAGTCTTGCAGGGCCCTGCATTTGGTTTCTAGCAGCATTAAAGTTTGCTAACCCACCAGTAGTGAATGAACCGTCATCACCAAACGTTGTCGTATTAGAATGAGCATCTACAGTCGCAGTTCTTGATGCAACAGTATTATCAAAAGCAGTGATTCTCTGTCCAACAGGAACAAAAGAAGTTCCATATGCTGAACCATAATTTAAAGGAAATTCAGTTCTTTGTGAGATATCTGGCCCGCCTGTGGCCGCAAAAGTCGAAATCTGGTTTGATGCTGCGATTTCTGCATAGTTTGACGAAATCACTGATGGTAATTTTGCCTGATCGTTAATAACTGTATATCCAGTAGTTGAGTTTGTTCCAAGGCTACCAGCATCGTTTAAAGGAATACCCGCTGTTGCCGATGTATTTTTATATCCTGCCCCACCGCTATATGCCAAACCACTCTTAACTTCAATTGGATTTGAGTCTGTTAAAATAGACTGTTCTACTGGAAGGCCTGCCTTCAGCTGTCTTCCATTCACATCAAACACTTGTAATTCGTCCAATGCTTTTGATGTGATTGTAGTTTGTCCTGTTGCAGTATCAAAGTCTTCGCTCACCTCTGCAAAGAAACCAACATTATAGTTAGATGTTTCTTCTGGGCGAGTTGATGGAGAATATAAACAATGAACAGGTGATTTACCATCTTCAAATTCAATTCTACCTGATACGTTATTAACGTGTCTCTGTACAACAAACCATGCGTAGTCATCGTCTTGATCTACTGATGCTTGGTCAAACAAGAACAATCCAGTACCGTGGTCAGTACATGTCAAACGATATGCAAGTGGATAACCACTTTCAATATCATCTGTCGTTTTACCTTGTCTACGGAACCAACCAGATTTTGCTTTGTTTGTATCGTTAGAGAAGTTATAATAGATTTCGCTAAGTTCGCCAGGCTGTCTAAACACCGCCTGCTTAATACCGTCACGACCCTGTCCTTTTGTCAAATCTCCATTATCTTTGATTTGTAATGCAGTTGCGATATTAACATAAAGATACTCATCTCTACGGTCATAGAAGAAGCGCATTCTCCATTTTTGTGGTTTCCGAGCATCTTTAACTGGTTGAGTTAATGAAACTGTTGATGGAATTGCCACAGTTGCAGAGTTTACATCCGCTTTAGATGACAAAAGATCTGTCGCTTTTTCAGATTCAACAACAAACATATCACCAATTCTATTAAGACATTCTTTTACTGCTCTATGGTCTTGTTGTCCATTTACAGCAATTGGAATTGGCTCTGAGGCATCTGCATCTTGGAATGGATATATGATATTATATGGCTGAGATTCGAAATCAGACTTATTAATTGCTATTCTCCATTCACCCTTTACATATACTGTTTTAGTTGCATTATCAAAAGCATTTACATCTATTGAGTCTTCTGTTGCACTATCTAATTTAACAGTAACAACACCAGTAGCATCATCAACAGCAGAAATTAAGGCTGCACCTTTGCCATTAGGTTCAATAATACGTTTACCAACATCAGCAGTCGTTAAACCACCCGCCACTGGATTTGCAGCAGTAGCATTGACAAAATCTCCAACTAAAGTTTTTCCAGAGATATCTGTTAATGTGAAAGTTCCATCTGCAGCACCCGATCCAACAGTCGGAGCAGCTGCCCATGTCAATGTTGCATTCTGTTGTTGTACAGATGTCCATGCAGAACTATAATAGTTTCCATATGGGTGTAAACATAAGTCTGTTGCGAGTGTTCTTAAAACACCATTTTGTGCTTTAGGGTCTTTAATAGTATCTACGAAATATTCTAATACGACTGTATCTCCAACTGAAAAAGATTCACTTCTCCAAGTCACTGTTCCATAGTCCAGCGCAAGCTGGTCTGCATCAACGACTGAACTTACTTTGATAACTAGATCTGGAGCAGAACCACCAATATTACCCAATTGTGCTTCGGCAATTGTGATTTCATTTCCTATTAGATAGTCTTGGCCAAATGTCAAAGGAACAACTTTGGTAACATTTCCTGTTAAATCGACGAATACTTGAAAAGACCCACCAGTACCAGAAGTAGCGTTTGCCACACCGTCTGGATCATTTCCTACTGCAACAGATGTTGGAGTGACTAAATATACGCCCCCACGATGTCCAGCAGTTCCAGAATCTGTTTCTACACCAGTTACGGCTCCAACGCCATCATAAAAGGAGACAAAAAATTGATTTTTCGCCGGAGACTCATCAACAACTGCAGTTGTAGGATTGGTAGAAGGATCATATCCTTGTCCAGAAATAGAAACATCTACAGAAACTACTCTACCACTACCGTCAGTAGTAGCAGTTGCAGTTGCCTGTTTAAATGTACCAGTTGCTGGTTGGCCACCCCTAATTGTGACGTTGAAAGAAGTAGACGGTGCATAACCCAATCCACCAGATAATACTGAGATGGATTCGATACCGCCAGTATTTGTATAAGTGATGCCACCCAAGGATGCTGGTTGGCTTCCGTTTCTATATGTCTGTGTTAATGGTGAAGTTACTGTGGTAACTGTTCCGCCAATAAACTGTCTTCTTTGCGAAGATAGAGAATATGGAGAAATTCTATCAAATTCTCCTTGCGCGGGGCGGCCGAGCCTTGTGAATGTTTGGTTAAAACTATTCAAAAATTGAAATTTCTGTTGATGCTTTTGTTGTTGCATCGAAACCATTTCATTTCTCTGAATAGAGAATCCACCTGACATAAATTCTGTAGATAATGAAGTAGTCATTTATTGATCTCCTTTAGATGTATTATAATTTTGTTTTCTTTTTATTTATAAAAACTTTTCTTTGTAAATTATTCACCAAGTACCGAGCCTGGAGCCTTTCCTTCAGTAACATCACTATATCTAATACTAGATCCTGTTACTTGCATGAAAATTCTCATACCGTTTCCATCTGGAAGAGTTGAAACCATACCTTCATATTTTCTGGCATCTTTTCTCCAAATATATTTTGTTTGATCGGGCCCATCATGTCCAGCATATCTAGTTGTTTGATTTGCTGCCATTGCTGGAGTGGTAGTTGGAATATATTCTCCATTACCAAAGCCACCTGCAGGCCCGTTGATGCCATCACTATCTCCGTATTTGTTGATTTCAACATGACCTGCTTGTGTAGAGAAGTCTGCTGAAGAAACACAAATCAAATCTAGTTCACTTTGAGGATAGTAAAATCTCTGAGATGTGATTTGAGTTGGGAAGGAGAAAACAAAATTTCTGTCTTGTGTAATTGATAACTGTTCTTGTGGGTTAATAATAGCATGAGAGTCTATTTCATGCATTGTTGCTGATACATGATAATCCCATGGTTTTAGAACATCCTGCTCACGAACAATAAATCTGTTAATAGTTTTAACTTCATTCATATTTGTCTCAGGGAAATTTCTATCTTCTGGTGTAGAAATTATATATGTATTTTGAGATGGATTTGAAGACGTATAATTAACTAAAGAAATAGAAAAGTTAGACATAGACCTTGGTGCATGTTTAAACACTAAAGTTTTATTCATGAAATCGTAAATATATTCTTGAGTTGTGCTATCTCCATCTGTCCATACTATATCGCCAGGCAATAAACTAGTATATGCTTGTTTATTCGAAGATTTAGTAAGATTACTTGTCGTAATAGTATAGCTTCCTGCTGCTTTGTCCAAGAAAAATGCTCTTCCAGTTGCAGAGTTTACTACATTATTGTTAATAGTTCCTGATACAGCTTCTCCTAACAAATTAGGTACAACCGCCGCATCCTCTGCTGGAAGTTTGAAGTTAGAACCTAAAGTTTCTACTCCTGCTGCTTCGAGCATTTCCAAGAATCTACCTGCAGTAGTTGGATCTCCATTGACTACCCAATCATCATATGTTAGAACATATGCGGCATTATCTCTTCTAACTTCCACATCATCTAAAGTAACAACCATAGATTCCATTACCTTTGCAGCATTATTCTGTTGTGCATTATATAAAATATCTAACAGTGCAGAATCGCCTTCGGTGTAGTCGGATATAGAAATAGCATCTGGAACAGACGGTACGCCGCTTGCACTGTTTGCCTGAGAAGCTGCTTTGGCAAATGTTGAAACTCTATCTAAGAAGTTTTCTGGGAAAATTACATTTCTAGATGGTGATGGAGCCATATCATTTTGTTGAACCCAACTCGCAATCGGAGCTGTAGTTGCAGTTTGTTCACTTCCATCAAGTGAAATCTCAACCAACCCATCGGGTGCGGTTGTATCGCGATCAAGAGCATTTGGTGAATTGGATGCACCCATCGTGAATGCTGTTGCTCTTCTTCTTGGAAGACTATTAAATCCAGTGATTGCCAGATCAGTTGGCACTCTTGTTCTAGATGTAATCATATCGCCGCCGGTGCCGCCAGGCAGATCCATAATCTGCGCTGCGTTGGTTTGAGTAAAATCATTGTTTGTTGTCACATTTCCTGTTGGACTTGTTCCAATAAGAATTGGATCGCCTGCAGTTAGAGTGTTAAATCCTGCAGACGGATCTGCAGATGAAGTAAATACTAATTCGCCAGACACATTATTCCAACTCACCACGCGGCCGCCGTTGTATACATAATTTGGAGATGATCCTGATTGCGCAGCAATAAACATGCCTGGGATCAGTTCCAACGCGATGACTGAATTTGGATTTAAATATATCACATATACAGTTTGCGACCAAAGAGTTTCAGTTGCAGAACCCTGTGCGCCTGTAATACCTCTATAGAGGTCTGATTTTACATCCGTGTTATATACACCAGAACCATATCCAGATGCACCAGCCGCATATCCAAAACTATTGAAGTCGATAGCATTTACCAATCCATTAAATATAGATTTACTCTTATCAATCCATACAGTTGGACCTTCTGTCTTGAAAATAGTTCCTAGTGAATTTGACACAGGAGCAGCAGGAGATAAATCTGCTAAATCATCAGTTGAATAGTAATTACTTATAGAACTGATATCGACAGGACGCTTTGCCGGAGAATACACACAGTGAACAGGCGCTTTCTCAGTAAATTCTGGTTGTCCTGTTGTCTGGTCAACATGTCTCTGTACAACAAACCATGCATAGTCATCATCTTGATCTACTGCACTCTGGCCATATAAAAACAACCCCATACCATGATCGGTACAAGTTATTCTATATGACATAGGATAAGTTTGCGTAATCTCATCAACAATTTGAGGTCTTCTAAACCATTGAGATTTTGCAGTAGATATAGATAAATTTGCGCCTTTACCGATAGCCGGTTCTTTATATACATCACACAACTCTCCTGGCTCTCTATAAACTGGAGATTTGATACCATCTCTACCCTGTGGTTGTGATATGGACATATCATCTTTCAATTGGTAATCTGTCGCAACGTTAACTTTAATTTCATTGCTATTTTCTAACCAATCAAAACGAATTCTCCATTTCTGAGGTTTTCTTGACGCTGCTGGAGATAGACTATTTAAGAAATTTAAATTAGTATCTGATAACAAATCTACGCCCTTTTCGGATTCTACCAGAAAATTATTTGTAATTCTTCTAAGCGCTGCCTTTACATCATCTAAGTGGTTGCTTGCAGGCATTGGATGAATTAATCTAAAAGGTGTTGCAAACTCATCATTCTCTTGGAATGTTAAATTAAATACATCACCTTCTGATATTTTCGATAGTGTAGCTTTTCTTGCATCTGTAGGTAACTCTACATCACTTCCAACAAGTCCTTGTGCTTCAGTGATGTTTGGGTTTCCGCTGACCTGTGGCCAGATAATAAATCCATTTAATCCTGTAACGCCGTCCGATGCGAGTTGTGGAGTGCTATAATCCCAAATCTGATTTGCACCAAGAGAATCTGTTTTTGGCCAAGAATTTGTACCAGACTGGTCTGGGCCCAAGCCTTTTGGCCCTACTAGAGCTCCATATGGAACATCAATTGTTTTCCCCCAATGATATGCAATTACAACATTTACAACTGCCATGTCAGTAATCCATGTCATAGGTGTAGTAGAAGGGTTTCTTTTTAGTTTAAAAGTTGATTTTCTTGTAGCAACATCACTAGATACTACATAATCATCTTTTGGCAATACTCTACCATTCAAAGATACTCTGAATTCGCCACTACCTAAATCGCCTTCAATTAATGGAAAATCATCCATTAAAGTAATGTAGGTGGTATCGTCTGCTGGATCAATCGCCGAAAAACCTGTTCCAGCAACCGCGCCGCTCATATCTTTTGTAGCAGTTTCTCTATGCTCAGTAACAACCTTCCACAACTGATCTACCTGTCTTTGTGTTGGAAGTACTGTAGAACCGTCATTGCCAAAATCGTGGTTATATCTTACTGAAACTGTATTTTTAAATCCTTCTCCTACATAATCTCCTTCGTTTATTTCTTGGACACCAGTCGGACTTGCTGCAACAAAGTCAGTATTGTTAGAGAATTTTGATCTGAAGATTTCTGGAGTTTCAAATGGATGAATACACAAGTCGTGAGCTAATTGAAAAAATAATCCACCATCATTACCAGTAAATTTTTCCATTGCCTCAATATAATTGATGTTTAAAGTTTCGCCAGTGATAGGTTTTGCGGTTTCACTAAACACTAAGGCACCAAATTCACCAATACCAGAAACATATTTTATGCTCCCTTCTCCTGCTAAAGTTGAGCCTTCTTCATATGAGTTTGCAACCCATTCTTGAATTTCAGTAAATCCTGCAGTCAAATTATTTTTGAGTATGTTTTTACCTTGGGTTCTGTCCAAAAACAGTCTCACACTACCCAATCTGATATCCCAATCCCAAGTCTTATCTGTGAAATCTGGTTTAGATCTCAACAAATATGTATCTGTGCCGGAATTGGCATTATGTATTTCTTTCTGTGATCTATGAATGACATCAACAATGTCATTTCTCTGAACACTAAATCCACTGGCAATAGGCATTAAAATCTCCTTTGTGTATTTTTCTTTATATTTATAAAAAAAAATTAGTCTTTATTTGTTTATTTTTTATTATGTTCCAGAACCAACTGGATCATTTGAATCTATATTCGTGTCTGAATTAAAAATGTACTGGCCATTTACTAAAACCATTATACGCATACCATTACCAAACGCAGCAGTTGATCGCATTCCCTGATATCTTCTCTTATCGTTGTTTACGCCATCGTACAGATATGTTGTCATAGGAATGTTGCTGCTCTCTGCAACCACTTCGGCAGAAGAGAAGCAAATTAAATCTGTTTCTTCTTTTGGATACATAAATCTTTGCGTTGTCAATCCAGTTGGAAACGTAATTACAAATCTATTTTCATCTGTAATAGATAATTGTTCAAGTGGATTTATAATTGCATTGCTATCTATTTGATGTCTTGTTGCAAACTTATGAACATCAGAAGGTTTTAAAATATCAAATTCTCTAACAACAAATCTCCAAATATTTTTGGCAGCTGCCTCATCTCCTAAATAATCTTCTCTATCATGAGGACTTAAAATATAAAATGTTCTTGCATTATCTACTGAGTTTATGTGATACGAGTTTCCCTGATCGTCAAATATTGTATCTATTTGATCAGCAGCAGTCTGTAAATTTGCAGCCTGACTAGAAAAATAAACTCCAGCATCACTAGAATATGAAGATTCTCTGGAACATGAATATAAACAATGGACAGGAAATTTTGAACCTTCATCGGTTCTAGGCAATCCAGTTTCATTATTTACAGTTCTTTGTAGCGCAAACCATGCATAATCATCTGCCTGATCTCCAGCGGCATCGTCATAAATGTAAAGAATTAATCCTCTTTCTGTCATCGTAAGTCTATATGAAAACGGATATGTTCCTTCTAGTGTCGGATCAGTTTTTGGATATCTCTTAAACCACCCACCACCTTTTCTCTTATTTCTGAATCTTATAGAACGATTATTAATATATTTGGTATAATTAGAAACATCTGCTGGAGCAGTAGCTTGTGCAGTACTTCGTCCTGTTGTCGGCATATAAAATGTTGCTAGTGGATATTCAACAAACGTAAATGATGTAGATGTACCCGAGCCGCCATTTGCAGTATCTCTTGTATTTGCAGCCGTTTGGTCGAGATAAAGAGGATAGTAAAACGCTGGCACAGTTCCGTAGGTGTTTGTATCTGTTTCGGTTCCATATACATAATATGGCCCACTATTTGCAGGGTCTGCAGAAATTACAATATCTTCAAAAGTCAAATCTACCATTTCGCCAGGATTTCTCACGACTGAAGTATCAACTGAAGCTCCATTTTCTAATGTTATAATTCCATCAGAAGAAAGTTGTGGAGATGTAATACTACCATCATTTAAAATTTGAGATGATGTTCCAGCATTTACCTTTAACCATCCATACATTGGATTGGGGATTCCAGAACTATTTTCCCAGCCCGAAGACAATATTCCATTAAAAGTATAGCCAGGATGATATTGATCAGGCACAAATGTAGTTTCATCAATTGTATTTCCTGCCGAATACTGCGTTCCGCCCCGAGCAGACATTCTTAAATTTAATTGATATAACTCTTGAGAAAATTCTTTATCTCCAGTATTACCGGCAACATCATAATACAATCTAGGACGCAAATCAAGTTCAAACCTAATTCTATAATTCTGATCAATACCTCTTGCTACTGCCCCACTTTTTGGAAGAATGTCATCAGAAGATTCGAACACCATAACATGTTGTTCTGGATCGATTCCTGCATTTTTTTGACTAAAATTAGCAACTCCAGAATATGGCCCAGAACCTGCTCCATTAGATGTAGATGGACGATTTAAAGAAACTTGTGTAAAAAATTGTTTATTAATATATGTAATAGGATTTGCAATTGTACTATCAACCAGTTCATTTCCAGCTATAGGATTTCCATTATACATTGTCCAACTTGAAGTTAAATCTTGGGCCAATGCCATCATCGCACCACCAGACACCACTTCACCACTGGATATCTCGCCAGCACCTTGCAGTGTGGTGAAAGAACTTCTTTGCCTCGACATACCATAACTAGTAAGTGTCGATGGATCTACAAATCTTTGCGCCATTACCTATTCCTTTTCCAAATCTTTTAGCCAATCATTTTCCAAAACTCTAACCATATTCTTATATGTTAGATATGCTTTTTCATCTTCTTGTCTATTTATATGAGAAATAGATAGGTCAATTTGTTCACCAATCCAATTCCACACGGCATGTGTCTTTGGAATTGCCGTAACGATTTTAGGAGCTATGTTGTAGTATTCTTCAATTTCATTAGGATAATTTTTCAACAAGAAATTATCTCTGTATATACGCAATGTATTGAGAGTAGTTCCATCATCTGCCTCACCTCGCATTTCTACTACAGCAGTAGTCAAGAAACATCCACCGCCGCTACTTTGGTTGGATACTGAACCCCCGCCGCTGTCGTTTATATTGTCATCTCGTATTGGACCAGTGTTTCCAACCCCTGTATTATTACTGAAAACACCGTCTGGTTGCTGCTTGCGAAGATCTTGTATCTGGGCGTGAGTCATTCCTGTTGAGAAATTAGTTGTTGTGCCAGTAGAAGGTTCGTAGTGAGAATAAAACGAACCCGAGCTTCCCCCACCATCATTATCATTATTACTTGCCGGTGGAGTAGTTGGAGTGGGTACTGCAACTGCAAAAGATGCTGATGTTCCTTCGGTAGTTCCACTTGAAGTTTCTTTAGAACAACTCCAATATGTAATTCCGTCTTGAACATAAAAGTTTCCATGTCTCTCTGAAGAATTACTGGAACTAAAAGTAGTTGCTGAAAGTTTTATAGAACTAAAATTGTCATGTCCAACTTGAAGCTTTCCGTCTTTTGATCTAGTTTTGATAGTAACTGTTTTATTTGGACTAATTCCAATTCCAGAAGTTACTAGTTTGTATACCTCATCATAACCAACCTCGGCCGTTACAGAACCATTGCTAATAGAAATCTGGGCGGGCCCAATCTCTGCATCAGAAGATGCAACTTTTTTGAAAATTAATTGATGTGCGGTGCTGCCTGTTGTTGTAATATCAAATTTAACATTACATTTTCTGATGAACCAATTAGGAACATCTTCTAAGTCTGGGCCATCTCGCACACCCTTAGTTCCAATTGCAATCTCATCTGCAGAATGCCAATCAGGTTCGCGGTATAATGATTGCACTGGCAATTCGTTTGCAGTATCTACATAATTTGGTGTGATATTGATATTTGCACCTGTGGATTTAAATCCCATTTTTGTTTGGAATTTTCCATTCTTTTTAATCCTTGCAGTATATCCAATATAATATCTTCTAGGATTTTCTGGGTCATCTGAGCCAGGCAATAAAACATTTAATGTATTAGTTCTGTTAGGTAAGTCTGTATTAGTACCCTTATCCGAAACTCCATTGGTGACTAGAGATTTTAATACTCTTCCTGTATCATCCATTAAAACTATACCAGCATGAGACATCATAGAGAATGATGGGCCGTGCTGTCCATATATTTGCACAATCCCATCACCGCCCCTATCTGATTTAGATACAAATCTTTCGCCCTCATTATTATATACATCTGTATATTCATTCCTAGAAGCTTTGCCTCCTTGAGGAACTTTGATAGTAATAATTTCGCCAGGCGCAGTTTCAAAATCTCCAAGATATGCAGTTGCAGCAGCATACCCCCCATATGTATTCGTCCATCCAAGAGAATTGCTTCCTCTACCACCATGTTGGCCGGGCCCGCCGCCGGCACCAAATGCAGGAGTGCCAGAAGGCCCAGAAAGATTTGGATATTCCGCTGCTGCTTCTGTTCCTGAACCATACAGAGAATTTCCACCTTTACCAACACTACCATCAGCGCTATGAACCTTGCCCTGTGCGTCTGCCCATCTAAAGAACATATTGATCGGATGTTTTCCTACTCCAAAATCTGAAAGCACATTACCGCTTAAATCTAATTGGCCAGCATATACTGCCTCGTCTGGAAATTCTGCAAGTCTTTTTCCCTCACCTTTTTCTGTTTTTTCTCCGCCCACAACTTTCATTATATCACTACGCGCAGTTGTCCAATTTGGATCGTTTGATAGTGAAACATCGCCCGAAATCTCAGAATCTGCAACAATAGGAGTTCTCAATACACCATAATACCGTATCCCATTTGCAGTTGAAATTTGACTTTGCGTTTCATACTGCCAATTAGTAGTTTCCAGTTCATGTTTACTAGATCCAGCATGGCGATTTGAAAAGAAACTTCCCTTAAGCGCGTTGTTCCAATAAAACTGAACATTAAAGTTTTTATTAGAAGCCATTTGAGATTTTACTTTTACATATCCATTTCCACCATTACCACCAGCACCTGCCTGAGTCGAACCACCATCTTTTGGGCCTCCAACACCACCTTGGCCAATACTAGTTACGTTTAATGTAACATTAGATTTTCCTGTTAGATCTATCACAAATGTATTTGATGCGCCTGCTTTACCACCTTCAGCGCCGTAACCAGTGCGCCAATTTACGGCACCAGAACCACCACCGCCGCCGGCTGCTCTTCCACCATTTCCGCCAGGCTTTCCATGGATACTACTGGCCAGTTTTACCCCTCCAGCTCCACCTGTTCCAACTGAACTATTTTCACCCTTTTGTCCATTTGGTCTATAACTTGCATTTTCGAACAATGTCGTAGAACCCCCATCGGACTTTCCTCTCTTACCCCCGCGGCCTCCAGCGCCGCCGGTTGCAGTTTTAGTATTACTGTTCCATTGTACTATAGTTCCAGTTCCTGCCGTGCCCGCTGTACCCTGACCTTTCCAGTCATCGCCGCCGGAGCCACCGCCGCCGCCGCCACCTATAATGGTGATGGTATGTTTCATATTACCTTGTAATGTAAAAGCAGTTTCGGATGTGATTGCTGGATGGTCGACTTCAGTTGGAGTTATTTTTACGAAATCTCCTGTCACCGTTCCATTATTTCCAACAGTATGTTGACCCTGTTCTGGAACTATTTGTGTATCTGGAACCCCATCTGGATCTTGGCCGCCGGGCGCTCCATATAATTCGACAGTTCCGTTTTCTGAAATAATTCTTGCATCCCCACCCTTATATCCAGATTCTTCTGTAGCAGGCAATGTCTTATCCAATAAAAAGTCACCACTCAATTCAGTTTTCTGAACACTTCCAGAACCACCACCAGCTGTCGCAACAATTCTAAATCTTGTAAACTTAGCAGGAATTGTCAAAGACCATTCACCAAATTCAAAGTAATCTTTATTTTCTTGAGTATTTCTAAGAAGTTTTTCAAAATTACTACTAGCACCAACTTCTGTTTCTAAATCAACTTCAACACCTTTTGTTGCGTTTCCGCTCCAAACTTCAACCAATGCAGCAGGAGAACGAATGTCAACTGCAACAGCATGTCTATCATTAATGCGTGTTACGTGTTGTCTCCAATTATCTTGAATATCTGTCCAATTATTTACTTCAGCAGTTTCTTGCCAAAAATCGTCAACATCAATTGGAGGTAATGTAATACTAGTAGGACGAACTTGATCACTAGAACCATAGAAGTCGCTAAAGCAAATAGTTCCTCTTGTCGGAATTCCATCGTTTTCAACTATGTCGGGAACATTTACACCATCTCTATAATATTCACTAATACAGTGTGGTGCTGAATTGCTTCCTGGCCTGAATTCGCCTTGGATTTGTGCTAATGTTACTCTGCCCGTCTTAGGTATCGTCATCGAAATACTCTTTTATTAAATGTTAAAATTGTACATATGCACAAACATCACCAGAACTTCTAATTGCATTATTCTGAGAACCATTGACTTCCAAATCTCCACCATTGATAGATAGTGTTCCTGTCATTGTATCTCCATTTCTTCTAACAAATGGAGTCGAATCTGCGCCGGCAAGCAATGGAGCTAGTAATGAATATAAAGAATTTATCGCTGCAACAATATTAGAAATATCTCCAATATTACCGTCTAATGCTGATAAATTACCAATGGTTACTTTATCTTCTTTAGTTGCAATGTCTGTCACTAGTGTTGCAATTTGTGTATCGATATCAGTTTCTAATTTAGAATCCAAAGATTTTATTTTATCATCCAACAATTTAATATTGTATCTAACTTCAGTACCAACGGCATAATCATTTGCCAAGTCTGCGGCAAGAATACCCTGAGAATTTAATCCCACTGAATCTAAAATATTTCCAACTTTTATATTGATAGCATCAATAGAATTTACATTTACAACAATATTATCGCTGTTTACTTTTACTTGGCTATCTAATTCAATAAGATTTGTTTTTACGGCAGCATTCCCATTGGTTGCTGACATATAATTTACATTATCTCCATTATAATTAAATGTACCATTTGCATTAGTTCCGATAGTAGCTCTAAGAGTATCTACCATGTCGGATTCATCTTTTAAACCAGTGTCTAAAGCGTTTAATGCTTGCATCACTGTACTTGATGTATTGATATAAGTTGCTCCAGTTGGAAAAGATACCGTTCCGTTTGCTGCAAATCCTAATGTTGTTTGTGTTAAATCTAATTCTGATTGTAATGCATTGTCTTTAGTCAATCTAATTAATGCTTCAGCAGCTACTGCATCTGTAGTATATTTTTCGTGATATGCTACCGCAGCGTTCAAAGTATCCACGATGGTAGATCTTATAATCTTACCATCAATTTCTGTCATTGACCCAATATTTGCGGTATTGGTATCTGCATGAGTATCTACTTCATTGATTGCATCTACTATTGTTGATTGTCCGTCAGTGTTAAGAAAATTCAAATTTCCTACATTCTGGGCAGCTGCCTCAGTATGTGCAATCATAGAGTTGGTTTTAACTCTCCACTCTTCGAATGTATCTGTTTGTATTACACTGACAAGTGTTGGATATTCTACTGCCATTTAAATTCTCTCCAATATTACGTTTAATATTTTTTTAATTTCGTCCATTTCAGATTTAAGGTCTTTTATTTCTTCATCTCTTCTTTTGATAGAGTGCATTTTATTCATATAATCTCTGTATGCATTATTATCAGTATTTATTATAGCCTTAGAATGCATATCTCTCTGCAATGTTTTATTTTCTTTTACAATATGTCTGTTTGTCATCTAACTCGCCAATGCAATCACTCTAAAATCTTTTACTTTTGGTACAATAGAAGAATTATTTGTTTTCAAAACAATTTTGATAGAAACGGATGTAAATTCTGACAATCCTCTCAAATCAAAATCAAACTCTTTATAATCTTCTGGGCCGGTTGAAGCAATGTTATATGCAGCAGGACGACTCATTAATGTATATGAAAGTTTAGAAAATAATTGATCTTCTGATGTTTTCACTCTATAATAAAAGTCAACATTGCATCCATCCTGTCTATTCACTGATGCTAATACTCTCAGAGATGTTGCTGGTTGGTCTAAAGTGACTTCTCTTGTCATATATTTAGTCGCAACAGAACCACCAGCTGCAGAAGTTTCATCAACAAATCCAGTATTAACATGTCCAATAACTCCATCTGCTACATTAGCAGGACTGTTAGTTTGATTTGATATCAGGATTGCACTCATACGCTGTGTGTCGATGATGGGAGATAAATTGTCAACCTCTGTTCTCATTCCTACTCTAAATACCAAAGATTTCTTATCTATAGGCGAAGACTCTGTATTGAATTCGTTTTCATTAAAGTATGTTGCAACCATCTTTGGAGATGTCAATTCATAATTTGTATTTGGAATAAATCCAGAATAAATTGGATCTTTTATGCCAGGAACCTGAGTAGAATCTTGTGATGTTCCGCTCAATCCTCTCATACTGAATGTCATCGAAGTTTTTGGCAATTCAATATTTTGTATAATCGGTTTGATTAGATCATACTTAAAGTTTGAAGAGACAGTTGGACTCGATGCAGTGTTAGACTTCGGAGTAAATAAGTCATCCGTAGTTGGCAAGACACTGCCATTATATGCAACTTGAGATGTAGAACTGCCAATTGGATAAAAAGGATTTCTCAAATCAATTGTAAAACTGTTATATGTCGTGTCTGTGACCAAATGCGTTCCGTTGAATGATTCTGATGGAAATACTCCATAGGTTCCAAAGAAATTTTTCAAAGTAACATAATTATAGCCATTGGATTGCCAAAATTTAGTTGCAACCATCCCGCCGCTATCTGATATAGAAAATGTTACTTTTGTGTCTCCATTGAAAACTTTTAAAGAGTTTCTATTGAGCTTTTCTGCCCATAGATCATTTCCATTATCATCTCTTTCATTATTTTGTAGATAGATTTCTGCTTGAGTATTCGTATCAAACTTTGCTCGCGAAACTCTAAACTTCAAATCTTCCATTTGATCGGCAGTCCATGTAGATGCGTTCTGAGACTTAAAGAAGACGCCCGCATATGGCTGTTGTGATATCTTACCACTACCATCTAGAGAATCCTCTCCCATTCTTGCTACATGACATCTATATCCCTGTGTATCTGCCATAATTACGATACAATATTCTGTCTCATCTTGTACATATATCGGCGATGGGAAAACAAAAGATGTTGGAAGAGTACCATCATCAGAAACCGCAGCGTTTTCTGGATATACAATAGATTGTCCTAGTATTTTAGGGCCAGGATAACCATTAACAGTCTGTCTCAATTGAACTGTTACTGGTTTTGTGGCATCTTTAGTTGAGAAAAATAATTCAACTGCAGTGATAAAACATCCACCATCCTGATTAATCATGATAGTTTGTGCAAGAGGATCATACCATCCGCCGGCCGTAACTGTCGTGTTTATACTAGTATCTGTAATGGCTTCAGAATCACTAACCTCTCTGGTAGAGAAGTCTGGAAGTCTAGTGAGAATAATTTGATCTGCAACTGTTTCGATTGTACCCGATGCAACATAAGTTGTCTGTGCTTCAGTATCAGTGTCCTGTGAATTATTAGGCTGGTCAGACATCTTAAAGATTCTTTCACCAGTTTTGAATTTCATGTTGTCTGAATTTGGAATAGAGAAAATACCAGAAACAAATCCAGAGGAGTCTGAAATTATAGAATTGCTTCCAGACACAATTCCTGAAGCTTTCCACGTTCCAATATTTCTACTTTTTTCACCAGTTCCCTGATCTGGATCTGGATACACAATAAATATAGTTTCTCCTTCAGAAAAACCAAGAGAATCTGCGTTTGATTGTAAATGTAAGCGCAAACTTGTAGCAGCAAGATAATTTATATCATAAATTCTTGCCTCAGTATTAGTTGTTCCGCCACGTATAATTACCTGCCCTAGATTATCTCTAACCAGACTTGGATTTTCTCTTCTCCAAGTCGCAGTAACAGCTGGAGTGTCGGTAGTAGTAAGTTTTACAGTCGTTTTACAAAAATCAGAAACATTTACTCCATCAAAATATTGATATAGTTTTGTATTTGGTTTTAATTTTTCTCCGCTGAAATATACATCTCTGGCTCTAATAAATGGTATAATTTCTGTGCTTACAGTCCTAGTTCCAACACTCTCTCGATCATCTCGCATAGAAACTAGTTGCTCTGTACCAGTTCTAGTTTTTTGTCCTGTCAAAGTAGTTGTAGTGATTGTTGTAGTTTCTTGTCTTACCAAACCAGCAGAGGCAACAATTGGAGTAAAAATACTTGCAGTGGCATTGCTTCTATTTGCTCTTCTAGTAGAAGCTGTAGAAGAATCGTCACGGCCTGTCCAATTTTCTTCCCAACCATTCCACATGGTTCCCATCACACCATCTTGTGGCAAAAGAGCTCCAAATATATTATCATATTGTTCTCTTCTATCTGTAACAATATCTGGTGCCTGTTTTGTTTCTTTCCATTCGTCGGTTGAAGGGAACATAGAAATGCTTCCTCTAAATGTGAAGATTGCAAATGGATTAACATTTACTGTTTTAGAAGATTTTTCTTGAGTAATCAAATATTCGCTAGTATATGGCAAATGGATTTTTTGTTCTTTGATAGCATAACCACTAGAACTTCTTGCATCTAATGTCATATTTACTAATTTTTCTGAGAAAAATGGACGCAGAACACCTTCAGTTTTACTGATTGAAACTTTGTAATCTGGATCAAATACGTTACCAACTGTATGGTCTACAAATCTATCTACAATAAATCCATTTTTAAATCTATCATTTCCATTTTCATCTTTTACTGCTAAATCCATGGTATCTTTTTCTAGCATGTTCAGAGATGTATAGTATTCTAGATTTTCAATTCTTTTTTCTAACTTACCGATATCCCGCATTGTATATCGTTTATTGTCGCGCATCTTAGTTGCAATTGCTTTAGGCCCGACAGTATATGGATCAGATTCTAATTCATATAATACCATACCCTCTGATGGATCTTCTGGCATAGATGGATTTTCTGCTGGAGAACCATATTTCAATCTAACTCTTCCAAGCTTGTCCATGAATAGTTTATCTTTTCTTGCAAGGTAAACTCTGAGATCAGCACTCACTGCAGTACCATCAATTGGATAATCCGTTGCTGAGGAAACCATACCTCTTCCAAATGGATATCCTGTAGTTTGTACATAGCTGGCAACAGGGCGGAAATCTAAGACATCTGAAAGTCTCTCAGAACCATAATATCCAATACTTGCATATCCATCAACATATGAGTCTACAGATGCATAATCTCCAACTCCATGGTTATAATATGAATATATTGCTATCGGTCTACCACCACAAGGAAGACTTCCTGGCTTCAGATCCAATTCTCCCAATTGAATGATAGATGGTTTTTGTCCATCGAATAGATCATATCTGTCTGTGATATCATTAAGTTTGACAGGAACTTCTGTAGGATTTGTTATAAGATTTCCATTAGTCCAAGCATTAATAATTTCTGTATTAAATGGATTTTCAATTCCATCAACAACAAGTAATACTGCTAATTCTGTAAGAGAAGTTGTTACAGAGTTGTCTAAATTTACATTAAATGGAGATTGTCCAGTTTGTTCATAAAATTCATAGGCCTTGAATGCAAAATCAAAATCTGCTGTAGTCATTTCATGAATAAATTTTTTGTTGTCTGAGACAACTCCAGTTCTATATGCAACATTATTTACATTACATGTGTCATATAATTTTATTAATTCTCTAACATCTGCGTTCTGTAGTTGCAAATTCGACAAACTCATACTAACATCACCACTTGCACCAACCGCAAAACTAGGATTGACAGTTCCTGTAGATGTGCTACTATTGATTCCCAACACATCTGCTTCATAGGAACTAGTCGTATCGTTAACGGCACCAACAGTGTTGTCGTAATTTGCAGAATTGATAGCAGAGCCTTCAATTCCAACAAGACTTAATGGCAATTCGATGTAATTTTTTACTAGAGTTTTTGTTTTTTCTTTTGCATTAGTCTTTTTCATGGGAACTAATGCAGTAAATCCAGAAGTAATAGCACCAGTACCTGTCACATCAAAAGAAACCGTTCTCAAGTCTGCAGAAAACGCTAGGTTTTGTATATATCCAACAAGTCCAGAAGTATCGCTTGAATTAGCACTAGAAAATATGTTATATAGTGATGGAATATTTTCAAAATATGTATCTGCCTCTGTGGCAATTAGAGTGACAGTACCAGCAGGAAATGAAACTGAATTGAATTGCTTCATCACAGAATATTGAGTGTCAATTGATGAAACACCTGTCAATTCATTTATGTTTCTTGCAGTCCGTACCCATTTTTTTCCAGTATCAACTAAACTAGATCCGCTAGTGTTATGTAAAACAGATTTACTAAAAATTCTGGCAAGGACATTTCCAGTATCGGCCGTTTGAGAATTATTCCATGAAGCTGCATTTGTAGTTGACGTATCTGTAGAAGGTATTGCCTCGCTGACTAGTTCATTTGTTGTAAATGAGGCAGATGGTAATACTCCAGTACCTTCTGCTCCGGCAGTAATATTTCCAGAGTTTAAAGGTTTTATCAGCATGGTATTGGTTATATTATTATGGTAATAATTAATACCTCTAAAGTTTACATTATATCTATCAAATATTAAACTTTTAGGAGTAAATCCACCCTGCACTTCAGTCAAATCTAATTGTGTCAGAATATTTCCAGCATTTTCATATATGTCAGAACTAGAGTTGGAGACTGTTGTTTCGCTTACAATAGACCTTGCGTCGATCATTGTGTATGGTTGGGTTGTTCTAGGATTTAATTCATATTCAATGTCATATAGATATACTTTATAAATCGCAGATTCTTTTGATTGCTCAATATCATCTGTTGGTCTATAATTAGATTGTAGATAGTTATTCAATCTTGCGCTATTAGAAGACTCTGAAAAATATTCTACAGCCTTTACTTTTGCTGTTGCAATCACATCAACACCATAAATATTTGTTCCTAGAGTGGTTCCCCCACCTTGAAAAAATATAGAAGTTGGATCATATGTTATTGTGTGAAGATAGTTCGATTCGCCAGAATCTATATTAGAATCTATATTAATAAATTGAGAAGTTCCACTTTGCGACGAATGCACATTTACAAGATTGACAGATTCGTCAATTTTAAATAAACCTTTAGTATCTGTAACATATATAAATGAACCCAAATTTACTGGCATATACTTATTATTGATTTGATAATTACTTCTAGATTTATCAAATATTACATACTTAGATTGATTTGAAGATGGTTTTCTTTCAATTTCATATCCTCTTACATATGCCTTACCAGCTTCAACCCCTACTGCTAGTTTATCTCTAATCGCATCTAAAAGATTTTCGTGCGTCTGGCCAGGATAGTATAACAATCCAGTATTGTCTAAATTTTGATCTGCATATGTCGTTAAATCTATAGTAGAAATTGTATGGGCCTGTCCGTCACCATCAACAACCATTCCTAAATCATCTGGAAAATTTTGTAATGCAAAATCTTTTGCAGCAACCTCAGTTTCAAAAACTAAATCCGACATCGTATATACGCCGCCGTTATTATTTTCACTGAAATATTCTCTGATATCTAATTTAAATGGACGAACTGTATAATCACCAGATTCGTCATATGTTCTTCTAGCTAACGTTTTCATCAATACAGAATAATCTGTAGAAGAAACATAGTTGCTAACAAATCCATTTCTAACTGCAATCAATTCAACAAAATTTGTAGTATCAATTGCGTCATAATCTCTCTTAGCAAGAGTTAATTGAACCTTGTATCTATCAGCGCCAGGAGAATTATAATTAGTTGTTCCTAATGAATTATCTAGAAGACTTGGGTCGTCATTATAATTAACAACAGATTCCGATATTTCTAGGCCAATTTTATATGATGGTGTGTTTGAATATTTGTCAAGAATTAAACTCTGAGATGCAACTCTTACCAAATTTCCATTGATGTAGTACACACCCTCTTCGATAAATGCTTGCGATCCAATTCCGATTGGATTTTGTACAGTTGAAGATGTTTGAACTGTACAAACTAAATTCACCCCATCGGTTGTTGTTGCAACAAGTTCTTCTCCCTCAACGAAAGTAGAAGTCTGTCCTTCAGAAATTGTTACAGTTTCTCCATTTACGGTAAATGATGCTGTACCGCCATCTAGTATGTTTACTGTCGTTCCATCACTAAATGTTGTAGAACCAGATGTTGTACCATCCAAATACTTTAAGTATAATGTTGTAAACTCGTCATTGTCGCCGTCGATTACATCATCATTATTCAAATCAACTTCATCGGAGTAATTGACAACCAATGCGCGTATGCCTGTGCTCTTACCCTGTACTATCTTTCCCACGAAACCATTGGCAGTAGAAAGTGTTCCGTTAAGAGAAACTTTGACATAATTTGCCTTTAAGTCCAACGCGGCCTGGCCAGGAATTACCATTGCTCCTTCTTTGAAGAAATGGTCTGATAAATTTGATATTTGCCCCTGCAAAATACTTTGCAGTTGGGTCATCTCTCTTGCCTGAACAGAATTGCCGGGCTTGAATAGTATTTTTAGATAACCCTTATTTACGTCAAAATCATCAAAATAGGGGGTGACATTAAGATTTAAGGCCATATTTTCTTTCTCTCAATTTAATTAAAATTCAAAGACAACTTTGATATCTTCGATCTGGTCGATTGCTCTAGCCACTGGCTGTCTGTTTTCTGTATAAAGTACTTTGCCAGAACCAGTCAAAATATCAAATGGTTCTTCATCAGCAGTTCCAAAATCTGGGTGTTTTGGTCCTCTGTAAGATTCTTCCGTTGCCGGTGGATTATCAGACGTTGCCTCTTGAGGATCTGCCACAATTGCGATTTGTCTGAACTGTGCCTCATCACCAGAAACAGGGAATATAACTTTAGTTTCAGAATTTCCTAAACTATTATCTCTGGTTGATTGTTCGTCATACTCCAATCGCATGGAAACCATAACATAATATCCAGCTAATTCTTCTATTGCATTGTACCCATGACCATAATCTGGAGAAATAATCGGTTTTACTTTACATGCATTCACATTTTGATTTCCATTACCATCCACTGCAGGCACATTAGATGTATCAATCTCGGCAGAATCTACTGCACTCCAGTTTGCACCTTTAGCAGTAATTACCATACTAGAAATTTTATCAATAGTAACAATACCATATGCTGTAAACCCTGCACCATTTCCAGCAACTGAAACGCCAGGCGCGATGATGAGGTTTCTATCAGCACCACCAGTAAAGGTGCCGTTGACTGTCACTGCAGCTGTGGTTCCTGTGACGTTCCACTGTGTGATTTCAAACTGTTCATTATTTCCCAAATCGATTATAAAATATTTTGTATAATCAAGAGATGTATTAGATATATTAGGAATAGATAAAGTATTTCCTGTTAATGCTATTCCAGTTTTATTAATATTCGGGTGATATCCAGACCCCCCAGATACAGCACCACCCACTTCATTTGGTTCGATTTTGATCCACTCAATTTCGCCATCTATGCCGGCAGCATTTTGTTGAATTTGCCACTGCACATATTCTGCACTAGAAACATCCACTGGCTCATATAAAATCGTATCAACTGGAATATAATCTTTTGTTAAAAACTTTAATGCATCCGACAGTTCAATTGAATACATGTACTTCCAAACATACCCATCAGAAGTTTCTTGAAATTCAGTAGTAGATGTTGAAGTAGGTTTGACAGTAGATGCGACCGTTTGCACACCTACAGCATCATCTACATATGCTCTGTTATTAATACATTTATACACATTATATTGATTTCCAGAATCTGTTACAACATAATTGTTTGGAATGATTTCTTCTGGGGAATCATGTTCGAACATAGTATAAACTCTACCAGAAGTCCAATTAATTCTTGGAATTGCAAGAGTCATATCTGCATAGTTTACTTTTTTCATAGCGATAGTATCTGCGTTCACACTATAACCATAGCCAATAGAATCTTGTGGAGTTGGTGGATTTGCATCATTAGTCCATGGAGTATGTTTTGCAACTGACATGTACAGATTATTGTACACCGCCAGTCCTTGATGTATCCATGTAACTGTGCCATCAGTCAATGAAGATGGCGTTGGGCCGGTTCCAGTTGCCGCTGATGTGCCTGTAGCCACTGCGACAAAGAGATTTCTATTGTTTACAACCGAATCGCCAGCACTATATGATTGGTTAGTATTCCAAACTGGGGCCGAACGATTTATTGATTGCAAAAATTCTTGAGCGTTAAAAATTCTCAATTTATTTGTGATAATTGCTGCCATGTTTTTACCTTTTGAATCTTTGTAAGTTTGTACTATTTATAATCTTTTTAATCGACTAAAGTAGAACTTATTATAATATTTAATTCCTCTATACTAGAAGGAGATGAATTGTATGTTACAATATTGGATTCTGATGCAAAATTAGATTTATCATGTAGTCCGCCAGGAACTGCATACTTCCCAAAAGTATTTAAATATAGTTCATTTTCGTCAAAATCTATTCTGTCAACATTATAATCCAACATCTGCACCTTTTCATTAAACTTTGCCCTTTCAACTGATAAGTTAGTTGGGCCCATTCTCTTTCTTGTACTAGAATTTGGTTCTTCTTCACTCATGACCAAATAAACAGGATTTAAATCTACATGTGCATCTAATACTGCTCTGTATTTTCTATCCGATTTTTCAGTTATTTCTGCTATTCTAGTATTCGTCCATTTATGATCTGTTCCATCCGTATTCGCAATCCATTCATCATCACCATCTACTTCTACTGGCAAGAAATACCACATATTATATTGTGTTGGTCTTCTTGCAACATGTGTCAAAGTAGTACCTTGTATCAATTTTCTTCTATTTAGCCACGGAGATGTATACATTTCTGCCTGTGGACTGAACAAATATGGAGAAAGGTTTTGCCAAGGAAAAGATGCAGTAAAGTAAAACTTAAATCTTTCTAGAGAACGGTAAGTTGTGTGTAGAGTTGGAACATCTCCTTCTTTATTATTGTTATATCTTCCAGAAATATTTATGATCATTTTTTCATCTCTTGGATTGGCACCATCTGCTGTGGAACCTATCCAATGATTTGGTTGTCTATCAACATTTCCTCTAAATATATTATCCCATCTGAACTCCACTCTATTTTCTGGAGATAGATTTGGCATAGTCTTATAATGACGCAAGTATTTAACGCTAAGAATTGCATATCTATCTTCAGCATCATCATCAAATTCTACAGAAGTAACTTCATATTTACCCCAAGGCCGAGTATTCAACCATTCATCACTTGTAATATTTGCATCTGAAGTATCATATACAGTAAAGTTATTTCCAATGATTTCAGATTCATAATAATTTGCATTATCAGTGCCGAAAGCATCTTTATAATTCAATGCAATTTTTTCCACTAAATTCCAATCTAGGGCATCTGCATTTGAGCTATCTAAAAGTGCATATCTACCCGAACCAGTATCAACAGATGCTGCCCCAATAGTATCATCGGATATTTCGCCAGTACCAACACCGGCATATAATCCATCAATCATACTATCGATTGTTGGTTGTCTATTGTCATATGTAACTCGTATTCCATGCGAATTTAAATTGTTTGTATCTTGAACATCAGAGTGTCCATAAGTCCATCTTCCCAAACCATCCATATTTTTGACTTTAAGATTAATATTTTTAATAATCTCATAAATCAACTGACTCCATGCAGAGTTTGTAGTTCTTCTCAGGCCTGCCGTAGTGGTTATAGAATATTCACCAAACATCATCATACCAGCTGGGTGTAGAACCTTTTTAACTATTTTTCGCCACTCATCAATATATCTTCCAACTTTTATAACATAAGAATAGTCTTGCCATAGATAACTATCCGTAATTCTATTATTATCGGATAAGAACCCTTGATCGTTTATATATGCACCCTCTCTTACACAAAGAGGGCCTGTCTTGACTGTTACTTGTGCATCTCCATTACCTATGCTTGAAAGGTCTATTGTGGGTGCTGTGTCATATCCTACTCCAAAGCCATCATATTCATCTTGGATATCACTTTCAAATATCTTTACCTTACTAATTCCACCAATAGAACTTCCCATACCTTTGAAAAATGCTCCATCGCCTTGTGAGGAATAACTTAGAGTTTTATTCCTCACATAACCATATGGTTGTCTAATATAATTAGCACCTTTGCTTATAAGTCTTGTTCCAGAAACTCCAGCAGGAGGCCGCGCAGAATATTTAACTCTTAACGAATGGCCATCTGGTAAGTTGTATGTAGAATATATTCCAGTAGCATCAGCATGACGCAGTGAAATTTTATTACCAGCAGCTGCGTTTGTGTTGTCGTATATAATATATTCAACATCATCTTCAATATTAGAATACGAAGAAACTTTTACTATATCACCTTCAGATAGTCCACTATTAAAAATTATCTGCTCACCGTCTGTTGCAGTAAAGTTTGTATTTGATACATCATTAACTAATATATTGACTTGGAGTGATGCATCATATTCAAGGGCGAATATGGTCTGGCCCTGATCTGCTGTAAAAGTATTTTGCTGTTGTGTAGAGTTTCTTATAGTTCTATAACTAGGAACAGGATTTACATGAATAGGATTTAATCCGTTGCCACTTATTGGATTTTCTGTACCCCTATCTTCAACTAAGATATCTCCATCTACATTTATTGGTTGTTCTTCATATCTCTGCCCTGAGGTAAACCTCATACTACCAAAGAAACCTAACGTATAATCGAACATAATATAATCTGCACTCACCTCTTGTCTTGCACCAACATAAAAGTTAGTTCCAGATGAGTATTGCAACATATTAACACTTGAAATTGTATCTTCTTTTTTGCCATCTACATATAGTGTAGTGCTGGCATTTGAGAAATGAATAGCAATATGATGCCATTTTCCAAATTCCAATTGAGCAGAAGTTAATTGATTGCCACCACCATCTTCCAATAATAATGTTCCATCTGGTCTTTGCCAAAGGATTGATTTTTGTTCGCCAGTATTTTCAACATTAAAAGAGAATAAAGTTCCGCCAGGAGATGAAAGATCAGTAACCGATATAGATTTTCTAAAATACCAAAAGTCTAATGTCAATTCTCCAGAAGTTAATTTTTCGTCCAGTACTGCATCAATATCATTAGTTCTCGTATAGCCAAAATTAGTGAATAGTGCGTTATCGCCTACTTTAGATAATCCGGCTACAAAATTATCTTTAATCCACTGATATCCCAATCTTTGTCCAGAAATAGTTAGAGTTTGACCTACTTCATATCCAGAACCAGCAAAACTAGGAGAAACTGTGGCAGAAAAGTTTCCAGAATTTATCGATACATCGAATTTTGCCCCACGACCCTTACCATTCATTACATTCAAATTTAAATAACTATCTGAATTTGCAGCAGTTCCATTCAACACAGACAGCTTTCGGACTTGGCCAGAAACAAAAGAACCATCAACGTTTCCGTCTACAGTTTCATCAATCCGTATCGTTAAATCATTAGTACCGTCGGCCCCGCCTAGTTTCGAGCCCAAAACAGTTATGATAGAACCAACTACATAATTGCTTCCCCTATCTTTGCCAAACGGATCAACTGTTTCATAAGAATTACCAATCTTGTTTACAGAAAATCTCAAATCAGAACCACCAGATACATCTACAGAATATGTCGGTGAAAAGTAAGAATTTACAGAATCCGGCATCGCCTTAGCTGGATCCATCAATTGGAATGCAGATATCTGTCCACCTTGTGGGCGGCCGATCGCGGCGAAATCATTAATTCTACCACTATCGTCAACTTCTGTCACCTGTATCACCAAATCATGTTCTGGAGTACTTCCGCCAATCAAAGTGCCTGGAATTGTAAAAGTATCACCCACTACATATCCTGTAGTTGGGGATGGATTATTATTTGAATCTGCATCACTCAAAAGAAGAGAAATAAGTTTTGGATATGTCGCCTGTGTTGTGTCTATATCCCAAACAGCACCAGTGCCATTTTCAGATGTGGTAGTATATTGTGTATCCTCAATGTCTGTAACAACAACTCCACCAGTTACTGCAGTGATTTTTACAAACACATCGTGAGTAATATCTTCGCCCTGTGGGGCAAAATTGCTACCCAATATTTTAACAACATCATTGACTGAATACAATTGGGAATTGTCTGTAGATGAAAGACTAATATTGCTAATGATATTATTTGTAATTACAACATCAAAATTAGCACCAAATCCCAATCCATTGTTCAACACTGCATCTTGTCTCAGTAGATCTACTGTTGCAGGGAATATGGAAGTAGTATTAGCTGTGGTATTTACTACTGAAACTCCAGTAATCGCCCCATCCGCATCTACTGATGTAACTGTTAAATCTAAATCTTGTCTAACTCTTGTTTCTGTTGGATCCCCCTGATTTATATTGACAATATTTCCCAAAGGAAATTCTACAGGCATTAGTGAAGATTTGTGTCTATATGAAAGTGCATTTGCCTTTTTATCTAAAAAATAACCCTGATATTGATTATCATTTCTGAATAAGATCTGATCGGTTCCAAGAAATGCTTCATAATCATATAGGATGAAAACATCGTCATATTTTGTGTCTATATTTTCTATAGAAACTACAGTGTTTGTTGAATTTGCTGGATATATATCTCCGCTCAAAGAAATATCAAAAACAGTCATAGGATATTCTAGAGACTCAGGGTTTTGATTAAATATAACTTCATAATTTGTTGTAGTTGAACTTATATCAGCAACTTCGCCAAGACCACCAGAACCCAATGTGCCAGTATCTGCAAATTCAATCTGTTCTCCAGTAATATATCCTTCACCAGCACCAACAATTTCAATTTCTTCTATGTGGCCAGGCGTAGTGTGTTCTATAAGAGCAGAGAACCCTGTGCCAGAACCGGCAGACGAAATATATGGGGTCAGTCCACGATTTCTTGGATAGTCTGTGCCTGGGCTTGTTATTTCAAATCCAACAACACATTCATATAATTCTTCTTCATAGCTTGTATTATTTGTTTGAAAAATTTCAATTTTTTCTTTACTAGAGAATTCTCCAATAATATTAGTTATAAAATATTCTCTAACTAGATTATTGCCCAATTTAAAATCTTTATAGTATTCTACAATACCTTCTGCTTTGGAAGTTTTTCCAACGACTTTATATGGAGTTTCTATTTTTGGATCTGTAGGAGCACTTCTAGTATATGGAATTGCTCTAAGACTCTTATTAGAATCCCAAACATTATTGCTCAATTTAAATATATTTGTTTTGGGGTAGTAAATATCAATATCTTCATTAAATATAGCACGAAATAAAAACTTAAAAGATGGTTCTGTACCTTTTGATTGGTAGAACTCTTTCATAAACTTTAAAAAATTCTTTTGATTCGTATAGCTCGTTTTTTTAACTGAGGCATCACTAACAATTTTCTTCACAGCATCTTCGGTGTCTGCAGTAGCAGTTGTTGCCAACAAAGACTGGATATAAAATCTAACTTTTATTAAGTCATTACTAGTTGGTTTTTGTGGGTCGCCATTACTGTCTATGAATTTTATTTGATTATTATCTAAAATATAATCTACATTTTCTACTAACTCTACATAACTACCTAATGCCCCACCAGACTGCAGTTCTGGATCTGTAAGATGTTCAACGATTGCATCTAAAGTAGTTCCCGTACCTCTAGCAGACCCAGCCGCATTAGAAAAAACTCTAATATCGACAACAGAACTATCATCATTTGGATTACCAAGATAATATATAGGACTGAAATAATTTAATTTAAATGTATGGTTATTTCCATCTGCAAAAAAGTGTTGATCAGAAGTAGTTTCAGTTAAAGATTGAGTATCTGCTTCTACATTTTCATCTGAAAACTGTAAACCTTTTATTCTTGTAATATTTGGAAAACTATCGGCAAGTTCACTTTTAAACATCGAAACGAATAAATCAAGAGTTTGATCTAGGTCAGTATAATCTACGATTTTATTAGTAACTTGTGATACATTACTCTCTTTAGCCATCCACTCATAATAAAGTTCTAAAAACTTAACAAACTTACCATATTCTTCATCACTAGAAATATAGAAAGGAAGTTGTTCTCTAATGTAGGCTGATATGTTTTTAATATTTTCTTGCATTTTTAGTAACCACTACCACTGCTAGAGCTTGATCCGCTTGAACCAGCAGATGTTTGAGAACTATCTCCATATACTCTAGTTATTGAGCCACTACTTCCACTAGATATAGAAGCAGAGTTTGTATTATAAGAAGTAGAAACATTTCTAGAAACTACAACCCTCTGCGTTGAGATGTCATAGTTTTCATTAAATTCGTCCGTATCTTCAATAAGATTAACTTCCAACTCATCCATATCAATATAAATTATTTGATTTCTAACAGGAAAAATATCATTTGATGCTGGAGTACATGCAATTCCTATCATATCGCCACCCAATACTCCTGTAACATTTAAGTCTGGAATATCGACCAGACCTGTTGTATAATTTACAGTACCAATAGCATTTAATGTATAAATTCTTGTTCCAAAATTATTGATATTATACATTCTGATGCTTCCAAGCCCATTATCGTCTATATAAAATGGAAGTTCGTTTCCAGAAATATAAAATGCGTTTGAGTATATGGAATTTGGAGAAATATTATTACTAAAATTAAAAGAATATTTGCTTGATGTATTTACTGTTGCGGATTGTTCATTTATCATTATAATTGTAGTTAAGTTATTGGTAATACTCTCATCTGTTTGGTCAATCTTGGCAAGAAATTGAGAATACCTAAAATAACTGTTAAAATCATTCAAGAATTTACTATTATAATCTATGATAGAATTTTTAACAGCAGCTGTCAGATCTGCAGTTTCTAATAAGGTAGATTCGTTATCATATTTCACTTGAGTATTGATTTTTAATTTAATAAAATCTGGATCAACAATATCTGGAGTAAGTCCTAAAACAGAATAATTTTTAACTAAAGAATTCTTTACAGAAACTTTTTCTTGCTCAGACAAATATAATCCACTATTTGGTTTAATAGAAATAAATATTCTACCATATTGTGGAGGGTCATTATCTTCACCACCCCAAACATTCATTGAAGCTGTTTGTGGATAAATTTTTGGAATAATTGTCATATAATCTCTAGAAGTTACTGCACGATTTTGTCCTTCAAAAGTTCTTGGAGCATAAAATTTAATCGATTCTATACTCTCTTTATCAGAACCACCATAAGTTCTACCAATTATAGATAAATTGTTTGGGAAAACAGTAGGAGTTGCTGCCCGTATATTATCAGGAACATCTTTTCCCAACATTGTCATTTGGCCAGTAAGTCCATTTACTGCTGCACCGGCAGAAGTAACATATCTAATAGTAAGTTCATTTCCAGATACCAAATTTTTTCCAAGAACTCCATCTCCAAACAAAACCTCATAATTTCCATCAGCAGATTCTTGTAAAAAATATCTAGTGGAAACATCAGTCAATGCCATCGTATCGGTGTTTAATGTATACTCTTCTATGAAATCACTAAATTTATTTTCTTTAACAAAAACTTTCAACGTAGAAGTATCGACATTTGGGTTTGATATCAAAAATCTTTGATTTACATCAGAAGTGTCCACGATATAACTTTCAGTTACTAAACTACCTTGGATTACTTCAAGGTCAAATATTTCGTAAATATGTCTAAACTGGCCATTGCCAATATCAATTGGATCTTGTGAACGATTGACTACTCTCGAAACTGATGGTACAAATCTATAGTCAACTCCGTCAACTGATAACTTAAATACAAAATTACTATCAATTTTAATATTTGCAAACTTAGTATTTGATTTATCTCCAATTCTATTCTCGATCATAAAAACTGATGATAATGTTGCCTTTGCAGATCTTGTAGAGGTTGGAGTATATCCAAGCAATTTTGCTTTGGATACCACGTTGTCTCTAATTCTGGCGGTGTCTAAAAACATTTCATTTGCCATCATGTTCAAATAGAATGAGTTATAATATGTGTTATATCCCAAGATATCAGTAAGAGTATCTAGTGCAGAACCTTCAAAGTTATAATCTCTAAAAGTTTCATCCGATTTCATATAGTCTTTTATAGAGGACTTTATAGCCTCAAAATCTAATTCAGATATATTAATGTTTTTTGCCATCTATCTTACTCTTTTTACTTTTAAAGTATAGTCAAATACTTCTGTTGCCGGTGGTACTTTATATTTAATTTCAATATTCAACTGATTATTATCAGTTGCCCTAGTCACAGAACCTTTTCCATATCTATTTTCCCCATCACCAACAAATTGAACGTCTGTCACTACAACTCTAGGCTCATATTCTGCTATAGTCAATCTTATAGTTTCTTTTATATTTATTTCGTCTGGAATGGACATATATTCAATATCTGATATCAATTCAAAAAGATTTCCATACATATTACCACCAAAATTTTGAAAGAAAGGTTTTTCACCTTTATTGGTAAGTAAAATATTCACAAGACTCTGTTCAATTGCAGGGAATTTATTTTGCTCGGGAATATCTTTTTTAATCTTTATATCTCCAGAAGACATTCTGGTAAATTTTAAATCAAAATCTTTATTAGTTACTAGTGTCATTTTTCTTCCTATGGATTTAAATCAATTTTCGGGGCTTTAATCGTAGTATTCCCACCAGATTCGGTATCTAGAGTTTTTCCTATTTTTGCGTCCACTGCACCAGTAACATTAATATTGACATCTTTATCTACAACAATATTTAGGTTTCCTTTTACATAAATATTATTATCACCAAAAACAATTTCATAATTGTCTTTTACTATCTTAGTGACCATGCTGCCATCTGGATGCATTTCTTGGAAAGTTCCCGATTTATGCATTACATTAATTCTTTCAGCCCCAGGCGTATCATCAAACTCTTGGACATGTCCAGACTCTGTAAATAATACTTTATTGTGGGGATATTTCGCCGCGTATGGATTTTCTGGTTCTTCGAATAGGTCAGTTGTGTCTCTAGTCTTTTCTTTTTGTTGTACTGAATATGGTTTATCCTCAGAGGCGACTCCAGACGCTCCAGAGCCCTTTGCGTTTGTGGTGTAACCATCTGTAGTGGTCGCAGCTGCTGCCTCTGCAGCATCCTTCTGTGCATTCACAGAAGACTCTTGAACACTATCGGGTGCAATTTCCCACAACACCGTACCATCTGTCAAATTAGAAGTTCTGGGGCCACCATCAGTTCCAGAAGTTCCTGCTTTTTTTGCAATATAAACTTTTTGTTCTATAAAAGTAGATTCTCCAGCACCTTTAAGAAGTCTATTGGCGTTTACTTCATGTCCAGCCATTTGATTATTTACTTTATCTCTGACTGTTCCGGCAGCACCACCATTATTTGCATCAGTTCTACCATAATACTTTTCACCAACGCCGCCAGCATTGATTGCAGAATAAACTTCCAATCTTCCCATGCCAGATCTAACACCAGCACCTTTGAGATATTTTACAACAGCACCATTAGGCCCAAGTTGGGAATCTAATGCAGTCTGTTCTGTTGAAAAATTTGCTCCATATTGTCTGGCTTGCGGTTCTCCAAATTGTATCAGTCCTCTATGCTGCCCCCATTGAGTAGTCGGGCCTTTCTTGCGTGGATCGAAAGTACCACCTGTTTCATATGATATCACTGTTGCTAAATCTGTTGCAGATATACCCAGAGAGGCAGCAGAAGAAATAATACCAGTTTTCAATGTGAAAGGCGGCCCTCCAACTGAGTTTTGTCCTTCTGGCAACTTTGGGCCCTTAACCAAGTCTCCAACTGCATATGATGTTTTTTCGTTCCAATCGCTAACATCTAATGTGGGTTTGGGTTGTGTTTTTGCGCCAGTTCCAGATGGAGTTGAATATGTAGAACCAGTAATTGGTGCTGAGTTACCAACAATTGCACTTTGATTTCCACTTGCATCTGGAACAATACCATTACGCTTTAGACGAACTGTTCCACGCTCTCCACTTGCCATACTGAAATGCATCGTATCTTTTTTAGAGCTCCAGTCACCACCCCAACCCAGACCATATTTCTTAGCGATTGCAGATGTGTTTGATGGCATGTCAGTGATAAACCTATCACTATAAGGATTTTCCGCTGGATTGATATCTATTGACGCACCAGATGCATGATAACTCCATTTACCATTTCCAGCTGCAGATTTTCTATAAACATAACCACCAATACTGTAGATAGTATATCCATTAGGATGATTTGGAGAAGGTGTCTTTTCTAATTCATTAATGAATCCTTGAAAATTGTCCTTGAATACTGTAGCAACCCATGCACTCTTACCATTCTTAGTTGTAACTTTAGATATACGTTTTCTGTTCTCTTCGTCTGAAGATGTTCCAGATTGATCTACATCTTCGCTGTAATGCTTCCCATGTCCACCATCATCAGGTCCAGAAGAATCTACGGCAGTTCCAGAAGAACCAGTATCTGGAGGAACGCCTTGAGCAAGTCTGTTAACATCTGTCTCATTAGTTGTAGATGCGCCAGGAACTCTTTCTTCAGTAGACGGATATGAACCATCCTCTGCTCCTGTAGATGTTTCATTTGGTCGTCCATAGACTGTTCCCCAAATGATAGGGTCTTGGCCGGATTGTCCATCTCTAAAGAACCCCATAACCCATGCGCCAGGCAATGCACCAGTTGGAGATTGTCCTACACCAGCAATTGCTGCAGATGTGATAGGCATTATCGGGGAGGCCCAAGGAAGTTTTGTTGTTGGTAGTAATGACCTGTCTTCATTATGAAATCCAAAGATTCTAACTCTAACTCTACCTAATGCTTCGGGGTCGTTTACATCTTCGACAATTCCTTGCCACCAAACTAAACCTTCTTTACCACTGAAAAAATCCATTATCTACCGCCTCCACCAAAGCCAACCGGCCCAACCAGCTGGGGAACTGGAGAAGGAAGAGTTTCGTTGAATGAATCTTTTACTAATTCTAAATCCATAATATATCTCCCACCCTGTATTCTATGTCTCAATGCGAATATTATATATTTCCCACTATAATATTCATCCTTTTTATCTGGATCAGTTGAACTAAACAAAGGAACATTTAATTCAAGACAATCGCCCGTAACCAAGTCACTATCTCCATACACTGTAATTGTACATTTAATATTTTCCATCAATTGTTTATAAAACAGTCTACTTAAAAATATCTTCTCTTGGTTGTATAGCGGCTTGCCAGCAGTCAATTCGACTTCTGGAAGGAGATAATAGGATTCTGGGCGATACTGTCTCCCCTGTCCGCTTACATCTTGGATAGGCCCATCATTCATATACTGATAGTCTGTAGAGTTATCCCAATATGAATGAGTGAAGGTTTTTGTATTTCTTGTAACCATATCTACCGTAGTGAGATTTCCAACATACATACCCTTTGCGATATTATCTAAAACAGAAAAGTTTGAGTTGAAAGAATATGTTATTACTTTTTTGTTTTCTGAATTTGGATCTAAAAAGGCATCAGGAGCTCCAGATCCAGTATTTTTTAAATCTCCCAAAAAGAACTCATTTCTCTTTTCACCCTGTGCCATAGATTCTATAGATTTTAATTTATAACCTTTTGTTGTTTCGAAAAATACATAGGACGAACTCTTATATGATTCTGAATATGCTCTATCACATAGAAAATTTATTGCTCGCATAGGAGTCATATTAGGAATTATAATTCCAGTTTCTTGATCATATCTATCGTCGCTCGGTTCTACATCAAATGTCTTAGATGAATTAATTCTTTCAAAACATTTTTGGGCTATTTCAGTAGCACTTCCTTCAAAGTGTTCAGATATTCTAGTTTCAAAATTAGAGATCATGTCTTCAGTAACCAATTCCAAATTATAACTTTGTGCTAAATTTTCATTAGATACCGATGATATTTTATGTATTACCATATTAAGAGAAATTTGAGTATCACCGCCGCGCGTTTTAAATTGGATCTCAACCTTTTCCTGTCCTATAACTGGCAGGTAGTTCATCAAACCAACATCATCTAATATAGTAATTCTTGCTGTAATACTAGAGGAAAATAAATCTTCATATATTTGAATAGAAGAAGCAAGCGTAACTACACTTTGTTTAAATCCATTATGAGAAGTTATTTCTAATTTAGATAACTCATAATCTCCTAGTTTAGTAAAATCAGACATTATTTAGAAGCCTCTTCCCAATCTTTCAAAAAATCATTAATCAAATCTGTCCGTAATAGTTTTATTCTTCTATTCTTCTCATTATTATCAAAAGCATTATCCCAAACCGAATATAATTTATACTGTTTCTTTTTTTGTATATCTAGATTTGCATAAGAACTATTTGAAATCTTATGAGTATCGTCAACAGACATATACCATATTGGAAGTTTTTTTGAAATATCCAATGCTATTATCTTATCGTCCGATGTAAGTTTATCCCAAGAAGTCAAAAAATTATTCTGGTTCTCTTGTATTTCTCTACCATTCCAAATATAAAAATCTCCATCAACTCTAGCAAGTTGGCCAACAGTTCTTGCACTTCTTTGTTGCAGAGAATCCTTATCCAATTCATTATTTTCTTTTTGAGGAATTGCATTTTTTCTTTTTAAATCAAAATATGGAAGAATTTCTGGATTATAAGTTTTCTTTATTGAATTGATAAGCTCTGTTTCTGTTCTTGGCCATTCCGAATACCTATCCTTTATATCATTTACCAACAAAATAATCCAAGACAATTTAGAATCTTTGTAGTAATTATATGCAATTTTTTCTGGAGTTTCGGAGTCGTGAACTGTATGATCGAAAGTAGAAAGAGGATTGTTTCTATATTCTTGCATTACATAAGAATATTTAAAAATATTCTTTACCTCTCTAGATTGTCCATTAAGGTTTATGTCATATTTTATATTGTTTAATCTATCGAACATATTAATATCCTGCCTTTACATCACTTCTGGTTATCAATTGTACTTCTTGGAAAGTCATACTAAGATTTACAACTGATGGAGCTCCACTAGATGCAAACATTCCAAACGAACCATTTCCGCCAAATTCAACATCAAAGTCAGTTAATACACATGGTTTTATTTTATTTAAATGTTTTGATTCTGTACCATCTATCATATATTTTAGTTCAAAGTAATTTGGGGGAGTAAAAAAGTTACCAGCGTTTCCAGATAATTCTGGAGACATATTCATTCTAAAAAATTCTATTATGTCGGTAAGTACATCCGATTCTTTTTCTGACTTGGGCATTAAATTATATGCATAAGAAAAACTTCTATATTCTGGGCCCTGATACAAAGTATGTCTATTTGCAGCTGCTGTCGATCTACCTAATGCTTGCGCAGCAAGTGTTGCAGATTCTCCGCCCGCGCCAAGACTAGCAGTTAGTGCATCACCGCCACCACCAATAATTCCTTTTATTGTTTTTAATACACCAGACATTTCTGGTGGATTATCGGCATTTCCCTGTTCAAAAATATTTGCGATCCCTGATAATGCAGTACCATCGTTAGTATTTTGAAAATTTTGTTTTGTTGTATTTTTAATATTTTCTGGAAGGAACAACTGAACAGTACCGACCACTTCCTGTGAAGGTTGGTCATCTCTGGATTTAACTTTTGTATATCCAGCAACTCGCCCCGAATATGCAGTAAACAATAAATGATCTCCGGCGTTTGGGCCAGATTCAATTGGATAGGTGTAACCTGCCATATTAAAAATTCTCCTAAATAGTTAAATATATTTATAAAGGTTTTTTTGATTGAAATGAGAAGATTTACATATAGAGGAAAATACAACCCAAAACACCCACAAAAATATGTAGGCAATGTTAAAAATATTGTTTATCGATCCATGTGGGAAAGAAGGTTTATGAAATATTGTGACGATAATCCAGAAGTCCTTGTTTGGTCAAGTGAAGAGCTCGTAATACCCTATTTATCTCCAATCGATAGAAAGATGCACAGATATTATCCAGATTTCTTGATAAAGGTAAAAAGAAATGATTCGACACAGACAGTTGTAGTAGAAGTGAAACCAAAAAGAGAAACCAAACCACCAAAAAAGAAACAAAAAATTACACCTAGATATTTAAGTGAAATGAAAACATGGTCAGTAAATGAAGCAAAATGGAAAGCTGCAAATGAATTTTGCAAAGACAGAAGATGGGAATTTAAAATTATGACAGAAGATCAGTTAGGAAGATAATATGGCAAACTTCGCACCACTCTTAGCAAGACTTGCACAAAGAGGAATACAACCAAATACCAATGCAGCCAGAGAATGGTTCAGAAAAAAGGTAAGAGAAACTAGAATTAGTAGAAATGCACTTTTATCTGATTCCGATAGAAAGGCTGGAGGACTACAAGTTGGACATATGTATTGTTACAACTACGATCCAAAATTTGCGAAAAAACTACCATACTATGATGAGTTTCCTCTCATATTTGTGATAGAAAGAACCTCTAAAGGATTTGTAGGAATTAATTTGCATTATGTGTCTCCAAGAAACAGAGTTGCAATTATGAACGCATTAGATAAGACAGTCCGTGGCAGAAACTATGATGAGAAAACAAAATTGGCAATTTCTTATAATATCCTAAAAGGTTTGTCTAAATATAACATGATAAAACCCTGTGTAAAAAAATATCTATATGGACATGTTAAAGGTAATTTTGTTAAGATAGATGCAAACGAATGGGATATTGCATTATTTTTACCAGTGCAAAAATTTAGAAAAGCAGCTGCATCCAAAGTTTGGTCAGATTCTGCAAGAAGATAGGATTAAAATGGGAAGTATAACTGACTTTGTTTCCGAAATTAATAGAACTGGATTTTCCAGAGCAAATCGTTATGAGATGGTGTTTGTAGTACCAACCGCAGTAAACGGATTGTCGCCAGGCCTAAGCAGATCTCTAACATATAGAATAGCATCTGTCAACCTACCAAGTAAATCAATCGCAACTACAGAAACCAAAGTATATGGCCCAGTAAGACAGGCACCATATTCTACGACATATGACCAATTAACTTTTAGTATGTATCTCAGTAAAGATTTGCGCGAGCGAAAATCTATGGAAAACTGGATGCATTATATTGTAGATTATGACAATCATAAAATAAGATATTTGAATGAATATAAGGGATCGATATATTTGGCAGTTTTTGACGAACAGGAAAATCAAACAGCATCCTATCATTTCATGGAGGCATTTCCACTATCAATTGGAGAAGTTGCGTTAGCATATGCAAATGAAGATGTGGCGCAATGTCAGATAACAATGTCATATAGAAAATATATAGAAACCGACTCAAAACAGTGGCAGGCTGCTAATGGAAGTTATTATTAAGAGATAAATAAACAGAAGTATTATAATATTAATTTATGAGGAATAATTATGTTACCAAGAATTGATACACCCACGTATGAATTGACATTACCATCAACTAAGAAGAAACTAAAATTTAGGCCATTCTTAGTAAAAGAAGAAAAAATTCTTCTGATGGCACAAGAAGGAGATACATCAGAAGAAAAAATTGATGCTGTTAAACAGATTATAAGAAATTGTATTTTACAAGATATCGATGTAGATAAATTATCAACATTTGATATCGAATATATTTTCATTCAATTAAGATCAAAATCTGTTGGAAATATTATACAGCTAAACTATAAAAGAGAAAATTGTGCAGATAAGGAAGATGGGGCAGGGGATTGTCAAATACCTTTTCTTTTAAACTTAGACGATACTAAGATTGAAAATATGACACAAGATCACTCAAATGAAATAGTTTTAACAGATGATATTTCAATTTTAATGAAATATCCAGATTTTTCTTTGATGAATCAGTTGGTAGATGCAGAATCATACGATGATTTGGTTGAATTGATTGCTAATTGTATAGAGTTTATAAAAGACTCTGACGAAATGCATAATGTATCTGACTACACTAGTCAGGATGTGAAAGATTTTATTGAGAATTTGACACAGAATCAATTTGAGAAAATTAATGAATTTTTTGAAAACATGCCAGAAACAACTTGTGACGTAAATATCACCTGTTCAAAATGTGGCTTTAAAAAAGAAATGAAAGTGAGGGGTATTTCCGATTTTTTTTCCTAAGCTTAAATCATGAATCCCTGGCGTCTTTGTATAGGAATAATTTTGCGTTAATGCACCACCATAAATATAGTTTAACTGAGTTGAATGATATGATTCCTTGGGAGAGAGAAGTATATCTTAATTTATTGATTGGTTATTTAGAAGAAGAAAAAAGAAGAAAAGAACAACTTAAAAATCAATAAGGAACTATAACATGACCAAAACACTCGAAACCGACAGCGTATTAAATAATGCAGACGCGAATGGAGATAATGTTATAAGCAATGATGAATTGGCGAGACACGAAAGAATGTTGAAAATTGAAAATGAAGATAAAAAAGAAGATCAAATCAGATCCATGGCATGGTTTGCATTGGCAGGCATGTTGTTATATCCGTTTGCGGTGGTGATTGCAGATTTAGTTGAATTAGATAATGCAGCAAAAATATTAGGTGACATGGCACCAACATATTTTGTATCAGTCGCAGCATTAGTTGCAGCATTCTTCGGCGCACAAGCATATACTAAAGGCAAATAAATGGCAGATCTTGCACCAGTAACAGAAAAACTGATAAAACAAAATCAAGAAGAACTAGCAAAGTCTGTAAAGGATGCAAGTACGTCCTTACAGTCTGCTGGTGCAAGACAAGCTCTTACAGAAATTGCATCTATTTTTGAAGAACAATCTGGAGTGTCAGTAAAAGAATTTAAACAGAGCAGAGATAAAATCACTGCACTGTCATCATCTTTGGATGAAATGGATACTGTATCAAATACTGAAAGAAAAATACTTGAAGATATTCTTAAAAATTCCCAGACAAGTATAAAAGAAAACGCAAACTTCAAAAAAAGCATTGGGGAATTAACATCTAATGCAGTTAAGTCTGGACTAGATGGTGTGGGCGGAATGTTAACTGGCGCTCTTGCACAGAGTCCTATTCTGGCTCTTGGTGCAAGTTTTCTTGGAGATCGTGTAAAACAATTTAGAGAAAGACGCGCAGCCGCCAAAGAAGAAGAAAATCAGAGAATAGAGAGAATAAAACAAGAAACCGAAATCGAGAAAAAAGAATTTGAGATTTTAAGAACCCAAATATCTAATGAAGATGCTATTTCTCGTTCTAATATGGATCAGCAAAAGATTCAAGAAGAAGCAAGATCCAGAGGTGTATCTGAACAAACTGTAATAGATGAAGTAAAAGATAATATTATCAGGACAGCTAAAAATGAAAAACTTTCAAATGATGCGAAAAAAGCAGAATTAGATGCAATAGAAGATCTCAAAAAGAAATATGAAATTGAAACTGAAGTATCTAAACCAGAAAGTCCTACAGAAAACTTTAATGATAATATAAGTACACCAGAAACAACTGAAACGGATACAAATGCACTATTAGATATTGATGAAAAGTTGGGGCCCAATCAAGCATACTTAGAAGAAATTAGAGACCTCTTGCAATGGATGAAAGATAATGATGGAAATCCTACTTCTCTAGAAATAGAAGAAGCAAGAGAATTGAGAAGAGAAAGAAAAAAGACACTTGAGATTGAAAAGGCACAACTCAAAGCAATGCAGGGAATGGGTGCCGGTGGTTTAGGTATATCATCTGGTAAGGCCGGTGGCAATGAAGGAAGTTTATTAGATACGGTTGGTGATATTGGTGGGGGAGTTGCCGCGTTGGGTGGTCTTGCTGCTGCATTTAAAGTATTTAAAAAGGGTGGGTTTAGAGGTTTAATCAAAGCGGTTCCAGCTCTAATGGGGTTATCTACTGCAATGGATGTTATCACACCAGATCTCGCTTCATCAATAGATGGGCCAGCTGGCCGCGATGCAGCAAAAACAAGAAAAGCAAAACCCAGAGGAAGATTTGGACGAATATTCGACTTTGCAAAAAGAAATTTAAAAAAAGTAAATCCAAAATTATTACTCGGTGGAGCCGCTGTTGCAACAGCAGTAGGAGCGACTACAGCACTCACACCAAGTAACGATATAGACACGCCCAAATCTACAGCACTCACACCAAGTAAAGATATAGACACACCCAAATCTGCAAAACCAAGATCTGGATCTGGTGGATTGGGTAAGGCAAAAGAACTGATATCTAAAAAAACTAAAACTGCTGTTGCGGCTACCAGTGCTGTTGCATCAAAGGCAGCAACTCCTGTCAAGTCTGCTGCTAGTGCAATTAATAAAAAACTTGCAAAAACTATTTTAGCAAAAAGGGGAGCAATGATGGCCGCGAAGGCGATCCCTGCTGTCGGAGCGATTGCAGGAGCAGGATTTGCATTGGGAAGATTATTTCGTGGTGATTTTGTAGGTGCTGCAGCCGAAGCCGGTGGTATATTAGTGCCGGGCCCAATTTCAGCTGCAGTAGACATTCCGATCATGGTCAGAGATACTTACAATGATATGTATGGAACAGACGATAATAGATTTCCATTTGAAAGTGATGGAATCACTAAACCAGAAATATTTAAAGAAAGAACTGCCGCTTTGGGAAAAATGGCAAAAGAAATGATAACTGGCACAGATGATAATATTGAGAAACATAACAAAAACGCTTCAGAAGTAGAAAGAAGTAATATAAGTTCAGAAATCACAGATATGGAAAGTGAACTGGAAACATTATCCAACAAAAGCAGACAAAACCGCGGCGACAGAAGAAGAATGGGCGAGCTAAAAAGAAATATAGAGGTCAAAAAAAATCGGCTGGCGGAAATCACTCCAGCACCAACCGATAATAATATTGATAATTCTATACAAAATGTTGCATCTACGCAAGCAGAACAAAAACTTCAAGTTGCAAATGCAATGAACGGAAATGCATTAGATAATCAAGCTTCTGCAGCTGCTGCTAATGTGGTTGTCGCCCCTACTACAAATAATTCAACCAATGTAGTAAATAATAACAGCACAACAAATACAGCAAAACCAGAAGTAAGACATACGGATATGTCTATAAGAAATATACATGCTGGAATTGGTGCATATTAAAACTTATATAGTTGGGTCGTATTGTTCACTCATTTTATAATTCCTTCATTACATACACAAATCTTCGTAATTAGTGGTATGGGATCTATGCAAGACCCCATTACTCTTCTGTGGGTTCGCCCATAGTCTGTAGATACGCAATAATGTCTGCACGTTTTGCTTCCTTTTTCTCTTTAAAGTTCATCTTTGTACCTTTAACTAATTTTTTAGAATTAGTCAACCAAGCATCCATCAATTCTGGCGTCCACTCTGGATTTTCTTCTGCCCATACCAGAAACTTTTCGCTATATCTAAAGTCTGCTTGTGCAGTACCTCTTTGCATAATATTCCATAGATTGGGCCCAGTTTTATTCTTGCCGCCATCTTCAATGCTGTGACATGAGGCGCATTTTTTAAAACCTTTTTTCCCCTTATCAGGATTTCCTTCTGCAGATGCAGTTGCAACATATAACATACTTACTAAAAAACCTAAAACAAAAGTCCAAATTAAAGCTTTATTCATTTTCATTTCCCTTATATTAAAAAGTTATTTATCGTCAATCTTTCCAAGTTCCAACATACACTTCTTCGCTTCCTCGTAATAACCCATTCTTGCGAGCTCCGCTGCCGCTCTCGCATATCCAATTGTCTGCGTATAACGATCTAGTGCCGACCACAATCCAGATAATGGTGAGAAGACATAATTGCTTACCAATGCTGTCATTATACCCACCCCTTTAAATTTGTATTTGCATATCCGACAAGTTCTTTCTTGTCTCTGTTTTCTTCCATGATATCTTTATAATGCTTTTGTGCAATATGTCTAATATCTCCACGACTAATTCCAATATCATTTAAATCGTAATCTGATAATCTTGATAATTCATTAATGGTGCTTTTTCTTGCCGATTTTGCTTCGTGGCGAGTTTGCCATGAACCATATAAGTTGATTAATACCCCTAACATTTTTTTTCCTTTCGTGTGATAAATGTGTGTATCCTATACATTAATATATAGTGTGCAGGAGCAGAAAAACAAGGGTTTAAGCAATCTAAAATAGGTATTCCCGATATGCATTTTGTGCAACTCTAGAAATTAAAGGGGTAGAAATTTCTTCCTACCCCAACTCTAGTATTGTACCTAGTCTTTTCGATGCGAGTCTAACTCAGCCATCAGGGATATTCACCTAGTATACCCTTCTTATTTATCACATCTCTTCAGCAAGACGTTCAAAGTAACCAATCGAATCGTCTTCATCATCTGAAGATGAACTCTGTGGTTCTGGAGAACTCTCAGCATAACTAGGTGCCGCCTTCTCTTTAAAAGAAGGTTTACTGAATGTTTGAGTCGGTGTTGACTCATCCATATCATAGTCTGCATTTGTTGATGGAGCAGTTACTCCAAGAACACGATCCAACCGTTCTTTAATCTGTTCATAAGATTTAAAGTTATTTGGACTTACAAACTCTTCAAGAGAGTGTTGTTGATTATAAATTGTTTCCAATTCAGCATCGTCTTGTGACAAAGCACTAGTTCTATCGAACTCTGATTTGTCATAGTTACCATATCCATCAACAGTACGATACTTCAGTTTGAAGTTTGCACCTTCCCAGAAATCAAATGGGTTGATTGGATCTTCATCTTCGAACTGTGGACGCATGATATCGTTCAGCTTGTCAAAGATTTTTTTACCAAATGAATAGAGGAATACTTTTCCATCATTATCTGGATTTGCTGGATCTTTCACGACATAGATATTTGAAATATATTTCAATCTACGTTTACGATCCCGAGCAAGGTTTTGATTCTCTTGCGAACCAGTTCCCCATAGTTCTGTATTACTTTCGCAGACAGGACATGGTTTACCAATAGTAGTAAGACAGTTATCAATCAACCATCCGCCAGGGCCTTTAAATCCATGATTAAAGATACGAACCCATGGCAAATCCTCACCATCAGTTGGTGGAAGAAAACGAATTACTGCATAACTGTTACCAGTCTTATCAATAGTCGGTTTCCAAAAGCGATCATCTTGTGATGATGAATTTGATTGTGGTTGTGATGTTTTTTCTAACTCTTCAGCAAGTTTACTGAAATTGTTACGATTCTTTTTAAGCGATGCAAAAGACATATTTTTTTCTCCTAATATACGTTGTATGCGTTTTTGTATTGTTTCTAATATAACATTTTATGCGTTGTATGTCAATAAGTAAATTAAATATATTTACCATAATTTTCATAATAATCCTCAATCAAAAGAGTCTTTACGACCCCAACATAATAATCAAGTTCCACATCCAAAAAGGACATGTACTTTTCTACCTTCTTACGATACTCAGGCCAATAGGTAGTATCGTTTATTTTAACTCGTTTTAAGAAACCAAAAATCTTCTCAAAGATTACTAAGGTTTCCAAGCATATCTCACCTTTCTGTTCCAACTGGACAATGAAAGGATAATTGTTTCCAACCGATTTAAAAATGTTTGGAAATTCTATATCACCAGATGAAGCCTTGGCGAACAAAACCTCACAGTCAGACTTAAAAGTATACCTTATGCTATGTATACGTTTTTTCCACGCCTTATGGATTTCACTTGACTCAGAATCTAGAAGATACTTAGAATGCATATATTCATTACGATGTATTGCTAAGTTTCCTTTATCTGTCACATTTACAAAGACAGAAAGAAGAAACTCTTCTAAAGATTTTTTATCATATCTTCTAGATAATTCTTCAAAAGTTTTCTTATCTTTTCTATTAAGATAGGTTTCTTTTTTGGTGTTTGTAGTTCCATACTTTTTATAATCTAGTTTATCGGCAAAATGGTGTTTCATTGCCAAGTAAATCTTAAAGGCTTCAAAGTCATCTATTTTTCTACTAGACATGTATCTCATAGGGGTAAACGTTCTGTAGACTTGCGTACTAAGTTTAATCCCTCTGCTTCAAATTTGATTTTTTCTTTGATAAACGAACTCAACAATGGAGTTACATTTTCTACTTCTAGTTTATTGATCTCGCAATAGTGCGTGATTGTTTCGATGTAAGACATTTTCATTTCGCTTACAGTCTTTTCTATTTCATCACAAAACTCTTTTGAACTTTTTAACTTTAACATACTATCTCCTTTTACGTTATAGCGCATATTATTAGATTATACGCTATAACGCAAGTTTTGTCAAGAGTTTATTCGGATTTCCAGAGTGTCAATGCACCCCAAGCAATAGCGGCCCACGCTGCTAGTTCGACAAATGGATTTCCCATCAGTACGACTACTCCCATGGCAATTAATAATGCGCCATCCCAAGATGTTCTTTCACTCTTCCGAGCCATAACCCAATCTTTTAACTTAGTAATCATATTACCTCCTTTCGTTAAGTTAGTTTCTAGTATAAAACACTAAGAATTTAATGTTTCATTTAAATCTGCTTCTTTACATAAAAACCCAGATGCAGTTCCGTCTGGACTATACATATCAAAATGTACTAACATATCTGCTTTACTAAATCCATTCCGATTCCATCTATACGGAAACACTATGAATTTACTATCATTTGAACGAATATGAATTTTTGAATTTGCTTGTGTTTCGCCGCGCTGTTGTCCAAAAACAAAATTACAAGTAACATTTTCAAACTTGGCAAGTTCCCATTCTGCAATCAATATTTTATTCGAAGGATAATTTGGAAACGGACTCGAAGATGAATACTCCACATTATGACCCCATAATGGAGCTTTTCTATCTATCCAACCAGAGGCAGTTACAGATATATTGTTTGCTCTAGTTGCCGAGATGATCGCAACAAAAGTCTGTGGCTCCGCACTTTCATTTGTGTACTTTATGATACCCTTTGGATTGGAGACATTTATGTCTGCTATACTATCATCGTCAAAGTCTATTCTAAGGTCTAAGTAATCTGCTGGTGTATAGTTACAATCTATTTTTATTTTCATTGTTGTGCCGGGGTCGATAGAAAACCTTTTTGAGATTATTGTATCTCCAGTGCTCATTTGGCCAGTTCTCTCAGACATCCAATACTTATTACTTTTTTCTGCAGATTTCCTCTGCACACCAAATACATATAACTGTCCAACTCCATAGGTTCGTTCAGAAGTACCATAAAATGGAATGTATTCCAATCCTAAGTGGTCTTTAATACCCAAGCGAATTCTATCGCTCACTAATCTTATAGTTCTAGACATTTCTTTTCCTAAAATTGATTCTTATATTCTTCTACCATATTTATCAGGTCGCCGATGTGTGCATCACGCTTTGAAATAAACACTTCTGGTTCATCCTTATCTGCGATTGCCGCAATAATTACAAGACTATTTATAGGCATTTTATATCTCTCTTCAAACATAACTGCATATCCTGCAGCTTGACGGAAATATTTTTCTAACTTACCATATTTATCACCGACCATAGGTTGCCTAGAAGTCTTAAAGTCGATTACGGACAACTTACCATCAAAATCTGCTACACAGTCTACAGTGCCTGCTAAACCAAGATGGTCAGAATACATAGGTTTCTCTTGTGCATAGATATTATCAACACGATTATCAAGAACAGGTTTTATCTTCAAAAAAGTCTCTATGTCAAATGGCATAGTCTTTTCTGTTTTCCATTCTAGATTATTTAGGTGGTCTTCAGCCATTTGATGGACACTAGTTCCACTTCTTGCTGCTTGTGTTGTTATTTTGTTTGCAACTTCCGCACCAACTCTTCTTCTCCACTCTGCAATACCCTTTGCGGAAAAATGTGAGAGAACAGTTGTGATAGATGGATACTTATTTCCATCTGGTGTTTCATAAAATCTTTTGCCATTTTCTGTAACCCTTTTTAAAGTGTGGGTTGGCAATTCAACATCTACATGATTAAACATTTTTAATTCCTATTTTAAGTTAAACCTCATCCTCCAGCTCAACTCTTCCTTTCTGTCGATCCTAGTTCAGCCCCATCATAAAGACATTCTCATAAATGATACCATAGTATTAGTAAACCCTATTTTACGTCGATTACTAATACTATGATGTTAGTTCAAATGTCCTTATGGTGGAGCTGTGGGGTACTGCCCCCCAGTCCAGTTCGTATTCGATTTGTTTCATCGATTACATCTTTACTTAGTCCATGTCCATGACTAAGAATTCTTTGTCTAACCATTTGCGTTCTTTTTTGTTATACGCTTTCTTGATCTTTTTGCAAACTTTAGATCTTTGTGTATAACAGTAGAACTCACGCGCATCAGTTAACACATCCCACTCATCACCAGAGTTCATAGGTTTTCTTGGCAGTCTACTATTTCTCTGCATCTAATCTTCCTTCTATGAAACATCTACATGATTAAACATTTTTAATTCCTATTTTAAGTTAAACCTCATCCTCCAGCTCAACTCTTCCTTTCTGTCCACATTTCGGGCAATACCAATTGCCCCGATCAATTTTAAAATTACTTCTCATTACTGCATAAGTGAAGTAACACTTACACTGGGCACAAGTAATATGAAAAATATATTCCAAGTGCGCCGAGAAACTCATATCATTCTTCTTCCTTGAAACCCATTTTCAGAAGTTTTATGTATTGAAACATATCTTCTGAAAATGGATTATCAATTCCTAATTGTCTATCCACAATTGCTTCCAAAACCATATTCATAAAGGCCATTTCCTCATGTAGGCCTTCATCTGTAGATAAAGGAAACTCATAATCATTCGTAAGTTTATCAATAACATCAATCATAACATGATGACAGATTTGTTCAGTCTCAGAACCATTGGCCAAATAATCATTGATAGAATCAAGATCAATATGTCCACTTTCTTTCTTTGCACCAAATAATTCTGTTGCATCTATTACGACATTTGTTTCCATTAAGCTATTCCTAATTCCAACTTGTTGATTATATAGTCTTTAACCAAAGCACTTCTGACAATATCATCTTGGCCAAATTCAATGAATGCGAATTGTGGCATATTTTTAATAATTTTCATAAAATCTAAAACGCCGTCTTTTTCGTCTTTCCATCTGAAATCAGACTGTCTGAAATCTCCACAGAATAATATTAAACAGTTTTCTCCCATTCTGGTTATCACTGAATCCAATTCGTGAAAATTCATATTTTGACATTCATCTACTATGATTATACTATCGTAAAAAGTTTGTCCTCGTATAAAAGATGTTGAAGTAAAGTTAATTAAGTTATTCTTTCTTAGACTTTCATATGCAGTGCCACATTCTAATAATTCATTAACTATTGTCTTATATGGTGCTTCATATGATTCTATTTTTTGTTTTTCGGTGCCAGGCAAAAATCCCATATCTCTAGTAGGAACTACACTTCTTATAATTTGTATTTCTCTGTACATAGATCTGGAAGACATTAATTCTCTCAGCGCAAGATACAGCGAAACGAATGTTTTTCCTGTTCCTGCTACTCCATGTAGAAATAGGTGGTGGCCATCTTCAAAAGCGTTAAATACTTCTTGTTGAGATGGTGTTGCCGGATAAATTCTTTTTAAATCTGAACTCCTGTTATCTAAACCGATGAATCTTTTATTTCTATTAATTTTACTTTTTTTGGATCTTTTGCTCACGCCAGACTCCTTACTCTGTTAGGGGAAAAGACATGTGAACTTATACCTATTTACGAACCGACCTCTCTTGTAAACTTAGTTTCATTATATGTTTTACCCATAGATTTATCGAAGGCTTTATCCAAAACCTTTTCTTTGAACTCTAGGGGAACTTTCGTGACGCCCATGGCGACAGGATCAGCAACCATAGGAGCTTTGGTGATAATCTGTTTTAATTTTTTGGGTTGAGAGCATTGTGGACAAGAACCTTGTAGGACCTCATCTCTTTCAGAAATTTTACACGAATGTTCATATTCGTGATTGCAATTTGTACATCTAAATGTGTATAGTGGCATTATAACCTCATTTCAATATTATAGATGTTAGGCATAAATTTATATTCAAATATACTTTTCCGTTTTTGATTACTCAATATAGAAATACATAACGATACTAATATATATGAAACATTAATACCTAACATCCGTGTTTCACGCTAGTTTTAATCTTTATTAGAAACAAAAGAATACAATTCTTTAGCCTTAACCATAAGTTCTTCCATAGAGTACATTTTATATGCATCTTGGACTTCTTCATAAGTTTTATTACCCTGCTCGTACATATCGTTCATCAACTGAACATTCATATGATATTGACTATCCATATAGTCTTTAGCAAGTTTAAGCATATCTGCTCTTATTTCAAATGGGTTCTTATTAGACATTATTTCATTCCCTTCACAAACGCATCACCAGTTGCATTTGCAAAATCACTCATAGATTTTACTGCAATTTTTGTGAATGTTGTTTGGGCTTCAATAAAGGCCTTTAGTGGCGCAGACAAAGTTTCGTCTTTTACTAAAGTGTCAACCATTGTTTTCTTTGTAGTCTGGATATGGTCAATCCAGTAGTTTGTTGTCCAATCATTAATCATATTTTTCTCCTGTGTGTTTGTGTAAATTCCCCCTAACCATGGGGGGAAGCGTGCTGATTAAGGAGCAACCCTACAACTATTTAGAAGCTGAATGATGCACCAATGCTAATATCACCCATTCCCCACTCATCGTCTGTAGTGGTTTTTGTATATACTTCCAAGCCAGTTACTGAAGTTACTGGTAGTGTTACTTGATATTCCATACCTGTAAATTCAATATCTTCTAGATCCATAATATTTGGGCCAACTTCTACGTTAGCAATACCAAAATCCCATGTCAAATCAGTTTCAAATGTCAAAGCATTTGTTTCTGTTTCCATGTTTCTTTCTGCTTTAAATTCACTGTCTAATGATAGACCATTTCCTAATTCAATCGCTGCGGCCGAACTTGCCAAACCAAGTGCAACAACACTTGCTGTAATAAGAGTTTTCATTTCTGTATTTCCTTTGTTAAAATTCTTATAAATTAAAATGTCACTACTTCTGTTGCTAGGTGAGTGACCAACCCCCTGTGGTTATGCTGCTAGAGCAAACTCAGATGGTGCAAAATTATCGTTTGCATTTGTAGTTTGTGGCTGAATAACGTAGGCCAACACGGTAATCTACTCTCATCTCTACACACCTGTCGATCCTAGTTCGCCCCCATCATAAATGCACTAACTTCGACTACCCATTCGGGCCATCTATGTTCTGCAAAACTTCCTGTTGCAGCAGGACGCAGTGCATTTATGGTGGAGGCGTTGGGTACTGCCCCCAAGTCCAGTATGTATGTTGAATCGTATCAACAATTACAAGTATACTTATAACATAGTTTTCCATGTGCGTCAATAGTTTTTCAACTTTTTAATACACATGGTATTTTTATCACACTATCAGTTCGAAGTGTGGGCCATCAATAAATGGTCTGCGATTTTGAGAACGGCGCAAATCAATATATGCATTCATTGCATCTTCTGCTGTACCCTCATAAGAACGGATATCACCTTCTGACCATGCTGCTCCCCACTTGACTGCAACACCCTTTTCTTCTGCTGCCTGCTTGAACGCATCGCAGATGTTATCGTATACATTAATTTCCCACACAACATCTGATCCATCGTAAGCTACGACATCAACTGCATGTGAATATCCACTATCTTGAATAAGGTGTTTTGACTTCATAGTTTGAGAACGTCCAGATGCTACTAATTTTTCTTGCTCTTCGACCGTCCGAACACCATATGTGACTCCGAAATCAACCGAAGTCAATTCGATAGCACGTTCTACGACTGCGACCATATCTGGATGGACACCTTCTAATTTAACCTTTGATCTATTTGATAATTTAAATGCCATATCTAATCCTTTTCTGTTTCTATAATATTATCATCTTCATCAACTTCTAATTCATGTTTTGCAAAATCCATACTTATATCTTCAATAGTAACACTAACATCATAATCATTCCAATTTGGAGTTTCCCCGCCGGGGCTTATATGTTCGTATTCTGTAGATATAGCAAATAGGATATCTTCTTCGTCTTTCTTTTCTTGATATTTTCCAAGATCAACTACCTTTGCAGTTCTATCTATACCAGACATTCTTTCTGCAATATCAATATTATCTTTCCGTTTTAGTTCTTCTAAAACACTCTTTAAAACGTTTTGTTCTTGGCTAACTTTTTTTAGAGATGTTACACCATCAACATCTTCTGGAAATAAGTTTGTTTCTCCAGAAAACCAACCAACATCTTCGCTTGAAAATGTCTTACCGTTATGATTATCTAATCGTAATGTTCCTCTCTTAATAAAATCATAACCAGAACTAATTAAAAATTGTTCAACTCGTTCTAAAACATCGCCGATGATCATATCAGAAGCATCAACTGACATGCTCACTCGCATTCCTTCTCTACCATTTTCTCCTTCTACATAAGAAAACTCGAAATCTGCTTCAAAGGTATCTTCAATATCCATTATCATCTCCTATAAATAATTATCTAAACTATTTTCTGCTTTATATCTTGCGATATTGTTTTTATTGTGTTCCACATCCTTACTATGTATAAAAGGCATTTCAGAACTAATAGTATAACTAGTTTCGCCTGGGCGTTTGATCTTCCATTCTAGATCGGCATCTTTGGGATAATTCATATCCCATTCACAAGTGGAATTTCTATTCATATACTTTCTATCTTTTTTGGTTATTGGATAGATATACCTAAATTGTTTTCCCCATACTCTAGAAAAACCCAACTCGCCCATTTTTTCATCATTTGGCCTTGGCCCATACTTCAAATCATCACGGCCCATTTCCTTTTTCATTTTTCTTTGTATAGTTCTGAAATGAACTTTTTCGCCCTTATCAGTGACATATACATCGCTCCATATAAATCCCCCATGTAAAAAATTAGCAGATTGATAGACATAGCCAGGCTTGCCTACAATACCATCTGCCCAAGTATACAGAAATTTTATATCTGGAGTATTATCTCTCATCCATTTTACTGTTTGAGACAACATCTGACTCTCTGAATTTCTTGGCATAGATTCGTCCATACACATTTTGCCAATTTCAAAATAATCTTTTGTAGTCAATTCTGGAAACATTTTCTTAATTGTTCCCATAGGATTTGTTCCCCATCCTAATGTCAGCACACCAACTAATACATCTTTATCAAAAAACCCAAGATAGTGTTTAGTCAATCTAGGCATAACAGCAGAATAATGCCTCTCTGCAACAAACAGAGAGGCTGTATTCTTATGAAGTTTTTTGATATTGAAAGTTACCATCAGGCATCCTTCATCATGAATGAACGTTGTTTCTTTGGATCGCCCCAGACTTCACGAGCATTAATTTTAATCTTTCTACGATTAGTTTCATTCTTGTTTGGATTGTCGATAGTCAAAACAACATTCCTACCTTTTGACCACGCTTGGCGCTGTCTTAGTGCATGTTCCAAAGTACCCTTTGCACGTTTAGTACATCCAGACTTTGCAACATTTCTACGTTCACCTTTAGAAACGTATTGATCTCTTGATTTTTTACCAGCCATTAACCTAATCCTCTCGCCCAGCTTTGAAGACGTTCAAATCTAAATGAGCGCCATCCTTCTTTTTCTAAATCCCAAACTACAATAAGATTATCATCTTTTTCTTTTGGAATATCACCTTCTGCCTCAGTTGGATTATCAGGATATGGAATCATACGTGGATTTGTAGTACACATCATATCACGAATAGTTCCATCAGCCTTTTCAAACTTTACAAGGCACTTTCTTTTTGACAGATCTTCCTTTAGTTGACTTCGCTTTGCTTCGTCCACTACTACTTCGTTTTCGTTTTCCGACATCTTTAGTTTCCTTTTTACTTTCTATAACATCATCTCTAATTTTTTCAAAGTGTTTCCAATGTTTGGGTGTATCATTGTAACGTCCATTATACAATATATTCCAGTCTTTGTCAATAGAATTCCAATACATCAAATGAAAGTTTTCTGCTTTGGTTTTTGCCTTTGCATATATCATATCGCCAGGAAATTCTAATTTTTCATAAATTAAAGAATCATCAAACTTTGCCTTGGGTGTTGGTTTTGGATATTTTTTTAAAACTGGTTGTGCGGCCTTGGTTTTGGGTGGGCGGTCATAATACACAGTTTTATTCTGTGGAATAGTCCACTTTTCATCTTCCTGTTCCAGCGCCTTTTTCTTATCGGCCTCAATTTGTGCCTTTGTTCTGCGCTTGCGTTTGTTCTTCACTGGAGATTTTTTTGGCGTGTCTTCTTCCAAATGGTCAAAGATATCACGAAACTTTGGTGTCGCTGCTCGAGCGGCTTCCATTTCTGCTTTAGTTCTGCGTTTTCGTTTAGGTTTCTGAGTCATCTTTTTTTCTTCCTAACAGATTTTGTTGCTGTTTGTCCAACAACTGGTCACGAATATCAACAACACTTTCGTTGTTAACCATATCAATTATTAAATTAGTAAGATTTATTTCTTGATTCAGATAGTATACTTTTTGTTTCAACTTGTCAAGTTGTTTTAAGTAATATTCCAATTCTTTTTCTTTTCTGACTTTTTGTTCAATATAGTCAGTAAGCAAAATTAATTTTTTTTCTTTTTCGGTCATTACAATTCCAATATTAAATGGTGCCCGTCGAGAGACTTGAACTCCCGACCTACTGATTACAAATCAGTTGCTCTACCAACTGAGCTAGACGGGCCTATTTAAGTGTCATCTCAATTTTAACCAGTACTACACTACCATCAATTTCCATTGCAGCAAAAGTGTCTGCTTGTTGAATTCCCATTTCTTTAAAATTTTTAGTAGTTGATAAACGAATGTTGCCGTCACTATCAGTGTTCCATGTATCTTTATTTGCTGTCACTTGATTTCTCATTATTTACTCCATATTATAAAAAGTATATTCACATGTTATTTCTTCACCCGACCTAATGTCTCTGGTCGCCACGATAAAGTATCTACTGTCTCTTCTAACCTTTTCTATGTTAGGTTCGCTAGAATGGTTGTAGAATGCGCCTATAGGGGTTCGTATTAGTTCTTCCCCCCAATGAAAGTGAGACATACCTAATTCAGTACCCTTTGCAATTGGTTTACATGCAAACAGTCCTAGTCCTTCAATATCAGAATTATGAATTGTTAAAAAGTCTGGTAAAGGTTTATACATCTTTTTCTTTCTTGGCTCCGGCGGTAGGGGTCGAACCTACGACCAATTGATTAACAGTCAACTGCTCTACCACTGAGCTACGCCGGAATGTTTTTGGTCGGAGTTAGAGGATTCGAACCTCTGACCCTCTGCTCCCAAAGCAGATGCGCTACCAGACTGCGCTAAACTCCGTTTCTTGTTAAAAGATCGAGAACAACATTTAATTCATAAATTGCTTTATCTAAAACTAAATGTGCAGTTTGATTATCATTCTTTTTCTTTTCTTCGTGAAGAAACTCTAATCTTACCTTTATATAGTCTTCTGCTTCAGGTTTGCTTCCTCTACGCATAATATATCCTCATTTTATTGGTTGTGGGATTAACCATGATCCCACGCGCACTTATTAAGTTCAGTGACCCTTTTGTGTGTCTTCTGCGACATTGCAAGGTAACAACACTTGACCTTTATTAATGTGTAGGTGGGATTTAGGAATACCCACAATTCCAGAATGATACATCCTCTATCAAACTATCTGAAAAGCCTCATATCAAACTAGTTAGGTTTGAAATCTAGCACTCCCTGTCTCCAGAGTCTACCAGTGTCACTACAACTATGAGCCAAGTTAGGGGCTGTATTACCCCCATTTCCTTGCACTACAATCCCTACTCCGTCGAGTTTGGATTTTTTATTTGGAGCGGATGGAGAGAATCGAACTCTCGGCTTTAGATTGGAAATCTAAGGTATTACCATTATACGACATCCGCATTAAACTTCTATATCTACAAATTCACCTTCCGTATAGGCAGCTGGAACACTAGTTCCATAAGCATCATATCTTGCCATTGCTTGTTCTCTCAACGATTGAATTTCTTTCATACGTTCTTCAACTTGTCGAGTTTGTTGCAGTTTAAGATCAGTACGTGTAGATGCTTCAACAACACGAATACGTTCCTTTTCCATAGGAGGCATAATATGCTCACTATTTGGATAGACATTAGGATGTCCATAAATTTGCGCTTGTATTTTTTGATGCATATCAAATGGCATTCCATTAGTCGGTAGCGTTTTCATTTTCATCCTTTCCTAATTGGCCTCCACTAGAGGATTCGAACCTCTGACCTAGTGCTTAGAAGGCACTTGCTCTATCCAGCTGAGCTAAGTGGAGTTTTGTTTCTTACTTAATATAATCTATCATATAAAATATGATTCGTCAATAGTTTTTATCCACTTAAAGCTTTGGCAATTTGTCTTTTTTTATGATCCCGGCCCATTATATATGCTAGTTCAAATAATCTGGCCAGTTTTGGATCGTTTTCAATATAATTTTCATTTCCAATAATAACAGTTCCTGTATTAGTATCTACAGAAACGTTATAAATTCCATCTTCTTGATATTCAATACTCAAAAGATTAACCCTTCATAAATTGTAAAGCAGAAAAGCGCATATGTTCGTAATTGCTCCATGCTTTATCAAAAAGTTCTTGATTTTCTTCTGAGTTTGGTGTAGAAAACTCACTCAGAAATTGAACTTGGGCCTCATTATATTCTAATCCTCTAGAATACAATTCACCAACTCTCATTGATACTCGATCTTCTGCCATCTTCGAACTCCTTTTCTATTTCTGTTATCATATTATGCAATTTAAAAAACGACATATCTATATGTATGTCAGGCGTTTCACTTTTTCTATAGAATTTTAAGAAATTGCTACGAATTTCTAATAAATCCACTAAATATTTTTGTTCCATATCCGGCCTTCCTCGACCACATCTTGAACAGCATGTAAATAATCACGATCTTCGTCGCTCATATGTGCAAAATATATGCTAACACTATCCATAAGAGAAAAAACCTTGTCCGGTTCCTTTAAATGCTCATTGTTTTCCATCATCCATTGAATTTGATCCATCAATGGTAAAATTTTTGCTTGTATTCGGTTCATTATCCAGTATCCATTTTTCCAGACCGAATCATTGCAGTAGAATTGCCAGAAAAATGTTCTTGAGATAACTCAGAATGTAATGAACGAGATTGCTCCTGCGTCAATCCCACCCACATTTCTTTTTCTTGAGTTTGCCAATTTACTATTCGTTCAACATACCACATTATGCGGCCTCCATTTCTTGTGTTGCAGTACAAACATAAGGTTTGTTCCATTTACCAACGTTAATATCGATATAATACGCAGTATCAAAATAATCAATTTGTGCGTTAGTGTTATTATACCATATTGTACCTTTCATTGCAGCAACCAGTTCTTCAAAAAACTGAGAAGCTTCACCGTATGTCTCAGGATAATAAGTGTTAACTTGAATATATCCTTCATTCGCGTAGTAAGATGTACCCCGCCGTTCAGAGATTTCTTTGTTTTTCTCATTGGCGATACCAATAAAATCAAAGACACCTTCTTTGATGTTCACAACGAGAGAAGAGTGATTGTTAATAGCAATTGAACCCTTCACACCGAACTTTTGCAACACCGATTTGATAGCGGGAGCAAGTTCTTTTTTCATCTTTTGCGAAATATAAGCCATAATATAAAGTTCCTCAGTTTTTTTCACGTTACTCATACAGTATAGTGTATGATTCTCTATTTGTCAAGGGCTAAAAAAGAATTTATTGCAGATTTCTTCAATTTTTTCTGCTGCTAAATCCCATTTATATAACCAATGTTCTAATTTTTGATAACAATATGCGTCTGCTGTCAAATCAAACATTTCATAATCGTCTTCTTCTTGCTGATATAATTTTCTAACTGCCTGTCTCCAAGTATTCTGGCCATTTTCCATAATATCAGTAACACAATGGTCGAATCTATTAAATTGTTCTTCGTAATATTCGTCAAAATTAGGCTCTCGGTTCTCATCAAATTCCCAAAGGCCTTTTTCTTGTAGTTCTACTACATAACTTCCTATTCTAGACATATTATTCTCCATTTATTTGTAAAAATTGTGACGCAAGAACGTCTTCTAATTCGTATGCCTCCTTTTCATGTGGACGTTTCATGTAATCAGTATCAGTTGAGAAGGTTTTACCTTTGAAACTCATTCGATCTGATCGCGATTGACGCAATTCGTTCTTTGCGTACTGTTTAACATGCACCAATTCGTGGCACAATGTTTTTATAAAAGCTGTATCGTTTTGAAAACTATCGATACGCACAGTGAACTCCCGATCATCTTCATCAAGACAATCGCCAAGTACACCTTCTTTTCCTGATAAGTTTTGAATTAGCTCAACATTTAGTAAAACTCTCTGAGTTTTAGGAAATATTTGAGACTTTACAAAGGAACATACCTTTGCAGCGAGTTTTCTTCTATTTTTTCCAGAACCAGAAATGTCTAGAAATTCAAAGTCAACCATTTATTCACCTATAATTACGATTCGTATATAGTTTACGATATTTTAATCACAATGTCAAGTCTATTCTTCGGTAATTGTGATCCTAATACCATGATTTTCGGCCATTTTTTCATATAGGCCGTCTATTGTTTCTTTATCATGATTTAATGCCTCTTCAACACTAGTTAGTGTATCTTCGACACCCTGCCTATACCCTTCGGTTAGTGATTTTTTACCACTAAAGTATAGGGCGACTAACAAAAAGGTTCCAAAAAAACCAGCTGTAGTATAATCAATCATTATTTCTCTTTCTATTTTTTCTATTGTGTAACCAAACATCCAAAAATTCAATACCGAATACAAAAACTGTCAAAACCAGTACTGAAATGCCAATTATAACATAATCATTCATTGTTAAAATATGAATCTATGTCTGCAATCAAATTATGACACCGTTCTCTATCATATGGTGTTAAAAAATCTGCTTGCAAAAGCTGTTTCATATCCAACCCAACTTTGGTTAGTATTTCTTCAGAGTATTTTAGCTTATGCTCTGCGTCATACATTCTTTCTTTTAAGTATGTGTCAAAATCTAATTGTCCATCCATCATAATCTCCTAATATTTATTCCTTACTTTCGATCAAACGATAGAAAGTTAAATCACCACGCATCGCTGCGGATGATGTTTCGGAAAGTTCTTCTTCTCTCCAGAGTGCTTTCTCAGCATCTGATTTAAGTATGAAAGTTTGAGTGCTGTTCCACTCACCGTTATTAATTCTTTTCTGTAAAATCCAAGCCATTAATACTCCTTATGAAAACCACCGTCTTCATTTTGTTCATAACCAGCCCAGTAATCAGCAATTTCATCTTCATTCATATCTTCAACGCCGATGCGTTCAGATTGATATGTAGAACCAACATAATAATGTGGGTCAGGAGTCCTAAGATAGTAACTATCCGCACTCCCACGATCATAAGGGCCGCCGTGTCGCTCTCTATATTTATGTGTCATGAGAACTCCACCCCACTTTCGAACATATCAAAAGCAGAAACAAAATTCAATTCACCATCGGAAAGTTCGACAGTGAACTGAATGTCTGGAGTTCCACCATAACAGACACGACGATCTACCACAGGATTTCCCATGATTTGTGTAGCAGTCCACACGGTTTCCATAAAAGTTTTCAATTGAGAATTCATAACGAATCACTTTCCTTTTTGAGTACTCTTATATAATATCAAATGATAACCTGCGTGTCAAGGGCCCTGCTAAAATTTATTTAAATATTTTGCAATATGGCCAACAAATGGCAATAACATAATGGCCATTAGAAGGTTAGCGCCCGTATGTGCCAATGCGATTCTAAACGTGTCTCCTTTTGGCATGCCATCTGAGACTAAAATCCCTGCAAGCCAGATGGTTCCTGTCGTTCCTATATTCGCCCCTAGAACAGCACCAATCGCAGCAGGGAGCGGCAATGCACCAGACGCAACTAATGCAATGATTGCGGTTGTACTTAAACTTGATGATTGCCATAACAAAGTCATGATGATTCCACCAAAGAACATGTATAGCGGATTTCCTAAGAAAAACGAAAGATGTTCCATGTTCCCCATAGACTTCATGCCTCCAGAGAATGTCTTTAATCCGATATAGAATATTACCAGACCTACTAGTGCCGTAATGACAGGGTTTCCTAAATCCATTTTCTTTACCTTTTTCCAAAGTTTCTTATTCTGTTTTTTCATAGAGTATTTCCTTCTAATACCTCACACAATAATTTATATTCGTTTTCTTGGCCATGACCCGCTAATTTTTGCCCTTGACTTTCTCAACAGTTTCAGTTACATTATAAGAGTAATAAGAAAGGTGATTCGAAATGATTAAGAACAACTCAGAAATTCTTCGTGAAGTGCTTCTCACTCTCTCCCCCAGAGAAGAACGTGTCATTCGAATGCGCTATGGAATTAACGGTGTCGGGGAGCACACTCTCGGCGAAATCGGCTATATTTTCAACTTGTCTGTTGAACGCATTCGTCAAATCCAAGCCAGAGCCGAACGGAAACTGAAACATCCTTCGCGTTCTGTGGATCTTCGCTCGATTTTAGTTGACATTGCTGCATAAGTCTGTTACATTATAAGAGTAATAAGAAAGGTGATTCGAAATGATACAATATCTTCCTAGAAAACTTCAATACGCTGCGGGCTATTCAGTCTCAGTGATGTCCAGAGTTTCAGCGATGCTGACATCTCACGCAACAATAACGACTGTCTCGTTTCTTCTGAACGTTGCATTCCTTGTTTCAATTCTTCTGATGGTGAAAGGTTAAACCCATGTACATTGTGAAATACACACTCTACCGCAAATACCACCACGAAAAGACCTTTGATGACTACGAGTCTGCAAGAGGTTTCTTCTATGGCATCTCACGCAAATGCCGTGGTTCAAAATGCACGAAGGCAGAACTGATCTGCCTCTAATACGGTGGATCAGTTTCTTCCAAAAGAAATCCACCTGTAATATAAATCTCAGGGTCTTCTTCAAGGAAACCCTGTTCATCTAAATGATTCACACCCTCATCCAAATAACCATCGATGAGGCTTTGTGTATATTCATTCCCCTCAATCTCTTCAAAGGAATTTAAATCATGGAAACTATATTCTTCATGACCATCTGTTACATGATCCAAGTGACATTCATCAAACCCATCATAGAGGTTCAGCCCATCTTGGTTCCAGTTCGGAATCAATCCGTCAGGAGATTCTAAAACGTGAAACAAACCCCTCTTCCAATTAATATCAATTTTCATTAAAATCTTTTTCTCAATATTCACAAAGTTAAGTATTTCATTAATGCCATACTTCTCTCTTGGTGTCAATTCATACCACTGCATTTTCTCTTCCATGCTAATTCAAATCCTTCTTCATAATCCGACAGAGGAGCTCCATTGCTTCCATCGATCCACAATCTCTTAAAATAACCATTATAACAATCCAATGCAGTCTGATCACTTTCTGCAATATGTCCTTTGACAATCCAGAACAATCTATATGCTTCCTTTAGACTACACATAGATCATTCTAACAGAAATATTCAAAGATGTCAAGAGATTTACCACCAACCAGCTCCAAGTCCTACAGAAAAAAGAATACCCCCAACAATAGCAATACCAGCAAACAATAAAAACAAAACAATAAGAATTTCAAAAAACGCCTTACGTCTTTCCTCTTGCTTATATAAAGTCTCTTCTCTTTCCTTCCTTATCTTTCTACGCAACTCTACCATCTCTTTCCATGTACCAAAACCAAATCTAATATTCAGCATGTCTTGAAGTTGCTTCTCTTGTTCTTCCAATTTCTTCTTATGTGTGATGATTGCTAAGGCTTCTTCCTCTACAGAACCACTCATAAACAACTTAGTAAAAATAGGGGGGTTCTTTCTCTGACTCTCTGCACGATTCAAATCTGCAGCTGCTCCATACCACTTCCCTAATTGTCCAACAACATCCTCAATTTCTCTCCCTGCCGCCACAAGTTTCTTAACTCCATTGAATGCAGCAGTTGCCGCTGAAATTGCTGTGATAGGATCTATCATATTACTTCTCCGTTTTCTGCATATACAAAACATATTGAAAAACGAATAATACCAATTCTACTCAGAGATATTTATGAAAAGGGGCTGAGAAGATTTGCCCCCCGAAAAAAAAAAATTTTAAAAAACGCTTTTGGAAAATACTTTGAAAATCTCTTAGGGATCTTGGGGATTGCTGCTATAGCACCTTGACATCTCAGAATATGGGACCCACTCATTTAAACATACGGCCCAGTCTCAGAGGGGGGCCATAGATTACCTGCCCATTTGAGCACCATATTATCAGATAATTATCACAGACTTTCATAGAATTATAAATAATTGCTCATAAAACATTAGGGTACTGAAAGAGAATTATCCAATTCCATACCCAATAATACCCGATTTAAAACAAAAAAAAACTCTGAGTTTCCCCAGAGTTCAGTTGCTACGAAAAATATCTTAATCTAACTTCGGCCGCGTCTGCCTATATCTTTAGTATCCACTGCATAGACATCACAAAGAATGTTCACTAGCAGCTCTAATTTCTCATCATATCTTTTAATAATCACATCAAGAGCATCCTCTATGGCCATGCCTCTCTTAATCATTCCAACGCAATCTTCTAAGACTGCAACTCTAACGTGTTCTTCCATGTTCTTTCCTAACACAATATCTAGTATCTCCATTGTAAGATCATAGTCAAATCACCGTGATTCTATTTAAATTGAATCAATATGTAGTGGGCACTCTCAAATGTTTCTGTATTTGTTCCTCAGTATACTTTCCTTTTGTACTCCAATTACGGAATGCAGAACATTCTTTCTCTGTAGTAGCACATGAATTAGCCATAGGACAAGCATCACAAGGACATACCATATCATTCTCAAAGTAATCTCTAATAATCTTAGAGTTCAAAACCTCAAAGAAATGTTTCCTTTCATGATCCTCAGAGGCACCTTTCATAGACTCTAAGTTAGCAGTAGCATTTCCAATCTGATTCAAATAAGTATCAGCGTTATTCATATATTTATCCTTATCCATCAACATAGTTGATTATACAGGGCTTTGTGGCCCACGTCAAGGGCTTTTGCCAAAATAATTAAAGAATCTTAGCGAATTCTAAGAAACTTTTTGAAACATTTCGTGAGATAATCTGCCGGAGGGCCCGCCGAGACGACTCAGAAAATCCTCTGGGGATTTGGTAAACTTCTAAGAAATCAGGCTAAAGTCTCAAAAGCTAGAGTCTGCAGCTGATTCGCAAAAACCATATCCCTAAGAATCCCATATTTTCCCATTAATCTCCAATAATTCTCTAAGATTGTATCTGATTCTCTAGTGCAATTTCTTCCTGATAGTCTCTCAGAAATCTCTCTGCAATTCTTCTATCAGATGTCATCACAAGTAATTTTCCATCCTTATCATAGGCTATAGAATATTCTCTATGTTTTCTTATATAACCTATGCTATTCTTCATAGATCTTTCCATACAATCTCTAATGGATCTACCAGTATAAGTACCATACCCAATAGCAATCCAAACAGAATTACTCTGAATATTTCTTCTTTACGGATCATCACATATTCCTTTCATATTAAAACTCCTTTCCTCATACGCCTAACTAGTATCTCCAATCTCTCCGCATGGCCTTATTGACATTGCCACTCTAGTTTGATCGAAACTAGCATCTCTAGGTTTCACGGCACTGATATTTCACAGGCGAATATATTCACTAGAGATCGTGTTTTTAGGTGATCTGCCCTCCGCACAGACGTATGAGGAAAAGAGTTTTTTTAATTTTCTCTACTACTACATGTAGATTTGTTCTATTTTGGTAAATGAGCCGGTCTTCTTCTCCGAATCACTCTAATATTGTAGTATATTAATGAGCAATTGTCAAGGGCTTATTTTGGCATCGGTGTAGGGAGTCGAACCCCAGCTTTCAGTTTTGGAGACTGATGTGCTACCGTAACACTTCACCGATCTATTGCATATTCAACATTCTTTTTGAGATACCATTTCTCTATGACAGGTAAACCAAACTCATCCTCATCAACGCATATGTAAGCTACTGTCTTCTTGACATTCGCATATCGATATCCAGAATCATTTATCTGTCCACCACCTACCCAAACCTTATGTGGGAAATCTTCATTGATATTGTTAACTGGATCATCATTGAGAGAATACTCAAAATAATTACCAACTTCTTTTTCAGTGAAGCAACCTATCGGGGATTGGGTATATGTGTAATATGGCATTCTATTATTCAACCTCTATGATGGAGTGATTAGTTTCACCACCAGTCAATTGATCTGCAAGTTCTTGAATCATATCTTCACTCACAGAAATGAATTTGTAAAGAGGATTTCCTCCAGCAGGTCCATTCTGTTCTAACAGAACACAATCACATCCATGTTCGGCAGCAAATTGAACTACTTCTTCATGTGTCACTTCATGAGAGACATCTAATTGAACACTATAAATCATTTTCGAATCACTTTCTTTCTTGTTACTCCTTAATGTAACATATGTAGTAAGCTATGTCAAGGGCCTATTTTTATAATATGTCTGGTACAGATGTTCTAGTTTTCTTTTCTCTGGATGTTTGTGTATCCATGAGCCGGTAGATGGATCGAAGTTTTTCTTGAAGAAATTGTCAAGCTTTCTATTTCCAGTGGAAACAGATGTATCTACCAACAGAGATTGTTGATCGAACTCTCCATCAGACATGACTGAATCATCATGCACCTCATATGCATATGCGGCAACAGAGAGTTTTATTCTTCTTCTGATTTCCTCAGAATGTTCCATCAAATACCCAATCGTTAATTCGTTTGATTTTCTCTTCGTCTTTCCATTCGGATAAGTAATCATTGTCACTATCAAACAGTGCCAGCACCTGCTCCAGCGAGAATGTTTGTGTATCGATAATGTATTCGCCAGTATCAAGTTGACTAAATTCTTCTACTTCTCGACAAGTCACAGAATCGTTTATGAATGTCTTTGGATCGCAATCACCACATTCGGACACTGGAATTACATATCGTGTTCTATAAGTTTGGACAGCGGTACATACAACATAATCAGCCATGATACTCTACCACTTCTGGATGATTCCATGTAGACAATGCATATTCTTCTGCATCTGTTCTATTATCAAATGTGAGAACTGGATCTCTATCACTCCATGTGAATCCGTTGCCCTTCACATAATCAGACTTTCCATCAAAGTCTATCATTATAGCATATTTCAATTTATTCTCCTATATAATGCTCATCAAATGTACCATAGATACGCAACTTCACATTCTTGATATGATTGCATGGTACTCTAGGGTTCTTTTTGCAATTACAAGAAAATCCGCCATCTTCCATGGTGACGGTTCCTTTTGCGTATGGCCATTGCGTTCCTACCATCCAGTGGCCAGATGTCTGTATAATATGAGTAGGAAAAACTGTCATGGTTTGAAACTTTCTATCAGGTTCCATGCTTCCTGAGTGACTTCTTCTTTTTGTTTTGAGAAGAGTGCTACGTGCTGGACTAGATCATATTCAGATAGAAACAACAATTGATTGACTCCAGTCTGAATAGCTTCTATCTGAGTCTGGGTATCAAGAAACTCTCCATAGTCATTGTAGTAACTAGAGATTAAAGATTCCATCCAATCGTTCATTGTAAGTAATCCTGCTGAAGTATTTCCAGTTTCTCTAAAGGGCGCACCAACACATCTTCTGTCACTATCATGCGGCGGCCAAGGTTGTTCCATACGCAGTCTTCAGTGTAGATTTTCATCGAACCATCATCATACATAACGGTGATAAGAGTCTCTCCATCTGCATCATCGTGTATCGATACGATCTCACCAACTGCAGTATAGTTTACATAGCGGCGCAGAAAACCCATCCCAACTTCAAACATATCATCATTTCCTTCCATTACGAATCACTTTCTCTCTTGTTACACCCTAAAGTACCATAACCAGCTGCCAATGTCAAGGGCAAATATTAAAGATTTCCTTCATTTGCCTCACAAAAAGATTGTGAGTAATCTGGTTCGAGCATTGTGGCAATCGAAACTTCCAGTTCGAAAGTCTCTTGTGACATCTCTGACAAGTCTAAATGCGACATTTGATTGTCGAAGATACGTTCTGCATAAGAACGTGAACAATTTAATAGATCTTGTATTTGATTGATGTAGTACATTTCGAATCACTTTCTTTCTTGTTACTCCTTAATGTAACATATGTAGTAAGCTATGTCAAGGGCCGAAGATAAATAAAATGTATTGTTAGGAGAATATCATGAACATCAAAAAAGTAAAAATGTACACACAACCTAATTGCACTTTTTGTCTATCAGCAGAAGCATTGTGTGACACTAGAAACATCCAGATCGAACAGAAAATTGATATCGCCGAGAGCGTAAGAAACAAATCTAATTTGTTGAATGATTATGAGCAAGTCCATGGATCTGGTAAGAAGCCAAGAACTGTGCCGCAAATCTGGGCATCAGAGGGTGATACTTGGGAATATGTTGGTGGATATCAAGAGCTATTTGCTATTCTCGTTCCTGAGAGATTTTAAATACTGGTACATTCGTACATGATACAAGAAACTATTTGGATAATTTTGTGGATTTGGTAGATTTGGAAACATTTCTATCAATTCTCTAAGGTCATCATCACTCAAGACATTTCACTTTCTTTTTTCACAATCCAGTCCTTTAGTTCTTCTATTTTTTGCACGTACATGTAGTATCCTGCAAGCCACTCATATTCACCACTCAACAACCACTGTTTCGCACATTGATCTACATTATTAGTGTAATTCTTGATAATGCCTTCATATTTTCTGCGAAACTTTAGTGGATCTGTCATATTAGCGCCTCATGCTTGCAATGTCTTTTGCGTCTTCTTTCTTATCCGCAAAGATAGGAACCATATTAGATTTGTGCATTGTGGCAACACCTAATAATTGACGCTCACCACTATATATGTTCCTGTCCTTTTTAGAACCATTTCCACAAATCACATCGCTGGTTGGAATGACATTTCGGCTGTCCGATTTGTAGTTGGGTAAATCGTGTCGGTATTCAGTCTTAACCACACTGACACCCATGCGTTTTAGGAATTTTGCATGATCTGCCTCTGCTCTTTTCAGAGATTGTGATTTTGACTTTTTCTTTTTAGATTTTCCATGTACCTGTACACCTCTAATCATATGCATACTCATATTCGCTCCTCTGCATCATAAAAATTACTTCTTGACTTTATTTTACCACAATTATCACATGCTGTCAAGAGGTAAGGGATTCTCCATCCACTTTCACTGTAGACAGCACCTTCTATTTGTTGTATCTTTGGATTATTACAACAACCACTAATACTAAAGGATTGCTGCGTATGCCCATTCGGGGTGGGTTGACTTGGCTCTTCCATTTGCGACTCCATCTGCTCCAAAACTTGCTGCCCAACTCTCTGGTTTTAGTTTTGGTTCTATTCCTGTCATACCTAATACATAACCAGCTGCCTCTTGTGCAACACAATTGCTTCCATGTTTTGGATCTGTGTTGATATCAAGATGCACCTCAACCTCATATTCATCAATAAACGGTATCACCTGATGATACAGCTCACATACTTTTCTCACCTCATTCAATAATCTCATTTTTGGTCGTGATTTCTTTATGTCAAAGTCTTTTTCGTATGAGATGTTAGAAAATATCTTACATCCTTTGTTTCCATTCATATGCACAATCAAAACAGTAGCATATCTGGCCATACGAGTGCCTTTTTTGTCTATAAACCTGATGGAATCGCATCCAAGGTATACTTTTGTGTCTGTAGATAGTTTTGAGAGTAAATCTACCAAGTTTTCTATGTCAAATTCTGTTAGCATATCATCTCCACTTAGGATTTGGGTAAAATTTGGTATCATCTCCATCATTGTCGAACAGATACCAACAACTATTGTCTTTTCCAGTGTGTTTACTGTCTTCTATCCACTTGACACGCCCAATTGATACTACCTTTCTACAGAGTGGTAGAAATGGCACTGCCTGTTTGGTATGAATCCAATCAGCATCAAACAAAAACCATGTTGGTTTCTGTCTAGAGAAATGTTCTATCATCGGATGGAGTAACCACCTAGACCAAGGCGGATTTGTGATAATTATATCTGTCGCATCTGGTACTTGTACATCAAATGCGTCCATTTGGCCAACCCAATCACATTGTGGCTCAATATCTGTGTGGCCCATAGAAACACCAGACGATAGTTTGTGCAAAAACTCCACGAGTCTACCGTCACCGGCACATGGTTCATAGAATTTGAATGGATTTTTTGGTAAAAATGGAATGAGAGGCATAACAGCTGCCTCTGGGGTCGGGTAAAAATCATTTTTTCTGTGTTCGAATACGCTTCTTTTACCCATAATGTCTTATCTATCTCACTTTTTCTTTAATAACGATTTCAATTTGTCTTTATCAGACATTTTTGGCGGATTTTTCTCTTCATACCGCATTCTTTTTATTCTTTCCAATTCTTCTATTGGAACTGTTCTATTTCTTGGGTGATATTGAGGATATTCATAACAAAACCTTTTGATGGCTCTGCGAACTAACCATGTCTTATGCTCAATTCTGGTTATTCTCTCATCCATGTTAGCACTGTTTGCAACAATCATCGGTGCCGCAACTAGAATGTTCTTCTATTGGCCCGTTATTTTCTCCATAATATCCGTACTCATCAAATTTTTTATCGAATTTAGTAAGATAGTCTGCCGATTTTAAATCATCATATGCGACATCGTTCCATTTTTTACTAAATCCAGTAGTAAGACGATGAATTTCGTCTTCCATGTCTTCAATTTTGAGCTGTAACTCTTTTATCTTTTCAATCATATTAGTTGGGGTTCCATAATGCACCCCATCTTCTTCATATGTTGGTTCAGATACTGATCTAACTTGTAGTGCCATTGGTTTTTCCATATATAGAGTTTATCTGATTGTGAAATCTATCGTCTAGATATGCTTTACTCGCCGCCTCAAAGTTTTTATCTATCATTTCTAAGTTTATGAGTTCGATAAGATTTTCTGCAACCCTCTTTTTTTGAGGGCCACAACTATTTATATAGATGAACAAATCCATGTCAGTATTGCAACCCCAAATTTCATCCAACACAAAATGATATTGTTTTGGAATATCTTTGATAGAAAATGACATGTTTGCTCCTTCTCCAGACATGGTTATTTATTTTCCTTTCATTCTGTAGAATATGTGAGAACCAATTCTGGTAACTCTATCAAATGATGGAGCCCAATATGGAGTAGTATAATTCGCATGATAGTGGGTAGACCCCTCTGTTATGCCAACATATGCGCCGTGGACATAAAAATCTCTAGCATATTTTCTAGAACGTTCCCATGATGTGATGTCTTTTGGTACATCAGATTTGCCATCACAATACCAAGAGAATTGACATTTGTTTCTCTTCATAGAACCATCAGAATTCTTATGTCCTTGCCTCACTACTTCACACATTGTATTAGGATACTTCGTACTCAAAACTCTATTTAAAACAACGTCTGAGACTGCCATAGCGTCTGCTAGAGACACGCCTCTGGTTTCGTAGTAGATGTTCAGTGCAACACATTCTAGTTCTCTAGCGTTTTCGTGAGCAAACGGTTCAGATGCCTGAGAGTATGTCGCCCCTATGCTTGCAACAATACCAATATTCAATGCAAGTGCAATAGCAATCTTAGTCTTCTTTTTTACGGACGCTAACATAACCATCTTGTGTACTCTCCCATAACAATGTATCACCAATATCCCAACCCATTTGATTGAGAAGCTCAACAGGAAAGGGCAAAACTAATTCCTCGCCATCTTTTTCTACAGTAAGCGTAAATTTTGCCTTATCGTCTTCTTCACGCATACGCCGTTTCATGTATTCGTGATATCGTTCTTGTGGTTCATCTCCATTGACTGCCTCAAAGGAAGGATAACCTTTTTCATATACTGGTTCTTTCATTACTACCTCATTTTATGGTGGGCCGGCATGGAATCGAACCATGCGTGAGTTTCCTCGGCGGAGTTACAGTCCGCTGCCACACCTTGTAGCATCCGACCCTTTTATTAGAATGAATCTAACAGACTCGAAACTTGTTTCTCTAGGTCGACGTTTTGCTGTTCTATTTCGTCAATTTCTCTTCTGAGATCATCAACTCGCATCTTTCGCTCTTCCATAACCTGTTTCAATTCAGCTAGAATTACTGATAATTTTTCTGTTAACTCCTGTGCCATTTCAATTTACTTTCTTAATATACACTAATGATTCTGTTTTGTCAATAAGTTTCTATGACTTTATCGGCAATACCGTGTTCAATTGCTTCTTCTGGCGTCATCCACATGTCAGATTCTGGTAAAAGGTGTTTTCTAATATAGTCTTTCTTCTTACCAGTACATTTCTTATAGTGTTCTATAAGTTTCTCTGATGAAATTTCGAACTGTTTGATTTTTGCATACAGTTCATGCTCTTTACCGCCAGATCCCCAACTATACTGGTGCGACATGATACTTGTGTTTTGGGTTAAATATCTATGACCCTTTTCGCCACTCATCATTAACAACACACCGCACGATGCAATTGAGCCCATACCATATGTGTATACTGGTATCTTGGACTGTTTGATTACATCAATTAAGTGAAATGCAGACGCAACTTGTCCGCCAGGCGAATTTATGTATAGGTGTATAATTGGTGGTGCCTTTGGTGCAGGCATTAAATTATACTCCATAATCATTTTCACCAAGGGCATACAGTTTTCCTGATTGAACTCCTTATCCATAAAGATAATACCATTCTCTTTTAGAACAGTGCCTGGAGGCTTCTCAAACGTCATATCACGTGGCATAGGTTCCTGTGGGGGAACCTGTGTGATTGTGTCTGGAATTAGTATAGTTTTGACTTCGACTTCTTCTTCTTTTACTTTTTTATTCTTTTTAGCCATTATTATTTCTCTTTAATTTGTCTTTCGAATTCTCTTAGACGTTTGTATACACTCGCCAATTCAATAATAGTTGGCCAAGCCTTTAATAGATATTGCATAGAACCTTCTACTCTACCAAATGCACGAATAATTTGTTGCATCACTCCTAATGTGACTACACCGGCAACTATCGCAGGAGCAAGAAATACATATGCACTCAATACATTTGCCTGAAGATATGCTACTCTGCCTACATTAAAGTATAGGTATCTTATATATGATTTAAAATGGATGCCTCTGACATCTTGAAACAACTCATTGATTGTCTTGGGCCTGACAGTTTCATCATCTTCTGCGATAACTAATATCTTGCGATATGCTGCTTCTTTCTTTTGTAGGTCATACTCTACTCCTACTAGACGCAACAACCAACCCAATCCAACTAAAAATAATGTGCCGCCAATGCTCCAAACCAATGCACCTGTCACAAGGCCATACTGCCAATCTCCGAAGAAGAAGATAGGAATGCCTATGCTCAGTCCAAGTAGAATAGGCACAAACTGCACTAAGACCATAATAGATTCTATGAAACTAGTTCCAAGACTTTCCATAATTCGACTGAATTTGATTGTGTCTTCTTGTACCCTCTGGGCTGCACCTTCAATTGTACGTGCCTTGTCGTATACAGAGTGATACCATTCTACCATGGCAGTTCGCCATCTGAATAGAAAATGTGCGGTGAAAAAACTAATTGCAACTGCGATTGCAACATATATTGCGGCAAGGTATATAAAACTACCTAAACTAGCCCAATATTCTGTGATTGTGATTGCATTAGGTTCTCCCAATGCTTTTTGGATCATGTCGTAAAACTGCCCAAACCATTCATTTATTTTTACATCAATTTGTACTTGTACCCAAAGTGATGATAAGATTATTGCAGAACCAATCCAACTCCATAATAACCACTTCTTTTCAGTATAAAATCTAAACATTATATTTCCCTTTTCTAATTTTTAACGGGCCCCACTATCATATTTGGTCTGGTTGGATATAGTTCAATTCGTATTTGTTGTCCAGAACCAGACGGGCCCTCGGCCATCTCGCCAGAAATCTCAACGCCCTTCTTTGCGTCCTCTCCAGCTTCTGCCAGCTTCTTTGCCGCATCCCTTGTATATGGAAACTGATATAATCTATGTTTATGTTCTTCTTTCTGATAAATCCACAAATATATCGTTTCATTTCCTTTCATTGTGTGATGTATGTACTTAAATTCTCCGATAGGCGTTCCTTCTACCGGCGTTCCTAAATTATCTGATACCCAATAGATAAATGCAGACAAAAAGAATACGGAAAATGGTAGAGAAACCAGTTTCAGTGTAAAGTCTAATTCAGAGTAGTATATCAATATTGCGATTATAATACACAATATGATACAAAATGCTATTACTGCCTGAAATATCATGGCCCGAACCCCCATTGAACACCATCCCACACCTGTTCATTTATTCTGTTCGCTGGTGATATATTCATAAATGTAGGTGATACTGGCTCTGGTGTGTGTTCTGCAATACCTTTATAATACAGAGGTATCTGAACGTCTGTCCTAATATCGTTTACAACCCCATTACGATTCACCAAGAATGATGCTATAGTAGTTTCTTGTCTAAATGATAGTGTGGTTTTAAGAGTAAATATATTACTAAATGGTGTCATTTTGATTAAAGTTACCTCTACTGGAACTGGATAGTCTTCTCCATCCTTTAAAGGTTTGTTGTGATTATAATTATGAACATTGATAAAATACTCACCTTCCAGTATTGTATTTATCATCAGGGTTTCAATGTTTCTGCGAATGATTTTTGGTTCTCCATTTATCATTACAAAATCGTTACTGATGCCAAGGTCATCTCTTTCCAATACCATATAATTTCCATCTTTTTGTTTGAAGCTGACAATAGTTCCTTCTGGGCCCTGTACCCATAAATCGATATCGATGCTGGAATTGTCTGGCCATTGGACATTTATTATAAATTCGGTTACTGGATCTATTTTACCATCGTCTGCAATTGGATTGATCAGCAAGAATGCTATCAATAATAAACTAACAAATCCGACTAGCAGATTAAATAATAGATCAACAAACCCTAAGTTTGTACTGTATTTTCTCATTACACATTGCCACCATCGCTATCCAACAGTACTAGTTGAAATTTAAGAATGATTGAAGATAATAGTCCAGTTAATGATGTTATTAAAGCAATACCCATTCCAGACGCCAATTCTCCAATGACAGTTTTAAGTTCTTCTGGAGTATATCCCTCAATGCTAGTGAATGTTGACGTAAGAACAATTAAGAAACCCACTAATGTTCCGACCATACCAATAGATAATACAGCATCAGAAAAATACCAAAGAGGTTCGATTGAACTTTTCTTGGGAGGGCTTTCTTTAAACTGTAAATTGTATGAATGTCTCCCAACACTGATGCTGCAAGCCATGAGGATAGTCAATATTAATAAACTTATTTTAGTACCATCTTGCACTAAAAGATAATTCGAAATGTTGATATAGTATTCGGCGATTGCACAAAGAACCGCAACTATCACAACAGTAGTCCACCATTTCCAAAAAGTCATATTATACTCCAATTCTATTTGTGTGTCTCTTATTTAGTTCATATAATTATTATAAATATTTCTTTGGAAGGAAATATAATGAAACTAATTAAAATTATTCCTATCTTGTTTGCGTTAACAATAATTCTAACGACAACAAACACATCAGCACACGAAAATCATCCATATGATATTAAGTATGAACAAGATACCCCATGGGGCCCAATGTTACAATTTAAAGGATCTTTTGTAGCAGGATTATCTGAAGCATTTATCAATGCATTAGCAGCTCATCCAGATACTAAAATTATATCTATGAATTCGCCAGGGGGCCTGTTATCAGAGGCATATAAGGTTGGAACAGTATTCTCTAACTGGAATGTGGATGTATGGGTGCCGAGGAATGCAGCATGTATATCCGCATGTGCGCTCGCATTTCTGGGTGGCGTAGAATATCATGTGAGTGGACTTCTCGCATTTCATGCTCCGTGGCTACCACAATATGATGGAGAAATGAAATTGCAAGACATATATTCGCAAGGACAAAGCACAGGCGCATGGCAATCATATTATTTTGCTGCCAATGGATTCAGAGCACAACTATATCAAATGATCGCACAATATACAAATAGAGACACATTTATTATGTTCGTGAATACTTGGGATTTAGAATACTTTCTTATGAAACCAGAAAGAACATATACTGAATATCTAGAACAAAAAGCAGTTCCCCCCACAGTTATGCAGGGGGATGGAGAGCTAATACAAGCTATCATGCAAAGGAAAACCTTAGAAGTTCTAAGGAATATGGGCGAATTTAATTATCAAGGAAGTGGGGCTAGGTTGCCTTCTTATATTGAGTTGAAAAAACGCCTTCAGTCTGGTTCAATGCAGTAACCATATCCTTAAACATCTTGGGGGTCATTGCGATTAAATCATATGTAGTTTGACGCTTTTCGTCGTTAAACTGCCTGATGTATACAACATCCTCAGATATAATGAGCTGAACATCTTCATGTTCAGCCGTTTCGTCCATTACTGTTGTTATAGTCGCATCGAACTCAAATTCATTTGTGAACAATCAGGCTGCCTCCCAAGATTTGTATTCAACAATAGAACACAGGTCTTTGACTAACTGTTTACCATAGTCGGTAAATAGGATACCCTGCTCCCAAACAAAATGTTCTACATCCTGACTGTGGTAAAAGGTTTCAGAACCAACAATCCAGCGAAGTGCAGTCTCACGATTTTCAGCACCCAATTCAATTACATCTTGAACCCGAGCTTCAAACTCATCGACGCACTCTTGCTCTACGATCTTTTCGCGTTTCGTGTTCTCTTCAAGTTCGTCACAAAGAGCATTCCACAACTCCTGTTTTTGCCTTGGAGTGCGTTCATGCCACTCTTCCATAAGAGTGCCCCGTGGACGAAATCCATAAACATCTTTATGGAGATCTGAAAAACAATCATCTGAGTAAGTAAACATTATATCTGGGTTCCTTCCATCCATGCCTGTATTGCTGCCTGTTCATCAACCCAAGCGTCATATTCGGCAACTTCTACTTGTTTGCGTTGCATCATGCGTTCTAAATCTGTTATCGCCATCCGTTTCTCATCAGACGCACCCTCTTGTAGTGCAATGATAACATTTTCTAGAATTTCAATCTCTTGCATTGTGTCAATCATGTCGAATCACCTTTCTCATTACATATTCATTATTGCATATCTACGGGTCAATGTCAAGGGCTTAAATTTTTTCAAATCCACACATTGCAACTTCATACTTGGTGTTACCAACTAACATTTGATCTCCCATGGATGTAGAACGGAGCCCCCATGCCTGTCCACGGTCATCAACTGGTAGGGGTGCCATAACAGTTACGTTCTCATTATAGTCACCGTTTTTACCACTAGACAAAAACTCTGATTGGATACTCCAAGAACCCATCACGTTATTTGTCCAACGATATGCATACTCCAGTTGTTCTTCAACTGACATGGTATCATCAACTTCAACTAATGCAACTGTCTGAGGGGTCTGGCCAAAGGCGGCGTGAATTACTGCAACTTGTGTCATTATATATCTCCTTTTTACACTTCACTTTAACATATGATTCGGGCAATGTCAAGGGCTAATTTAATTAATAATCTCCATACCAGTGAATCCCTTTTGCGTCCAGCCACGCGCTTCTGCATGTCTGCGAATAATGCGTTTATAATCCGAATTTGGCCACAAGCCTGCCTTTAAAGCATATGCTTTCATATCAGACTGCACCATAGAGGAATGCTGAGATTGAAAGGTTGTTGGATTGATTCGGGCATGCTCATCCGCAATAAATGTGTTATCATCTGATTTCATTTGATTCGTTTCCTTTTTCATTACCCTTAAAGTATAAAGGGCTGACAATCTTTTGTCAACCCTTATTTTAACCTTTTTCATTTATTGCTTCATTTGGACGTTTATCCCATTGTGGTTTGGGATTTTCCAGTTCAGCTATTCGCCTCTCTAGTTCATCAATCTTATTAGTAATTTTTGGATATTGTTTTCTCCAAGCATCGTCTGGTTGATCGAACCAAGTCCATCCAAAATAATCTCTAATTTTATCAAGATATTCATCAAATTTCATGTACAAGTAAATACCGGCATGGGTCGAGCGAAAATATGCAAGAAATGCTGCACCGAATAAGGCACCCACTATTGCAGTATAAATCCATAGTCTGTCTGATGCCATTTGATAAATCATCTCAATCATTTGCGTTTCTTTCTGTGTATCTGATGTAATATTTCATATCATGATCGTATACACCATCAAATGGTGCTTTTTTCTTGACTGCCATCATACGGCCTCTCCATTGATCTTTCATTCTCTGCCAAAAAGACATCTTTCTAATATTACCATAATAGTTTATATACATCAATTCTCCATGATGTTTATACATCAAGAATGATGGCGGAACTGATGGAACGATATCATTATTATTTACAAATCTCACATGACGGCATGTGATATTCTTTACATATTGACCCCAACCAGTTCTAGGTGAACCAAATGTGCAGAGAAAGTTTACATGATCTAATTTTCCTGCCGCGATAGTTGCCATTGCACCACCCAGAGAATGTCCAGTTACATACAAAGCTTTTGCGCCCCTCATTTGTTGTAGGGTTATTTCAACTCTGTCAATAATTTTTGCAACTTCAGTGTTAAATCCTTTATGAACTCTTCCAGTTTCTTCTTTCTCTGGCCAAGCTCGTAAATCTGCCTTAACGTCATTCCACTGAGAAGGTTCTGTTCCTCTAAAACATACTACAATAGTAGAAGTACTCCAAACAACATAACATTGTGCTCCCTGATAGTCTATATATTTTACCTGTGCATATCCCAAGGCCTTATATTTCTCAGTGGCAATGTTTGGTTGGTCATATGCGATGGCAGACATCTTTGCGAGTCTTGCGGATAATTGTTTCTCGTTCAATTTTAACTCCCTTCATAGATCCTGTTGTGAGTGTCATGACACATGACAAATGTTGTACATTTATTTAGTCTTTTTAACTCATCCGCGCCCACGTAAGTACAAGTACTTCTAATGCCCCCTAGAATATCTTGGATTGTCTTTGCCACCTCTCCACGATATGGTACTAAGACTTCTCTACCTTCCGATGAACGATATTCTTTAAGTCCACCAAAGTGTTTATCATTTGCAGCCTTACTGCTCATACCGTAGAACTGCACAAACTGTTTTTTATCGTAAACTGGAGCATAATATCCATCTCCTTCATCAAGGAGTTCATTCGATTCATATGTTTTAGTTATTACTTCACCACCACCTTCATCATGTCCGGCAAGCATACCACCCAACATTACAAAGTCTGCACCACCAGCGAATGCCTTGGCTACATCACCAGAGCATGTACACCCACCATCAGCAATGATATGCCCACCAAGGCCATGGGCAGCATCAGCACATTCAATAACTGCCGAGAGTTGTGGATAACCGACTCCAGTTTTGATACGAGTAGTACAAACACTGCCAGGCCCAATACCCACTTTAACAATATCGGCTCCATTTAAAATTAACTCCTGTGTTTGATCTGCAGTAACAACATTCCCTGCAATGATTACAATATCTGTATAAAGAAGTCTAAACTCTTGGATAAAGTTTACAAATCTTTCAGTATATCCATTAGCAACATCAATACAAACATATTTAAGTTCTTTTCCGACATTATCATAGACAGTTTTAAACTTATTTAAATCTGAGTCAGAAATACCAATAGACATTGCAACATATTCTCTTCTCTCCCACATTTTACTATCAAAGTAACTAATGAGTTCCGATGATGTGTATGTTTTTTTGAGACATGTCATTATCTCACCTTCAGCGAGTTTATCTGCCATTTCAAATGTGCCCACGCCGTCCATGTTTGCCGCAATAATAGGTACACCCTCAAAATCTGGCGGGCAGATGTTTTCTGCGTTATAATTTCTGTAATTAAACTGTCTCACAAGAGAAACTTCTTTTCTACTAGTGAGAGTAGAGCGTTTAGGTCTGATTAACACATTCTTATAGTCTAATTTGATATCAGGTTCAATTCTCATCGATAATCAACCCATCAAGCATTTGTTGTAAATTTTCATGTTGCAAAAGGTGCATATCTTCCCATGAAGCTTCCCAATCTTCTGGTTCTTCTTCACCCATTTCATCTTCATCCCAATAAAAACAGAGGCCCTGGCCTTCATATTCATCCGAATCCCATTCACACGAATCAAACTGTTCTCCTTGGTAATATACTGAACTGCCGAAGAAGTTTGGCATCTCATCTTCATATGTGACGGTGAACACCACATTCTCATCTATCTTCGATGCTTCCTCTGACAATTTCTCATAAAAGTCATGTGGAATTCCCCACGCTGAACATGTATTGATTTCTGTTTCATATGCGTCTTGTATGTGACACCACTTTACACCAATATTATCAACATACCAACCCCTAGTGTCTGTATCCTCTTCATCTGGCCAGAATGTAGTGTGGAGTGGTTTGTAGTGCTCGTATTCTTGAGGTCGTTCATCCTCTGGATATCTGAGATTTTCAACCAATTCTTTAAACCATGTGTGTACTTCTTCATTTCCGCCGTGAAGACTTACTATTGAGTATACATTATTTGCCATATCTTTCTCCTATTCTATAATTTCTTCTGTGAACTCAGATTCGTCTGGGTTTATTATTATCTTTACCGTATCTCCATCGATAGATAGAAAGACAGTCTGCACATCATCCCAAAGCTGGGCGGACTCATCGTCTATAACTTCTAGTGTTTTAAAGTTTCCTAACCTAACCATCTACCAACTGACTCCATTTTTTTAACTTTTCTCTCTTATGACACGATCTTACTGCCAATTCTTTATATGTTATGATATTGTGATCAACCATTAGTTCTATCATACATTGCACATCTCCAAGTTCTTCAAGAAGTTTTACACGTTGATCTTCTTCGATTTCAGAAATATCATTATATTTGCGAATAATTTTACTACATCTTTGTGTCAACTCGCCACATTCTTCTGCAGTAATAACCATAAGTTGTTGCAATTTGTTTATAGGACTGTTCTTCATCTAGAATCTCTTTTCTTAAATCATTAGTACCAATATACTACATTAGAAATCACTTGTCAAGAAGCATTATAAATAAAAGGACAAATAATGGATATTTTTTAAATGGCTACAAATATTACAGACTATACCGACCCATTGAATTTTGAAACCGTTTGGATTTTTCACACCCCAGCTAAGGAAAATTATACAGATTCCTCAGGCAATACTATTTCGGGCACCAAATCTCCATCCGATTCTGACATCAATGCAACAAACAATCCAGAAGTTCCGTCAGTACTACAGAATATTTCGTATGAATTCGGAGCAGCTAATGGAGTGTCTGTTGGATCATGGACTCTTGTTGTGGGTGGTGTTGTAATTTTTTCAAATAGAGTGTATTCCGCAACGCCCATATATCAAAGATTAGATGGTTCATCATATGATTTAGGAGTTGAGATTGAAGATGTAGTATATACTAAAGAAAGCTTAAACACAATAACCACCACCAGCACAGCAATCGGAGCAACTCTGCCAGGAACTTTAGTTGGTAGTGGAACAAATCCAACTACAGCATGGGTAGAAGGTAATAATGATGGAACATATTCTGGTGGTACTGACACATGGGATCAATTAACCGATGGAGTAACATGGGGAATTGTCTATAATGGACAAATAAAAGCAGGTTTACAGACAAATCTACAATATAGTGGAACTGATGCAGATGGAAATCCACAATTTATTGACGCCGATGGAACTCTATACACCAGATGGCAAGAAAAATATACAATAAATGGAGCCACAGCATATGAAGTTAGGAAAAAGGCACCAGATGTTACTACAACTACATCAAATCAGGTAACAGTAAGAGAAAACACTAGATATAAGTTCTATCAAGTATTAGGACAAACACAGCTAGAAACAGAAAACATGGATGCAAATTTAGTGTTGGTTATGCCCCATCACATACTACAGCGACATGTTGCAAAGAGACAAGGAAATTATAATTTTTCTGCGCTTGATTTAGACAATTCTCATTTGAGAGTTGTTCCAAATATGGATGCGGCAAGATTAGAAATAAGAGATTTAAAAGTCAACTATGGAATTGACGCAAGAGCAGTTCCAGTAAGACTACAAGTAGGGAGCGATTTCGTGAGAATTGGAATTAATCAAATAACAGATGTAGATGCACTAGACGCAGAATTAAATCACGTTTTACAATATGATACTGATGGTGTATATAGAACAAAGTATCTCAACACTGATACAACAGTAGAGGGTAATAACAACCTTTACTTTTTGGATCAGAGGGCGAGAGATTCTTTCACAAATGGAACTACATCTAATAAAATTCATATGGACTATGATCTTCTTTCCGATAGGAGTAATAGTGTTGCAGTTAGCTCATTGCAGTCAATTGCAATGTTCTTAGATAGAAATAATTCAGAAGATGGAAATTACTTTGGACTGTTCAATAATGAAGACGAAACTACGACTGCACTATCTAAAGAGAGTGCGGTATTTAGGGTAGAAGAGAATGGTGATATTTATTCTGATGGCGGACTCTCACTGGATGGCGCATTTGAAGTCAATGGTGACATTACTGCAGGGGGCATCATATATACCAAAGAAAATGGTGCGGTTGCAAATAGAGTTGCAACTCAAATCTATGTAGACACTGCAATATCAAATTTAATTGATGGTGCTCCTGCCGCCTTGGATACTCTAAATGAATTGGCCGCATCTATAAATGATGACGCAGGGGTATATCAAACACTTATTGACACAATTGCAAACTTGACAGTTACCACATATGGAGACACTGCTCCAAACGACCCACAGCCAGGAGAGCTATGGTTTGATACTGCAACCGCCGGAGAACTATTAATGTGGGATGGTGGAAGTTGGATTCAGTTGACTGGTGTTGTCGGAACTCCAGCGTCTGGGAGTGGTGGAGCTGTTGATTTATCAGCATATGTAACAACAACTGCCATGAACACGGCAATTCAAAACTTTATAGAAGCGGGAGATATTACGGTACAGACAGGCGCGGCGTCTGGTGGCGGTTCTCTATCGTATAATAATGGACAGTTTACATTTAATCCAGCAGTCATAACCGATTTAACTGGATATGCGACAGAAACATATGTGGATGATTCTATCGCAACTCTAACAGGTGGAGTTACCATACCATCTGATATTAATGACTTGACAGATGCTAATGGACTATTAAATACGGATATTAGCGAATTGTCAGATGCTAATGGACTATTAAATACGGATATTAGCGAATTGTCAGATGCTAATGGACTATTAAATACGGATATCAATGAATTATCAGATGTTGATGGACTATTGAGCAGTGGTGGTGGTAGTGTTGCCGCAGCGCCCAAGCAGATCCGCGCAGGGCTTACTGGTTCACTTACTTCTATAACTAATATTGCAAATGGTGAAATTTTAGTTGCATGGATTGCTGGATATCAACAAAACAATAATAATGAGACAATGACTGTATACGATCAAAGCGGTTATGTTGGTGCAAATCCAAGCAGTTCAGTATTGACAACTGGAACAAATTCAGTAAGATGGGTTAATAATACAGGAAGTACAGTCAGCGTTCACGTATATGCAACTGCTACATCGACAGGTTCATCAGTGCGAGTTGTTGCAATGCATTTTGGTGCAGATGCATCTACACAGGCGGCCGGGCAAATTGTAGGGGGCACATTTCAAACTCCAGCATCATCTGGAACTACAACGGTTTCCCTTGGTTCTAATATTGCCGGTACACACGTACTTATTAATGGGTTTAACTCTCATAACTCGCAAACACTTACCGCAAATTCAAGTGGTGAAATTGATGTTGTTCATGGATCGTCTAGTGATCCAGAAACTTGGTATTGGCAAGCAGTAATTTAAAGGAGAAATAAATGGCAGAATTTCCAGCAAACCCAGCAAATGGCGATAAACATACAATTGGAGCAAAAACTTGGGAATATAATGCAACCACAGACAAGTGGAGTATTGATTTATTCGGTTTGGATGACTGGACTATATCTCAGGACGCATCAAATAGATTATTATTTTCTCATAACGGAACATTAATGATGCGATTATCAACTACTGGAGATATAGAAACTAGAGGTAATATAACTGCATTTTCGGATATGACATAATGCCACTGCAGACAACTGGCCCGATTTCACTTAGGGATATACAGATACAACACAATTCATCCTCTCCAACGTGGCAGAGGGTTGTTTTTGGCGAATTCACTAGAGCTACAGGACATGTACTAGAACGCCCAGAGAACTCTAATGTTCCAACAGTAACAGGTGAAGAGATAAGCTTTGATGATTTTTATGGAACTTCTGCCCAAATTCCCGTATCTTATGAATTGATTGGTGGCGGCGGTGGTGGCGGAGCTGGACGCAATAATGGCAATGGAGTTGGAATAACAGATGGAGATGACGGTGGGGATACTACTATAGACATGTCGGTAGATGGAGTTTCATATTTCTCTATAACCTCTTCTGGTGCCGCTGGCGGTAGAGATAGTGCAGAGGCAGGACTACATAGACTTAATGATATACCAGAAAGAACTGGTGACGCATCAGATTATGGAGATGGTGGCGGGCCCGGTGGAAAAGACATGCCAGGCGGTGATGCGCCCGCAACAAGTTATGGCGCGGGTGGTGGCGGAGGCGGCGGCCATGTTGATGTCAATAAATTTGGCGGAATATACAACACAGACCCAGCGGGCGAAGGCGGCCAGGCGAGCGTAAAACAAGAAAACCCTGCAAACTATCTGTTGGAAGTTCCTTTCGGAACTACAATGACTATTACTATTGGGAATGGTGGCGCTGGCGCATCAGATGGTGGCACAGACGGCGGAAATGGTGCTGGTGGATATGTAAAAATAAATATTGATGGTACAGAATACGAATATACAGTAGTTGGAACACATACGGAGACATTATGATACATTTATTTGAAGATCATTTAATGATGGATTTTGACTATTCAGATGCAACTGATTTGATATTCTCGTATCGTGATGGTGAGTTTTCTACATGCTTAGTTGTACATGGGTATCAGAATTTAGTAAAAGCAATAGGTATTAATAACATACCTAGTGTCTTCAAGAATGATCCTAGCGAAGAACTAAAATATGCGGTGGATGTGGAGAGTTTGTTTACAAACAAGAAGAGATTCTATACAAATCAAACAGATTCTATAGATCCTGAAGATTATAGACTTTCCAACCTGAACATCGGCGGCCGTGGGTATTACATAAACAATAAAGATCAAATTTGGACAACAAAAATATATAAAGGCACTCCTACATTTGGAGCAGAAGTGGATAGATGGAATAAAATCAAAAAAATCTCTGCAAATGAGCCGGAATCAGTTGCAACTGATGAAGAATGGCAGGGCCCCAAAGAAATAATAGAAATTTGTCAAAAAAATCTAATAGAATATTGTGTTTTCAAAAAAGATAAGAAAAAGCAATCATATGTTAGAGTTTTCATAAAAACATAAATAGAAAAAGTATAAATATAAAGAAAATCAGAATTATAAAAGGTTCATAGGATGTCAGATACAAATCTTACAACTTCAATACAGGCTATTCGCACGAAAATCCTTAACGATATTACGACTGCGACAGTAGACCAACTACTTTCTCTTTCCAGAGCAGCAAAATCTGTAGGACTAACAGAAGATAGTGATATTGAAAATGCGGTAAATTCTAGAGTAAATGCACTTTCTTCTGGTGCAACTACAGAAGAGATGGTAAAATTATCGAATGCTATCAAACAAGTAAGAAATTCTTCTCAATCTGCCCTATCTCCCTCTGCAACCTCAGATGATATTGTTGAAGGAACTACAAATAAATTCATGTCTGATGCTAATTTGCAGGCATTGGGTTCTGCAATTATTCCGGCAACAGATGCTACACATGACTTGGGCTCTCCTACAAATAAATTTAGAGACTTATATCTAGACAACAACACTCTATACTTTGGTACTACTCAATTTACATCAGATGACATTCTCAACTTCGATCTCTCAGTACAACCAGAAACATTAGAAATTCAAGTATCGGCAGACGAAGCAGGCCATGGAACACATTGGGATTGGACATGGACACAATCTGCACTTCCATATGCACGTACAGCCATTACTGAAACGCCACTGAATGTCGTACCTTTGTATATGCAGGGCACATATCAAATCAACAACTTTGCTAATACTCAATATGGGTCAATGACGCAACCCCATTCATTTAAATTGAAGTGGATTGAAGGTGCTGGAAACGACAACCTAGTTTCATGGGCAACTACAACTACAGTAAACCACAGTCATCCAGATATCAATGGTGGAAATTCAACAAGCGTTGAGAGACTAGCAGTAAATGTTCCATCTACAATCACACCACCAACTCTCACAGCACCGGCTGTCACATATACTGTTAGTTCTACAACAGGTGCATATGTATTCTCTGGAACTGCGATGGGCAACAATCCAGAAATTGGCCCATTCTATAGAGGCGGCACATATACAATCAATATCAATGCTTCTGGACACCCATTCTACTTCACAACAGATAATGGAACAAACTTTGCAGCTAATACATATTTCGGAGAATATACGAATGGCGTGACTGGTTCTCGCACTGATAATGGTACAATTACATTCACAGTTCCTGCTGGAGCACCTGATGTATTGTATTATCAATGTGGCGTTCATAGTGCAATGCGAGGCACAATTCGTGTTAAAGATCTTGCAGTAGAAACCAATGCAAATGGTAACTACTTGATTTATGGACAGCATACACAAGAAAGTCATGCACAAACTATCGAATTGCGTCCTATTCCTACACTCACATCTCAGATGTGTCTCGTATACGATTCATCAACAAACAAATTCGTTCCACAAGACTTATCGACATATGTAGAAAATACTCCGGCGTTTGAGAATAAGATTAAAGAGGTTGCTGGTACTGCAACTCTGATTGCACCAGATGGCACATCTTTGGTTGCATCTGTCAATATCTATAGTGATGCAACATATTTACCGGCTGTAGGAAATACTGTTGGTGACATTGCATTTGTAGAAGATACACAGAAACTATACATTTACAAAGCCACTGGTTGGATTGAAACAGTCGCCAATGCAGACTTAACAGGGCTTGCAACAGAAGCATTTGTACAGAACTATGTTGCAAACAATGTCTCAGGTGGAAATGTTGTAGAATATACATCAACAAACACTGCAGCAACAAATGATATTGTGATGTTGAATTCTGACGGTACTGTTACTGTAGTTGAGCCTACAAATTATCCATTCGATCAACAGACTGCTATAGATTCTCAAATGACTAGTGGATCTATCGCAGATTTAAACAATAGAGGTATGATAGCCCATCATTCCACCAGAGAAAAAGGAATGTTAATTTTCCCTGGCGGCACTGGACATAATGACCGTACAATGTTAGTTGTATTTTCAAGAAATGGATCGGGAATATCAAAAGGAACGCCATTTTCTTCGGGAGAACCTATCAATAACTTTAAAGATCAACATGCATTCTTTGGGCCCGCTGGAGCACATGAAGACAAATTTCTATATCTTGGAGCAGCATCAAGTGGAGGCAATTTAAATGTAGGTACTGGAAATATTACAGGAACTACTGTAAACACAACTGGCACAGATAGTTCGGCGGCATATAGCGATTCAACTAATAACGGACAATTGGATATTAGTATAAACGGCGGCGGCGCTGGGAACATGGCCATTGATCACGGTGGGTTTAGTGGAACAGTTTTAACTCTTTATCTAAAATTTCTTGGTGCTAATGGCTATCCAGCAGTAAGAAAGTTTACTTACGATTTCGCAAATCAATACTTAGATCGCAGTTTTCCCGAAATAGAACTTTCAACATCGGAAGCATTTGAATGGGAACACACCGCGATTGACCCATCAACTCCAACTAGAATTGCTTTATATAGACAAGAGGGATCGACTTCTACTCGCAGAGGTATAATTAAATTTGCTGATGTAGATTGGGATGCCGGAACTATTAATATAGGCCCAGCAGCAGATTTATTTACAAGAAGTGGAAGTCACAATGTAGATGCGTATGAAATTCAAAACAAACAAGCATTCCATCCAACTAATGGATTGCTTGCCGCAGTTACAACATCTCCGGCTGATGGCGGTGGAGATGCACCATACAGATTAAAAGTTGCTCTATATAGCGCAGATGTAAATCTTAGTATTACTAATGTAAGTGGAAACTTAACTCTTATGAATGGGGCCAATGTCAAAGTTGGTACAGTAATAGGTAATATTGCATGGACTAAAGGTAGTAATACAGGAAGCACGCCAAACGCGCCGCTATTGATTACACCAATTATATCCAATCAAATTGGTTCTAGTCCACAGACTCGATATCTACAATACGATAATTCTGGAAATTATATCACACAAACATTTGATAGTAATACATTTGATTCGGGAAGTATGTGGACATATTCAAGTCCTTTCAACGATGGCGACACAGCATCATATTCACCAGATACAGTAAACAGTCAATATCCCCAAGTAATTATGACGCAGGGCCCATATGGCGAATCTAACTTTGATGCGACTAAATTGCATGGTGTTGCAGCATCTGCTGGAACAACTATTGATGTAACTCTTGAACACGGAATTCATACAGGACTCTCTGGTCTCACTACAGGAACAAAGTATTTTGTTACAGATTCGGGTGGCATTTCTACTAGCGGTTCTGTAAAACTTGGCACTGCTATCAATGCAACCTCACTTGCACTAGATTTCACTGATGAACTTACGAGTGCAGATTTGGGTACATATGCAACCAAATCATATGTAGCAACTCAAGTTGCAAATCTAGTAGATTCTGCACCAACAACTCTTGATACTCTTAATGAGTTAGCTGCGGCATTAGGTGATGATGCAAACTTCTCTACTACAGTCACAAACTCATTGGCAAATAAACTCGAAGCATCCGATTTAAACGGATATGCAACAGAAACTTATGTTGGTAATCAAATCACCGCGGCAGGTAGTTATAGTGACGCAAGTGTAGATTCTCATTTAAATCAAAGCACAGCAACAACAGGACAGATATTAACTTGGAACGGCACTGATTATGCATGGGTCGATGCAAGTTCCTCAATATCTGTTTCTGAAACTGCTCCAGCATCACCTTCTAATGGCGACATGTGGTTCGATTCATCAAATGCAAACACATATATCTACTACACAGATACAGATAGTTCTCAGTGGTTGCAAATTGGCGGAATAGGACAAACAGTTCAAAATATTACAAACAATAGTACAGTTTTTGGAAATCCTACAATCGCATCTGTGTCTCCTAATAGCTTCGATGGTACAAGCGGTACAGTTATCACAATTCAAGGTACAAACTTTGATGTAGGTACAGTTGTCTCATTTATAGATGCAAATGGAGTTGAAACTAATGCAGCTGCAACATCTATAGTAACTCAAGGGGAACTTACTGCGACTATACCACAGGCATATACATCAGCTGAGGGCCCACTCGATGTTAAAGTTACAGTCGGCGATGGACAAACTATAACATCAACCGATGCAATTCAAACTGGTGGCTCTCCGACTTGGACAACCGCATCAGGACAACTTGGAAGTTCACTATACAAAGACCAAACTGGAGTTTCTTTACAAATCGAAGCAACAGACCCAGACGGGCAATTTGTATCATATGAAGTTGCCAGTGGTTCGTTGGCCCCCGGCCTAAGTCTTGCAGCTGGTACTGGATTGATAACAGGTGATATCACAACTGCAAGTATTACAGCAGATACAAATTATTCGTTTACTGCAAATGCTAACGATACAGCAGGAAACTCAACACCCAGAACATTCTTCATCAATGTATTAAATTCTGGGCAATTGCAAAATTATGTATGGAGAAATTCTTGGGGGAACCAACTGAATGATGGGCTTATGGGGTATGATTATGGAAGGTCTCCACAATTTATATCATTTTGGCACACCGCATATATCGGTACGTCAACTAATGGTTCTCTATTTTGGGGCGATGGAAACAATCAATCTGCACAACAAGACACGGGCGGTTCTCATTATGTAAATTCAACGATAATTGATGATAGAATGAATGCATTAAAAACACATGTTGATGGTGGGGGCACTTTCGATTTTCATATTAGTGGATATAATACTGGAGCAAATGAATCCTACACATTTGATAGCACCTCAAGCAACATATATAAAAATGGAAATGAATGGCGCATGGGAGGATTTAGTCACCTTAGCTTCATGCGAGGTGTCGCCAGCGCTTCAAATAGCGGGAGTTATATTTCCAATGGAATGTACACTAATCCAAAATATATAACAATAGCAATACCATACTAAGTTTTAAAAACTAAAGGAAACAAATAAATGGCAATCAATTTTCCAAATAGTCCAGCGAATGGCGATACACATGTGTCGGGTGAAAAGACTTTTAATTACGATGCCGCTAAGGGTGTGTGGAATTTAGAAGGCAATTTGAAGGTTGCACTAGATATTACCAGCACTCCACCATCTAGTCCATCACATGGTGACTTGTGGATGGATGAAGCAACTGGTGACATGTATACATATTTCACGGATACGGATAGTTCTCAATGGATTCAAATCAACGGCGTAGGTGCTGTTGGTGCTGGTGGGGGTTCTGGTGGTGTTACTGTATATGCAAATTTTGCTGCATTTCCATCAAGCGGAAATACTGAAGGAGACTTTGCTTTTGCTACGGATACAAAGGCAGTTTATATATGGGATGGTTCTGAATGGGATAGAATTTCTAGTGGACCTCAAATAGGGCCTAGATATACTACAACTCCCCCATCCCAATCAAACCTTAGTACAAGTGGTGCTACAAGCACATTAACCGCTGTCGCAGTTGATGAGTCTGGGTTTCCAATAACATATGATTGGGATGCATACTCTGGATCGACTGTTTATAATTCTTCCAATTTGCCGCCGCAACTAACAGCAGTATCAGAAAACAATGGAGTATTTACTTTAACTCCTAGTACGAGCGAATCTGATTCTGGAGAGGTAATATTTAGAACTAAGGCATCTGACGGTGTTTTATTTACACCTGCTATTACTAATCTGGCTTTAATATTTGGATTAGAAAATATTACTGGATTTGTTGTAGATCAAACTAGTATAGGTAATTATAATCATACAGTTTGGCATGCAGCAATGTTCAATAGTGGTGGTAGTGTTTTTAACGATTCGTCTTTAAGAAGCAGCACCACAGCTGTGGGCTACACTCCAACATCAAATGTGCCAGAGTGGGGTCAAGGGTTTACCTCAAATACTCACACTGTCAATTATGGGCCGGCATTAATGTTAAGTAATGCTACTGCCGCAGGGTTTACAGTGCCAGATCCTTTTTATACATTTTTTGTGAGTGAAGGAACGGCTAATGATAACTTTAGAGTGGAATGGACTAGTGGGGGAGTTACAGGTCAGAGATTTTACATAACTGGCTGGGATGCTGCAAACGGGAACACTTATTTTAATGGCGGACAAGTAAAATTTTATATTAATGGAGTATTAGAGTCGAACTGGAGATCATTGACTACGATTGGATCTGGCAACTCTACCGCTTTTTATATAGACTTAATGGTATAAAGGAACGAATAAATGGCAATGAACTTTCCAAATTCACCATCAGATGGAGACACCCACGAAGTAAATGGGAAAACCTTCATATACAATGCAACTAAAGGTATCTGGAGTGTTTCTGGAGCCGTGCAACTCATATCAGTATCAGATACTGCACCACCAAGTCCAGTAAATGGAGATATGTGGTTTAATTCTTCCGACACTAACACTTATATGTGGTATTCGGATGGGGATAGCAACCAATGGATACAATTAAATGGTACTGGTACAGTAGTTCAAAACATTACAAATAATGTTTTTGATACTCCCGCAATCACATCCGTATCTCCTGCTAATTATAACGGCACTGATGCAACTACATTTACAATAATTGGAACTAACTTTAATGTTGGAACAATAGTTACTTTCATAGATTCTGGTGGAAATGAATATAATGCATCAACAACCTCTGTCATAACTCAAGGAGAATTGACAGCTGTAACACCACAGGCATTCACTGCGGCGCAGGGCCCATTAGATGTGAAAGTCACTACAGGTGGTGGCGCTGCAACTGTGACAGCAACAGATATGATACAAACTGGCGGTTCTCCAGTGTGGACAACTGCTGCTGGCAATCTTGGCGATTTTAATAAGGATGCGGTTCCAAATCCAGTTGCAGATTTAGATGCAACCGATCCAGACGGTGATCCTATACTCTATAGCATACAATCAGGAGCTACTCCAGCAGGAACATCAATTGATGGAAGTACTGGTGCCATTTCTGGCAATTTTGACGATTCTGGACTTTCTGGAGACACAACATATTCTTTTACTGCCGGAGTTAATGATACAGCAGGAAATATGGTAACTAGAAATTTCAATATTATTGTTAGAGATCAAGTTAGTTATTTTGATATTTCAAATATGCCTGGCTTACTAGAAAGCGATCAATCTGTCGATGTGTATGGTGGGGCAAATGGCTGGGTATCCGCAGGCGGATCTTCTATAAATAATTACATGTCGATTTCTATGAGCAATGATGGAAGTCATTTGATGGTTGGAGATAATAGCAATTTGTTTGTATGGGCTCTAGGTTCTGCATATGATTTAAATAGTATTTCTTCTCCCCCCACAAAGGTTGGATATACTGGAACAAATGGACTCCCGAGCCCGGGCGTAACTCCAGATGTCGTGCATGATGGAACAAGTACACATATTGTATATGGTACGTGGTCAGGCAATAAAGGCAAATATGCAACAATGTCAAATTCTTCTGGTGGAACTATGGATATTGCTCATAATTGGAGTGGAGATTCGAAAACGCCGGACTATGGCCCTATGCACGATAACCAACTATCATATGGTACATCTTGGGCGGGCGAAGGTAATTATATTACACAAGGAAGATATAATAATGTGTATGTATTCCCAACAGCATCACAATGGCATGTAGACACAGGGGCATCGATCTCTGGTAGTCATTCTATTGATGTTGGTGTTAGTGGACTAGTAGATGTTGATGCAGAAATCAGCGCTTGGACGGCTGGAATAACTCCCAAAATTTGGTGGTTACAAAGAAGTGGGTTAGATCTTTATTTAAGACAAGCATCTGCAAGTATACACAATCCAACTTCTTCTTCGGAATGGACAATGGATGGATATAAGGCATTTTCAACTGCTTGGACTGATGGTGCAAGCACGATGCGAGACCCTAGGCTCCATGTAACACCATCGTATGTATTCGTATTGACCAGCGCGGCCGCGCCATCAACCACAATAAAAGTTAAAAGATATCCAGTAGCATAATACAGAGGAACAAATAAATGGCAACCAATTTTCCAAATAGTCCAGCAAATGGCGATACACATACCGCAGCAGGAACTACATATGTTTATGATGCAACAAATAGCGTTTGGAATAGACAAGGTTCTTCTGGTGGGTTTGATCCGGCATCAGTTTCTGAAAGTCTTATACCAGATGCGAATGAAACATATGATTTAGGTAGCTCAACGAATAAGTTTAGAGATTTATATCTTAGTGGGAATAGTATCACGCTTGGCACTGTCGAACTATCAGATAATGGTGGAGCTTTAGAAGTCACACCTACTGGTGGGGGAAGTGCAGAACCCTTTGCAACGGAAACATATGTCACAACTCAAGTTGCAAATCTAGTAGATGCAGCGCCTGGCGCACTGGACACTCTCAATGAACTTGCAGCAGCACTTGGAGATGATGCCAACTTCTCCACAACAGTTACTAACTCATTGGCGAATAAGGCAGATACATCATCTCTTGCAACAGTTGCAACATCTGGTTCTTATAACGACTTAACTAATCAACCAACTATCCCAACAAACAACAATCAGTTGACAAATGGTGCTGGATATGTTACTTCCGCGCAACTTGGTGGAGATAATACAGTAGTATCATATTCATCAACATCATCAGCTTCTGCGAATGATGTAATGATGTTGAATACAGATGGAACTGTAACTCCAATTGAAGTTACAACATTTCCTTCGGCCGTAAATGGCGCTGCGCCACAGATAGTACCATCTTCAACGAGACTTGCAGGCTCTACAAACGATGGTTCAGTTGTCGGTGACGCTCCTAATCATCTATTTAAATTAGATGGTAACAAATATCTTTCAGTTGGTAGACATGAGGGAGGCGCTAGTGGTTTTTATGGAGTTTATAGTGCTGTTGCAGAATATAATTCTGGATCGTGGACTTGGGGTAATGTTTATGATATGAACAATACCAATTGGGGAACAGTCAATTGGAATAGCGAATATTATAACGACCCCTATGTACTAAGAAGTCCTGATAATCCAGACAAATTTTTATTTTTCAAATTAAGAACGGGTAGTAGTTTTGCTGCAATAATCGGTACAGTTAATGGACTTACTATTTCTTGGTCAGACTATTCGCAACCTTCTCAAAATTATCCATCATCGATTAATAATCAATATAATGTAAGAACTGAATATGATTATGCCGGAAGTAGTGCCGGTAATTATAAATTTATTGTCTGGTATGGTACAGCGTCAGATATGAAAGCATTTAGGGTAGTTTGGGATGGAGACACTACTATTACATGGGAAGATGAAGTAACCATTTCTACCGGCGGTATCGGCGCTGTTCCAAATGGCAACATAAATCCAGTTTCTGCATCCTTTTCAAGAGTTACTGAAGGAAGATTGTGCGTACATAACTATACGGCCGGATCTTTACAAGTATATGACATAGATTGGGTTAATGGTACAACACAAGTAGGAAACAACTTCTCCATAACCGCATCTAGCTCAACCGCTGGTACTAGTAATTACTATGGAGTTGATGTAAAAACTGCTTGGAATCCATTGACAGATGAAGTGATTTCTATTAATAGACTGGCGAGTGGAACTCCAAATATTAGATTTAGAAGATATAGTGTAGATGCAACAAGAACCATAACAGCAAATGGTGCTGAATTCTCACCTGGCGGTGCAACGCCGTTTTATTCGAGTAGCACTTACTGGTTGAATGGAGATTTTAAGTTCTTCCCAAAAAGTAATGTAATGTTCTTTTCTCATGCACGAAAAGATGGTAGTTACGATTTGAATGCTATTCATTATCTCTCCACAGATAACGCAAGCTCCTTCACGCAAGATTATGGTATTTGGACGAATTATGGATTAAGTGGGATGAACTGGCCATTTTCTGCTAGAATGTATCCAGATCCTTTTTCTTCTGGACAAGGTAGTATGTCTTATACCGATAGGACATCGGGAGTAAGTCGCCTAGAAGGAAAACCACTTCAAGGTGAGTATGTAGAATCAAATTTAGATAAATCTAAATTACATGGTCTTGCAGCAACTTCTGGTACAACTCCAGATGTTACAACGCAATTTGGTGTTCATGGTGGTTTGTCTGGATTGACTGTAGGTTCTAAGTACTATGTTCTTGATGATGGTACATTGAGTACAACTCCAGATACGCACAACGCAAAAATTGGTGTTGCTGTCAAATCAACACATATTGCATTAGATTTTATTGATGAGTTGACTGAAAGCGACTTAACAACATATGCAACCAAATCATATGTTGCGACACAGACATTCTCGGGCAGCTATAATGATCTGACAAACAAACCAACCATTCCAGCAAATACAAGTCAACTTGCAAATAACTCTGGATTTATCACAGCGGCATCTCTCTCAGGCTATGCAACAGAGACTTATGTTAATACTGCAACTGCCAACTTAGTAGATTCTGCTCCGGCAACTCTTGACACTCTCAATGAATTGGCAGCAGCATTAGGCGATGATGCAAACTTCAGTACAACAATCACTAACCAAATCGCGGCGAAGGCAGATGCATATAGTATTGCAACTGTAACCGCTTCGGGTGGTAACTTCTATATCGATGGGGTACAGCAAGTAACTCTATCATTTGAGCCTGGCAGAACATATAGATTTGATCAGGCAGATTCTTCAAACGGTTCTCATCCTCTAAGATTCTCTACAACTTCTGATGGAACACATGGCGGTGGTTCTGAATATACAACTGGAGTGACTACTAATGGCACTGCTGGTTCTGCCGGTGCATATGTCCAGATTGCAATCACAAATGCAACACCTACATTATATTACTATTGCGTAAATCATAGCGGAATGGGTGCTGGAAGTGTTGTTGGTAATTTCTCTGGCGCATATTCTGATTTAACAGGAGCTCCTTCCATTCCATCAGCATATACAGATAGTGCAGTAGATACTCATCTAAATCAAAGTTCTGCTACTACTGGACAACTTCTTTCATGGAATGGTTCCGATTACACATGGACAGATGCTGCATCTGGAGTGACAACAAGTTCGACTGCACCATCATCTCCGGCCGCCGGAGACTTGTGGTTTGACACTGACGATCTAATTATGTATGTATATTACAACGATGGGTCGTCAAACCAGTGGGTGGAAGCAAATAGCGCACAAGTGGGCGGTTCTTCTGTAACGAATTCGGATACTGCTCCAGCCGGAGCAGCTGCCGGAGATTTATGGTTTAAGAGCGACACAGCAGACTTATTCTTGTATTATACTGATGCGGATAGTTCTCAGTGGGTACAAGTTGGTGGCGCTGGGCAATCAACTTCTGGAAGTGGAATTCAATCATCTATCGCAACTGGAAATACATCTGTTACCACAACAGATACTGGTTCTGATGGTCATATTGACATTACAACTGAGGGTACTGCAAGGTGGGAAGTTACAAGTGCAGGGCATATCTTGCCCCATGCAAATGCAACATATGATATTGGTAGTGCAGAAAGAAAAGTAAGATATCTATTTTTAGATTCTAATACAATGTTTGTCGGCAATACATCATTTAGTGAAGATAATATTGATAGAAGTATGGAAGTGTATACAGATGTTGCAGCACCGTCTTCTGCTACCGATATTGGAACAAAAGGCGATGTCAGAATCGTAGGAAACCATATGTATGTTTGTATAAATACTAACACATGGGTTCGTACCCAAATAGAGACATCTTGGTAGAGGAATAAAGAATGCCGGTTAATTTTCCAAACAGCCCATCAAACGACGATGAACATAGCGCAAACGGACTAGTATACAAGTATAATTCTACAAAAGGTGCTTGGAAGAGAAAATTTGTTGCACCCACAGATGCAACAGATATCAATCAACTAAACGATTCTAGTGGACTGCTTACAAGCAGTTCAACGACCGTTGTTGCTGATATGGCTGCGTTAATTGCACTTACAGGAATGTCTAGTGGCGATCAGGCATATATCACGGCAAATAACAAGTTATATTTTTACAATGGTTCTGGTTGGTATTTGATTGCGACTGTCCAAAATGATGCGCCAAGCGCAATCACTGGAGTTAATGGAACATATGAACTTGCAATTGATGGTACTGCAACTACTATTACCGCTGTGTCTACAGACCCAGAAGGATTCCCTCTGACATGGAGTTCTTCAACATCTGGTTTAGGTTCTATTGCAACTGTTTCGAACACAGATAATGTTTTTACAATCACCCCAAGTACTACTGAAGCAGATGCTGGTACATTTACTTTAACCATCAATGCAACAGATGGTGCTAATGGTGCAGTAAGTACATCTACAAACTTAACTTTAAATTTTATTGTTATAGTTACAAACAGCAGATATACTACCTTATTAGCGACAGCAACTGGTACAAGTGATAATAATAACATCACTGATAGCTCCTCTAACAACCATAGCATCACAGTAAATGGTGATGCCCACGCTGGTACGTTTAGCCCTTATCGTAGTGGAGGTTATTCAACTTATTTTGATGGAACTGATCGTGTTTACTTAACTAATGATATGAGTGTAGCACTAGGCACCAGTGAATTTTCAATGGAAGCGTGGATATACAGGACAACAACCGATGCAGATGAAAACGTAATTGTTAATGGCCCCAGCAATGACTACGGCTGGGGATTAGCAATTTCTGGAGGCAAAATACGAGCGAGATTTCACAATACTAACTTAATATCGGGAGCCACAACAGTATCTCCAAATGAGTGGCATCACGTTATGATTGCAAGAACCTCATCTAACGAATTATTAATTTTCTTAGATGGAACACTGGACGCTCGCAGCACATCCTCTTCAATAAATTATAATGCAACTTCAGCAACTCTTACTATAGGGAGTTATGGTGATAGGACTGGTGCGGTCAGCTTTGGATTCAATGGCTATATACGTGATGCAAGGGTAATTGTAGGATATAATACTTTTCCCCACGGATCTTATGGCACTTCTGTTGGAATTAATTACTTCACCCCACCATCTGAACCATTAACTGCTGTTTCTGGAACAGAAGCTTTACTTTGTGGGTTGCCATATCATGGTGACCTCTCTTCAAACGGTCATTCTGTTTCTGAGACTGGAGGTGCTGTCACAAAACCATTCTCACCATACGACTCTATTGAATACTCTGTAACAGATCACGGCGGGTCTGTGTATTTTGTGGGAGGTGCTAATTTTTCATCCCAATATTTAAGTCTTTCTGGCCCTACTATGCCATCTGGAGATTTTACTCTATCGACATGGGCATATTTAAAATCTAACGGATCCGATACTACTCTTATTGATTTTAACGGAAACTCTGATGGTTTTCGTATAATTTACATGAATACCGGATCTAATTATCATTTTAGATTTTATGTTGGGCCGGGAGGATCGGTATATCTTTATGACTCAACAAGTGCACATCCTCTTAACCAGTGGCATTATATAGTGGTGGTTAGGAGTTCGGGAACATTTAAACTTTATGTTAATAACAAATTAATGGGTACTAGCACTGCTAATCCAACTTTTTCTAGTTCTAATAATGTTAGAATCGGTCAAGGGTTAAATGGATATGGTACATTAGAAGGCTATCTTAGTGACATAATATACAACCCTACTACTGCTATTACAGATTTTACTCCACCTACTGCTCCTCAATCTTCAACTGGCACAACATTACACATCAAAGGCGCAGACGCTTCGATCATAGATAAATCTCAAGTAAATAATATTAAAATGAACGGGCCTACAACTGGTTCTGCCACTAAATCTGCGTTTGGCTCTGAACCAACAATAAGTTTTGCGTCTGGATCTAATACCAACAGGTATTTAGAATTTGATCCTACTGTTTTAAAGTTTATGGAAATTTTAGGACAACCATCTATACCATTTACTATCGAAGGAATTTGGGGTTGGCAGGGCAGTACGGCTTCTCCTATTTTTGAAATTTTTCAAGATACAAATAACTTCTTTTATTTTGGAGGAGGGCCCGGTAACACTCAGAGTGGTATAAGTACGGACATGAATTTGTATGCTATATTTAAGATTGGCGGCGTAGAAAGATTTAAGATGACTGCCGGTATTGGTAGCTACTACAATGTCGGAAGTTCTTTTAAGCATCAAGCAATCACTAGAAATTCTTCAGGGGTAATGCAGCATTACTATGATGGACAATTAAGACCAAATACTATAACACATTCTGGAACTGACACAGTGAATTGGGCTAGTCCAGTAGGATATGTTGGTCGTTCAGATTGGATGGGTATATATGGCAGATATGAAGGTTACATACACCAAGTAAGATTAACTGTAGGTCTAGCAAGATACACCGCAAACTTTACACCACCAACAGCATCATTAGAAGGATAAGAAAATGCCAATTAATTTTCCAAATTCACCAACAAACGGACAGATATTTACTTCTGGTGGAAGATCATATGAGTATAATTCAGCAGCCGGAGTGTGGAATAGAAAAGAACAGACTGCTGCAACAATCCCAAGTGATATTTCTGATTTGACAGATACTGGTGGAGTGTTAGGTTCTGGTGGTGCTACTGTCTATGCAGATATGGCAGCATTAATTGCTGCAACTGGAATGTCTAATGGAGATTTTGGACTAGTCGCTGCGAACAATAACATATATGTTTACAATGGAGCCGGGTGGTATAAAATTGCCACAGTACAAAACGATTCCCCTAGTGCAATCACTGGAGTAAATGGATCTTATTCACTAGAATCTGATGGAACACCTACAGTGATTACAGCAGTATCCACAGACCCTGAAGGGTTCCCCCTAACATGGAGTTATGCAGTCACATCTGGTTCTCTTGGTACAACAGCAACTGTTTCACAAAATGAAAATGTATTTACTATAACGCCAGGCACAAACTCTTCAGCAGATGCTGGTACATTTACTCTAACATTTAGTGTTACTGATGGTAGTTCTGGTGCGACATCCGTGGCCTCAGCATTTAGTCTTAACTTTCTACCGATTAATGGTCAGGTCACAAACGTATCTGGACTAACTGCAGCTGCATATGGTGATTATTTAATTAAAAAACTAACCTCTGGGAGTGGTAGTTTCACAATTCCAACTACAGCCAAGTACGACTTATTAATGGTCGGCGGTGGCGGTGGCGGTGGTGATGGTAATGCTGCCGGTGGCGGTGGGGGCGCTGGTGGAATGGTCGAGGGGTTTGAGGTAACTTTGCCGGCTGGTAATTATACCATTTCAGTTGGTGCCGGTGGATCTGGTGCAACATTCAATGATGGCAATGGGAGTACTGGTGGAGATACATTATTAACAAATACTAGTACTGGACAATCTATAACTGCCTTGGGTGGTGGTGCTGGTAGAGGTTGGCAGGGTAATTTGGCAACTTCTAACGGTGGTTCTGGTGGTGGTGATACAGGGCCCGACAATTCTTCTGGTACATCTATCGCACAAGCAAAAGGAGCATTCACCGCATTTGGTAGTGAATCATTCCATGAATATGGTAATAACGGCGGCAACAAAACTAGCAACACTTATGGAGGCGGCGGCGGCGGCGCTGGCAGCGCGGCCGGCACTCTGGGCGCATCCGGCGATCCAAGAGCCAATTCGATAGAGACAGGTAGTCCTCAAAACTATGCAGAAGGTGCTACTGGCGCTACTTTTCAAGGTACTTCTCATGCGACCACTAGTTATGGACTTGGTGGTAATGGTGGGAAATACGGTAATTCTTCCACTGAGATTGCACCGACCAATGGAACAAATGGAACTGGATCTGGTGGTGGAGGCAAGACTGATTCGTTTCTCTCGGCGAATATCGGCCAAGGTGGCAGTGGTATTTTTGTATTACGACATGTATAATCAATAGAACTAAAGGATAAAATATAGATGGCAATTAATTTACCAAATTCTCCGACAAACGGACAAACAGTGACACTTGCGGATAAGACATTAGTATATAATTCCACTAGCGGAACTTGGAATGTTCAAACTACAGACAGTTCTGGTGGTTCTCTATCAATTTCTGATACTGCACCATCCAGCCCATCAGATGGAGATATGTGGTTTGACAGTTCTACACTGACACTATATGCATATTACGATGATGGAAACAGTCAACAGTGGATCGATTTAGCAGGACAGGCAACGACCTTACAGGCCACCTCATCTGATACCGCCCCTGTAAATCCATCTACAGGCGCAATTTGGTTTGACACTGCAAATCTCAATCTATTTGTTTACTATTCAGACGGTTCTTCCAACCAATGGGTTCAGATGAACTCAGAAGCTCCAGCAATTCCAGAAGATCTGTCAGATTTGACAGATACAACAAATCTTCTCTTTGATGGACAATATTCAAGTCTTACTGGAGCTCCAACATCATCTACTGCTGGTGCATTAGGTACACTTACAAAAACATTTGCACAAAACGAAGAATCTGAAATAACACTCTCAGAGACTATCTCTCCAGTGCCAAATGTAAGTGTGTTCAAAGAAGTACCACAGGGTGGATTGACATCCAAAGGAAATTGGGATGTCAATGCTAATGCAACCAATTATGAGTTTTTTGATGAAAAACCTTTGAATTATAATACAACTACATTAACACCAAGTGCAACAGGAGACGGCACATTTACGAATAGTAATCCTACAGTAGTCGGTTATCAAATGTCGAGTACTGTTAATCTTAATTCTACTTCTCCAAGTATTACAGCCCAAGGTAGTGGTGGTTCTTGGCAAGTGGTAGAATTTGATCCCACTGGCAACCATGTATATATGGTATCTAGCACAACCCAAAGCGGATACGCAAAAACTATTTATCAATATAGTATGTCTACCCCACATGATTTAAGCACACTGAATACTACTCATGTAAATACATTAGATATGTCTAGTAAAATTGCAGGTACAGTTGCTCATTATTGCCCTTTACATATAACTAATTCTGGATATGATTTGTATTTTGGAGATTATCAAAACAATATAATTTACCAATGGAAGATGTCTACTGCGTATGATCTTAGTACTGCATCCTATCATGGTGCTTCTTCTGCTATTTTTGTGAATAGTATGGCTAGTTTGTTTATTCAACCGAATGGGCTAACTGGATATCAAGTTCAAGATGGTATTACTGGAAGTGCTGTGCTAAGAGAATTTACCATGTCGGTCGCGTGGGATATTACAACTGCATCTCTA